>JABLTR010107626.1_pt1 | contig 52185 bp, 47 predicted proteins | sample 7160071 | NCBI WGS metagenome assembly JABLTR01 (sample SAMN14651230, study PRJNA627086) | human gut metagenome | isolation source: feces | host: Homo sapiens | reverse complement strand
GCCTTCATCGTCGATGTATCCCAGGTCTTTGGTGTAGATGTACGGGGAGCCGCCTCCCGTAGCTTCGTCTGTCAGCTCAGGGGCATTGAAATAGCATTTCATATTTATGGAGCCGGAGCTGGCCAGGAACCCGGGGTTTTCCAGGGAAGAATCTATTTCGTTCTTATTTTCATCTACTACGATGAAATGGGCATTTTTTGCCGGCTTTCCTATGCAGCCGGGTTTTCCTGACATGGAGTTGAAATCGAGAAGACATGAACAGCCGGCTTCGGTGCTGCCATAGAAATTGTAAAGTCTGGTGTCAGGCAGTATACGGCTCAGGTGGAGCTTATCCTCTTCGGGAAGAGGCGCGGAGCCCAGCTGGATGTAGTCCAGTCTGTCCGCATAGTCTCCCAGCCTGTCCTTGGAAAGCTTGAATATGATGGAAAGCATGCTGGGGGACAAGTCCATGGCGGTCACGCCATAAGTATCCATCAGATCGAAAACCTTTTTCAGCAAAGTCACACCGTCGGCAAAGACGACGGAACTGCCGTTGACCAGGTTGGCATATGTCCTTCTGAGACCATGGGAGTGGCTGAGAGGCATAGGAACTATCTCCACATTGTCAGTTTTCATCCTGACGCCGAACATGACGTTTTCGGCCAGAGCCGTATCATTGGTATGAGTAAGGACGATACCTTTGGATTTTCCGGTAGTCCCTGTGGAAAACAGTATCTCGGCCACATCTCCTCCCGCGGGAAAGCGGACTTCATCAGGCGATGGGATGTAGCTGCTGTCGGCATCGGCGATGATGTCAGCGATATCCTTCATGGTGAGGAAGAGGGGAGCACCGTCTCCATCACAGACGGGCGATTTGCCGATATGTATGACAGCCTTCGTATCGTTTATTATTTCCCTGGCTCTGTCGGCAGACGCGTTCTTTTCCAGGGGTACGAAAACTCCGCCTGCCAGCTGTATGGCGAATTCGCACGTCATATAGTCTGCGTCCTGGGTACATTCTATGACGACGCAGTCTCCCGCGCCGGTCCCTTTAGCTTTGAGAGCGTCTGCCAGCACCCATATCCTGCGCCAGAGCTGTCCATAGCTGTAAGCCTTCCTGTTATCGGCCAGAGCCAGCTTGTCCGGATCGGCCGCAGCATTGTGCGCTATGTTTTCCACTACCGATGGGTATATGTTCATTTCGTCCCTCCATGTTTTTAAAATCATTTTTCGATCATAACGCGCAAGGTCGTCGAAACGCGTTTCAATGCGACCATTATAGCATACTTTTTTCTTTTTCGCGAAAACACACGCAGTTTTCACAAATACACATTAGAATATACGAATTATAAAAAAGTGCTTATAGCATCATAATCAAAAAGTTATAATTGCTGCGGTGCAGTGTGCCGGAAGCTGGGAAAAGAAAGGCAAGGGGAATGGATAAGTTCGTATCGGCAGGATATATAGAGACGATAGCGGAGATGAAGAACATATCGGCAGCGGCCGAAAAACTCGATATGTCTCAGCCGGCTCTCAGCGCCAGACTCAAGAAGGCTGAGGAGCAACTGGGAACAGCAATTTTTGACCGCTCGAGACAACCGCTGGAGCTGACAGAGGCAGGAAAGGTTTATCTGGAATACGCGGAGAAGATGGATGCGCTGAACAGAGAATTCAACAGGCATATATCGGATCTGGAGGACATGAGGAGAGGAAGCCTGACTATCGGAGGCGCCAGCTCTTTCAACGTCAGTTATCTGCCGGAGGCTGTCAGCGTTTTTCTGAAAAAATATCCCGGCATAGATATCGAGATAATAGACGATAACATACCGGAGATCTCGGTGAAAGCATTCAACGGGATGATAGATCTTTTTATCGCCCACCCCATGGAATTCGATGAGCGTTTCTGCTACGAGAAGCTTTTCAGCGAAAGGATATACGTGTGTGTACCGCGGGACTGGGAGATAAATGACGCTCTGAAGGAGAAGGAGATACAGCCTGAGACTATCATGAGGGGACGGGAGGCAGGCGCAGCGCAGGAAACCTCGGAACTCATAGATCTTACTGTATTAAAATACATGCCCTTCGTCATGCTGAGGGATGACCAGCACATAGGACTGTTGATGAACGAGCTGTTCGAAAGGTGTGGATTCGAACCCATAAGAAAGGTATGTGTGGAGCAGACTATGACCAGTTATGCCCTCACACTGGCAGGTGTAGGGATCTCACTGATGACAGAAAGCTGCATCAGAAACAGCAGATTCAGTCAGTTCCCGAGGTTCTACCTGACAGAGCCGGAGCTCTGCGCCAGGGACATATATGTGGTCTATCCGGCAAACAGGTATATGTCCAGAGCTGCGAAGGAGTTCATCGAAGTGTTGAAAAAGACCTTGATTTGACGCTGAAAGGGCTTGGCTCTTACGGCAGCATCGGGAGGAGAGACCGGCTGAAAGTTCGTTTTTAAAGCGTTTGACGCTTGCAATATTATTATTTATAAAGGAGAATGAAATGAAAAAGGCAAGAAAAATCATAGCGGCATCTCTGATAGCCGTCGTGGCGGTATGCTTCACTGCATGTGGCGGCGGAGATTCATCGGAAAGCGGTACGAAGACCCTGACCATAGCTCATCAGTACGGCATGGCCTACGCCCCATTCGAGGTGATGAAGGAGCAGAAGCTCATCGAGAAGTATTACGATGGGGTGGAAGTGGAGTGGTCCACTCTCAATTCGGGTTCGGCCATAAATGAAGGATTTGCGTCAGGGGACATAGATGTAGGAGGCATGGGAGTAGCTCCGGCTATCACAGGTGTGACCAGCGGCGTTCCGTACAAGATCGCGTCCAATATGTCGGCTCAGCCTCACAGGATAATGACCAACGATGACAGTATACAGACTCTTTCGGATATAACCGATGAGAAGATAGCTCTGGTCAATATAGGAAGCATACAGCATGTTCTCCTGGCTATGGCGGCAGAAGAGCAGCTCGGCGACGCTCACGCCTTAGACAATAATATCGTGGCGATGGCCCACCCTGACGGTATGTCGTCACTTCTCTCGGGCAGTGTTGAATGCCATCTGACTACATCGCCGTATGTGTACAAGGAAGCTGCTGAGGAAGGCATCCATGAGGTGGAGGCTCTGGAGTCGGTATGGCCTGATGGCAATTCGTTCATATTGATGATGGCGTCAACAGACCTTTATGAGAATGATCCTGAGCTTTACCAGGCGGTTCTGAGCGCTCTGGAAGAAGCCATCACCTGGATCAATGAGAACAAAGAGGAAGCTGCCGAGATGCTGTGCGAAGCGGAAGACGTGGACGCGGCTACCATGCTGGAATGGCTCAACGATCCGGCCTGCGTATATTCGACGGAGACTAAGGGAGTCATGGATATGGCCAACTTTATGGCTGAGAACGATTTCCTTGAAAACGAAGGTCCTTCGTCCATGAGCGATCTGGCCTTCGATAATGTCGTGGGGAACTAGCGCGGAAGCAGGAAAGGCGACAGAGAAATGAAAGAAGGAACGAAACAGGAGATAAGAACACAGATAATTTTCATAATATGCTTCATCGCGGTATGGCAGATCGTTTACCAGATGCAGGCTTTTCCGGAGATAATGTTCCCTTCGGCGACGGAGATACTGAGAAGCTTCGTGGAAGGCTTCAAGGATGACAGCCTGCTGGAGTATACTTTGTATTCCATGAGCCTCATCGTCAGGGGTCTTGCCATAGGTATAGTGCTGGCTTTCATCTTTTCCAGCATCGCTGTGGTCAGCAAGATATTCTACGCTATATATAACCTGATAGTGTCCATATGCGACCTGCTGCCGGGTGTGGCGCTGCTGCCGCTGGCCATACTGTGGTTCGGGATAGGAGAGGGAACTATAATATTCATCGTGGTCCACTCCATTCTCTGGCCTATGTCCAGGAGCATCATGGATGGGTTCAAGTCCATATCGAGCATTTACATAGAGAGCGGCAGGAACATAGGGCTTAAGGGGCTGTCCCTCGTCATGGGAGTGTATTTGCCGGCAGCCTTCACCAGCGTTCTTTCAGGTATGAGAGTAGGCTGGGCCAGAGCATGGAGAGGACTCCTCAGCGTTGAGATGATCTTCGGTACGACAGGATCCGGCGCGGGGATAGGCTGGTATATATTCATGAAGAGGACCAACTTTGATATAGCCGGCGTATTTGCCACCTTGATTGTGATAATCATTATAGGTATAATAATAGAATATGGCGTGTTCAGGATAATCGAGAGGAACACCGTTAAGAAATGGGGGATGGTAAGATGAGCAAGTTACTGGAAGTAAAGAAACTCACCAAGAATTACCATGACGCTCCCGATTCCAGAGATATCATAAAGGATCTGGATCTGACGGTGAACCAGGGAGATTTTCTCTGCATACTGGGACCGTCCGGCTGCGGCAAGACGACGCTGATACGATGCATCGCCGGATTCGAGGACTACGAGGGAGATATCCTGGTTGACGGCGTAAAGGTCGATAAGCCGGGGATAGACAGGATAATGGTATTCCAGGATTTTAATCAGCTTTTCCCGTGGAAAACGGTGAAGAAGAATATCCAGTATCCTCTCAAGGTCAACGGACTCAAGGACAAGGCGGAACTCGAGCGTATAGCGCAGGAACACCTTGATATGGTAGGATTGTCCGATAAAGGCGATCTCTACCCGCATCAACTGAGCGGCGGCATGAAGCAGAGAGTGGCCATAGCCAAGGGCCTGGCGCTGAACCCCAAGATAATCCTGATGGACGAGCCGTTTGCCAGCCTGGATGCCATGACGAGGAACAAGCTGCAGGCTGAGCTTTTGCGTATCAAGGAGAAGGAAAACGCTACAGTCATCTTCATAACCCACAATATCCAGGAAGCTCTGGTCCTGGGCAATCGCGTGATGCTGATGTCCAGAAGAGGGGAGATCAAAATAGACATCGAAAACAAGATACCAAAGCCTGTGACTCCGGCATCGGAGGGCTACGGACAGATGTGGAAGATGTTCAACGACGCGCTGTGGGAGGAGAACGACGACAATCAGTAGTTTTCGGGGAGGAAAATGGAAGAAACCACATCTAAGAAAGGGTCACGGAAGAAGAAGGTAATAATACGCGCATTGATATTCGCGGTGGTGGCGGCGCTGCTGTTCATCTATCTGAACCAGGTGTTCAACATAGCCGATTCCGATTCTAACAAGGAGATATTCAACGCCTTTTACGAAGAAGAGGAGAACACCATCGATGTAGTGTATTTTGGCACCAGTGCCTCCAACAGATATTACATAGGGCCATACGCCTATAACGAGACAGGTACAGCCACTTTTACGCTGGCTACCATGGGAATGCCTCTGTTCTTCGTACCTTATCTGATAGAAGAGGTGGAGAAGACTCAGGATCCTCAGATGTATATCATCGAGCTGAGATGGGTTCTGAAGACGAAAGACCTGATAACCGACGCTCACATAAGGCGTGTCACCGACAGTATGGAATATTCGGAGAACAGGACTGACGCTATAAACAAGGCGCTGGAATTCGTTGAGGGAGCAGAAGGAGAGCTGAGCGATATCGATGACAGCAAATGGGATTATTACATCCCTATCATCAAATATCACAGCAGGCTGGAGACAGGCGACCTTTCCGTCAAGGATGTAACATTGATCAATACGAAAAACGAGACGAAAGGATTCGTTACAAGCTATAAGACACGGGAATCTGTGTCTCAGAAGGAGCCTGTTTATTCCGACGGCCGGGCAGATCTGTCGCCGGAAGCCGAGGAGACGTTGGTGGAGGTGCTGGACTACTGCGATGACCTGGATCAGGACATATTATTCGTCCTTTCACCGTATTCGATGAAGGACGGAGAGGCTGAGAAATTCAATACGGCTATAGATATGGTCGAAGAACGGGGATATCAGGTGCTCAACTTCAACACCCCTGAGATGGCGCAGGCTCTTGACCTGGACTGGGAGACCGACTTTTACAACAGTAAGCACGTCAACTTCCTGGGAGCTGAGAAATACACCGAGTATCTGTCAAAGTACCTGGAGGAAAACTACGACCTGCCGGATCACAGAGACGATCCCAAGTATGAAAGCTGGGAAGAAGCTTACCAGTATTATCTGGATTACGTGGAAGACGGGATACGGGAAGAATAGCATATGTTTTATCGAAGGAGCCGATGCGTCGAAACGCCGGCTCTTTTTCTGTGGGTGCGGCCGGCGGCTCTCCGTGGGGCGGTTCTGCCGGGTGACTTGCCTGCCTTTGCGGGCAGCCCGCCCTGCAAGCACCTTCCGGGGCGGACGCAGCAGTTTTGTGGGGTGGATTTACAGACATTTTCGTTTTTCTGCGATTTATCTGTAAAATCCAATGGATTTGAGCAATCTGGACTTTTTATGTAAAGGGCTGGGAGAGCGTTTTGCCGGCTTTAATGGACTCGTAGGAGGGCTTCGGGCCTGCAAACGTTGAAAATTTTACAGACATCTTGTGAAAATCTCAAAATGTCTGTAAAACCTGACGCAATCGGTGGCGATGTCATGGTCGATTGACAGATCGCCAACTAAAGTTGGTTGAAGAAATGCGGGAAATCCGCGATACTTGTTCTGCGGCGGAAGAGGATCGCGCCGCGGAATAAGGTGAGGAACAAGTTAAGGAGAGATGAGCTATGAATTTCAACGAAAAACTCATAAGCCTGAGAAAATCCAAGGGGCTTTCCCAGGAGGAGCTGGGGGCGGAGTTGAAGGTCTCGCGCCAGACCATATCGAAATGGGAGTCGTGTCAGTCGTACCCGGACTTTCAGCGTCTGGTGCTCCTGAGCGATTACTTCGGACTGACTCTCGACGAGCTGGTGAAGGATGTGGATGTGCAGCAGGTCAGGGAGCGGAACATGAGCGAGGAAAAGGTGGATTCCATCTACAACGATGTGAAGACGGCCAAGAGCATCTTCAAATGGTATCTGATAATCGCAGGAGGCGCGGCAGGTATCGCGTTGATATCGATGCTGTACTTCATCGTCAATGCAGTGTACGGGTGGTAGCGTCGCAATCCGCCGATTCTACCTTCGGGCGGTATGAAAAATCCGTTGCCTGTGGTATTCTCTATACATGTTCGGGCTGCCTTTCAAGATGGTCCGGGAGACATCGAGGAGGATGAGGAAGATGAAAATAAGGAACAGAGGGTACTTCAATCAGGGCGCGGTGATACTGCTGCTGGCAGCGGTGTGCGTTTTTCTGAGGGCCTGTATCTTCGACAACTTTTCGCTGAAAACGCTGATAACCGTCATCATCGCTGTGATAGTTGCCGCAGGTATGATAGTCCTGGCGATGAAGGGCGACGGAGACGACAGGAGAGGAGAATGACACACCATGGATCAGGCGAAGATAGGAAGGTTCATCGCGGAGCTGAGAAAGGAAAGGAAGATGACCCAGTCGCAGCTGGGAGAGAAGCTGGGAGTCAGCTACAAGGCTGTCAGCAAATGGGAGACCGGCCGGAATCTGCCGGACCCTTCCCTTTACAAACCTCTCTGCGATATGCTGGGCATCACATTGACGGAGCTTTTCAACGGCGAGCGGATAGAGGAAAAAGAGATGGCATGGAAGGCGGACCAGGTCATCAGCGATGTGATGGAAGGGACGAGGCCTGACAGAGCCTTGAGTATACTGTCGTCTGCCGTGATGGTGGCAGGGATAGCGCTGCCTTTCCTTTCTGTGGTGCTGGACCTGGAAACGACCCCGGCCATCGTCGTCGTTTCCGTCGGGTTGTTTTTTCTGTTCGCAGGCTTTTCCATAAAGCTGGCCGCATGGAAACAGGTCAACGACAAGACGGTGAAGAATTCGGGGATGGGATTCACCAGCGCCCTGACCATCCTCTTTGCCGCCATGAAGCTGACCGGCTATACGGACTGGAGGTGGATATGGGTCTTTTCTCCGCTGTGGATGGGCCTGCTGGCAGTCCTGCTGCTTTTGGCGGTCATCTGGGTCATCGGGAGGATAAAGAAGAAGTGGTAAAGTCCGGAAACGGTGATATAATGAACGGGGGTACGGAGGCAACGCGGGAAAGCGTGGTCACGGGAAGATGAACGGAGAAAATGAAGGAGCGGACGAAAGATGGCCGGAGCGGATATGAAGCGGATATTGATACTGGAAGACGACGAGGACCTGGCGGAAGGAATCGAGATGTCCCTGCGCGATGATGACGTGGAGCCGGTCAGGTGCAGGCTGGTGGCCGAGGCGGAGAGGCTGGTGCGGGAGAAGGATTTCGATCTTCTGATACTGGACATCAACCTGCCTGACGGCAGCGGCCTGGAGCTGTGCAGGAAGGTGCGGACATTCAGTCGGGTTCCTGTCGCCCTGCTGACGGTGAAGGACATGGAAACGGATATCGTCAGAGGTCTGGAATGTGGGGCGGATGACTATATAACAAAGCCTTTCAGCCTCATGGTACTGAGAGCCAGGGTGAGGGCGCTGCTGCGGCGGACTGCGGGAGAAAAGCAGGCCGAGTACAGAGACGACGTCTTCAGATTTTCATTTGACAGGATGGAATTCTATAAGAGAGGAAGCGCGGTAGAGCTCAGCAAGACGGAGCAGAGGATACTGTACCTTCTGGTTTCCAACGCCGGAAGGATACTCACCAGGGAGCGGCTCATGGAGTGGGTATGGCCGGAAGGGACGGAGTATGTGGAGGACAACGCGTTGTCGGTAGGAATAAGGCGGCTTCGGGATAAGCTTGAGGATGTGCCGTCCAAGCCGGTATACATCAGGACGGTATACGGCAGAGGATACGTATGGGAGAGAGGATGATGGCAGGATATATTGCAATAGCGGCGGCAGCGGCAGTCGTGTGTCTCGTCGCGATCTTTGCCGCCAGACGTCATTATGAAAAGCGCGTGAAAGAGACTTATCGCCATCTGCTGGAAACGCTGGACAGGGCCCTGTCGGGAAAGCGAGGTGACGTGCGGTTCGACGAGTCCATGGACGCGGCCCTGACGGAGCGGCTCAACAGGCTGCTGAGGGCATATGATGTCAACCATGACGCGGCCGGACAGGAGCGAGATGCCATGAAGACGCTGATTTCCGATATTTCCCACCAGATACGGACGCCGCTGGCCAACATCATGCTTTACAGCGACCTTTTAAGAGAAAAGGAAGCGGAGGGAAAAGGCGCGGCGCTGGCCGGCAGGATACGGAGCCAATCGGAAAAGCTGGATTTTTTCATGAAGGAGCTGGTGAGGACATCGTATATACAGCAGGAGATGATATCGATGTCGCCGTCGATGACGGACGTGGAGGAGATCGTGGATATGGCATGTCAGATGGTGGAACTGGCGGCTATGAAGAAGAATATCACCATCCTGCGAAACTCCGGCGACGAGCGGTGCTGCGCCGACAGCAGGTGGACGGCGGAAGCGCTGGGGAACGTGCTGGACAACGCGGTGAAGTACTCCGACGAAGGGGCGTCGGTGCAGGTGGAGACTGTGCCCTACGAGTCCTTCGTCTGCATCCGGGTTCGGGATTTCGGCCCCGGAATCAGGGAAGATGAGCAGGGAAAGATATTTCAGCGCTTTTACCGTTCAGATGACGTGAGGGACAAACCGGGGTTCGGCATCGGCCTCTATCTGGTCAGGGAGATACTGGGAAATCAGGGCGGATACGTGAAGGTGGAGTCGGAGCCGGGAAAGGGAACGACGATGAAGCTGTTCCTGCCGCGCTATGAAGAACTGGCCGGCGGAAACGGACCGGAAAGATATCTGTGACGAGGGCTTATGCACGTGGTGCAGGTGCGGAGCCCTCTTTTTTATGAAATGTGACAAATCCGTCACCTTCAGGAAAGATTTGAGAAAGAACTCTCTGGTAGGATATGACCATAATGCGTAAGGAAGGTGAAATCATGGACATTTTGAAAACAAAGGATCTCAGAAAGTATTACGGTACCGGGGAGACTCTGGTGAAGGCGCTGGACGGCGTCAGCATTTCCGTCAGAGAGGGGGAATTCCTGGCCATCGTGGGGACCTCGGGCAGCGGGAAATCCACATTGCTCCACATGCTGGGAGGGTTGGACGTTCCCACATCGGGACAGGTCATCGTCGACGGCCGCGACCTGTCGGGAATGGAAAGGGATGAGCTGACTGTCTTCCGCAGGAGGAAGATAGGATTCGTATTCCAGAACTACAACCTGCTGCCTGTCATGAACGTGTACGAGAATATCGTTCTGCCCATCAAGCTGGACGGCGTCAGGCCGGACGGCAGGTACGTGGAACGGATAATAAGCTCACTGGGACTGGAAGAAAAGAAGTATCAGATGCCTGACAAGCTGTCGGGAGGACAGCAGCAGCGTGTCGCCCTGGCCAGAGCGCTGGCGGCGAAACCGGCCATCGTTTTGGCTGACGAGCCTACGGGGAATCTGGACAGCCGCACCAGCCAGGATGTCCTGGGACTGATGAAGATGTGCGGCCGGAGATTCGCTCAGACCATCGTGATGATAACCCATAACGATGAGATCGCTCAGATGGCGGACCGTATCATACGCCTTGAAGACGGGAAGATCTTCGGAGGTGAGAACAGCCATGCTTAAAGTCGAGAACAGAAAGGTGACCGGTGAGGTAGCCCGGGCCACCTACAGGGCTAATGTGAAACGCAACATTCTGATCATCTTCGCCATCATGCTGACGACCCTCCTGATCGCGGTGGTGATCGCCGTGGGAACAAGCTACTGGGAAGCCGTGTCTCAGCGGCAGATACGGATGGAGGGGATGGACTACGATATCGCGTTGACGGAGCCCAGGGACGACCAGGTGAAGGAGATACGCTCCATGGAAAACGTCAGGTATGCGGGAGTCGCCGTGAAGTGCGCGATAGTGGAGAAGTACGAAGACAGGACTCTGGACAAGACCAGGCTGTACTGGCTCGATGAGACGTGTTGGGAAAAGCAGACTGTTCCGGCTCTGGAAAAATACGAAGGCCGGTATCCGCAGGCCGAAAGCGAGATAATGATGAGCACTGCCGCATTGAAAGCCATGGGGATAGAGAAGCCTCATACAGGCATGGAGCTGCCGATGGCTTACTTCACGCTGGCGGAGGGAAGTGAGGGAGCGCTTTTGCACGGAAATTTCACCCTCTCGGGATGGTATACCGACTACAGCGGCAGCATGAGAGGATATGTGTCGCGGGATTTTTTCGAAACCACAGGCGCGAAGCAGACGGATTTTACCCAGGGTTCGCTGAAAATAACATTGGAAAATCCGCTGTATTCCGAGGCAGATATCATACGGATGCAGAATGAGATAGATATGGACAACAGGCAGATAATCGAAGCGGATTACGATACGGTGAGCAGCTTCTGCAAAACCGTGGCGTGTCTGGCGCTGCTGCTCCTGATGATTTTTGCCAGCGGCTATCTTTTCATATACAACGCCCTCTACATTTCCATCTCCAAGGATATTCGTTATTACGGCCAGTTGAAGACGATAGGGATGATCACAGGGCAGTTGAAGAGGATCGTCGTGTTTCAGGCCCTCTGGAACGCCGCGGCAGGTATACCTGTCGGGATCATAGCAGCGGCTGTCCTGTCAAAGGCTGTGATACCGGCCCTGCTTCACGCCGTCAACCCGGAGCTTTCCACAGACAGCAGCGGTCCGATGATAATATGGGCTCTGGCGGCTGCGGCAGTATTCGCATTCCTCACCAACATGACAGGCTGCAGGAAACCGGCTAAGATGGCAGGCGAGTGCTCGCCTGTGGAGGCCATGAAGTACGTCCCCGGCTCGTCCGCATCAGCGCGGCGCAGGCGCGGGAGGGAATCGGGCTCGGTGCCATCCATGGCTTTCCATAACGTGTTTCGCGACAGGAAACAGGCCGCCGTCATATTCGCTTCCTTCATCATCGCTATCTCCGTGTTCCTGGTGGTCAATGAGGTGATAAGGGAAAACGACGCCAGGCTCATACTGAACGAAACCTCCACGTGCGATATCAGCTTCAGGAATGAGACGACGCTGGACGATGACAGGAGGCAGCTCATCACCAAGGAGAAAATATCCGAGGTCGAAGCCATTGCCGGGGTGAAAGAGGTGAGGAAGGTGACCTCTGCGGAAATGGTGGTCCCTTATCAGGAACAGGTTTACGGTCGATATTACCGGGAGCTTTATAAATCGCGATACAGCCCGGGAAACTACGAGAACGACATGGAAGCCTACAGGGCGGACCCATACGACGGCTCATTTACAGCCAGGTTCATCAGCGTCGATAAGGCGGGATTCGATGTTCTCAATGAAAGCCTGGGAGGCGTCCTTGACTGGAGCGATTTTAGGGATGGAAAGGTCGCGGCCGCGGCGAAGACGTTCACGGAAGGAGACGACGGGATACCCGGTAAGACGGTGCGGTTTTCACTGCCTGAAAGCAAGTCGCCGGAACAGGAACACGCCATTACGATAGCGGCCGTAGGCGACATTTACAGCAACCCGGCCTATTTCGCGGGCGGCTACACCCCTGACCTCATCGTCAGCGAGAAGTATGCCTCTGAGCTGATGGGCGATAAACTTTTTACGGAACTGATCGAAGTGGAATACGACGAGCCCTTCTCCGCAGCCACGGAGAAAAAGGTGAAAGCCGTCTTCGCGGACGACAAGCAGATATCCTGTGAATCCAAGCTGGACAGATACTCGGAGATGAAGACGTCCGAAAACCAGATAAAAGTGCTGGGAGGCAGCCTGGGAGCTGTTATAGCGCTGCTGGCCGTGCTGAACTACATCAACATGATGGCTGCCAGCATCCAGAACAGGTCGCAGGAACTGGCAACGCTGGAAAGCATAGGCATGACCACGAAGCAGATCAGGAAGATGCTGAGGCTGGAAGGGCTGTGGTACGCGGCCGTTTCATCAGTCGTCTCGCTGGCAGTCGGCCTTCCGATGAGTTATATCGTCTTCAGAGGGATGAACGCCTACAGGATATCCTTCTCCGTGCCGTGGGTGATGGATCTGGTGCTGCTGGCGATCATATTCCTCATATGCGTGACGGCACCTGTAGTCGTGTATAGCAGGACCCAGCGGGGAAGCGTCATAGAGCGGTTGCGGCGATGACGGCGGGGCGCAGGGTAGCCGACGATATTGATGACAGCGCTGGCGGTGGCGCTGATGGCTCTGCCTTGCGTCACCGGCCTCTCGCTGCTCGTTTTTCTCTGCTCAGATTGTCGCTGTTTGCTTTTCTCTGCCCGGATTATCGCCACTGGTCTGATACAGGTGCCTTCACGATAGAATAGCCGTATTTCAGCGGATTTTTGAAGCGGCATTATCGCCAAACCCATGATCGATATGCTGTCAGTATAGTTTTTGAGGGGTTTCGAGGCGAATACTATACTGGACAGCATTTTTTCGTATGGTCGCGATATTACGCCTCTGAAAATGGAGTGAAAACAGGGCTTTTTATCGTGGGCGTGGGTTTATTACCGAGTGGCGATATTTTAACTGTCTGGCAGCCTGCCGCCGGCAAATAATCTGTTGAAAAAGCCATTGCCATCATATATAATGAATAACGGCTCGGAGACGAGCCGATCACTTCCGAATAGAGAACCCGCCCTTCGCGGCGGCGACAGTTCGAAACCATCCTGTCGGAAAACAAAACTAGGGACAACAAGATGAATAAGATGTTATTTTTGTGTTGTTGACATTCCCGGTTTCCGGGAATTTTTTTATGAGCTGCCAAAATCTTTGATTTTGCGCGCAGCTCAAACACAGAAATCGCAGGGCGTAAGCCCGTGGCGATTTTTCAGTGAAATGAGCTGCCAACCTGTGCCCTTTAGGGTAAATCTTTGATTTTGCGCGCAGCTCCAGTTATGGAGGTGAATGGATATGGATATACAGAACATGAGCCGCATGCAGAAGCTGACGTTCTCAGCGATGGTCATGGCTATCTACATCGTGGTGCTCTATCTTACTCAGAGCTTTTCATTCGGAGCGTATCAGATAAGGATAGCCACATCACTTTACGCTCTGGCATATATCTTTCCGTTCCTGGTTTTGCCACTTGGTTTCGCGAATCTGATATCGAATATGCTTTTCGGAGGTTTTGGGATAGCAGATATGGCAGGAGGCTGTATCGTTGGTATCGTGACTACTGCTCTTATCGTGCTGATACGGAAGAAAGGATGGCATTACGGACTTGCAGCCGTACCTGTCGTGCTGGTGCCGGGGCTGGGAGTGGCCACGTATCTGTCATATTTTCTCAACATGCCTTACTGGCTGATGGCGCTGAACTTATGTATAGGTCAGATCCTTCCGGGGATAGTAGGAGTGGTGATAATAAAAGTGCTGGAAAGAGTCTGGCGGCCGGCAGGGACGGTGGCCGCTCACAGCGGAAAGGAAGAGAGCCGATGAGTGGAAGAAACAAGAAAGAACTGGAAGGTGTTTCGCTGTTGGGGAACAGAGACGTGTCCTATCCTTCGGATTACGCGCCTCAAGTGCTGGAGACCTTTAAAAACAAGCATCCTGAAAACGACTATTTCGTTAAGTTCAATTGTCCGGAATTCACCAGCCTCTGCCCTATGACAGGGCAGCCGGATTTCGCGACGATTTACATATCCTACGTCCCGGGAGAATCGATGGTGGAGAGCAAATCGCTGAAGCTGTATCTTTTCAGCTTCCGCAATCACGGAGATTTTCACGAGGACTGTGTCAATATCATCATGAAAGATCTGATAAAGCTGATGGACCCTAAGTACATAGAGGTGTGGGGAAAATTTACGCCGAGAGGAGGGATTTCCATAGATCCATACTGTAATTATGGAAAGCCGGGAACGGTGTGGGAAAAGGTTGCTTTTGAGCGTCTGAGTCACCATGACCTCTATCCGGAAAAGGTAGATAACAGGTAGGAGGAGCACCATGATTTTTTATTTTTCGGGAACAGGAAACAGTCAGCTCATAGCGAAACGCATAGCGAAGCGTACAGGCAGGGAACTTTGCAGGATCAACGATTTCCTGAAAAGAGGAGAAAAGCTGACAATACCGGATAGTATCGCAAAATTGGAAGATATCGTTTTCGTGATGCCGGTATATGGGTGGAGGATACCCAGGGCTGTCGAAGAGCTCATCAGGAGATCTGCTCTGGAAGAGGGGACGGGTGTATATTTTGTACTCACCTGCGGCAGCGATATGGGGAATTCGCAGCGATATGCGGAGAAACTGTGTGCTGATATGAAGCTGAAGTATAAGGGCTGTGCCGAACTTGTCATGCCGGAGAATTATATAGCCATGTTCGATGCTCCGGAAGAGGCAGAGGCGCGCCGGATAATAGAGCTGGCACTCCCTCAGGCGGACCGGTTGGCGGGATATATCGAAAGACAGGAGGTTTTCCCGGAAAAACGGGCCGGATTGATGGACCGGATCAAGAGCACATTGATAAATCCGCTGTTTTATAAGTTTTCAGTGAAAGACAGGAAATTCAATGCTGACGACAGGTGCACCGGATGCGGGAGATGCGCGGCTGAATGTCCTGTCAATGATATACTGATGAATGAGGGAAAGCCTGTGTGGCAGGGGCGATGTATCCATTGTATGGCATGTATAACGGGATGTCCGGAAGAGGCCATCGAATATGGAACGATAAGCCTGGGAAAGCCACGCTACAGGTGTCCTGATATGTCCCGAACAGAAGAAAAGGGGAACGGTGAAGTATGAGACGGACGTGGTCATCGCCAAAGAAGCAGACAACTGTATCTCGCCGCTGTATTTAGGCGCTGTATTTTGGCGCAAGAAAATACTTGAAAAGAGCCGGGCAAATAGATACAATAAAATTGTATGTTTGTGACCAATAAAATCAATATAGAAAAGAGGGAAAATAATGTTTAACAAACTGACAGAGCAGTTAAAGAACAATCCGCGAACTATCGTTTTCACCGAGGGTACGGACGCCAGGATACTGGACGCGGCGTCAAAGCTGTCCACAGGCGGGATCCTCAGTGTCATCCTGCTGGGTGAAGAGGCGGCAGTGAAAAAGGCCGCGGAGGATGGCGGATTTGACATCGGTAAGTGCCAGATCATCGATCCTGAGCAGTATGATGAGATGGACGCCATGGTGGATGAGATGGTAACTCTCAGAAAGGGTAAGATGACCGCCGATGAGGTGAGAGAAGCTCTCAAGAAATCGAATTACTTCGGCACTATGCTGGTGAAGATGGGCAAGGCTGACTGCCTTCTGGGTGGAGCTACCTATTCTACAGCAGATACGGTGAGACCGGCTCTGCAGCTCATCAAGACGAAGCCGGGCAACAAGATAGTAAGCTCATGCTTCATCATGGTAAGGGACGACAGCAAACTGGCCATGGGCGACTGCGCTATCAATATCAGCCCTAACGAGGATGAGTTGGCTGAGATAGCTGTCGAGACAGCCAAAACTGCCAAGGTATTCGGCATAGAACCTAAGGTGGCTATGCTTTCCTATTCCACTTACGGTTCGGGAAAGGGCGATATGGTAACGCTGGTAGCCAACGCCACGAAGAAGGTGAAGGAAGCAGCTCCTGATCTGGATGTGGATGGCGAATTGCAGTTCGATGCTGCGGTGGCGCCTGAAGTGGCTAAGGTCAAGTGCTCCGGCTCCAAAGTGGCAGGACAGGCCAACACATTCATTTTCCCTGACATAAACGCAGGAAACATCGGTTATAAGATAGCGGCTCGACTTGGTGGTTATGAGGCAATAGGGCCTATCCTCCAGGGTCTCAACGCGCCGATAAATGATCTCAGCAGAGGATGCAACGCGCAGGAAGTCTACAAAATGGCTCTCGTGACTGCCGCTCTCAGCTAAGAGAAACTGCATAAGGATTTTGATGGGCTGTCGCATCGACAGGAAGGGCTGTGATGATGGACAGCCCTTTTATTATAATGACATATGGCGGACGTATCCTGCTTGCTTTGCAAAATACCTGAGCAAGCAGAAACGGCCGTGGATCCAAGGACAGCGAGGCAATGCGAAGCAATGTGCGGGGAAGTATGAGAACGGGAAGGATATGTGGTAGTATGATGGAAGAAAAGAGAAGAGGGACACATGAAGGTGTCCACGGGAAGCTTGCGGTGCCGGATGCGGTGATAGGCGCTGTCACAGGTGATATCGTCGGATCCGTTTATGAGTTCCACAATATAAAGCGGACCGATTTTCCTTTCTGGAGTGATGGCAGCAGGTTCACCGACGATACGGTGATGACCATTGCCGTTTACAGTGCTTTGAAGGAATACATCAGCGGAGGCCGACAGGGCGACCTTCATCCTATACTGATAAGAAAAATGAAGGAGATCGGAAGGAGATATCCGGACTGTGGTTACGGGGGAAGGTTCATCAAGTGGATCGCAGGAGAGGACGACGGGCCTTATAACAGCTATGGCAACGGGTCAGCGATGAGAGTGTCGGCGGCGGGGGCGCTGGCCCGCAGTGTCCAGGAGGCCGGGGAACTGGGGAAGATCTCAGCCGAAGTCACTCATGATCACCCGGAAGGGATAAAAGGCGCTGTTGCCGTGGCGGAAGCCGTGTTCATGGCAGGCCATGGGTACGATAAAGCGGAGATACGTCAGGCTATGAAAAATCTCTACAGTCTGGATCTTACATTGGATGAAATAAGGCCGCATTACAGGTTTGATGTGAGCTGCCAGGGGTCGGTGCCACAGGCGCTCGAGGCGTTCCTGGAAAGCAGCGGGTTTGAGGATTGTGTGCGGCTGGCCGTCTCCATAGGAGGAGACAGCGATACTATCGCCGCTATGGCAGGAAGCATAGCAGGGGCATATTATGGGATCCCGGAGGACATCAAGGCGCAGGCCATGTCTCATCTGGATCGGTATCTGATATCGCTGCTGACGGGAGAGAGCCGGTGACGGCAGGGCGGGATCAGTGACGGCGGAGCCATCCGGCGAAGCTGTTTGAGAAAGGCGGGAAACAAATGAAGCTGATACACATGTCTGATCTTCACATAGGGAAACGGGTGAACGGTTTTTCCATGGTGGAGGATCAGAAATACATTCTTGAGAAGATGACAGATATCGTAAAAAACGAAAGCCCGGACGCGGTGCTCATCGCCGGAGATATATATGATAAAACAGTTCCTTCGGCGGAGGCAGTCCGGCTTCTGGATGATTTCATAGTCGAGCTTTCCGCTTTGACGGCCCACGTGTTTATCATAAGCGGCAACCATGATTCACCGGAAAGGCTGGCTTTCGGCGGACGGCTGATGGAGAAAGACGGTATACATATCTCTCCTGTGTATGAGGGCAGGGTAGAGCCTTTCGTGCTGGAGGACAGTCACGGTAAGGTGAATATCTATATGCTTCCATTTATCAAGCCGGCTCATGTGCGCCATGCTTTTCCGGAAAAGGCAGAGGAGATCGTCACATATGCCGATGCTGTCGCTGTAGCTATAGAGTCTATGGATGTGAAAAAGGAAAGGCGGAACGTATTGGTGGCCCATCAGTTCGTTGCGGGAGCATCAAGATCTGATTCAGAGGAGCCGCCTCTTTCAGTGGGAGGCAGCGACGATGTAGGGAAGGAAGTATTCACGCCTTTCGATTATGTGGCGCTGGGACATATACACAAGCCTCAGGATATCGGCTCTCAGCGGCTGAGGTACTGCGGGTCGCCGCTCAAATACTCATTTTCTGAGGCTGCGCATGAGAAGTCTCTGACAGTGGTGACACTGGAGGAAAAAGGCTCGTTATCCATCCGCGCCGTACCCTTGACGCCTATGCGGGATATGGTGGAGATAAGAGGCAGTTACAGCCAGGTGATGGCCAGGGATTTTTATGAAGGGACCAGTTACAGAGAGGATTATACCCACGTTATCTTGACCGATGAAGAAGAGGTGCCGGAAGCTATCGGCAAGCTGAGGTCTGTCTACAGGAATCTGATGAAAATGGACTACGATAACAGCAGGACGCAGAACGGAGCACAGATCGAGGAGGTGGAGCATATGGAAAGCAGGACGCCGGCGGAGCTCTTTGCGGCGCTGTACGAGGCACAGAACAATGCTCCCATGTCGAAAGAGCAGGAGAATATGATAGCACAGCTGATAGAAGAGATATGGGAGGATATGAGATGAGACCTCTGAAATTGACAATGTCCGCCTTTGGGCCTTATGCAGGGAGGACGGAGATAGATTTTGAAAAGCTGGGAACGGCGGGACTTTATCTGATAACAGGAGATACGGGAGCGGGGAAGACGACGCTGTTCGATGCCATAACTTTCGCTCTCTACGGAGAACCCAGCGGCGACAACAGAGAAACGGTTATGCTGCGCTCCAAATACGCCGACAGGACGACGCCGACGGAGGTGGAGCTGGTATTTTCCTGCGGTGAAAAGGAATACAGAGTCAGAAGAAATCCGGAATACGACAGACCCAAGGCCAGGGGAGAGGGGTTCACCACGGAAAAGGCCGGGGCTGAGCTGATTTTCGACGACGGCCATGTGATAACGAAGCTGAAAGAGGTCAACAGCGCCATGATCGAGATACTGGGCATCGACAGGGGGCAGTTCACTCGTATTGCCATGATAGCCCAGGGGGATTTCCTCAAATTGCTTCTGGCCTCCACTGATGAACGAAAAAGGATATTCAGGAAGATCTTTCATACGGATCTTTACAGCCGGCTTCAGGAGCGGCTCAAGGAGGAGAATTCCCATCTGAGATCCCAGCACCGTCAGGCCGTCGCCGGGATACGGCAGTATGCGGAAGGTATCGTGGCTCCCGGTGACGATGAAAAGGCAGTGGAGATACTGGAGAATATATCAACCTGCTCCGGCGAAGAAGCGGCAGTTTGGAGCGGTGAGGCGCAGGAAATGCTGGAACGCCTCATAGACAGCGACCGACAGACACAGCAGGAGCTTATTACCAGGGAAAAACGGCTGGACGAGGAGATCGGGAGTCTGGACAGAGAACTGACAAGAGCGATGGAGCTGGAAAAAGCGGCGCGGCTGCGAAGTGAGTCTGAAAGGGCTCTCGAAACGGAAAAACCAAGGCTGGAGCAGCTTGAGCGGATCTTTCACGAGACAGAGAAAAGAATGCCGGAAGCGCAGCAGCTGACTAAAGAGATCGCGACTGTCGAAGCTCAGAAGGACGACTATGATAAGCTGGAAGAAAAGCTCAGGATGTTGAAGGCGGCTCAAAGAGATGTAGAAGAACTGTCAGAAAAGCTGGAGCGGAAGAAAGAGGCCGAGAGAATGCTCAGGGACAGAGCAGCAGCGTTGGATGAAGAGATGGAAAGGCTGGCCGGGGCCGACAGTGAAAAGACGATCCTGACAGCCAGACGCTCGCAGGCTGAGGATCGCAGCGGAGAGCTGAAACAGTTGTCTGCCGATGTAGTATCGCTGAAAGCCGTCGAAAAGGAACTGTCCTCCGCTCAGCGTCAATACATGGAAGCGGAGAAGAACGCTGTTGTCATGAAGGAAAAATATGAGACGATGAACAGAGCGTATCTTCACCAGCAGGCTGGCATATTGGCGTCCGGGATGGAAGCTGGGCAGCCGTGCCCGGTCTGCGGATCCACATCTCATCCTCATCCTGCGTCTTTGCCTGATGGAGCGCCGACGAAGGAGGAACTGGAGTTTTCCAAAGAAGCTTCAGAGCAGGCTGAGGAAAAAAGACGAATGTGCAGTGAAAAATCAGGCAGGATCAAGGGAGCCTTCGAAGAGAAGAAAACAGCCGTGGAGAGGAAGGCACAGGAATTACTGGAAAGCCCTGCGGCGGAGATCCTGGAGGAGGAGATCCGACGACAGTCACAGCTGCTGGAGGAGCTCGACGGTCAGCTGAAAGCCGTTGAGGCTCAAGTCAGCCGTAAGGCGGCTATAGAAAAGGAAAGACCGCGGCTGACGAAAGAACTGGACGAGATCGGAGCGGAGATAAGATCTCTGAGCGACAGCCTGACTCATCGTGCTGCTGAAGAGATGGCTGCTTCAGAGCAGGCAGACGCTCTGAGGAAGACCTTGAGGTATGACAGTCGGGACAAAGCTGACGAGGCTGTCGCTGCTATGGAGAAAAAACGGGAGGACATCGAATCAGCGGTGAGAGAGACACGGAAAGCTATGGAAGATTGTGATAAGAAGATCACCGTTTTAAGAGGGAAGATAGAGGAAACGACAAAGCTGTTGAAGAATGATGAAAAGGTGGACAGGGAAGAGGCGGATGCACGCAGGAAGGAGCTGGTATATGAGAAAAGGATCCTGCAGAAAGATATCGGCGATATCCGTTTGCGGTTATCGTCCAATTTGAGGACACGCGACGCTATGACGGAAAAGATGAAAGAGCTGAAGGCTATAGACAGCAAGTGGTCGTGGGTCGGCGCTCTTTCGGATACGGCCAATGGCAATATAGCAGGAAAGGAAAAAATCATGCTGGAGACCTTTGTTCAGACTGCTTATTTTGACAGAGTCATATCCAGAGCCAATGTACGCCTCATGGTCATGACAGGAGGTCAGTACGAGCTGAAACGCAGTCGGCAGGCGGAGAACAACAGGAGCCAGAGCGGATTGGAGCTGGATGTTACAGACCACTACAATGGTTCGGAGCGCAGCGTCAAAACTTTGTCGGGAGGCGAGTCTTTCAAGGCGTCCCTGTCGTTGGCGCTGGGGCTGGCGGACGAGCTGCAGGCTACGGCCGGAGGTATACGTCTGGATACCATGTTCGTAGACGAAGGCTTCGGTTCTCTGGATGAAGAATCTTTGCAGCAGGCGCTTAAAGCCCTGGCCGATCTGGCGGAAGGGAATCGGCTGGTTGGCATCATTTCCCATGTCTCAGACCTGAAAGAACGTATAGACAGGCAGATAGTCGTCAAAAAGGACAGGAACGGAGGCAGCAGAGTCCAGGTGGTGATCTGAACATCGTGAGAAGATCTTTTAGAAGATATATTATGTGAATGCAAAACAGCGGGCCAGGTCGTCGGTCCGCTGTTTTGTTTTATCGGGAGAGCTTGCTGCCCCGCTGCCTCATGAATTGGGAGGGGTGAAGGCAGGCCTGTCAGCTTCTGTGTTTCCAAAGGCGCCGGCAGGGGATGGCGTGGACAGGTCGAAATACATTTTTGAATCGGAGGTGACTCCGAAATCTCTGTTGGATCCGGTATCCTGTACCTTATTGAAGGCTTCGCGGAACATGGCGTTGTGAGCTTCTTCTCTGTTGAGGAGAAAATCGATGGTCTCCTTGACCTTCTTGTCGTCTATCTGTCTGTAAAGATACTGGTAAACCACCTTGGCCCGCTGCTCAGATGCGATATTGGAGAGCAGGTCGGCGCATAGATCACCGGTGACTGTGACATAATCGCCTGTCCACGAATAGCCGGAAGAATTTACGAGGCCGGGATTGAGGCCGAAGAGTACATGGGATTGTATCTCGCCGGAGCCGACAGCGTCGGCATCCACATCATGGCCATTGAGCAGATTGATGGTCTGAGCCACCATTTCCATATGACCAAGTTCTTCGGCGGCTATATCAAGGAACAGGTCTTTTATCTCCTGATCCTTGATCCGGAAGCTCTGGGACATGTATTGCATGGCTGCCTTCAGCTCACCATTGCCTCCTCCCAGCTGTTCCTGCAGCAGCGCCGCGTAGTGAGGGTTGGGACCTTCCACGGCTACAGGATGGAATAACTGTTTTTCATGTTTGAACATACCAAAACTCCTTTCATATTTCTGTCGCCTCAAAGACGGCATAAAGGTATCATATGATATTATCCGCGAATGGTGGGGATATTATGCGCGTGAGAAAGGTCAATGGACAGACAGGGGCGGAGAAAGTGAAAAATTTTCTCTTTTACTGACAGCCGGCAGATATTGACACACAGTTGAGTATGGGTGTAGGATAACAGTGTTATATAACACTGTTATCCAAAGTTTTTGACCGGATGGCCACGAAAACGGCTATAGACGCAGCGGGTATCCGGCCGGAAAGGCAGGCAATGGAAAAAAGCGGAAGCAATACAAAAAAGCTCATAGAGCAGGCAGCCATAAAGGAGTTTATGGAAAAGGGGTTCATGGGAGCATCTCTCAGGCAGATAGTGAAGAACGCGGGGGTGACTACAGGAGCCTTTTACAAATATTATCCCACAAAGGAAAAGCTGTTCGCCGGACTGGTGCAGAAACATGCGGAGCATATATACGGTATATATGACGAGGTTCTGGAAGGTTTTGAAGAACTGTCTCCGCCCCAGCAGCAGACAAGGATGAAGAGTATTTCTCATAACGGGGTGGATCGCATTATCGAGTATGTGTATCAACACTATGATAATTTCAAACTGCTGATATGCAAGGCCGGGGGTACACCCTTTGCTGATTTCATACATCAGCTGGTGGAGAAAGAAGTCGCCGCCACTTACAGATTCATCGACACCATGCGGGGCCTGGGCATCGATGTCCCTGATATAGATCCGGAGCTTTGCCATATGTTGGCCAGCGGTATGTTTTCAGGTATCTTCGAAATAGTTGTCCATGATATGGAAAAGGAAGCGGCTAAGAAGAAGGTGGAACGGCTGAAGGAATTTTACACGGCAGGCTGGGAGCGGCTGTTCGGGATGAGCTTCTGATGTTTTGAAGACGGGCAAGATAAGACATGAGCGGATTGTCGGATCGGGAGATGATAAAAAATAACATATAGTTAGAAATAACTAACTACAGAACGTGACAGACATCTGAAACTTTTGGTGAAAAGAGGATGAAGAAGGAGGTAGAAAAGATGCAGGATAAGGACAGAGCCCTCGTGGAAGCTGAAAAATCCACGGTGGGCTGGATATTGGAATGGGCCGGGGAGAAAAGGAGTTATTATGCGCTCAGCGTAGCGCTGGCGATTTTAAACGTGGCCTTTAAGATAATACCGTATTTTCTCATCGGTCAGGTGATAGCGGCGCTGCTGTCGGGAGAGAGGGACACGGCTTTTTACGTGACGCGCATCGCGCTGGTGGCAGTATCCTTCGTAGCGGCTGAGATCTTCCACAGCCTTTCCACCGGCTGCTCTCATAAGGCTACGTTCACAGTACTGGCAACTATAAGGAAAAGGTGCCTCGATAAACTGGCGCGGGTACCGCTGGGATACGTGAAGGATACGCCGTCGGGCACATTCAAGAATATCATCGTGGAGCGGGTGGACAGCATAGAGACGACCCTGGCTCATATCCTGCCGGAGTTCACCAGCAATCTGCTGGCGCCGCTGGCAGTCGTCGTCTACCTGTTCATCGTGGACTGGCGTGTGGCGCTGCTGTCGTTAATACCCATCGTGCTGGGGTTTTCGGCCATGATGGGGATGTTCGTCGGTTACGAGGAAAACTTCAGGAATACAGTGAAATGCACGAGAGAGCTGAACGCAGCTGCGGTGGAGTATATCAACGGCATAGAGGTGATCAAGGCCTTCGGCAGGGTGGACGGCTCCTACGAGAAGTTCACCGGAGCCGCCAGGCGGGGAGCTGACGCCTTTATCTTCTGGATGAGAAAGTGCAATCTTTTCCACAGCCTTACTCTCATCCTGGCTCCATACACATTGCTGACCGTCCTGCCATTCGGAGCCATATTCGTGGCAGGCGGGTCGCTGACAGTCTCCGATTTTATCATGTGCGTGATATTATCTCTCGGGATCGTGGGGCCTCTCATCAATGTCATGAGCTTCACCGACGATTTGGGTACCATAAGCACTATATTAGGGGAAATAACCGGGATCCTGACCCATGGGGAACTGGAAAGGCCGGCCGTTTCCAATAAGAAGCCGGCCGACGCTTCCATCGCGTTGAAGAATGTTACCTTCGCCTATCATGACGAGGAGGTGCTTCACGGCATCGACATGGAAATGAAACAGGGGACTGTCAGCGCTATCGTAGGCCCTTCGGGAAGCGGAAAGTCGACTATAGCGAAGCTGATAGCGTCTCTGTGGGATGTGGACAGCGGAAGTATCTCCATAGGCGGAGTGGATATACGTGATATCCCGCTGGAGGAGTATAACAGGATGATCGCCTATGTTTCTCAGGATAATTATCTCTTCAACGAAACTGTCAGGGAAAACATCCGGCAGGGCCGTCCGGACGCTACCGATGAGGAAATAGAAGACGTAGCCAGACGCAGCGGCTGCTACGATTTCATCATGGGACTGGAAAATGGCTTCGATACGGTAGTAGGCGGAGCAGGAGGACACCTGTCGGGCGGCGAGCGTCAGCGGATTTCCATAGCCAGGGCTATGCTGAAGGATGCTCCTGTAGTGATACTGGATGAGGCCACAGCCTATACGGATCCGGAAAATGAAGCGGTCATCCAGATGTCAGTCGCCGGACTGGTTGCAGGGAAGACCCTCATCGTCATCGCCCACAGGCTTTCCACCATAGCCGACGCCGACAGGATATTCGTCATCGCAGACGGTCGGGTAGCCGAGGAAGGTACTCACGAGAGCCTGCTGGCTGAGAGAGGCATATACAGCCGCATGTGGGAGGCCCACGTGTCGGTCAGAGATACTGTGGAGGAGGTGTGATACATGTTCGGGATATTGAAGAAGTTCTTCGATTTCTGCGGAGAGGAAAGCAGGAGGAAGTTTAAGATTTCCATCGCGCTGGGAGCGGTGCAGGCCATAGGGGAGGCTATGAAGATACCGGCCATCATGGTGATAGTGATGGCTATGACCAGATACGACATATCGGCAGGGTATATATGGGCGTCGTTGACCATCATGGCCGTTTCCTTCGCCATATCCTTTATCAGCAAGAAGCAGTCCACCATGCTCCAGACGGAGGGCGGCTACGATACGGCGGCTTTCAAACGGATAGAGATAGCCAGACATCTGAGATACCTGCCTATGGGATATTTTAACGAAAACAGTCTGGGGGAGATAACGTCGGTCACCACCAATACCATGGAAAATCTGGGGAATGTGGCTACCAGAGTAGTGATGCTGACGACCCAGGGCCTTCTCAACACGGGGATAATACTGCTGATGCTCATATGCTTCGACTGGAGGATAGGAGCTATCGGAGCCGCTGGAACAGTACTGTTCCTTTTTCTCAACAGTCGTATGCAGAGGGCCGGGAAAAGCATTTCGGCGCGAAAAGTGGAGTCGGATGCTCAGGTGGTCAGCGAGACGATGGAATATATCCAGGGGATCTCCGAAGTGAAGTCATATAACATGACGGGAGAGAGGACAAAAAAACTGAATCATGTCATCGACAGGAATGCCGCGATCAATACGGAGATGGAGTTCGTATTCATACCTTTTATGACAGCGCAAAACAGCATAACTAAAATAACGGGAGCTGTCATGACTCTCTGCTCGGTGCTTTTCTATCTTTCGGGAACGATGGATCTGATGATATGTATCGGCATGACGATCTGTTCCTTCATCCTGTATACCAGTCTGGAACAGGCGGGAAGCTATAACGCACTGCTCCACACGATAAACGTGTCGGTAGATAAAGCTCAGGCGATACTTGACCTGGATACCATGGACATCGCAGGCAGGGACATAGAGCCGGTGGCCCACGACATAGATGTGGAGGACGTGTCCTTCTCCTACGACAAGAGGAAGATCATAGACGGTGTTACGATCCATATACCGGAGAAGACGACGACAGCCATCGTCGGCCCTTCGGGAGGCGGCAAGACGACGCTGTGCAATCTCATAGCCAGATTCTGGGACGTGGACGAAGGCTGCGTGAAGCTGGGTGGCACGGACGTTAGGGAGTACAGCATGGACAGCCTGATGAAGAATTTCAGCTTTGTCTTCCAGAAGGTGTATCTATTTGCCGATACTATCGCCAACAATATAAAGTTCGGTAAGGAAGACGCCTCCATGGAGGAAGTCATCGCTGCGGCAAGGAAAGCCTGCTGCCATGATTTCATCATGGCACTGCCTGACGGCTACGATACAGTCATCGGTGAGGGAGGAGCATCTTTGTCAGGAGGCGAGAAGCAGCGTATCTCCATAGCCAGAGCTATCATGAAAGATTCTCCTGTGATAATCCTTGACGAAGCCACCGCCAACGTGGATCCGGAGAACGAAAAAGAATTGACAGAGGCCATAGAAGCGCTCACTAAGGACAAGACCATCATCATGATAGCCCACAGGCTCAAGACAGTCCGCCACGCCGATCAGATACTGGTGGTGGACAGTGGCAGTATAGTCCAGCGAGGGACCCACGAGGAGCTGATGGAACAGGAAGGCATATACAGGCGGTTCGTCGAGGCCAGGGAGCAGGCCGTAGGGTGGAAGCTGTGACGGCTGATCCGTGTTATAGCAAGCGTTGTAGCTTTAAAGTGACATCTTTACTTTTTCTCCGTCCGGAATTATCATAAAGTTAAGTTTATTGAGAAAACGGAGCTTTTGAAGTAAGGAGGAAGGAAATGAGCAAGTTGGAATTTTGTCCATGTACGGATACGGGATGCCAGTTCAATCCGGCTAATCACGATCAGGGCTGCGATCTCTGCGTGGAGGACAGCCTCAAGTGCGGTGAGATACCGAAATGTTTTTTCCTGAAAGTCGTCGACAGTGTGGACGGGTTTGACGACTGGAGTTTCCAGCATTTTGCGAAGCTGGCTTTGAAACAGTGAGGGGCGTCAGGCAGACAGGCTGAAAAGTCGTGAGAAAGGATGGTGAACGATGGAATTTGCTGATATCATTTTAAAGAGCAACGCGGTATTCACGGGATGTGAGGATGAGCCATTTGCCGGAGGGGTGGCCATCAAAGGCAATAAGATACTGGCCGTCGAAAAGGGTGATGGCATCGATGCCTTCAAATCCGGGGAGACCAAGGTCTACCAATACGGCGACAACCTGATAATGGCAGGCTTTGTGGACGGACACGACCACCTGTGGTGGGGCGCCGTGGCCGACAGCGACCACGCGGTGGATATCACGGCCTCCACTTCGGAAGAAGAAGCCGTAGAGATGATAAAGAAGTACGCGGAGGAACATCCGGAGGAACCGAGGATAAGGGGATTCGGATGGTTTCCGGCCAACTGGAACGACGCGCCGCTGCCGACGAAGAAGTCGCTGGACGAGGCGGTGCCCGACAGGCCGGTATACATGAACAGCGCCGACGCCCATACAGCGTGGCTGAACACGAAGGCGCTGGAGGAATCGGGATACAGACCGGATATGAAGGTGGCGGCAGGTTCCATAGGCGTGGACGAGAACGGCGAAATGAACGGTCTGATATATGAGCCGGACGCCATGGAGAACGCGTTGAACAACTATTACGATTTTCCTGACGATCAGATAAGAAGTATAATGCATGATTTCATGAAGGGGCTGGCTTCGAAGGGAGTAACATCCCTCAGCGAGATGAGCGCTGACGACTATGTGGAAATGTTCCATCATAGATATCAGGTCTTCAAGGAGATGGCTGAGGCCGGGGAATTCACCAGCAGAGTACATGCCTATACTGCATTCATGAGACGTACCGATTTCACGGAAGCGGTGAAATGGAAGGAAGAGTTCAATTCTCCTACTTTCAGAGTCGTAGGTGTCAAGGGGTTCCTGGACGGCGTCACTTCTACATATACAGGATTGCTGCTCGCTCCTTACGCGGATCGGCCGGATACTATCGGAGACGGAGCGCCTCTTGATAATCAGGAATCACTCAATGCCAGCGTAATAGCTGCCAACGCTGCGGGGCTGCCGGTGAGGATACACTGTATAGGCGATGGGGCCGTGCGTATGGGACTGGATGCTTACGAGGAATCTATAAAGGTCAACGGCAGACATGGTCTCATCAATACCATCGAACATATCGAGACTATAGATCCCGCCGATATACCGAGATTTGCCCAGTTAGGAGTAGTGGCTTCAATGCAGGGCGAACATCTGCCTCAGGAAAACAATGAGAAGGTGACGAGGCTGGGAGAAGAGCGATGCAGGTACGAATGGGCATGGCGTTCTCTTCTGGATGCAGGAGCGAAGCTGGCGCTGGGGACCGACTTCCCTGTAGTATACTATAATCAGTTCCCGGGGATCCACGCCACAGTAGCCCGAAAGAATTACGATGGCTCTCCGGCTGGTGTGGAAAACGGTGAGTATCTGACCATAGCAGAGGCTCTCAAGGCCAATACTCTGGGTTCAGCTTACGTTTACGGCAGAGATCATGAGCTGGGTTCACTGGAGCCGGGAAAGCTGGCGGACGTCATCGTTATGGACAGAAACCTCTTCGATGTCCCTGTGGATGATATAAAGGATACGAAGATATTGCTGACTGTCATGGATGGCAATGTAGTTTACGAAGCGTGATATTTTTACTGCGGAGCGGAAAATTCAGACGCTCCCCGGCGGATTTCATACGGTTGCAACCTGTAGTTTCGAAGTTGCAACCGTATTTTGGTGGCGTGAAACCGGTAAAAGCGTTATGATAATGGCGGACAAATCATTGAAAGGAAGACCGGAATATGACCTTTGGAGAAAAAATTCAGAAACTGAGAAAAGAGGCGGGGCTTTCCCAGGAGGAACTGGCTCATCGTCTGAAAGTGTCCAGACAGGCTGTCAGTAAGTGGGAACGAGACAGTGGGTATCCGGAGACGGAAAAGATAATATGGATGAGCAGCATATTCAATGTTTCCGCTGATTATCTGCTGAAGGATGAAGCGACGGATGTACGGAACAGATCGGGAGGAGATCAGGGACTCTTTGTGAACATGAAGGCAGCAGAAGGCTTCATGGCGTGCCAGAAAATCAGGAAGGCTAAGACAGGAGCCGGTATAGGCGCGTGCATAGGAAGCCTGGCTTTTTCCTTCATGGAGCCGGAGATAGGTGTCATACTGACGATGCTGTTCATTATAGGAGGTATCGTCCTGCTGTTTTCGGCAAAGCTGGGAGACGACCCTTACGCCTGGCTGAGAAGTGAACATCTGATTTTGGACAACGATGTCAGGAAAAGATTTATGGAGGAATACGACAGGAACGGGAAACATGCTCACAGGGGAATGCTGGCAGGCATCGCCATGATCGCGGTGGGAATACTTTTGGTGCCGCTGATGATACCGGCTGAGCTGTCAGTACTGGATGATGTGATCATGGGGCTGGGGATGATAATAGCAGGAGCAGGTGCTTTTCTCTGTATATATATGTGGGGAGTGATAAAGGCCTATCGTATCCTCCTGGGCGGTACAGGGCACCGGAAAGGAGGCGTGGGAAAATGAGAGACATGATCAAAGACGCAGGAAGCGGGCGGAAGCTGCTTGCTCTTATTATGACAGCGGTTTTTCTGGCGTGGATGTCCGTTTCTCTTACAGGATGCGCTGGTGGGGAAAACGGCGATAGGGAAAGTGATTTTCCGGAAGAAATTTCTAAAACGGCCATGGTCACCTTCCTCCCTGTCGATTCAGGAAAGGAGAAGACAGTAGCGCGGGGAGGCAGTGAGCCGGGAGCCTTCGTGGAGAGTCTTGATATAGGAAGCTGGAAGATGGCGGAAGTTCCGGAAGATCTGGCAGTGATCGGGACTTTTGTGTTATATCAGCAGGAGACCGTCAAGCTGGGCCAGTCTGAAGAGGATGCGGAGATGATAGAGCTCTGCCGCATGGCGATTTATGATGGACCTTACGTGACTGTTGAGATATGGGATATGAAATTCAGCTTCAGGATAGATCATGAGACGATGGGATATTTGGAAGGATTGAAGTGATCCTGAAGCACAGCCTGATGCTCGATGATGTCTGATAATGCCTGCACCCCGGATAGGATGGGATGCAGGTCTTTTTATGCAAATGATGACAGGCAGAAAAACTCCTTTTGCCCTATCTTTTTTTCGCCCTGATACGTTATATATTATAGACGGGGAGATATTTCGATGGTTGATACGGATTTTGTGCTGATAAGGAGGATGAAACAAGGAAGTCAGGAGGCTTTCGAAATGTTCGTCCGCAAATATTACGGCGATGTGCTGGCCTACTGCGGCTGCCGCTGTTTCGACAGGGGACAGGCAGAAGATGTGACCCAGGAGGTTTTCGTACGCTTTTTTTCAGGGCTGAGCCGGTATGATCACAGGGGAAAGGCGAAGAATTACCTCTTCACCGTGGCGGGAAATCTGTGCAGGGATGAAATGAGGAAACGGCGTGATATACAGATGGAATCGGTGGAAGAATTAGAGAAAGCCGCAAAGCGACAGGTTGCCGGCGAGGACGACAGGTACGATGCTGTCGTGGACAGTCTGGTGATACGCAGGGCTTTGAGTCAGCTTCCCGATGAGCTGCGGGAGGTGATGGCTCTCCGGTATTTCGCTGATATGAAAGTGCGGGAGATAGCGGAGATACTCCATATCAAGGTGCCGTTGGTGAAGTACAGGCTGAGAAAAGGCCGCGAAAAGATGAAGGAGATGTGTTGCTGTGAAGAAACGTGATGACAGAGACGCGCTGGAGAGACGGCTGGCGGCATGCAGGATCGCCATGGCAAATGAAGCGCGGGAGGAAAAAATAAAAGAGACGGTGGAACAGGCTAAGGAGGCTTTCGTGACATCGGAGGCGGATTCGCTGTTTTCGCATGGAGAGTTCCTGCTGGCTCAGCTGAAGTGGATGCGAAAACGATGGTGGCTGTTGCAGCTGATGATATTGCTTTTGATGTGGGCAGCCATGGTGTCTGTGCAGGATCAGCAGTACATCCAGAGGGGAATGGGTGTTGCGGCATCCATATTCGTGATACTGGTCATCCCGGAGCTGTGGAAGAACAGGAGATACATGTCGATGGAAATAGAGGCGGCGTCATATTATTCTCTGCGTCAGGTATACGCGGCCAGAATGCTGCTGTTCGGATTGACGGACGTGGTGCTGCTGACGGCCTTCTGCGGTACGGCAGCCGTCGCTCTGGACTATCAGCTTTACCGGCTTATGACTCAGTTCCTATTTCCCGTCACCGTCACCGCCTGTATCTGCTTCGGAACGTTGGGCAGCAGGCGCGTATGCAGCGAAGCCCTGACTCTTATCCTGTGTGTCATATGGAGTTCCGTCTGGATGGTGCTGACACTGGATGAGAGGATATATCGGTGGATCTCGCTGCCTGTCTGGGCGGCTTTGCTGGCAGCGGCACTCATTTTTCTGATTTTCGCTACCTGTCGGATCATCGTGAAATGTGACAGATATTGGGAGGTGTCTTTTGATGGAATTGAAGGTTAACGGACTTATTAAGAGATTCGGTGATTTCACAGCAGTGGACGATGTGGAGCTTCTTATGACGAGAGGAGTTTATGGCCTCCTGGGAGTCAACGGCGCCGGAAAGACCACGCTGATGCGCATGCTTTGCACGCTTATCAGTCCTACCGAGGGGGATATTACCTGTGATGGGAATGACATATACGATATGGGAGCGTCTTACAGGAAACTTATCGGATATTTGCCTCAGGAATTCGGATACTATCCTGAATTTTCGGTGGAGGATTATCTTCACTATGTGGCGGCGCTCAAAGGTATAAGGCCGATCGTGGCCCAAAAGAGGACAAAAGTGCTGCTGGAATGGACAGGACTTGCGAATGTGGCCAAAAAGAAAATGAAAAAGCTGTCGGGCGGCATGAAAAGGCGGGCGGGTATCGCTCAGGCCATGCTAAACGATCCGAAGATATTGATATTGGACGAGCCGACGGCGGGACTGGATCCCAGGGAAAGGGTGCGTTTCCGCAATCTGCTGGGAGAGCTTTCGGGAAACCGTCTGATCCTTCTCTCTACTCATATAGTTTCCGACGTGGAATACGTGGCTAATGAGATATTGATGATGAAAAGCGGAAGGATCATCCGAAAGGGCACCTCGGAGGAGATCGTCGATTCCATGAAAGAAAGGGTCTGGGAATGTGTCGTGGAAAGTGAAGATGTCGCGGCGATGATGAAGCGGTTCCGGATCTCCAACATGAGATCGGAAGGTCGGAAGGTAAGGCTCAGAGTCATCTCTCTGGCAAGCCCTCTGGAGGGGGTGGTACCGGTGAGAGCGTCACTGGAGGACGCGTTCCTGTATTACTTCGGAGAAAAGGCAGGTGAGAAAAATGCTGAGATTTGAAATAAAGAAGATATTTTCAAGGACGAGGAACAGGGTGGCCGTCGCGTTCCTTCTGGTTGTCCTCGTGGTTGTGAGCATGCTCACCATAAACATGGTGGAATATACCGATGAGAACGGGGAATCTTCTACCGGTATCGCGGCGGCCCGGGAGCTGCGGGCGGAAAAGAACGCCCATGCCGGATACATAACGGGAGATGTGCTGGCTGAGGCAGTGAGAGAGAATGATGCCATCAACAGTTCTCCGGAAGCTCTGTCAGATGATATCCGGCAGCAAAATATCGCCTATGGGGAAAAGCAGGGGATAGAAGATATCCTCTCCTTGATAAACCAGGCTTTCAGTCCGTGGCGCGAATACAATTACTATGCGGCGGATAGTGTCACAGAGGAAGAAGCGCGGACAGTATACGACAAGAGGATATCCAATCTGGAGGATGTGTTGGACTCAGGCCAGGAGACGGTCAATGCAGACGAGAGAGAATATCTGACAGATAAATACAGAGAGTTGGAGACGCCGTTCTATTACGAATACTTCGATGGCTGGTCAGCTCTTCTGATGTACGGTAATACCTATATCCTCATACTGGCGCTGGTGACGGGATGTTTGACGGCAGGGATATTCTCCGATGAGTTCAGGTTGAAGACTGATTCGGTCTTTTTTTCGACGAGATTGGGACGGAGCGGAGGAACGCGGGCCAAGCTGGCAGCAGGAGTAATCATCGCAACGGGCGTCTACGTGACCTTTTCCATTCTTTATACGTTCATCGTATTGGCAGTCCTGGGCGCTGACGGGGCCGGCTGCCCTATACAGCTGGATCTGTGGAGAAGCAGCTACAATATCACTTTCTTACAGGCATATTTGCTGATGGTGCTGGGAGGGTACATCGGCACTTTGCTGACTGCTCTGCTGGGGATGCTGGTCTCCGCGGTGACACGGATGACGACGGCAGCCATCATCGTACCGTTCATCGTGCTGTGCGCGGTGCCGTTCCTCAGCAGGATAGTTACACTGAGCAAGCTCTTTGCCCTGTTTCCCGATAAGCTGATGCAGGTATATACCAATCTGTCCGACTTCGATTTCGTGAAAGTGTTCGGACATGTGTTCGAGACGGCCACCGTCATCATACCGCTTTACGGGATGATCTGCCTGCTGATCCTGCCGCTGACATATTTCATCTACAGGAAGGCGGAGCTGAGGTAAGAAAGAGATTCTTCACTCCATCGTTCATGGTGCTCCTGCGGCAAAAGATACCGGAGGAAAGGGCCGTTCATCAGGATGGGTTGCGGCCAGTTGCCTATAAGTCGTGTTTTATTGCCGTTATAGGCATAATGCACCATGTTTGGAAGGGACTGTCGGTGTCGATATGCCTAAAGTACGTGTTCTGATGTCGTTATTGGCATAAATACCGACTATCATCAGGGGAAATATGCTAAATGACGTTCGTTATTCCGGTTATTTGGCATATCGACTCCTGAATGCCTGTGTGAAAGAAGGTGAATATGCCAAAAGAAGGGGATATCAAATGATTATAGGCATATCAGACTGGACGGTGAGAGGACGGTGACACTACTTTGAACTTTTGTTACCAGAAAATGCAGAAAAGCAATCAGAACGTCCGGAAAAACAGATATTAAGTTTAGAGAAAATTGGTGTCAAATTGGTGTCAAACCTAAGAAAAATGACAATTTCAAGGGTGAAAAATGCTTGCAAACCGTTGATTTTACAAGAGGTGCAAAAAAATTCAAAAAAATTAGCACTCACCTCTTGACAGTGCTAACAAAAGTGCTATAATATAATCAGAACAAAGGAAAAGGGTTCTAAAGAGGTTAGAGATTTTAAGAGATTACAAATCGGAAGGAGCGATGACATATGATGATGCCAAGAATTTTTGGAGAAAGCTTGTTTGATGATTTTATGAATGACTTTGGATTTTCGTCATTCCCTAGTGTAGAGAAGAGACTGTACGGCAAGCACGGACAGAACCTGATGAAGACGGATGTAAAGGATAAGGATGGCTGCTACGAGATCGATATCGACTTGGCGGGGTTCAAGAAGGACGATATCAAGATGGAGCTGGAAAACGGTTACCTGACGGTAAGCGCATCCAAGGGAATGGACAACGACAAGAAAGATGAGGACGGCAACTACATCAGGCGTGAACGTTATGCGGGAAGCATGAGCAGAAGCTTCTATGTAGGCGACCAGGTCACGGAAGATGATATCCATCCTAAGTATGAGAACGGAGTTCTTTCCTTCAGCGTTCCGAAGGAAGAGGCCAAGAAAATCGAAGACAAGAAACGTTACATCTCCATCGAGGGATAGTAATAGAGACGTGTTGATACCCCGTGGGATGCTCCTGCGGGGTATTGCCATATAGAGCAGAAAGAGAGCAAGAGCAGCGAGGTGATGAGCGATGGCGATGAAAAAGGACTACTATGAGGTGCTGGGACTCAAGAAGGGTGCCTCACAGAGCGATATAAAAAAGGCCTACAGGAAGATGGCCAAGAAATATCACCCCGATACCAATGCGGGTGACGCCAAGGCGGAGGAGAGGTTCAAGGAAATATCCGAGGCTTATTCCGTGCTGAACGACCCGGAAAAGAAGAAGCTGTACGACCAGTTCGGACACGCGGCTTTCGACGGAAGCGCGGCGGGAGCAGGCGCGGGAACCGGCCAGGGAGGCTTCGGCGGATTTGACGGCTTCAGCGGCTTTGGCGGGGGCAATGGAGGCAATTACAGGGAATACCACTTTGAAGGCAGTGATATGGATGATATACTGAAGGATATCTTCGGCAGCGGATTTTCTTCGGGAGGATTCTCGGGAGGCCATTCGTCGGGCTACAGCGGATTTTCCGACGACTTTTCCGGAGGGTTCGGTTCTCGGGGTTTCAGACAGGACGGAGCGGATGCGACGGCTGATATTGACGTATCTTTCAACGAAGCGGCTTTCGGGTGTGATAAATATATAAATATCAAGGATCCATCTACGGGGAAGAACAGCTCCATCAAGGTCCATATACCGGCAGGAATAGATACGGGCCAGAGTGTAAGGCTCAAGGGCCGAGGGACTCCGGGAACAGGCGGTGGAAAGAACGGTGATCTGCTCCTGAAAGTCAGGGTGGCCGGAAGACCGGACATGAAGCGAAAGGGGATGGATGTGTACTCCACCATCAGAGTCCCTTTTTCTACGGCAGTTCTTGGAGGAAAGGCGCCTGTAGATACTCTTCATGGAAGGGTGATGTGCAGGATAGCTCCGGGTACCCAGTCGGGGACCAAGCTTCGAATAAAGGACAAGGGAATAGTTTCCATGAAGGATCCTTCGAAGCGCGGGAGCCATTACGCTACAGTGGAGATAGAGGTCCCGAAGAACATCAGTGAGGAGGCAAAGAAAAAGCTGAAAGAATTCGAGAATCTGTGTGGGAACGGCGGCCAGAATGGCCGGATGTCAGCGGCGTAACAGGTAAATCAGAGCTTGAAGGCAAACCGGAAACAGTCCGGGACGCTCCACAGGATCTGTCTGTTGCCGGACATGCGGCCATTGCCTGCCGCGGTTGATTTTTTTCATGGAGCGAAGAGGACGTATGTGGTATAATGAATACTGTAGCCGGCGTATCGCGCAACAGAAAATACATGTATCTGTAAGGAGCTTAGAAATGATAAAAGTAGATATAATATCGGGATTCCTGGGAGCAGGGAAGACGACATTCATAAAAGAGCTCATTTCCAAGGTCTATGGAGATGAGAAGATAGTACTGATAGAAAACGAATTTGGAGAGATAGGCATAGACAGTCGTTTCATGCAGGACGCAGGCATAGAGGTCACTGAGATGAATTCGGGATGCATCTGCTGCACTCTCGTCGGCGACTTTGCCAGAGCTTTGAAATTGGTCAGCGAGGAATATGGACCCGACAGGATCGTGATAGAACCGTCGGGAGTAGGAAAGCTGTCTGACGTAGCAAAGGCTGTCATCGGCGTGGAGGAGGATGTCGGAGTCGGGATAGAGCATCTGATAACGGTGGTGGACGGTAAGAAAGCGAAGATGTACATGAAAAATTTCGGCGAATTTTTCAACGACCAGATAGAACATGCCGGAACTATTGTCATCAGCAGGACTCAGGATATGACCGAGGAAAAGCTGGCGGAGTGTGTGAAACTGCTGAGGGAGAAAAACAGCCGGGCCGCTGTAATAACTACGCCGTGGCAGGAGCTTTCCGGGGAAATGATGGCATCGGCCTTAAGCAACGAACATGCCGTCGAGCGCGTGCTGGAAGAGCTGGAGCATGACGCGGAGCATAACTGTCATGAGGGACATGAGCACCATCACGAACACCATCATCATGACCATGGTCATGATCACGATGAGTGCGGCTGCCATGATCATGACCACGACGGTCACCATCATGAACATCATCACGATCATGACGGTCACCATCACGCCGACGAGGTTTTCTCCAGCTGGGGCCGTGAGACTGTGAGAAAGTTTGGCCGAGGGGAGCTGGAGGATATACTGCGGCTCATGGGAACGACAGAGGATTTTGGCCTCATTTTGCGTGCCAAGGGCATCGTCCAGTGCGATGACGGAAGCTGGGTGGAATTCGATATGGTGCCTGAGGAGCTGGAAATAAGAGAATGCCGTCCTGATTACATCGGACGTATATGCGTCATTGGTACTGAGATCGATGAAAATGCTCTGAAAGAGACGTTGAAGCTGGATTAATATCCCGACAGGGTCCATGTATCCGCATACAGAACGTTGGAATGACGGAAGAAGGTCAGAAAATGGAAACACCGGTTTATGTATTTACAGGGCTGCTGGAGAGCGGCAAGACGACATTGATATATGAAGTGGCGGGAGAAGAGGATTTTCTCGAACCGGGGACCACGGTGCTGATCCAGTGCGAGGAAGGCGAGGTTCCTCTAAGCGAGGAATTCCTCAGGAAATCTTCTATCGTGCTGCTGACGGCGGAGGAGCCGGAAGACCTCAACGAGATGCTCTGGAAGCGTATCGAGCGGGATTATCAGCCGACCCAGGTGCTGGTGGAATACAACGGCATGTGGGAGACCGAGAAGCTTTTCGACTGCGGGATGCCGGAGGACTGGTACATAGGCGGTATTTACACCACTATCAATGCGGAGACGGCCGACATGTATATGACCAATATGAGGAAGATGTTCATGGAGCCGTTGAAAGCGTCGAATCTGGTCATAATCAACAGATGCGACGAGGATATAGATAAAATAAAGTTCAGGAGGACCATCAAAGGGCTCAATCCTCAGTGCCAGCTGGCTTTCGAGAGCCGTGACGGAGAAATGATGGAAAACGCCGTCGACGAGATGCCTTTCGATTACAGGGGCGATGTGGTGGAGATAGACGATATGGATTACGGTCTGTGGTACGTGGACGCTATCGAGCACCCCAGCCGTTACATGGGAAAGGAAATCCGGTTTACGGCAAAGTTTTGTGCAAGTCAGGAGCCGGGAAAAGATTACTTCATACCGGGAAGGCATGTCATGACATGCTGTGAGGACGACATACAGTTCCTGGGATTCATATGCTATTTTCAGAAAGGGCAGACGGAAGGCTTCCAGCATGAGGACTGGGTGAAGGTAAAGGTCGACTTCGATTTCGGCGAGCATGAGATGTACGGATACGACGAGGGACCTATACTGAGTCTGGTGTCCATAGAGCCTGGGGAAAAGCCGCAGCAGGAGCTGGTGACCTTTACATGATGGAGCTGTTCTCCACGCTTGCAGAGCAGCCGCGATTACAAGGAGGGGATATCATGAAGAACATTTTTAAAGACTGGAATTTCAAGAAACATGCCAAGATAGTGACGGGGATATACCTGGCCTGTTACGCCGTAGACATGACGCTGGGCTACGTTCTCGTAAAGAAATGCCTCAAAGGCAAGGAGCAGGAGGACGAATGAGATACAGATTCTGTTCCAGCTGCACGGAGGAGATGGAACGAGGAAGGATCGGCGAAGGATCGGTATCATCCGGCGAGGTCGGTGCCGCTATGCAGGGATACAATTGCGTGATGATATACAGCACGGATGAAGAGAAGATACTTTTCTGCCGGCGGCTCAGCGACCCCTACAAAGGAAAATTCAATCTCGTAGGAGGGAAGATAGAAGAAGGGGAAGACCACTTCGATGCGGCTTACCGGGAACTTTTTGAGGAGACCGGTATAAGACGCGGCGATGTGGAGCTTTTTCATATGATGGATTTCACCTACTATAACCAGAACTGCTACGTTGAGATATACACGGGCGTCCTCAAAGGCGACGTGGAGCTGGTGAGCGAAAAGCATCCCCTCTGCTGGCTGGATGCGGGCGAGGATTTCTTTGATCTGGAAAGTTTTGCCGGCGAGGGCAACATCGGTCACATGGTGCAGCAGGTGAAGGATTACGGAAGAGGAAAGAGAGGAAAGTGAACATGGGAAGAAAGAAGACGGGAGCCATACCGACGGTGCCTCCCAGGGAAAAGGAAAAGATGGTGATAGACATGAACAGGGTAGCGCGGGCGAAGGCGTACCACAATCCGGGGTTCAGGACAGGCAGGCACATGAGCCAGAAAGACAGACCCAGGAAGAAGGATTGGAAGAGAGAATACGAGAGAAAATCGGGCCAATGGAGCGACAGGAATCCGGGTCCGATTTTTTTTTTGGGGGAATCCGGCCGGTGGCCGATCGTTCGGAGGGCAGCTCATGGAAATTATCGCGGGACTGCTTCCGGCAGGGGGTTCGCGATAGTATCGGCTGTTTTTGAGGCTGTTTTGTGAAGGGAATATCGCGACTTGCGTTTCAAGGAGCAGTCGCGATAGAAATCATACCGATATTGATGAAATACTATCGTGGATAAGGTTTTAAAGAGCGTCTGCGATATTCCCGGCTTCGGGAGAGGCAAAAAACCCCCGTTTTTATCGCAGAAGCAGGGATTTCTACGGTTCGCGACAGTATCCAACCACTTCGCCCGATAATATCCAGCCGGCGGCCGGCATAAAACAGTATGAAAAGCTCCGCATAGATTTAACAATAAGATTTAACAATAAAAAGATAGAAGAGATAATGTAATAAGTATATAATAAATAATAATAATCTAAAATTATCATTATTATCATCAATCGGGACTGGGAGTTTTAATCATGAAATATTCTGTAATCGATATCGGGTCCAACTCCATGAGGCTCACTGTGTACAAGGTGAAAAACGGAAGCTTCAAGATCCTTTTTAAGGACAAGAGGATGGCCGGTCTGGCCGGATATGTGGAGAAGGGCTGCATCAGCGACAGAGGTATAAAGCGGGCTTGTGATCTGTTGCTGGAATTCAAAAGCACGCTGGAATCATTCGACATCACGGAACGGGCGTACGTCTTCGCCACAGCGTCGCTCAGAAACATCGTCAACAGCGACGAGGCGGCGGCAAGGATAACAGAGGAGACCGGATTCAATATAGATATTGTGACCGGAGAACAGGAAGCTATACTGGGATATCAGGGCGTTATGCGTGAGCTTTATATTTCCGACGGCATACTTATAGATATAGGGGGCGCCAGCACGGAGATGGTCATTTTTGAAAATGGGAACATAGTATCTCCTCGAAGCTACCGGGTGGGCTCTCTTAAGCTTTTCAAGGACTGTGTCAAACATATATTGCCTGGGAAAAGCTCCAAGGAGAGGATAAAGGCGGCTATCGAGGCAGAACTGGAAAAACAGCCTATCAGGATAACAAATCCGTACAATAAGCTGATATGTACAGGCGGTACGGCCAGGTCTGTATTCAAATTCGCCAGATATCTGGATATAATACCGGCATCCAGCAACATGATGCTGGCCAGAGATCTGAAGAAAGTGGGAAAATTCCTCACTGGTGAAAGGAAGGAAGCGGCTGACATGATCCTCAAAGTGGATCCTGAGCGTATACACACCATTATACCGGGGTATATGATACTGCAGAGCATCGCTGATCAGACAGGAGCAAAGAAGATAATCGTAAGCAACTATGGTGTAAGGGAGGGGTATTTATGTCGAAAAGTTCTGGGGTAAAGGAAAAATACAGCTATACGCAGAACAGGGAGCTGAGCTGGCTGCGATTCAACAGACGAGTACTGGAGGAGGCCATGGACGAAAGCGTACCTCTGTTGGAACGTCTCAAGTTTATTTCCATTTTTTCCACCAATCTCGATGAGTTTTTTATGATACGCGTCGGGAGCCTCTTCGATATATCATCCATCAATCCGGAGCATATAGACAATAAGAGCGGTATGACTGCCTCGGAGCAGCTGGACAGCATATATCAGGTCATACCGGGGCTGGTGGAGAAAAAACGGCGTATATACTCCACCGTATCTACTCAATTGGAAAAGTACGGTGTCAAGGATGTGCCGTACGAGGAGCTGACGGAAGAGGAACTGGACTTTGTCAGGAAGTATTTCGATATGGAGATCCTGCCTATACTGTCGCCACAGGTCATAGACAACAGACACCCCAAGCCTCATTTCCAGAGCAAAGGCCTTTATATCGCATCGCTGGTGCGGGACAACAAGACCGACAAGAAATCGTTGGCTTTCATACCGGTGCCAAAGATATTGCCGCAGATAATAATGCTGGGTGAGGGAGGGCGTTTCATAAGAATAGAAAACATAATACTTCAAAGGGCGTCAGAGCTTTATGGAAAGTTCAAGCAGGAAGAGTCCTGCGTCTTTTCCGTGACCAGGAATGCTGATGTCAGTTTCGATTCAGAAAAATTCGAGGATACAGAGACCGATTTCAGAAACTACGTCCAGAAGCTGCTGAGAAAACGTCAGACTTTGGCTGTCGTGCGCCTGGAGATCGACAGAGACATATCGGATTCTCTCAGAAAAGAGCTTTCAAAAATGACTGAGGTGAAAACGCACCAGATATATATAGATAAGACACCGCTCAATATGAAGTGCGTCTTTGAGCTGGTAGACAAGCTGCCTGACCATCTGAGCAAGAGGATGCTGTATAAGCCTTATGAGCCTAAATGGCCGGAGGATATCGACAGAGAAGCGTCAATGATGGAACAGATACGAATGAAAGACAAGATGCTGTTCTTTCCTTTCGATTCCGTCGAGCCGTTTATCAAGCTGCTCAATGAGGCTGCCGATGATGAAGACGTGGTCTCCATGAAAATAACCATATACAGGCTGGCATCGTCTTCCAAGATCGTGCGAGCGCTCTGCCGAGCCGCTGAGAACGGTAAGGAGGTCATCGCGCTGATGGAGCTGCGGGCCAGATTCGATGAGGAGAACAATATCGGCTGGTCCAAGATGCTGGAGGAGGCCGGCTGTAAGGTCATCTATGGGATCGAGAACTATAAATGCCACAGCAAGATCTGTCTCATCACTTCCTATAAGCGGGGCAAATACAGTTATATAACTCAGATCGGTACAGGAAACTATAACGAGAAGACCAACGCCATGTATACGGATCTGAGCATAATGACAGCAAATGAGGAGATAGGTCTGGATGGGACCGCTTTTTTCCGCAACATGCTGACGGGCAATCTGGAAGGGATGTACAAACGACTCCTGGTAGCGCCTAAGGGGCTTAAACCGGCTATTTGCCAGATGATAGACGAGGAGATAAAAAAGGGAAGCGACGGTTACATCTGTATGAAGATCAATTCAGTGACCGACAGAGATGTGATCGACAAGCTGGCGGAGGCATCCAAAGCCGGCGTGGACATACAGCTTATAGTGAGGGGCATATGCTGCATACGGGCAGGTATACCGGGTGAAACCGACAATGTGGTGGTTACCAGTATCGTGGGGCGCTATCTGGAGCACGCCAGGATATATTGCTTCGGAAAGGGTGAGAATGTGAAGCTGTTCATTTCGTCGTCCGATCTGATGACAAGAAACCTGAGCCGCCGCGTGGAGATAGCAGGGCCGGTTTATGACGAGGACATAAAGCAGCAGTTGCTCAACATACTGTATATACAGCTGGAAGATAAGGCTAAGGCCAGTTTTCTCCAGCCTGACGGATCTTATATACGAAAGTGCGAAGGAGAACTCATAGCTCTGGACAGTCAGCAGGAGTTCATGGATATGGATCTCCACAGAGAAAAACCCCATGTGCCGAAGCAGGATGGGGTAAAGGGTTTCTTCAGAAGGCTTTTCGGAAGAAATTGAATCATGGTGCGGCTCATTACGAGCCGCATTTTTCGTGACCACAGTTTCCGCCGTGATGAGCCTCTCCTTCGCCGTGATGGTCGCAGGTGGCTTCTGAGTCAAATTCCAGATTTCCGTCGAGATAATCCCGGACTGCCTGATCGGCGCTGCCCGAAACGCCGCCAACAAGCGTGATGCCGGCTTCTGCCAGGGCATTTTTGGCTCCGCCTCCAATACCTCCGCAGATGAGGACATTTACATCTCTCTCTTTGAGAAAGCCTGCCAGAGCCCCGTGACCACTGCCGCCGGTGCCGACCACTTCCTCGCTTTCGATATCTTTGCCTCCGGTCTGGTAGATCTTGAAGCTTTCAGTATGGCCAAAATGCTGGAAGACCTGACCATTTTCATAAGTAACGGCGATTTTCATTTCATAACACTCCTTTTATCAAGCAGGCTCTTTTGTGAAAGGGAAATGATCCGCCAGAGCCCCGGAACGGAACATCTCATCTATAACGCTATCACCTTAGAAGAGATATGTCAATAAGGACGGGTAAAAGGAGTGATATCTGCTGTCGGATTTTTTATCAGGAGATTATTTTGGACTTTTTTGGTGCATTTTTTCGAAATAGCCTTGACTTATGGAAAAAAAGGAGTATTATGGACTTATAAGGTAAAAATATAGTAATTCGAAATGAAAAGTACCAAATCAAGGAGGTAGAAACATGAAATTCTATAAATGCGAACACTGCGGAAATATCATAACAAAAATAGAGGACAAGGGCGTTCCTGTAATGTGCTGTGGTCAGAAGATGACTGAGATAGTACCTGGAACTACTGATGCCGCTCAGGAAAAGCACGTTCCTGTAGTTGAACAGACTGGCGATACAGTAAAGGTAAAGGTAGGCTCTGTTGAACATCCTATGCAGGAAGAACACTACATCACATTCGTATGTCTGGAGACGGAAAACGGACACCAGATAAAGTACCTGAAGCCGGGCACGAAGCCTGAGGCTGAATTCACTCTCAACAATGACAAGCTGGTGGCTGTATACGAATACTGCAATCTTCACGGACTGTGGAAGGCTTGATCTTTTCGGTGAGAACAGATGGCTGTAAGATTGAATGAGGATAAGGAACTGGTGGCCAGGATAAGAGAAGGGCTCAAGCAGAAGAATGGTTATTGCCCCTGTCGGCTTGAGATAAAGCCGGAAAACAAGTGCATATGCCAGGAATTCAAAGATCAAATGGCTGATCCCGACTTCGAAGGTTACTGCCACTGCATGCTTTATTACAAATCAAAAGATTGACAGTGACAGCAATTGTAAGGCAATTTGGAAAATATCTTTTGGCTTGACTTCCCTGCAGCGGTAAGCTAGTATTGTATTGAATATTGAAAGTAAAAATTTGCCTAATACTTTAGGCAAATTTTTATAGAAACGATAAATCCGGACAGCAAATATACAATGCAGGGAGAGAAGAAATGGACAACAACGACAGACTCAACAATTCCGATCACGTTAAAAAAATGGCGGATATGCCTGTAGGTAAGCTGATATTCACCATGTCATGGCCGGCCATCATCTCGATGTTCATTCAGGCTTTTTATAACGTGGTGGACAGCTTTTTCGTATCGCTCATAAGTGAGCAGGCGCTGGCGGCGGTGACTTACATATTCCCGATCCAGATGCTTATCATATCGGTAGCGGTGGGAACAGGCGTGGGTATAAACTCGCTGATTTCCAGAAGGCTGGGAGCGAAACGATATGAGGAAGCGGATATGGCAGCCAGTCATGGATACAGACTTTCATTTTTCAGCTGGGCCTTTTTCGCGCTCATAGGGATATTCCTGTCTGTACCGATGATGGAACTGATGTCTGACACCCCGTATATCGTGGAGAACGGTATAGATTACATGAGGATAATCACTATAGGTTCGCTGTTTTCCATCGTACAGATAACCACAGAGAAGATACTCCAGTCGACGGGCAGCATGAAGATACCGATGATATGCAGCATGGTAGGCGCCGTGACCAATATAATCATGGATCCTGTGTTGATATTCGGTATAGGGCCGTTCCCTGAAATGGGAGTCACGGGAGCTGCGGTAGCTACGGTGCTGGGACAGTTCCTTTCCATGTGCCTGGGACAGATATTCCTGTTTGGAAGAGAGCATGCCGTGCATGTGAAACTGTTCGGATGGAAGACTCAGAGCAGGATACTCAAGGATATCTATGCGGTAGGGGCTCCCGCGATGTTGATGCAGTCCATCGCTTCCATAATGCAGTTTGGCATGAATATAATACTGGGAAGTATCAATGAGACAGCGGTAGCCGTTATGGGTGTGTATGGAAGACTTCAGTCCTTTATCTTCATGCCTGTTTTCGGACTAAATCAGGGAGTGCTGCCTATAATGGGATTCAATTACGGCGCCAGAAGCAGGAAACGCCTGATGGAAGCTTACAAGAAAGGATTGCTGACGGCTGCTGTGATAATGGCCATAGGACTGGTGATATTCCAGGTATTCCCGAGAGAGCTGATCACAATATTCAATTCCACGGGAAATCAGGCGATGTACGATATCGGGATCCCGGCTCTGAGGACTATAAGCCTGTGCTTCCTGCCGGCCGCCTTCGGCATCATGTCATCGTCCATATTCCAGGCTATCGGCCACGGTTTCATGAGCCTGTGGGGATCTCTCCTGAGACAGCTGGTAGGGATACTGCCACTGGCGTGGATACTCGCATCCATCTCAGGACTCGGACTGGTATGGTATTCATTCCCTCTGGCAGAGCTGATAGGTACAGTGTATTTCATCATAGCGCTGAGATACGTGTACAGGAAGGAGATAAAGCGTCTCGATATAATAAGCGAGGACATGCGTTGAGGGTATCAGGGATAAAGGTAGACGATATTTTCTCCATCGTCTTCTCTGAAAGCTGAGTCCATCTCTACCAGATCGAAAATGAGAGGATCGCGGAGAAGGTGTTTCCATACCGTATAATTGGCTTTCAGGAAATCTTCGTTTAGTTTGATTTTTTCGTGTATGAGCGGGCACTTGTAGGGAAGTTGCCCGCTTTGATATATCATATACAGCTGTCCGTACTGATCCAGATGGGGTGTCAGGGGGAATACTCTGCACTGGAGCGGACGCATTTGCCGGTGGCAGGATGGCGCGTTAAGGCACTTGAGAAAATACACCTTGCCGTGCCAGCTGTCAGGAAACTCATAATCCTCGGCGTACTCCCAGTCCCATTCCAGCCAGTCTTCATGACCGGTGAATAACTTTTCTTCACCGGGAAGCAGATAGATGCCCAGCGAAGATCCTTCTGATGGTTCGCAGCAAGCCTCTGCGTTTTCGGAACAGCCTTCATGGCCGGTCTGACACGAGGCCGTTTCAGGCTCATATGTGCAGCATAGACTGCCACACAGGCGTCCGCAATCGCCATCAATTGGAGAAACTTTATCCAATAATCGGTATATAGCTTTAAATGTGTCTTTTTTGATTGAACTTTTCATGAAATTATTATATCATAGTACAATAAAAATTGAAATTTCGTTTCATATATATATAGCATTCATAGAAGCTTGGATGTCGCGCCTTGCGCGACGAACAGAGGAACCCCGGCCTGAATGAAAGGCCCTTCGGGCCGGAGAAAAATGAAGCCGGGTAACTTGGATGTCGCACTTCGTGCGACAGAGAAAGGAAAGGATTAGTGTATGAGATTAGGTATAGATGTCGGTTCGACTACTGTAAAGCTGGTGTTGCTCGATGATGAGGGCAATATCAGGTACAGCAGATACGAGCGGCATATGTCAAACGTTTTCAAGACAGTTATCGATTTGCTGGATGATATGTATAAGGCAGTCGGCGATATAGAGCTTCGGACCGTGATAACAGGGTCGGGCGGATTGTCGCTGTCCAATATACTGGGTATACCATTCGAGCAGGAGGTGGTGACGTGCAGCTCAGCTGTAGAGGCACTGATACCGGAGACAGATGTGGCCATAGAGCTGGGCGGCGAGGACGCCAAGATAACTTTTTATGGTCAGACTATAGAGCAGAGAATGAACGGCACTTGTGCCGGAGGGACGGGCGCTTTCATAGACCAGATGGCGGCTCTCCTCAATACGGATGCTGCCGGGCTCAATGAGGCGGCTAAGAAGCATTCGATGATATATCCCATAGCAGCCAGATGCGGAGTGTTCGCCAAGACAGACATACAGCCACTTATCAATGAGGGGGCGTCCATAGAAGATCTGTCGGCATCCATATTCCAGGCTGTTGTCAACCAGACTATAAGCGGTTTGGCATGTGGTCATACCATCAAGGGAAAAGTAGCTTTTCTGGGCGGTCCGTTGTCGTTCCTTTCGGAGCTTAGGAAACGGTTCATAGAGACGCTGGAGTTGAAGGATGACGAGGTCATATTCCCGAAAGATTCCAAGTATTTCGTCGCTATAGGCGCAGCTATGAATTCGTCTAAATATGACGAAGTGAAATTCAGTGAGATTCTGGAAAGGATAGAGCATGCAGATCCGGCGGCGTTGTCAGATACCAAGCATGTGGATCCACTCTTTGCTGACGAAGATGACTACAGACACTTCAGAGAAAGACACGAGAGAGACAGGATAAAGAGAAAAGAGATAAGGAAGGCCAAGGGCAAGGTGTTCCTGGGTATAGATGCGGGATCCACTACCACTAAAGCGGCTCTCATCGACGAGGACAAGAATCTGCTTTACTCCTACTATACAGGCAATGAGGGAAAACCGCTGGATGCTACTATGAACATGTTCAAGGAGCTTTATTCGCTCCTTCCGCCTAAGGCTCATATAGCCAATGTGACAGCGACGGGCTATGGGGAAGGGCTGATAAAGGCAGCTTTCAAGGCTGATCTGGGCGAGATAGAGACCATGGCTCATTATAAGGCTGCGGAAGAATTTTTGCCTGGCGTGGATTTTATCCTGGATATAGGCGGTCAGGACATGAAGTGCATGAGGATAAAAGATGGGGCTATCTATAATATCATGCTCAACGAGGCATGCTCGTCGGGATGTGGCTCCTTTATAGAAACGTACGCCAAGTCGGTAAACATGGATGTCCAGTCTTTCGCTAAGGCGGCGCTGTTTGCTGATGCTCCTGTGGATCTGGGGACAAGATGCACAGTGTTCATGAATTCCAAGGTCAAGCAGGCGCAGAAGGAAGGCGCCACTATCGGAGATATTTCCGCGGGGCTCTCTTATTCGGTAATAAAGAATGCCCTCTATAAAGTTATCAAGCTGAGGAATCCGGAAGAGGCGGGAGACAAGATCGTGGTACAAGGCGGTACCTTCCTCAACGACGCTGTTCTCAGAGCCATTGAGAATGTCTTGGGAAAGGAGATAGTAAGGCCGGATATCGCGGGGCTGATGGGCGCGTACGGAGCGGCTCTGATAGCCAGAGAAAATTACGTGGAGGGAACGGAGTCGTCGGTCATTACTCCTGACGATATAGCGACCTTCAATGTGACCATAAGTCATGTCAGGTGCGGCAAGTGTGAGAACAACTGTCTGATGACTATAAACAAGTTCAGCGACGGTAGCAAGTTCTTCACGGGCAACAGATGCGAGCGTGGAGAAGGAAAAGCGGCGGAGGAAGTGAATCAGCTGCCTAATCTCTATCAGTATAAGCTGGAAAGGCTTTTCAAGTACAAGCCTCTCACAGAGGAAGAGTCCAGGAGAGGTGTAGTAGGCATCCCGAGAGTCCTCAATATGTATGAGAACTATCCGTTCTGGTTCACTATGTTTACCAAGCTGGGATTCAGCGTCAAGCTGTCGCCTGTATCCAGCAAGGACATGTATGAAAAGGGTATGGAGACTATTTCCTCCGATACAGCGTGTTATCCGGCCAAGCTGGTGCACGGGCATATCAAGTGGCTGGTGGACCATGGCGCCAAGTGGATATTCTATCCAAGCATCAATTACGAGAGAGCTGAGGATAAGGATGCGCCTAATCACTATAATTGTCCTATCGTCGCCACATATCCGGAAGTGATAGCTGGCAATATGGATGATATATTCCAGGATAATGAGGTTATCTTCACTCATCCGTTCCTGCCTTACGATAACGATGATTTCCTGGTCAGAGAGCTTTATAAGGTGCTGGAGCGTACCGGCGTCACCAGGACGGAACTGGCTGAGGCGGTGAAAGCTGCCCGGGCCGAAGATAAGAAGGTGAAAGACGATATAAAGAAGGCAGGAGAATACGCGCTGAAATACGCCAGGGAACACGGTAAGAAGTCGGTGGTATTGGCCGGAAGACCGTATCATCTGGATCCTGAGGTAAATCATGGTATCGATAAGATAATCACCTCCTTCGATATGGTGGTCCTTACTGAAGATTCAGTAGCCCATCTGGGCAAGCTGGAGAGACCTATCAGGGTGCTGGATCAGTGGATGTACCATTCACGGCTCTACAAAGCCGCTACTTTCGCAGGTACGACTGACGATGTGGAGATAGTGCAGCTCAACTCCTTCGGATGCGGTCTGGACGCCGTGACGACTGACCAGGTGGAAGAGATAACGAGAAAGAACAATAAGCTTTATACAGTTCTCAAGATAGACGAGGGTACCAACATGGGCGCCGCCAGGATAAGGATAAGATCCCTCAAGGCAGCCATGGACGAGCGGGAAAAGAATGGCGTAAAGCACGTGGATGACAGGAAACCGTATGAGCGTGTATATTTCACTAAGGACATGAGGAAGGACTACACAATACTCATACCGGAGATGTCCCCGATACATTTTCAGTTTCTGGAGGCGGCTATCGGCAGCGCGGGATATAAGGTCAAAAGACTGCCGACTGTAGACAAGAGAGCGGTGGATGAAGGACTCAAGTACATAAACAACGATGCTTGTTACCCGACTATAGTGACTCTGGGACAGATAATATCTTATCTGAAATCAGGAGAGGTGGATCTGGACAAGGTAGGTATATTCATGAGCCAGACGGGGGGCGGATGCAGAGCCAGTAACTATGTGTCTCTTCTCCGAAAGGCCCTGAAGGACCTGGGAATGGAACAGATACCTGTGATTTCCATAAACATGGCGGGACTGGAAAGCAATCCGGGCTTCAAATTCACTCCGGCCATAGTGAAAAAATGCCTGATGGGCGTCATGTACGGAGATCTTTTCATGAGAGTGCTGTACGCCACCAGACCTTACGAAGCCGAGCCTGGTTCTGCCAATGCCCTTTACGACAGATGGGTGGAAAAGGCCAGAGAGAACGTCATATCCGGCAGTTACAGACAGTACAAACGCAATATGGCTGATATCGTCAAGGCTTTTGACGAGCTGCCGCTGTTGGATATAAAGAAACCAAAAGTAGGCGTCGTGGGAGAGATATTGGTCAAATATCATCCTAACGCCAACAACGATGTGGTCAATATCATCGAGAGCGAAGGCGGCGAAGCCGTAGTGCTGGATCTGACGGATTTCCTGCTGTACGGTATGTACAGCAAGCAGTTCAACTACGAGGTGCTGTCAGGAAGTTACGGGCTGATGATGGGAAACAAAGCTGCGATCTCTGTCATAGAGCATTTCAGGAAGCCTATGAGGAAAGCTCTCAGGGAGAGCAAAAGGTTCCATGAGCCGATGAGGATAGCCGATATCGCTGACAAGGCGCAGGAGATAATCTCTCTGGGCAACCAGTGCGGTGAAGGCTGGCTGCTTACGGGTGAAATGGTCGATCTGATAGATGATGGTGTGGAGAACATCATTTGCATGCAGCCATTCGCCTGTCTGCCTAATCATGTTACGGGCAAGGGGATGATGAAAGCTCTCAGGAAGAGAAATCCGATGGCTAATATAGCGGCTATCGACTACGATCCCGGAGCATCTGATGTCAATCAGCTCAACAGGATAAAGCTGATGATGGCCACGGCTCATAAGAATCTGGCAAAGAAAGAAGCCGAGAAGATGAAGGATGTAATAGATATCAAAGAAGGGGAAAAGAGCGGTCAGGAGGAGAGAAACTCGGATCCCGAAAGGAAGAAGCGCGCCGACAGAGAAGATGCCTGCTGATTGGTCTTGAATTAACCCTATGACAGGTATATAATAAACAGGTGCATAAAATCAAAAGTTAGGAGGTGTCTCATGGGAAGACACGGAACAATAGCAGGAAGAAAGGCGGCGCAGGATTCAAAAAGAGCTGCCATGTTTACCAAATATACCAGAGCCATCATCGTGGCGGCCAAGGCAGGAGGGGATCCCGATTATAACGCTACCCTCAGAGTGGCCATAGAAAAAGCCAAGGCCATAGGTATGCCTAATGATAATATAAAGAGAGCCATAAAGAAGGGTACGGGAGAGCTGGCCGGAGAATCCTACGAGGAACTTTCATTCGAAGGTTACGGCGTAGGCGGTGTGGCTGTCATCGTCGAGACGCTCACTGACAACAGGAACAGGACTACGTCCGCTGTACGATCTACCTTTGATAAAAACGGCGGGAATCTGGGGACGCCGGGATGCGTGTCCTACATGTTCTCGAGAAAAGGCGTCATGATAATAGAGAAGACGGATGATATAGACGAGGATGCTCTCATGGAGGCGGCTCTCGAAGCCGGAGCCGATGATATGATCACCCATGACGACAGCTATGAGATCATCACATCGCCCGAAAGCTACACGGATGTTCACGGAGCACTCATCGACGCAGGATATGAGATGGTGGATTCCGATGTGGAATACGTCCCTTCAATGGAGACGGCTCCTAAGGACGAGAAGGATCTGAAGGCTCTCAAGAAAATGATAGATACCCTTGAGGACAATGATGATGTTCAGAAGGTATATCATAATTGCAGCGTGGATCTGGAGACAGTGGAATAGACAAGCTTATACGCAACCGCAACTCCCTGTATGGCAAAATGCCGGCAGGGAGTTTTTTTGTATAAGGAAAACCCCGTGTTGGACACGGGATTTTGCGTTGATCGAACAGATCCCCATTTCTCAAGAAAACTTTCATAAAAGGTATTGACAAATCCTGATATATCTTATATATTATTATTGTCCTAAGCACATAGGACAATATGATAATAAGACAAGGCCGGATGTGCAGCGGCGACGAGAGGAACAACATATGAAGAAAGTAGAAAAATGAGATGGGG
>JABLTR010078324.1_pt1 | contig 52229 bp, 47 predicted proteins | sample 7160071 | NCBI WGS metagenome assembly JABLTR01 (sample SAMN14651230, study PRJNA627086) | human gut metagenome | isolation source: feces | host: Homo sapiens | reverse complement strand
GTCTCCTCCAGCGCGCGGGCATCCTCAGCCGGGCCAACGAGCTGGAGCGGCTGCGCCAGCAGCGCCAGGAGCTGGAGGAGCAGCTGAATCAGGCCGCCCGCGTGCTGGAGGAGACCCAGCGGGAGGAGACCGCCGCCACTTATGAGATGGACACCGCCCAGGCCCAGCTGCGGGAGTGGGAGGATGCCATTTTGAAGGCTCAGGGCGAGCAGACCCTGTGTCAGAGCCTGCTGGCCGACTTGGAGCGCCAGCGGGAGGGCGGAAAGGCCCAGCTGGAGCAGCTGGCCGCCCGCTCCCAGGAGATCGAGGCCGACACCCAGAACGCCCGGGAACGCATCGCCGAGCTGGAAGGGGAGGCCGAGGCCCTGAAGAGCGAGGCCCAGGGCAAGGCCCAGGGCCAGAGCGACCTGCAGGAGCGGTCTTTGCGCATCACCCAGGAGCTCTCCCAGCTCAACGCCGCCCTGGCCGCTTTGGAAGCGGAGCGGGAGACGGGCGCGGCCACCTTGAAGGAGCTGGAAGGCCTGCGTCAGGACCTGGCCGGAGACCAGGACCAGAGCCGGGCTCTCATCGGCGATTACGAGGAGAAGAACCAGGCCTATGCCCTGGAGATCCAGGAGAAGGAGGCCCGTCTGGCCCAGCTGCGCCAGGAAAACCAGGGGGAGAACGAGACCATCGCCCGCCTGAACCAGGAAAAGCTGGCTCTGGAAGGGGAGCGGGTCAAGGCCACCCGGGAAGGCCAGGAGAAGAACAAGGAGCTGCTCACCATCGGAGGCGAGGTTTCCCGCTTGGAGCAAAAAAAGATGGCGGCCTCTCTGGACGAGAAGCAGCTGCTGGACAAGCTGTGGGAGACCTACGAGCTGTCCCACGAGGCTGCCCGGCAGCAGCGGGTGGAGATCGAATCGGTGCCCAAGGCCAGCCGCCGCATTGCCGAGCTGAAAAAGGGTATCTCCGCCCTGGGCAATGTGAATATCGGGGCCATCGAGGAGTTCGAACGGGTCAACGAGCGGTACACCTACCTCACCGACCAGCGGGACGACGTGGAAAAGGCGAAAAAGGAGCTCCAGGACGTGATCGCCCAAATCACCGGCGAGATGAAGACCATCTTCGCCCGGGAGTTTACCAGCATCAATGAGGCCTTCGGGCAGACCTTTGCCGAGCTCTTCGGGGGCGGCAAGGCCACCCTGGAGCTGGAGGACCCCAACGATATTTTGAACTGCGGTATCGAGATCAAGGTGCAGCCCCCCGGAAAGGCCCTGAAGGTCATCACCCTCCTCTCCGGCGGCGAGAAGGCCTTCGTGGCCATCGCCCTGTACTTTGCCATTTTGAAGGTGCGGCCCACTCCCTTCGTGGTCATGGACGAGATCGAGGCCGCCCTGGACGACAACAACGTCACCCGGTTTGCCCGGTATATGCGCTCCATGGCGGAAAAGACCCAGTTCATCGTCATCACCCACCGCCGCGGCACCATGGAGGAGGCCGACGTGCTCTATGGCGTCACCATGCAGGAGCAGGGCGTCAGCCGCATCCTGACCATCAACCTCAACGACGTGGAGAAGGAGCTGAACATCCGGTGACTCCGGAGTGGACTTTGCCCCGACGATAAGGAGGAGACTCATTTGGAAGAAAAAGAGAAGAAGCAGGGCAAGGGCACCATTGTGGCGCTGATCGCCCTGATCGTGGTGCTGTTTGTGGGCATCAAGCTGGTGTTCTACGGCATCGGCGTGATGATTCCCCAGGAGGAGCTGAAAGGGTCCTCCTCCCAGAGCCAGTCTCAGGAAGAGACCTCGTCCCAGCAGGAGCAGACCCAGCAGGCCCCCGCTTTCTGCCCCTACTGCGGCCAGGAGCTGTTTGAGGGCTTCCAGTGGGGCCAGTTCTGTCCCTACTGCGGGGAGAAGGTAGAGCAGGGATGAGACAGGCGCTCTCTTGCCTGCGCTGCGAAGAACACAATCCTGTAAGGAGAACATTGTATGACACTACGGCAAAAGCAGGGCGTGATCCTGCTTGTGACGGTGGTCAGCCTGATCCTGATGCTGTGGCACCCCACCATGGCGGTAATGGCCGTGGGGCTGGTACTGCTGTTGGCGGCTGCGATTCTGTATCTGGTGTGGATGCGCTGCCCGGAGTGCGGTGCATGGTTTGGGAAACACCCGGGAGACTACTGTAAAGACTGTGGGGCGAAGATCCCCTGGAATGAAACGAAGAAAAGGATGCTTTGATATGGGATTTTTTGATAAGCTGAAAAAAATCAACATCTTTGCCAATTTTGGTTCCGAGCTCACCGACGACTTCTATGACGAGCTGGAGGAGTCCCTGATTCTGGCCGACACCGGCATGGACACCACCCTGGAGCTGGTGGAGGAGCTGCGCCGCCGGGTGCGGGAGGAGCACATCAAGACCGTGGAGGACGCCCGGGGCTGCATGTGCCGCTGCATCGCCGACGCTCTCACCGTGGGGGACGCCGCCCTGAACCTGTCCACCCGCCCCTCCGTGGTGCTGTTCATCGGGGTGAACGGGGTGGGCAAGACCACCACCATCGGCAAGATCGGCCACCAGCTGAAAAAGGAGCGGAAAAAGGTGCTGCTGTGTGCCGCCGATACCTTCCGCGCCGCCGCCGCCGAGCAGCTCACCATCTGGTCGGAGCGCTCGGGCACCGAGATCGTCAAGCAGCACGAGGGGGCCGACCCCGCCGCCGTGGTCTATGACGCCATCTCCGCCGCCAAGGCCCGCAACACCGACGTGGTGCTGGTGGACACTGCCGGACGTCTGCACAACAAGCAGAACCTGATGAACGAGCTGAACAAAATTTCCCGGGTCATCGACCGGGAGCTGCCCGACTGCGCCCGGGAGACCCTGCTGGTGCTGGACGCCACCACGGGACAGAACGGCCTCATCCAGGCCAAGCAGTTCAAGGAGGCCGCCGGCATCACCGGCATCGTCCTCACCAAGCTGGACGGCACCGCCAAGGGCGGTATCGCCATCGCCATTGCCAAGGAGCTGGGCGTGCCCGTAAAGTACGCCGGTGTGGGCGAGGGTGTGGACGATCTGCAGCCCTTTGACGCCATGGAGTTTGCCCAGGCTCTGATTTAAGAAAAAATGTCCCTGGTATTCATACACTTTTCAACATTTCCCGGCTGAAATGTGATAAAATCAAAAAAACTACACGAGAGGAAGTCTTTTCATGGCCCGTATTGACGGAAGAAAGAACGATGAACTCCGCCCTGTGGAGATCATTCCCAATATTAACAAGTTTGCCGAGGGCTCCTGCCTGATCCGCTGCGGCAACACCCACGTGCTGTGCACCGCCAGCGTGGAGGACAAGCCCCCCCGCCACGTCCCCGAGGGGGAGGGCTGGGTCACCGCCGAGTACTCCATGCTGCCCCGTGCCAACCGGGAGCGCTCCCGCCGGGACATCTCCAAGCTGAAGCTCAACGGCCGCGCCGCCGAGATCCAGCGCCTCATCGGCCGCTCCCTGCGCTCGGTGGTGGATATGAAAAAGCTGGGCCCCTGGAACATTACCATCGACTGCGACGTCTTACAGGGGGACGGCGGCACCCGCACCGCCTCCATCACCGGCGGCTTTGTGGCTATGATGCTGGCCTTCCGCAAGATGATGGAGAACGGCCAGCTCGCCGAGTATCCCATCAGCGGCTATGTGGCCGCCGTCTCCGCCGGCGTGGTGGACGATGTGCCCATGCTGGACCTGTGCTATGAGGAGGACTCCTCCGCCATGGTGGACCTCAACTGCATCATGGACGACCAGGGCCGTCTCATTGAGATCCAGGGCACCGGCGAGGGCCGCCCCTTCACCCTGGAGGAGCAGCAGCAGCTGGTGAAGCTGTGCCAGAAGGGCATTGAGGAGCTCCAGGCCATCCAGCGCCAGGTGCTCCAGGGCTGAGAGAAAGAGAGGCACACGCAATGAAACTGGTTCTTGCCAGCAAAAATCAGAAAAAGCTGAAGGAAATGAACGAGATCCTCTCCCAGCTGGGGGTGGAGGTCTGCTCCGAGGCCGAGGCCGGGGTGGACGTGGAGGTGGAGGAAACCGGCACCACCTTTGAGGAGAACTCCCTGCTGAAGGCCAAGGCCGTCATGGAGGCCAGCGGCATGCCCGCCATCGCCGACGACTCCGGCCTGTGCGTGGACGCCCTCAACGGCGCCCCCGGGGTGTACTCCGCCCGCTACGGCGGGGAGGGCCTGGACGACACCGGCCGCTACCGCCTGCTGCTGGAGAACATGCGGGGACAGAGCCCCCGCACCGCCAAGTTCGTCTCCGTCATCACCTGCTGCTTCCCCAACGGGGACGTGATCACCGCCCGGGGCGAGTGCCCCGGCACCATCGCCTTCGCCCCCATGGGGGAGGGCGGCTTCGGCTACGACCCGGTGTTCTTCCTGCCCGGGCTGAAAAAGACTTTCGCCCAGCTCTCCCCTCAGGAGAAGAACGCCATTTCCCACCGGGGCAAGGCTCTGGAGGTTTTTGAGGAAAAACTGAAGGAATATCTGAAAAATCTGTAACGTAAGAGAGGTTTATCCCATCTATGGAACTGACTAGCAAACAGCGGGCCCAGCTGCGCGGCCTGGCCAACAGCATCGACACCATTCTCATCGTGGGCAAAGACGGCATCGGCGACAACCTGGTCAAGCAGGCCAACGACGCCCTGGAGGCCCGGGAGCTCATCAAGGGCAAGGTGCTGGAAAACTCCCTCATGACCGCCCGGGAGGCCGCCGAGGCCCTGGCCCCCGTGACCCGCAGCGAGGTGGTCCAGGTGATCGGCACCAAATTCGTCCTTTACCGCCCCAGCCACAAGAAGGACAAGAAGGATAAGATCGTCCTGGTGGAGGACAAGAAGAGAAAGTGACCCAGGCTTTGGCCGGAACGGGAAAATAACTTAAAGGCGGTGTGAAGCAGTGAAGATCGGAATTTACGGCGGGACCTTTAATCCCCCTCATCTGGGCCATTTCGCGGCGGCCCAGACCGCGATTGACGCACTGAAGCTGGACAAACTGCTGCTGATGCCCGCGGCGGTACCTCCCCATAAGGTGCTGCCCGAGGACAGCCCCAGCAAGGAGCACCGGCTGGCGATGGTGGAGCGGATGGCGGACGCCATGGATCTGCCCGGCCGGGTGGAGGTATCCACCCTGGAAATGGACCGGGCGGGGAAGAGCTACACCTCTGATACTGTGGAGGAGATCCACAAGCGATATCCCAAGGCAGAGCTTTGGCTGCTCATGGGCACGGATATGTTTCTCACCTTCCACCTGTGGCACGACCCGGGGGCCATCACCCGCCTGGCGGGGATATGCGCCTTTGGCCGCACGGAGGACGACGGGGAGTCGGTCTTTGCGCCCCAGCGGGAATTTTTGCAGAAGAAGTATAACGCCAGGGTGGTGACCATCACCCTGCCCGGACTGGTGGATGTGTCCTCCACCCAGCTGCGGGACCTGCTGGCCCGAGAAAAGGGCCGGGAGTACCTGCTGCCCTCGGTGTACGGCTACATCCTGATGAACCGCCTGTACGGCACCAGCGCTATTTTGAAGGAGCTGGAGCTGCCTGAGCTGCGGGCCTGTTCCTACTCCATGATCCGCCACAAGCGGGTGGCCCACGTCATGGGGGTGGAGGAGGAGGCGGTGCGCCTGGCCAAATTCTGGGGCGCCGACCCGGAATTGGCCCGCCACGCCGGAATTTTGCACGATTGTACCAAATACCTGGAGTTGGCCCCCCAATTGCATTTGTGCGAGAAATATGGTATTCCTTTAGATGATTTGGAGCAAAAGGCGGTAAAACTGCTGCACTCCAAAACAGGGGCATGTATTGCCAAGTATATTTTTGGGGAACCTGATGAGGTGTATGAGGCCATCTTCTGGCACACAACCGGCCGGGCCAATATGACCCTGCTGGACAAGATCCTGTATATGGCGGACTACATAGAGCCAAACCGGGATTTTGACGGGGTGGAGGAGCTGCGCCGCTTGGCCTATACCGACCTGGACCAGGCTATGCTGCTGGGGGTGGAGTCCACCATCCAGGAGATGGAACAGCGGGGGGTCCCCATCCATAAAAATACGCTGGCAGCCAGGGACTGGCTGAAAAAGCACGGCTAACGCGAGGAGAATCGTGGAATGAGTGGAAAAAGAGAAAGTAGAAGACGCTCCGCTCCATCCGGAATGCAGCTGTGGTGGCGGCAGCACCGGGCCTGGGTGGCAGGCATGAGCCGCAAGCAGAAGATCCGCTATCGTCTGCTGCAGGCTCTGGTGGTGGTGGCCATCGTGGTCATTGCCCTGTTCATCGGCATCCGGGCCTGGGTCAAACTGCCCACTGTGCCTGAGCTGCCCACCGAAGGCAATGAGGACAGCTCCGCCTTTGACGGAGCCGAGCTGCCCGAGGTGGCCAAAAGCGGGAGAAAGAAGGGGGTCTATACCTTCCTTCTGGTGGGACAGGATACCGCCGGCGGCGGCAATACCGACACCATGATGCTCATTACCTTCGACACCGTAAACAAGACCATCGACGGCATGAGCCTGCCCCGTGACACCATGATCAACGTGGACCGCAGGGGCAGCGGACACCGGCTCAACGCGGTGTACAACTACAACAAGGGCTCCGACAAGTCCACCCAGGTGGAGAAGGGTATTACCGCCCTGAAAAAGGAAGTGGGCAAGCTTACCGGTATCACTCCCGACTACTACGTCATGGTCCAGTGGGAGGCCGTGGGTAAGATGGTGGACGCCCTGGGCGGCGTGTACTTCGACGTGCCCTTTGATATGGACTACGACGATCCTACCCCCGGGCAGGACCTCCACATCCATCTGAAGGAGGGCTACCAGAAGCTGGACGGCGAGCAGGCCATGGGCCTGATCCGCTGGCGCCACAACAACGACTACTCCGTGCAGTATCCCAACGGCGACCTGGGCCGCATCCAGACCCAGCAGGCCTTCCTGGAGGCTGTGGCCGCCGAGTGCCTGAAGCCCTCCACCCTGCTGAAGGCCCCCGCCCTGGCTGAGGTCTTTATGGAGAACGTGACCACCGACCTGTCCCTGGGCAACCTGCTGGCCTTTGCCGAGCTGGCCGTGGGTATGGATGCGGAGACCGGCGTGAACTTTGTGAGCATGCCGGTGCAGGACGCCAAGTATCCCGGCGTGTCCATGGTGCTGCCCGTGGTGGACGAGCTGCTGGAGCTCCTTAACGAGAGCTTCAACCCCTATCTCAATGACATCCAGTCCAGCGACCTGCAGGTGCTGGTGCGCAACAGCGACGGCAGCTACTCCGTGACCAGCGGCACCCTGCTGGATACCAGCTTGAATTCCTCCAGAGGAAGCTCTTCCGGCTCCTCTGGTTCCTCCGGCGGAAGCAGCCAGACCCAGGAGCCCACCGAGCCCGAAGAGCCTACCGACACCCAGCCCGAGGACCCCGGTACCTCCGGCGAGAGCGGAAGCTCCAGCAGCTCCGGCTCCCAGGGCGGCGACTCCAGCACCACGGAGCCCACCGATCCCGGCACCTCCGGCAACGGAGGGGACAGCAGCCAGCCTGAGAACCCCGACCAGTCCCAGGGGGGCAGCAGCTCCGGAGACGGGGACTCCCAGAGCGGCAGCTCCGGCGGCGAGACCGGCGGAGGAGAGTCCGGCCAGACCGGCGGCTCTGAGGGCGGAAACGCCTCCGGCGAGACCGGCGGCAACACCGAGCCGCCCACGTGGCTTAATCCCACCGGCAGCGAGCAGGCTGCCTGAACACTGTACGATCACCCATTGATATAGAAAGGAGAACTGCCTGTGACTTCTTATGAAAGCGCCATTCTGCTGGCCAAGACTCTGGACGGCAAAAAGGGAGAGGAAATCAAGGTCCTGAAGACGGAGGGACTGACCACCCTGGCCGACTACTTCGTCATCTGCACCGCCACCTCCAACACCCAGATCAAGGCCATGTCCGACGCCTGCGAGGAGGCCATGGAGAACAACGGGGAGCGGGCTCACCACATCGAGGGACACCGTGGCGGCACCTGGCTGCTGATGGATTTTTCCTCCGTGGTGGTCCACGTGTTTACCGACGAGGCCCGGAAGTTCTACGACCTGGAGCGGTTGTGGAGCGACGCGGAAGAGATCGACTTTACCCAGGCTTAAAAAAGAAGCGGCTTGCGAAAGCAAGCCGCTTTTTTTATTCCTCAGGCATCTGAGCAAACCAGGCCTTCATGGTGTCCAGCACCTGGACCAGCTGCTCCTCTGTAATGATGTAGGGGACCATGGCGTACAGGTAGCGGAGGAAGGGGCGGCTGAACACGCCCCGCTGGTAGGCAAACTGCTGATAGCCCTGGAGACAGGCGGGGTCGGTGACCTCCACGCAGACGCAGCCGCCCATGATGCGTACCTCCTTCACCTTGGGGTGGGAGAAGCCAGCCATTTCCCGGCGGGTGATGGCCTCGATGCGGCGGATCTTGGACAGGTAGTCCTGAGTCTCAAAGAGCTCAATAGACTTCAGCGCCACGCTGCAGGCCAGGGGATTGCCCATAAAGGTGGGGCCGTGCATCAGAGCGTGGTCCGGGTTGTTGTCATAGAAGCCGTCAAAGACCTTCTGGTTGGCCACGGTGGCGGCGTGGCCGATGTAGCCCCCGGTGAGGGCCTTGCCCAGCACCAGAATGTCAGGCAGCACCAGGTCGGCCACAAAGCGGTTGCCCGTGCGGCCAAAGCCGGTGGCCACCTCGTCAAAGATGAGCAGCACGCCGTACTGGTCGCACAGCTCCCGGGCATGCCGCAGGAAGGACACGTCGTACATCCGCATCCCGCCCGCCCCCTGGAGGAGGGGCTCCACCAGAAGGCAGTTGAGACGGTCATGGTACTGCTCAAAAGCCTGCTCCAGGGCGGAGATCTCCGTGGGGATGTGCACCACGTGGGGGCTGGGGCCGTAGGCCTGGAGGACGAAGTGGTAGTCCTCGTCGTCGCCCACCTCCATGGTCTTGAAGGTGTCCCCGTGGTAGGCGTGCTCCAGGGCCAGCACCATGGTGCGCTGGGTCTCACCACGGTTCATGTAGAATTGAAGGGCCATTTTCAGGGCCACCTCCACGGCTACGCTGCCCGAATCGGAGAAGAAGGAGTAATTGAGGTCTCCGGGCAGAAATTCCCGCAGCTTTTCCGCCAGAGCCAGGGCGGGCCGGTGGGTCAGGCCCCCCAGCATGACGTGGGAGAACTGGTCCACCTGCTGGTGGATGGCCTGGTTCAGCTGGGGATGCTTGTAGCCGTGGATGACGCTCCACCAGGAGGAGACCGAGTCGATGAGTTCCCGGTCCCGGGTGCAGAGGTAGACGCCGTGGGCGTCCACGATCTCGTAGGGGGGACGCATGGTTTTCAGCTGTTCATAAGGGTACCAGATCATATTGTTCCTCCTGTCAGTGGTAGAGAGCCAGCAGAGCTTCCGGGTCGATGGACAGGGTGTCCTCCCCCGCCCGGACGCAGGCAACCACCCGGTTGCCCGTCAGATGCTGGCACATGAGAAGGTTGTCCCGGTGCAGGACGCTGTCTGGGTCATAGCGGTTGAGAATGACCCCTTTGAGGGGGATGCCCTGGGCCTGGAGATAGAAGGCGGTGAGGGCCACCTGATTGATGGTGCCAAGGCCCGCGTCGGCTACCAGGAGACAGCCCAGGGCGCAGGCCTTCACCACATCGGGCAGCCAGAGGGGGGCGTCCGGGAAGCGGAGGGGGCAGAGGATGCCGCCGGAGCCCTCCATGGTCACAAAGTCATAGCGTTGGCGCAGGGAACGAAAGCCATCCACCACCCGGTCCAGCTCCACGGGGTTTCCTTCCAGATGAGCGGCCAGGTGGGGGGAGACGGCGGCCTCGTACACATAGGGACACATCTCCTCCAAAGGCTGAGGGATGCCCGAGAGCTTTTTGACAAACAGGGCGTCGCCCGGAATGAGGGAGCCGTCGGGGCGGTGCTGGTTGCCGCTCATGGCGGCCTTGTAGTAGGCCGGGTTGTGGCCCAGCTCCCGCAGCTTTTTCAGCAGCAGTGCGGTGACATAGGTTTTTCCCACGTCGGTGCCGGTGCCTGTGACAAACAGAGCTCCTGTTCTAAGTTGTTCCATGGCTTACTCCTTTCCCCGGTGCAGCAGGGGGATGAGACGCTTTCCCAGCGCCGCGCCCAGGATGCACAGGACAATGTCTCCCGGGACAGCCAGGAGAAAGCAGTAGAGGAACAGGGGCCACAGGCCCATGGGAGTGCCCAGATAGAAGTTGCTCATGAGGTAGTAGTAGACCATGCCAAACAGATAAACGATGGCAAGGCCCAGAAAATTGGCGGCCAGCAGGCGGCCAAAGCCGGGCCGGGGCACCCGGTTTGCCAGGGCTCCCGTGGCATAGGCTCCCGCAGCAAAGCCGATGAGGTAGCCGAAGCTGGGCTGGAACACGTAAGCGATGCCCCCGCCCTGGGCAAATACGGGCAGCCCCGCCAGCCCCAGGGCGATGTAGGCGCAGACGGCCAGAGCCCCCAGCCGTCCGCCCAGCAGAAGGCCTGCCAGCATGGTAAAGAGGAACTGGAGGGTAAAGGGGACCAGGGGAACGGGGATCTTGATAAAAGCGCCCGCCCCAATGAGGGCTACAAAGAGGGCGCATAGGACCAGCTTTTGGGTCTTGGTGTACTGCATAGGCTGTCTTCCTTCCTGTTTGATTCCTGCCAGAGGGGAGAAAGGTTCGGCCGAACCGTGATCTGGTGGAGATGGTATCACAGGAAATGATTGATTGTCAACTAAAATATTTATTTGGTTTACAATTAAATTGGACAGCAGGGAAAAAAGAAAGCCGGAGCAAGCAGGGCTTGCTCCGGCAAAGGGGAATAAAAAAGTTCATCGCAAACGAGATCTCGTTTGCGATGAACTGGTACGGCTGAAGGGATTCGAACCCCCGACCTTTTGGTTCGTAGCCAAACACTCTATCCAACTGAGCTACAGCCGCATACCGTATTTTGTTTTTTCTTGTCCGCTGTCCCTGACAGCTACGCTAGTATAGCATACATCCAAAGGTTTGGCAAGGGGTTTTTTAAAAAAAATTCAAATAAATTTTTCTTTTTCCATTTAAAGCATTGACCGGGGAAAGAGATACTGCTAAAATAACGTTTGCCGTGGTTTACGGCTTGAGATAGGAGGTATTTGTGTGCAAAAGAGAGAGAGTTTTTCCTCCCGGCTGGGCTTTCTGCTGATCTCGGCAGGCTGCGCCATTGGGCTGGGAAACGTGTGGCGCTTCCCGTACATCACAGGTAAGTACGGCGGCGCTGCTTTCGTATTGGTATATCTTCTGTTCCTGGTCATTATGGGTCTGCCGGTGATGGTGATGGAGTTTTCCGTGGGCCGGGCCAGCCAGAAGAGCATTGCCCTGTCCTTTAATGCCCTGGAGCCCAAGGGAACCAAGTGGCATATCTACAGCTGGTTTGGCATCGCGGGCAACTACCTACTGATGATGTTCTATACCACCATCGCGGGCTGGCTGCTGCTGTACTTTGTCAAGATGGCCAAGGGCGACTTTATGGGCCTGGATACCGAAGGTGTGAGCAATGAGTTCGCCTCCCTGATGGGCCAGCCCGGCCTGATGGCGGTGTTTATGATCCTGGTGGTGGTGCTGTGCATGCTCATCTGCTCCCGGGGCCTGCAGAACGGCGTGGAGAAGGTCACCAAGGTGATGATGCTGTGCCTGCTGGCCGTGATGGTCGTGCTGGTGTTCCGCTCCGTGACTCTGGAGGGGGCCAGCGAGGGCCTGAAGTTCTACCTCATGCCCAACTTCCACAACCTGGCCTATGACGCCAGCGGAAAGTTCATTCTGGGCGAGGCGGTGTATGCCGCCATGGGCCAGGCCTTCTTTACCCTGTCCCTGGGTATCGGCGCTCTGGCCATTTTCGGCAGCTACATCGGCAAGGAGTACACCCTGGGCGGCGAGGCCCTGCGGGTGGGCGTGCTGGACACCTTTGTGGCCTTTACTGCGGGCCTCATTATCTTCCCCGCCTGCTTTGCCTTTGACGTGGCCGCCGATTCCGGCCCCAACCTCATCTTCATCACCCTGCCCAACGTCTTTAACGAGATGCCCATGGGCCGTGTGTGGGGCGCTTTGTTCTTCGTGTTCATGTCCTTTGCCGCCCTGTCCACCGTGATCGCCGTGTTTGAGAACATCCTGTCCTTCTGCATCGACAAGTGGGGCTGGAGCCGCGGCAAGGCGGTGCTGGTCAACATGGTGGCCATCATCATCCTGTCTCTGCCCTGCCTGCTGGGCTTCAACGTGCTCTCCGGCATTCAGCCCTTCGGCGCGGGCAGCGGCATCATGGACCTGGAGGACTTCATCGTCAGCAACAACCTGCTGCCCCTGGGCTCCCTGGTGTACCTGCTGTTCTGCGTGACCCGCTACGGCTGGGGCTGGGACAACTTCCTGGCTGAGGCCAACACGGGCACCGGCCTGAAGTTCCCTAAAGGGGTGCGCTTCTACGTGACCTACATCCTGCCCATCATCATGCTCATCATCTTCGTCTTCGGCTACAACGATAAGTTCCAGCTGTGGGACAAGCTGATGGCTGTGCTGGGTATGGCCTGACCGGAAACCGGCGCTCTGTGTGCAGAGCGCCGGTTTTTGCATGTGCCGGTGGGGTGTGATACAATAAAAAAGAAGCTGTCTTCAGACAGGTTTCAGCTTGACGGGGTATGATAGGAAAAATACCTTGGGAGGAACTGGATATGCGCATTTTGATCGTAGAAGATGAGAGCCGCCTGGCGGAGACCCTGCGGCAGCTGATGGAGGACCAGCGCTATCAGGCGGACACCGTGGGGACGGGGCAGACGGCATTGAATACGGGCTCACCGGGCAGTACGACCTCATTATCCTGGACGTGATGCTGCCCAAGGTGAACGGCTTTGATGTGGCCCGCCGTCTGCGGGCAGCCCATATCTCCACCCCAATTTTGATGCTCACCGCCCGGGACGACATCAGCGACAAGATCGGCGGCCTGGACTGCGGAGCCGACGACTATATGACCAAGCCCTTTGACAGCGGGGAACTGATGACCCGGGTGCGGGCCTTGACCCGCCGCCAGGGAGAGGTGCTGGGGGACGTGCTCACCGTGTCGGGGCTGAGTCTGGACTGCGCCTCCCGCATGCTGCGGGTGGGGGAGCGGTCGGTGCGCCTGGGCTTCAAGGAGTTTGAGGTTCTGCGCCTGCTCATGGTCAACAAGCGGGCGGTGGTGGCAAAGGACCTGCTCATCACCAAGATCTGGGGCCTGGACTCCGAGGCGGAGGACAACAACGTGGAGGTGTACATCTCCTTCCTGCGGAAGAAGCTGGCCTTTTTGGGCAGCGACGTCTCCATTTCCGCCCTGCGGAAGGTGGGGTATTTCCTGGACTATCCAGAGGCATAAGAAGGGGGCAGGACCATGCTGCACCGGCTGCGGATCAAATTTATCCTCATCAATATGATGCTGGTCACCCTGGTGCTGCTGGGGGTCTTTGCCTCGCTGTTTTTGTCCACAGCCCAGCAGCTGGAGTGGGAGAGCGAGGCGGCCATGCTGGTGGCCCTGCGCCAGGAGGGCATGCCCCCCATGTTTGAATTTGACACCCCCGACCCGGGAGAGGGGCGCAAGTGGCAAAACACCATCCCGGTGTTCTGCGTGACGGTGGACCAGGAGGGGAACATCCTGACCCTGAACAGCGGAGAGCGGGTCAAGGTGTCCCAGCAGGTCCAGGAGCAGGCGGTGGAGCAGGCCCTGGCCTCAGGGGCAAACCACGGGGTGCTGAGAGATCTGGGGCTGCGCTACCGTATGGAGGATACGGAGGACAGCACCATCCGTATCGCCTTCTCCGACCTGAGCTGGGAGCGCAGCTCCCTGACCCGGCTGGTGTTGAACTCGGCCCTGGTGGGGGCGGCGGCCCTGGGCGGCTTTTTCCTCATCAGTCTGTTTTTGGCCCGCCTGGCCCTCAAGCCGGTGGAGGAGACCTGGGAGCAGCAGCGGCAGTTTGTGGCCGACGCCTCCCATGAGCTGAAAACCCCCCTTACCGTGATCCTGGCCAATGCGGGTATTGTGGAGAGCCATCCCACAGCCACCGTGGCGGAGGAGGGCAAGTGGATTGCCTATATCCGGGAGGAGGCCCAGCGCATGAAGGGCCTGGTGGAGGACATGCTCTTTTTGGCCAAGTATGACGATGCCCGGCGGCCCAAGGGGGTCCAGGACTGCAGTCTCAGCGACCTGGTGACCGGGTGTGTGCTGCGGTTTGAGTCGGTGGCCTTTGAGGCGGAGGTGGCTTTGGACAGCGAGATCGAGCCCGACCTCAGGGTGCGGGGCGACCCGGACGGCCTGGATCGGCTGGTGATGATCCTGCTGGACAACGCCGTAAAATATGCCGGGCAGGCGGGTAGTGTGTCCGTGGCCTTGAAGCGCCGCCAGGAGCGGGGTGTCCTCACTGTGTGCAACAGCGGAGAACCCATTCCGCCGGAGCACCTGGAGCGGCTGTTCCAGCGGTTTTACCGGGTGGACAGCTCCCGCAGCCGCCAGGCGGGGGGCTACGGCCTGGGACTGGCCATTGCCCACACTATCGTCCAGTCCCACCGGGGGCAGATCGAGGTGCGCAGCAGCCGGGAGGAGGGAACGGTGTTTACCGTGACCCTGCCCCTGCGGAGAAATTGAACCAGAAAGACAAACAGCCCGCCGCAGAAGGGGTTTCTTCTGCGGCGGGCTCTTCTTATGGGGTTACGTCCGGGGCTCCAGCAGGGCGGCCAGAGCGGCCTTGACCTTGCCCATGTCAATGGGCTTGGGGATGTGGCCGTTCATGCCCGCTGCCCGGGCGGCGGCGATGTCGTCCTCAAAGGCGTTGGCGGTGACGGCCAGGATGGGGATGGTGCGGGCGTCGGGGCGGTCCAGCTGCCGGATTTCCCGGGCGGCCCCGTAGCCGTCCAGCTCGGGCATCTGGATGTCCATGAGGATGGCGTCAAAGGTGCCCGGCTGGCTGGCGGCAAAGGCCTCCACCGCCTTGCTGCCGTTTTCCGCGGGGACCACCTGGACCCCCTCCATGGCCAGCAGCTCGGTGGCGATCTCCTGGTTGAGCAGGTTGTCCTCCGCCAGCAGGATGGTCCGGCCGGTGAGGTCGATCTCGCCGCCGGAGGAGGTGTCCTGGGGCAGGGCGGGGGCCTCCTCCTGGGGCAGCGCACAGGGGAGGGTGACGGTGAAACGGCTGCCCTGTCCCTGCACGCTCTCCACCTGGATCTGGCCGCCCATCATCTGCACGATGTTCTGGGTGATGGCCATGCCCAGGCCCACGCCGCTGGTCTGGCTGGTCATGGAGGTGTCCTCCCGCTCGAAGGGGAGGAAGATGCGCTCCAGAAATTCCGGGGCCATGCCGATGCCGGTGTCGGAGACGGTGAAGCGGAAGACGGACTGCCCGGAGGGGCCGTCCTCCAGCTCCTCCGCCTGGAGGGTGATGGAGCCGCCGGCGGGGGTGTATTTCACGGCGTTGGACAGCAGGTTGTTGAGGATCTGGTCCAGGCGGCTGCTGTCGGTGATCACCTGGCGGTGGCGCAGCGCCAGGGGCAGCAGGGTGAACTGCTGGTGCTGGGCTTTGGCCTGGAGCTGGAAGAGAGAGGCGGTCTCCTCCAGGTGGCGGACCAGATCCACCGGGGCCAGATGCAGCTCCATTTTGCCCTGCTCGATCTTGGCGGTGTCCAGCACCTCGTTGATGAGGTGCAGCAGCTGCTGGGAGGCGGCGGTGATCTTGTCCAGACAGTCGGAGATTTTCTCCGGCTGGTTCAGGTTGTGCCGGGCCAGGTCGGCAAAGCCGATGACGGCGTTCATGGGGGTGCGCATGTCGTGGCTCATGCGGGAGAGAAAATCGCTTTTGGCCTGGTTGGCCATGCGGGCGCTGTCCAGGGATTCCCGCAGCATCTGGTTTTTGGAGAGGGCCTCGATCTTGCTGTCGTGGATGAGGCGGAAGGCCAGAATGACCTGCTGCTGCCCGCCCCGCACGGCAAAGGCCTCGGCGCTGACCCAGCGGGGGCCTTGGGGGAAGGCGCGCTCATACTCCAAATAGCGCCGGGACTGCGTTCCGCTGCACAGCCCGCGCAGTTCCTCCGGGGAGAACTGGGACAGGAATCCGGGCCAGTCCTCCTCCCGGAACATGGTGTCCTTCACCAGGGAGAGCAGCTGCTCATAGCGGCGGATGGGCTTCCGGGGGACGGGGGTTCCGTCCTCCAGCTTGGTGATCTGGCAGCTTTGGCTGTCCACATCCACCAGAGCCACAGAGAAGTAGGTCTGGCCAAGGGCCTCAAAGCACCCGGCGGTCAGGCGGTTTTGCCGTTCGGCCAGGTAGGTCTGGATGAAGAGGTAGATGATGAATACCAGGAAGACCCCCTCCAGGGCCAGCTGGAGATAGAAAATGTTGGTGGCGTCCTCAGTGATGACCGAGCGGGGGATGGTGACGATGCAGGTCCAGCCTTCGGCCCCCTTGATATAGTAGTTCTGGTAGCTGTCCTGCTGGCCCTTCCAGGGGACGAAGCCCCGGTCGCCCTCAAACTGGGACATCATGTCCAGGTAGTCCTGGGGCTGGAAATCGTCCAGCTCACAGCTGATATGATCCTGGCCGATCTGCTGGTGAAGCAGCACATTGCCTGCCTGATCCACCACGGTGGCGGTACCGGGGAACACGTCGCTGCCCTGGGCCCACTCCACTTCGATATCGCCCACCCGGATGTCCAGGGCCAGCACGCTCTCCCCGTCATCCAGGAGCTTGGACAGGCTGACCATGGTGGTGCCGGAGCGGGCGTCCTGGTAGACCATGGAGCGGGCGCATTGGCCCCCTGCGGCCACCGCCTGGATGTACCAGGGCCGCTCCTCAATGTTGTATTCCGAGCCGGGCCGCCAGCCGCTGCTGTAGATGCCCTCCCCGCGGATCACGCCGTAGATGCCGCTTTCGTCGTACTGCATGGTCTGCTCATACTGCTGGGAGTAGGCGGTGACCCACTGCTCGATCTCGGCGGGGGAGACATCCTCCTGCAGCATGGTGTTGACCATGTAGGAGGCGTCCTCCAGAATCTGCTGGTACTGGCTCATAAAGGAGTTGACCTGCAGATTCAAATAGTCCGCGGTCATAGCGCCCAGCTCATTGGCGGAGCGGTAGGCGCTGCGGCCGGTGAAGTACACCCCCAGAAAGGCAAAGGTGCCTGTGAGGATGAACAGCAGGATATTTTGAAATAAAAAGCGGCGGCTGGACCGCTGTAGTCCACGCATCCGTCAGTCCCCCTTTGTTTCTTCCCAATCCAAACCGGAGCGGGCCGCCGGGATGGCGGCAGGACCGGATTGTTTTCATTATACCGGTATCAAATGGATCTGGCAAGAAAAGGCTCCAGAGGAAGGAAACGGTCAGGGACGGGGAAACGCCCGAAAAGGCAGAAAAAAGTCAGCCGGACGGCTTTAAAAAGACGGTCCGGCTGACTTTTTCACTTATTTGATATAGCTGACGTGGAGCAGATCATGGCGCTGCTCGGGGGTATACTTTTCCAGGTAGCCCAGCACCACTGGGTTCTTCTCCGCCCGCTTGAAGGGGGCGGCCCGGTCGGCGGCGTAGAGGCCTGCGGCACGGTCCTGCTTTTTCTGTTTCAGGCCGTAGGGCTGGCCGGCGCCGCCCACACAGCCGTTGGGACAGGTCATGACCTCCACCAGGTCATAGTAGGCCGAGCCCTCCTCGATCTGCTTCAGCAGGTCCTGGGCGTGCTTCAGGCCGTGGACCACCGCCAGCTTGATCTCCCGCTCGCCCACCTGAACGGTGGCCTCCCGGATGGCCTCGTTGCCCCGGAGGGCGGAGTACTGCAGCTCCCGCAGGGTGTTTTTGCTCTTGTCGGGCAGACAGTAGCGCACCACAGCCTCGGCCACGCCGCCGGAGGAGCCGTAGATCACCGCAGCGCCGGAGCCCAGACCGAAGGGCAGGTCGGGGGACTCCAGCTCCATCTGGGGCAGCTGGATGCCCGACTCCTTGATCATGTTGATGATCTCCTGGGTGGTGAGCACCAGGTCCACGTCGGGCTTGCCGTTGTGGTAGAACTGGGGCCGGGCGGCCTCCATCTTTTTGGCCGTACAGGGCATGATGGCGATGTGGAAGGTGGAGCGGCCGTCCTGGGCGTCCTTCTTCTGATAGTGGTCCCGGATGATGGCAGCAAACATCTCCATGGGGGATTTACAGGTGGAGATATGTTTCAGATACTTGGGATTTTCCAGCTCCAGATACTTCACCCAGGCGGGGCAGCAGGAGGTAAACATGGGGAAGGGGCCGCCCTTTTCCAGGCGGGCCAGGAACTCCTGGGACTCCTCGATGGTGGTGAAGTCGGCGCCGAAGGTGGTGTCATAGACCTCATCGGCGCCCATGAATTTCAGGGCGGTGACCAGCTGGTCCAGGGCGTTCTGGCCAGAGGGCATGCCGAAGGCCTCGCCCACGGCCACACGGACGGCGGGGGCGATCTGGAACACCACCCGCTTCTGGGGGGCGTGGAGGGCGCGCCAGGCCTTGCCGATCTGGTTGTAGACGGTGATGGCGCCGGTGGGACACACGGCGGAGCACTGGCCGCAGCTGATGCAGTGGGTCTGGGACAGGGTGCGTCCAAAGGCGGGGGAGACCCGCATGTTGTAGCCGCGGTGGGCAAAATCGATGATGCCCATGCCGATGGTCTCTTCACACACCCGCACGCAGTCGCCGCACAAGATGCACTTGCTGGGGTCCCGGACTACAGCGGGGCTGCTGTCGTCCAGCTCAGACTCTTCCCGGCTGTCCCCAAAGCGCACTTTGCGCACGCCGAAGCGCATGGCCAGCTCCTGCAGGCGGCACTCGCCGCTCTTCTCGCAGGTGGTGCAGTTGCAGTTGTGGGAGGCCAGCAGCAGCTCCAGGATCATCCGCCGGTGCTTCAGCAGCCGGGCGGTGTTGGTGCGGATGGACAGACCGTCCCGGGGCTTCATGGAACAGGAGGTCTCGATCTTGCCACGCTCATCCTCCACCACGCACATGCGGCAGGCGCCGTAGACGGACAGGTCGGAGTAATAGCAGAAGGTGGGCATCTCGATGCCGGCCTTGCGGATGACGGACAGCACGTTGGTCTCCCCGTCGAAGGGGACCCGCTGGCCGTCGATATACATGATTCCTTTGTTTGCCATAGCGGTCAATCCTCCTCCCGAATGGCGCCGAAGGGACAGCAGCCCCAGCAGGCGCCGCACTTGATGCACTTCTCCGTGTCAATGACGTGGGGCATCCGGATCTGGCCGGAGATGGCCTCCGTGGGACACTGGCGCATACACTTGCCGCAGCCCTTACACAGCTCGGGATCGATCTGCAGGACCTTTTTCCGGCCGTTACAGTGGGGACAGTGCTTATCCACCACGTGGGCCAGATACTCGTCCCGGAAGTATTTCAGGGTGCTCTGTACCGGCTTGCAGGCGCTCTGCCCAAGACCGCACAGGGCGGTTTCCGTGATGGTGCTGGACAGGTCCTCCAGCAGGTCCAGATCCTCCATGGAACCCTCGTTGTTCACGATGCGGGTGAGGATCTCCAGCATGCGGCGGGTGCCCTCCCGGCAGGGGACGCACTTGCCGCAGGACTCGTTCTGGGTGAAGTTCATGAAGAAGCGGGCCACCTCTACCATACAGGTGTCCTCATCCATGACCACCAGGCCGCCCGAGCCGATCATGGCGCCCACCTGTTTCAGGGAGTCAAAGTCCATGGGCATATCCAGGTGCTCCTCGGTGAGACAGCCGCCGGAGGGGCCGCCGATCTGCACGGCCTTGAACTTTTTGCCGTCCTTGATGCCGCCGCCGATCTCAAAGATGACCTCCCGCAGGGTAGTGCCCATGGGGACCTCGATGAGGCCGGTATTCACCACGTTGCCCGTCAGGGCAAAGGCCTTGGTGCCTGGGCTCTTCTCGGTGCCGATGGAGCGGTACCACTTTGCGCCGTTGCGGATGATGAGGGGGACGGTGGAGAAGGTCTCCACGTTGTTCAGCACGGTGGGGCTGGCCCACAGGCCCTTTTCCACGGTGCGGGGCGGTTTTACCCGGGGCATGCCCCGGTTGCCCTCGATGGAGGCGGTGAGGGCGCTGCCCTCGCCGCAGACGAAGGCGCCTGCGCCCCGGTTGACGTGGAGGTGGAAGGAGAAGTCGGTGCCCAGGATGTTGTCGCCCAGCAGGCCCAGCTCCTCCGCCTTGGCGATGGCGGTTTTCAGGCGGGAGACGGCCAGGGGGTACTCGGCACGGACGTAGATATAGCCCTCGTCGCTGCCCGCCGCCACGGCGGCAATGAGCATGCCCTCGATGATGGAGTGGGGATTGCCCTCCATGATGGAGCGGTCCATGAAGGCGCCGGGGTCACCCTCGTCGCCGTTGCACACCACATATTTTTTGCCCTTGGGCTGGGTGCGCACGCTCTCCCACTTCCGGCCGGCGGGGAAGCCGCCGCCGCCACGGCCCCGGAGGCCGGAGTCCAAAATCTCCTTGCAGATGGCCTCGTCGGTCATCTCAAACAGGGCCTTTTCAAAGGCGGAATAGCCGTCCTTGGCCAGATATTCGTCAATGTCCTCGGCGTCGGTGGTGCCGCAGTTTTCCAGCACGATGCGGTGCTGCTTATGATAGAAGGGGATGTCCTCGTGCTTGGCGTAGGTCACCCCGTCCAGCTGGTACAGCAGCCGGGGGATCACCTTGCCCCGCAGCAGGGTCTGGTCGATGATGTCGTCGCAGTCCTCCACCTGCACATGGGTGTAGAGGATGCCGTCAGGCTCGATCTGCAGCAGGGGACCCATTTCGCAGAAGCCGTGGCAGCCGCTGCGCTTGAGGTTGATGTCGTCGGCGGTGGTCTCGGGGGTCTCGTCCTCCCGCAGCAGACCCACGTGGACGTTCAGTCCCCGGCGCTGACACTCCTCCTTCATACGCTCGTAAATGTTCAGGGAGCCGCCGGCGATGCAGCCGGTACCGGCGCAGATAAGCACCTGGCGGCGCTGGGCCTCCAGAGCCCGGCGGGCCTTCATCTGCCGGACCTGGAGCTGTTCCCGGGTGAGATTAGTCATGGTCATGGGCGGCGTCCTCCTTTCGCAGCTGATCCAGCAGTTCAATGGCCAGTTCCGGGGTCATTTTCGAGTGGACCTGGTCGTTGACGGTGACGACGGGGGCCAGTCCGCAGGCGCCCAGACAGGCCACGGTCTCCAGGGTGAACAGGCCGTCGGCAGAGGTCTTCTGCTTGCCCTCCAGCTCCAGATACTCCCGGATGGCGTTGTAGATGGGCTGAGATTTGCGCACATGACAGGCGGTGCCGTCGCAGACCTTGATGATGTACTTTCCCTTTGCCTCCAGGGAGAAGTTTTCATAGAAGGTGGCCACGCTGTACACCTTGGCCACTCCGATATCCAGCATTTGCGCAATGCGCTCCAGGACCTGGGGGCTGAGATACTTGTACTCCGCCTGGATGTCCTGCATGATGGCAATCAGATGGTGGCGCTGGCAGTCGTAGGAGTTGATGATCTCCTCCACACGCTCCATAGAGATTCCTTTGGACATAGTTTTCACACCTCGTCTTTCCGTTTCAGCGCCCGGATCGGCGCGAATATCCCACATATTATACATAATAAAGGATGGGAGAACAGAATTCTATTGGTCATTTTCACGATTTAGCGCCATGAAAAAAAGTCCTGCAAAAGAAAAAATCAATTGAAAAATGGAAAATAACCAGGAAAGGATGGGGGAGTCTCAGACAACCCCGGTGGGAAGATTCGTCAAAAGAGAGAGGACAAAGGGACAAAAAGGAGGAATGAAGTTTTGGAACGTTTGACCAAGGGGAATGATTTGTGGTAGGATAGTACCAGCGTTTTGACAGGGGCGGCGCCCCGGAAAGGACCTTTGCCATGGACTGGAAAGAAATGTTACCTACTTTGTATCGCAACCGCATTGACACGGTATTTTCCGGCGAGGGAGACAGCGTGCCCGTGGGAGGCAGCCGCTTCGGCGGACGGCCCGATGTCCCCGGGGACTTTGTCTGGCCGGTGTTTGAGTGGGAGGGGACCACCCGGCCCCTGGCCTTCCTGGCTCAGTTTGACTGCGCCCAGCTGGCCCCTCTGGACAAAGAGGGCCTGCTGCCCAAGAAGGGGCTGCTCTCCTTCTTCTATGAGCTGGATTCCCAGCGCTGGGGCTACGACCCCAAGGACGCGGGCTGTGCCCGGGTGTATTGGTTTGAGGGACAGGACCTGGCCCCGGCGGAATTCCCCGCGGAGCTGGCCGAGGACTTCCGTCTGCCCCAGCTGGCGGCCAAGCTGTCGGCGGCTACCGACGCCCCCGATTTCCAGGACGCCTGCCCCGCTCTGGGCTATCCCTGGACGGCCAACGACTACCGCATCTTTGACCAGGCCCGGCGGGAGCTGGGGATGCACTACCCCGAAAACCGCTCCCAGCTGCTGGGCTGGCCCGACCTCATTCAGAACAATATGACCCTGCAGTGCGAGCTGGTCTCCCGGGGCCACTACCTGGGGGGCAGCTGGGAGAGCGTTCCTCTGGAGGAGCGGGACCAGCTGCGGGGCCCCAGCACCGAGAAGTGGCGGCTGCTGTTCCAGCTGGACACGGTGGAGCAGGATGGCTTTGAGCTGATGTTCGGCGACTGCGGCCGGATCTACTTCTACATCCCCAAGGAGGACCTGGAGGCAGGCCGGTTTGACCGGGTGTGGCTCATCCAGCAGAGCGCCTGAGAGGAGGGGCAGCCATGAACATCGAGATCATCTACCGCGCCCGGGTGCGCAGCAGAGACAATCTGGTGAAGTCCATGAAGAACATGGCCAGCCTTCTGGACCTGCGGGTGGGCTTCTGGGAGCAGGGCATGCGCATCGTGCTGTGCCCCGGAGGCTATATGGATTTTGGCTGGCAGAAGGAGAAAGGTTTGCTGGGCCAGTGGCGGCTCACCGGTGGATGCGACACCACCCCCCTGGGCGCGGGCTTTCACAAGGCCGTGGTGGAAATGCTGGACCTGCTGGGAAGGAAGGACCTGCGGGAGCTGGAGGTGCGGGACGACACCGGCTACTGGGAGGACCGGGACTTTGAGCGCCTGCAGAAGGAGCACTTCTATCCCTGGCTGGCCCGGGAGGTGGATGACATCCTGAACCAGCTGGAGGACAACGCCTGCCTTCAGCGCTACTGGATGGAGGACCAGTACCAGCCCCAGGAGATCCCCGGTACCTTGATCACCCCCATGGGCCGGTTCTCCAAGAAATGGCTGCAGGAGCGGCAGGGAGACCGCCTGGAGGAGATCGCCCACCGCTTTTTCCTGTGGGAGCAGCCGGGGGACAACGCCCTGTGCTTCCGCAACTGCGCCCTGAAGCGGATGTGGGAGGACTGCTATTACGCCACCTCCGCCCGCAGCAAGGAGGATGCCCAGACCAACCGCTACATCATAAACGCCCTGGAGGAGGCCTCGGAGCTGGATCCGTCCCTGCCCCTGCCTCTGGAGGACTACCGGCTGTTGTGCCGTCTGGATGGCCGGGAGCCCTTCATCCCCGACACGGCTCCCCAGATGGTGGAGGAGTTCCCCATCGGGTACCGGAAGGAAGAGGTCATGCAGCCCTTTGACGCCCTGCGGGTGCCTCTGCCCGGGATCTACCGCTATGAGTGGTCGCCTGTGGGCCAGGGAGGCGGAAGCGGCACCTGGTGGGACGAGGACTCGGACAGCCCCGTCTGGCGCTTCAGCGGCTGCCGCAACCCCCATGGCGCGGCGGAGTGGAACAACGACCTGGATGGAATGCAGGACGTGGAAGAGCGGGAGTTTTCCGGCGCCCGTGCCCACTGGGGCTGGAGCGAGGTGAAGCGGCGCAGGAAAAAGGATCAGGATGATCCCCTCTGGCAGGTGGTGTGCGAGGTGGCGGCGGAGGATACGCTGTACCTGGTGACGATCCTCTACTCCCAGCCGGAAGAGCGCCAGGACATCTATGACCGCCTGAGACGGATGGAATTGGGAAAACGACTGGTAGAAGGATAAAAAAAGGCCGCAGAACCTAGGTTCTGCGGCCTTTTTCTCAATTTAGCGGAAGTATACCAGGGAGTCCTTGGGGGCGTCGGCTTTTTCCACCGTCTTGGCGTAGAGCACCACGCCCTCGCCCTCGTACACGGCGGCCTCCTCCCAGCGGATCTCGGCGGTGACGGTGACCCACTCGCCCTTGCGCAGGGAGCGGGCACGGTCGTACTTGCACAAAAATCCGAAGAAGCGGATGTCGTCCACACAGCAGGTCATGGCGTTGCGCCCGGGGATAAAGGTGCCCTTGGGCAGCTTCGAGCTGGTCATGGCCTGGGCCTTGAAGGTGATGGTCTTGCCGGTGTAGCGCTCGGGGTGGTCCTGGATGTCAATGTACCAGATGCCGTAATCGTCGTCCTCCAGGGTGATGGACTCCTGGTCCAGGGAGTAGGGGAGGATGTCCTCCACCTCCAGCTCCTCGCCCATGGCGTCCTCAAAGACGATCTCGCACATGCGGTTCACCGCCCGGATGGAGCGCTTCCAGCCGGAGAGGGGCATGTCCTGGGTGCAGCGGTTGAAGAGGACCATGTCCGCCTCGGTCACCATATCCACGATCATGGACTGCATGTTGGTGCGGTACATCTCAAAGGTGGTGCCGTCGATGACATGGATGGCCTGGTACAGGCCCCAGCTTCTGGGCAGCTTCAGGTCCCGGAGCAGGTCCATAGGCCACATGCCGTTATACTCCACCAAGACCCGCTCGGGCTGGTAGCGGTGGTCCACCTCCTGGAGAAAATCGGTGGTGAGCTGGCTCTGGTCCTCCACGGGGATGACCCGGCAGTTGCGCTTGGACAGCTTCTCCTGGTCGTACTCCTCCTCGCCGTCCTCACACATGAGCAGCACGGTGCGCTGCCCGTCGTTGAAGTAGTCCATGTTCAGGGTGTCGGTGAGCAGGGTGGTCTTGCCGCTGTCCAGAAAGCCGGTGATGATATAAAGGGGAATTCGAGCTTCAGGCATGTCGTTTCACCTCACGCCAGCAGGAACAGCTTCTCCAGCTGGTCCTCCTTCAGGTTGGAGCCGATGACGCACAGACGGCCGGTGTAGTCGGCGGCGCCCTCCCGGATCTGGAACTCCTCGGGGACCAGATCGAAGTGCAGCCAGGTCTGGCCGTCCTCGCAGGGCACCATGCCCTTGGCGCGGAGGATCACGCCGTAATCCTCACCCATGGCCAGGGAAGCCAGGGCGTCCTGGAGCTCCTCACGGCTGTACTTGCGGGGGGTCTCACGGCCCCAGGAGGTGAACACCTCGTCGGCGTCGTGGTCGTGGTGGTGATGATGGTGGTCGTGGCCGCAGCAGGCGGTGCAGGTGGCCTCGTCGTGGTCATGGTCATGGTGGTGGTCATGATCGTGGCAGACGGTGCAGGTGGCCTCATCGTGGTCGTGGTGATGATGCTCGTGCTCGTGGTCATGCTCGTGATGATGCTCATGCTCGTGGTCATGGTCATGGCAGCCACAGTCGCAGTGCTCATCGTGGTGGTGATGGTGGTGGTGCTCCTCGATCTCAGCCATCAGCTCCTGGGCCAGGGAGTGGCCGCCCTCCATGGCGGCAATGATCTGCTGGCCGGTGAGCTGGTCCCAGGGGGTGGTGAGGATGGCGGCCTTGGGGTTCTTCTCCCGCAGCAGGCGCACCGCGCCGTCCAGCTTGGCCTGGTCCATCTTCTGGGTGCGGGAGAGGAGGATGGCGCTGGCGTGCTCTACCTGGTTGTTGAAGAACTCACCGAAGTTCTTCATGTAGATCTTGGCCTTGGTGGCGTCCACCACGGTGACAAAGCTGTTCAGGTGCAGGTCGGGGCACTCCTTCTGAACGCCCTCCACGGCGGCGATGACGTCGGAGAGTTTTCCCACGCCGGAGGGCTCGATGACGATGCGGTCGGGGGCGTAGTCATTGAGCACCTTCTGCAGGGCGGTGCCGAAGTCACCCACCAGGGAGCAGCAGATGCAGCCGGAGTTCATCTCGGTGATCTCCACCCCGGCGTCCTTCAGAAAGCCGCCGTCAATGCCGATCTCACCAAACTCATTTTCGATGAGGACGATCTTCTCGCCCTTGAAGGCCTCGTCCAGAAGCTTCTTGATGAGGGTGGTCTTGCCGGCCCCTAAGAAGCCGGAGATAATGTCGATTTTGGTCATAGTGCAGTCATTTCCTTTCCAAATTGGATATTCTGGTCAAACGGTCCAGAGAAGACCGGTGGCAGTGAGAAGCTGATACATGAGATGGGCGGCCTGGTCCCGGGTGGCGTTGGCGTAGGGCTGGCTCAGGTCCAGCTGGACGCCCTGCTGCTCCAGACGCCAGGCGGGGGACTGGGCCCAGGTGCTCCACTCGGCGTAGGGCAGCCACTCCCCAATGGGCACGTCCCGGTTGGAGAGCTCGTGGCCCTCCATGCTGGTCCAGCCGGTGACGGCGGAGAGGACGGTGACCATCTCTTCATAGGTAATGGTGTCGTTGGGGTGGAAGGCCCCGTCGCCCCGGCCCGCCAGACATCCCTTGGCAGTGAGGGCGCTCACCGCCTGGGCGTACCAGTCAGTGGGGGACACGTCGGAGAAGGAGGTGCCCTCGGTGGCCTTCAAGCCCAGGGCCTGATAGAGCATGGCGGCAAATTCGCCCCGGGTGATGGCGCGGCGGGGCTGGAAGGCCCCGGTGTCGGTGCCCGACACCAGACCGTAGACGGCCAGGGTGGCCACCTCGTCGGGATAGGCGCTCTCCTTCAGGTCGGAGAAGTCATAGCGGCTGTGGTAGTCCAGGCCCAGAATCCGGGCGGCCTCGGCGGGGGAGACGGGGTTCCAGGTAATGGCGCCCTTGCCCTGGTACAGCGCGGCAGAGGGGGGCAGAGCCTCCAACAGTTCCGCAAAGGCGGCCTGATGTTCCATGGCCTGCTCCTGGTCGATGTAGAAGGTGTATCCGGCCAGCTCCAGCTTCCAATAGCCCGGAGTGTGCTCAGGCTGGGCGGAGGAGAGGAGCAGGGCAATGGCCTGGGTGTTCTCATCGGACACCAGCAGGGTGGGCAGTACGCCCACCGTGTCGTTGGTGACCCCGTTGGGGGAATAGAAGCGGTAGACGGTGACCTTCATGGCGTCCCCGTCAAAGAGATCGGGGTAGCTGCTCTGATCCAAAATGATCTGGGCCACGCCCTTGCCGTAGGTCCGCTGACCCACGGCGATGCCCCCCTTGTGGTCCCGGATGGCGGCGGCGAACAGCTCAGAGCCGCTGGCCGAGTAGCCGCTGGTCATGACGATGAGGGGCTGGTCGGTGAGGTCGGGGTAGGAGGCGTCGGTATAGACGTAATTATAGTTGCCATCTCCGTCCCGGAAAAATACCATGATCCCGCCGCCCACAAAATAGCCCGCGCTGGCTGCGGCGGACTCGGCGGTGCCGCCGGGATTGGAGCGCAGGTCCAGGATAAAGGGGCGGTTCAGGTCCTGATACTCGGTGAGGGCCTTGGAAATGGTGGCGGCGGTGGAGTCGCCGAAGCTGACGCAGTCGATGACCGCGGCCCCGTCCACCAGGGAGTAGGTGACAATGGGGACCTGCACCGCCCGGCGGGTAATGGTCACATCCCGGGTCTCGCCGGTGGCGGCGGAGCGGATGGTCAGGGTGACCTGGGAGCCCTCGGGGCCCGAGATGGCGCTGATCTGATCCAGGGAGGTGACGGGAGTGCCGTCAATGGCCAGCACCCGGTCCCCCTCCTGTAGCCCGGCCTCCTGGGCGGGGGAATTGGGCAGGATGGAGAGGATAAGAAAACTGTTGTCCACCACGGCGTTCTGCATGGAAACGCCGATGCCCACTACTTCCTCGCCGTTTACCGCGCCCAGAAAGTCCTGGTATTCCGCCTGGGTCATGTACACGGTGTAGGGGTCATTCAAAGCGGCCAGCATGTCCTGGACGCTGTCCTGGTCCAGAACAGACTGGGGCACGTCGTCTACGTAGCGGTCCTCCAGCAGCTGCCCGGCCTGATCGGCGGTAAGGGCGGAGGCGGGGGAGAGACACAGGGACAGGGAGAGCGCCAGGGAGAGACCCGCTGCAAAAAATCGTTTCATATGGAAACTCCTTACTGTGAAACGGGGAACGCCGGATGCCAGGGCCCTGGCATCCGGCGTAACAGGTGATCAGATCTTGGGGGTGCGGTAGGTCATTTCCTCACGCTTGGGGCCGGAGGAGACCATGGTGATGGGGGCGCCGATGTGGGCCTCCAGGAAGTCCACATAGTCCTTGGCCTGCTGGGGCAGGGAGTCGTAATCCTTGCAGCCGCGGATGTCGCACTTCCAGCCGGGGAGGGTGGTGAACACGGGCTTGGCCTTCATCAGCAGGGGCGTGACGGGGAAGGTATCGGTGACCTTGCCGTCGATCTCGTAGCCGGTGCAGACCTTGATCTCGTCCAGGTAGCCCAGCACGTCCAGACAGGTGAGAGCCACCTGAGTGGCGCCCTGCACCATGCAGCCGTACTTGGTGGCCACGGCGTCAAACCAGCCCACACGGCGGGGACGGCCGGTGGTGGCACCGAACTCGCCCTTGTCGCCGCCGCGGCGGCGCAGCTCGTCGCCCTCCTCGCCCAGCAGCTCGCTGACGAAGGGCTCGGTGTGGGAGCCCACAGAGGAGGAATAGGCCTTGGTAACACAGATGACGTCCTCCACCGCGGTGGGAGGCACCGCAGCGCCCACACAGCCGAAGCCGGCCAGGGTGTGGGAGGAGGTGGTCATGGGGAAGATGCCCAGGTCGGGGTCCTTCATGGAGCCCAGCTGACCCTCCAGCAGGATGGTCTTGCCCTCCTTCAGAGCCTGGTGGACAAAGCCCACGGCGTCGCCCACATAGGGACGGATCTCCTCCCGCAGGGCGATGAGCTGGTCAAACAGCTCGTCCACGCTGAGGGCGGGCTTGTGGTACAGGTGCTCGAAGAGAACGTTCTTCAGGGAGACGGCGGCCTCCAGACGCTCCCGCAGGCGCTGCTCGTCAAACAGGTCGCACACCTGCACGCCGATCTTGGCGTACTTGTCGGAGTAGAAGGGGGCAATGCCGCTCTTGGTGGAACCAAAGGCACGGCCGGCCAGACGCTCCTCCTCATAGGCGTCCTGGAGCACATGATAGGGCATGAGAATCTGGCAGCGCTCAGAGACGATGAGGTTGGGGGCGGGGACGCCCTGGTCGGTGATGGACTTCAGCTCGTCCACCAGCTTGCGGATGTCCAGGGCCACGCCGTTGCCGATGATGTTGGTGACGTGGGGGTAGAAGGTGCCGGAAGGGAGAATGTGAAGCGCAAAGCGGCCATGATCGTTGATGATGGTGTGGCCCGCGTTGGCTCCGCCCTGAAAGCGGATAACCACGTCGGACGTTTCAGCCAGCATATCGGTGATCTTGCCCTTGCCCTCGTCGCCCCAGTTGGCGCCTACGATCGCTTTTACCATAATTGTTACCTCCGTGAGCCGGGATTCGCAACCGCAGAGCGGATTTGCCTTATCCGGTTCATAACGCAACATCCACATTATACTGCCTTTTCCCCCCGGACGCAAGGGGAAAGGATGTAGAAAAAGGGGAGAAAGCGTATGAAAAAATGGAACAGTGAGAGATCGAATTTAATCGGGTGCGGGGACCGTGTCGGGGGCGATCATGTTGAGACCCTTCTCCAGAAGCTCCCGGGAAAGAAGGCCCTGGCCGTAGGTGATGAGGTTGCCCTCGGCGTCAATGAAGATGGAGAAGGGGAAGGAGTTGATGCCGTAGGTGGTGATGGCCTGGTAGTCCACATCGTAGTACACGGGGAAGGTGAAGCCCTCCTCCTCCAGATAGGCCTCGGCCTGCTCCCGGGTGTCCCCCATGGCGGGGCCCACGTTGACCAGAATAAAATGGATGTCCTCCCCATACAGCTGGTAGAGCGCGTGGATGTCGGGCATCTCGCTCTTGCAGGGGCCGCAGGTGGAGGCCCAGAAGTTGAGGTACACCGGCTTTTCCCCTAAAAACTCAGACAGCTCCCGGGTGTTGCCCTCCTGGTCCTCCATGGAGAAGGAGGGGGCGGGGTTGGACTGGGTGCTGGAATCCTCTTTCTCCTGGCTGGACTGGCTGGAGGAGCTGTCCTGAGTCCCGGCCAGGGTGTTGCCTCCCGCGCCGGGGGCCAGGCGGGTGTACAGGAAGCCGGCGGCGGCCAGCACGACCACCAGGGCGGCTGCCAGGATCAAAGCAGAGCGTTTTTTCATAACAACCTCCTTAGCTCAGACGGGAGAGCAGCGTGCCCATGGTACCGGTGGCCATGAGGATACCCACCAGGATGAGCAGCAGTCCCGAGACAGTGTTGATGATGGAGTAGTGGGCCTTGATCCACTGAAAGGCGTCTTTCAGGGACTGGAGCAGCAGGGCGCTGATGAGGAAGGGAATACCCAGGCCTGCCGAGTAGCACAGCAGGAGCAGCACGCCCTGGGCCGCCGAGCCCTGCTGAGAGGCCAGCACCAGAGCCGAGCCCAGAAAGGCCCCCACGCAGGGGGTCCAGCCTACGGCGAACACCGCGCCAAAGACCAGGGCGGAGAAAAATCCCAGCCGTCCCTGGATGCGGTAGTTCCCCATGCCCCGGAACAGGGACAGGCGGAACACGCCCAGAAAGTTGAGACCAAAGAAGATGACGATGAGGCCGGTAATTACATTGACCGCCGTTCTGTGCTGGGTGAACAGGGAGCCGATGGAGCCGGCAAAGGCGCCCATGAGGAGAAACAGCAGGGTGAATCCCGCCACAAAGCCCAGGGCGTTGCGCAGCACGGTGCGGGAGGAGGTGTTCTCCTCTCCACCGGCGAAGTAGGACAGGTACACCGGCAGCATGGGGAGCAGACAGGGGGAGATGAAGGTGATAAGGCCTTCCAAAAAGGTGACCAGATATGCCATAGGGGTCCTCCAGATAGATTTGATGGGAAGATGATACTGGACGGCGGGGGAGATGTCAAGAAAAAGCGTTAGCGTACCCTTACTATACCGGAAGGGAGGGGGCCCCTCCGTGACCAGGTCACAAAGGGGTACTTGTGTCCGGGAGGAAAACCGGTATAATGAAGAAGAGAATTTTGATTGCATCGGGAGGCGCCTATGGACCTTTTTCCCATTGAACAGTTGGCCTTTTGGCCCCATTTGACAGCCCAGGAGCAGCAGGACCTGAAAGATTCGGTGCGGCGCATGGACTACGACCAGGGGCAGCTCATCCGCTCCTCCGAGCGGGACTGCCTGGGGGCGCTGGTGATCCAGCAGGGGGTGATCCGTCTGTCCCTCACCTCGGAGGACGGAAGGGAGGCCACCATCGCCCGCATGACAGCGGGGGAGGTGTGCGTGCTCACCGCCTCCTGCATGCTCAGCGCCATCACCTTTGATGTACAGGTCCAGGCCGAGACGGCCTCCAGCGCCCTGGTCATTCCCGTGCAGCTGCTCTCCCGGCTCATGGGGGAGAACCAGTATGTGGAGAATTTTGTCTACAAATCCGCGGTGGAGCGCTTCTCTGACGCCATCCGGGCGGTGGAGCAGATGCTGTTCATGACCCTGGAGCAGCGGGTGGTGAGCTACCTGCTGGACGAGTCGGCCCGCCTGGGCAGCGACACCATCCAGGTGACCCAGGAGCGTATGGCCCAGGCCATCGGCAGCGCCCGGGAGGCGGTGACCCGCACCCTGAAAAAGCTGTCCGAGGCGGGGGCGGTGGAGCTGTTCCGGGGGGGCGTGCGCCTGGTGGACCGGAAGGCCCTGTACGCCAGGGTATCCTGAGGGCACGGCCATGAAACGGTTTCAAAAGCTGCCCCTGGAAAAGCAGCTCTTTTACAGCTTTGTCAGCGTGTCCCTGGTGCTGCTGCTGCTCACCATGGGCATCATGCTCTATTTTGATATGAAGCGCCAGCTGAACAGCCTGGACCAGACCATCAGCTCCACGGCGGCCTACATCGCCGAGCTGGAGGGGGTGCAGGACATGCTGGAGCGGGGATACCCCGACCCCCAGGTGTCCAAACAGCTGGACTCCCTGAGCCGGAACGTCACCGAGCTGAACGTGATCGTGATCTACAACACCACGGGCATGCGCTTTTACCACACCGACCGGCGGCAGAGCGGCGAGACCTTTGTCCAGGGAGATGAGGAGGCCATCCTCCAGGGCAGCGAGCCCTATATCACCACCGGCTATGGCACCTACGGCGCCCAGCGCCAGGCCTTCCACGCGGTGAAAAACAGCCAGGGGGAGATCATCGGCTTTGTTATGACCTCCATTTTTACCGCGGACATTCTGGCCCGGAACAAGGTGCTGGTCATTTACGCCCTGGCCATTCTGGCGGTGGTCTTTGTGGTGGGGCTGGCCCTGTCCCGGGGCATCGTGCAGCTGCTGAAGGGCTCCCTGAAGGGCCACCACCCCTACGAGCTGCTGGAGCTCTACCTGCGGCAGGCGGACGTGCTCAACGCCATTGAGGACGGCCTTATCGCCACCGACCTGGAGGGAAAGGTGATCTTCTCCAACCAGGCGGCCCTGAAGCTGCTTGGCCGGGAGATGGACGAGGTGCGGGGCCAGGAGCTGTGCCAGATCTTCCCCGAGAGCTGCTGCCGCCAGGTGGCACAGACCGGAGAGGCCACCCACAACCGCTCCTGCGTCATGGGGGAGCGGCAGGTGCTCTCCAGCGAGATCCCCATTCAGGGAGAGAAGGGGCTGGACGGGGTGCTGAGCGTCCTGCACGACAAGACCGAGATGATGCGCCTGTCCGACGAGCTCTCCGGCACCCGAAACACCCTGGACACCCTGCGCTTTTTTAACCACGAGTTTATGAACAAGCTCCACGTGATCCTGGGCTATCTCCAGACCGGACAGGTGCCCAAGGCCATCTCCTTTATCGTCAACAGCAGCCTGGTCACCAGCCAGGCCATCCGGGAGACGGCGGACTGCATCCGGCTCTCCCGCCTGTGCGCCCTGGTCATTGGCAAGATGATGCACGCCGCCGAGCTGGGCATCCTGCTCACCGTGGCCCCCGACAGCTATTGCCGCAGCGACGACCTGCTCATGCCTGAGGGGGACTATGTGACCGTGGTGGGCAACCTGCTGGAAAACGCCATTGAGGAACTGGCCCGCCAGGAGGGGGAGGTGCGGGAGGTCCGCCTGGCCCTGTACTGCCGCCCGGACTGCAACATTATCGTGTGCGAGGACACCGGCCAGGGCATCCCCCCGGGTATCCGGGAGCGGGTGCTGGAGAAGGGGGTGTCCTCCAAGGGGGAGGGCCGGGGCCTGGGCCTGCCCCTCATCCGCCAGATCGTGGAGGACCACGGCGGCACCCTGGACATTGTGACCGAGACGGGCGCGGGCACCTGCTTTACCATCACCCTGACCCAAAAGGAGACATGACATGCCATACCGGACCATTATCATTGAGGACGACTCCATGGTGGCCGCCATCGACCGGCAGTATGTGGAGAGCGACCGGCGCTTTCAGGTGCAGAAGACCTTCAAAAGCGGCGGGGAGGCTTTGACGTTTTTAAAGGACCAGGAGACCGACCTTATTATCCTGGACTACTACACCCCGGCCATGACCGGCCTGGAGTTTATCGACGCCCTGCACCGTCTGGGCAAGGCCCCCTCCATCATTATGGTGACCTCGGCCAGCGACGCGGACATCGTCCGGGCCCTGCTGAGCCGCGGGGTGCTGGACTATCTGGTCAAGCCCTTTGAGTTTGCCCGCTTCCGCCAGGCCATGGACAAGTTCCTCCAGCTGAAGACCCTGCTGGCCGAGGGGCAGACGGGGCTGGACCAGCGGGTCATCGACCGCCTGCTCCAGGGCAATGAGGGGAGCCAGAAGGCCCAGTGTCAGCTGGGCAAGGGGCTCAGCGGCGCTACCCTGGCCCTCATCCGGGAGTTTCTCTCCCGGCACCGGGAGAGCGCCCTCACCAGCGAGGAGATCGCCGAAGGGGTAGGGCTGTCCCGCATCACCATCCGCCGCTATGTGAACCACATGGTGGAGACGGAGGAGCTGGTGAGTACCATCGATTACCAGACCGGCGGCCGCCCCTCCATCCGCTACCGCTACATGGGCGCCCAGCGGGGAGAACAATAGTTACAAAAGGGATTCAATAGATACTAAAATTGAATTTCACCTCCCGATTCTCTAAAATGAATTTCAGGAGAACCCGTAACAATACGGGAAAGAGAAATAAGGAGGTCTTGCACTATGCCAACCCTGCAAGAAATCGCGGCCTACTTCGGCACCTACACCGCCGGAGCGGACGGAGCGGTCAGTTCGTTCCAGTTTGAGTACCTGACCAGCTTGGGCTTTGCCGCCATTGTGATTTTCCTGGGCCACGCCATCGTCAAGCGTTCCGCGCTGCTGCGGAAATTCGCCATCCCCGCCCCCGTTGTTTCGGGACTTCTGTTTTCCATCGTTATCGCCATTCTGAAGGGCAGCGGCATCATCGCCCTCTCCTTCAACGTCAGCACCATTCAGGACCTGTGTCAGAACATCTTCTTCATGTGCGTGGGCTTCGGCTTCAGCTGGAAGCTCATCCGCCACGCCGGTGGTAAGCTGTGTATCATGATCGCCATCGCCGCCTGCCTGCTCATCACCCTGCAGGACGTGCTGGGCGTGCTGGTGGGCAACCTGGTGGGCCTGGATCCCTTCCTGGCCCTGCAGTGCTCCTCCGCCTCCATGTCCGGCGGCGTGGGCACCGCCTCCGCCTTCGGTCCCATCTTCATCAAGTGGGGCGCCCCTGAGTCTGCCACTGCGGTGGGCGTCACCGCCGGTACTCTGGGCAATATCATGGGCTCCCTCATCGGCGGTCCTGTGGCTGCCTTCCTCATCAGCCGTCACGGTCTGAAGTCCGACCCCAACGACAAGCCCGAGTCCGCTGCTGACGGCAAGATCAAGGAGCTGAACAACGGCCGCATGGTGTCCATGTTCGGTATGGTTCTGCTGCTGTGCGCCCTGGGCATGCCCATCTACTGCATCCTGGACAACATCCCCCTGATCGAGATGCCCAAGTTCATCGGCTGCCTGTTTGCCGGCGCCATCGCCCGCAACGTGATGGAGGCCGCCAACATCAAGTTCTACACCCCCGAGGTGGACGCCATCGAGCACATGTTCCTGGAGCTCTACCTGGCTCTGGTGCTCATGACCATCGACATCACCGCCCTGGCGGGCGTGGCCGGCCAGATGGGCGTGATCCTGCTGGTGCAGGCGGTCCTCATGGCTCTGTTTGCCATCTTCATTTCCTACAACATGTTCGGCCGCAACTACGGCGCCGCGGTCATGGCTGCCGGCAACTGCGGCTGGGGCTGCGGCTCCGGCCCCAACGCTGTGGCCAACGAGAAGGCGGTTATGGACCAGTACGGCTGGCACAATGTGGCCTGGGTTCTGTATCCCTCCTTCGCCGTCATCATCGACGACATCTACAACCCCATTTTCCTCTCTCTGTTCGGAAGTATCTTCGCTTCCTGAATGGATCCCTCTTCCTAGAACCGTTCCGCGGCGCAGTCTCTGCGCCGCGGAACGGTTTTTTGTCGTTTCTTCCGCTTGTGAAAAAAGGATGAAGTATGGTATAGTAAAGCGAAAAAGGAAGAGGACGCAGACAGGAGAGAGACAGGGCGAAAGGGAGACTTATGAGAACGAAACAAGTATGGAGAACAGGACTGCTGCTGGCGGCGGCTTTGAGCCTGGGACTCACCGGCTGCGGGACCGCAGGCGGACAGAAGGAATCGAAACAGGATTCCATGACGGTGCTGACCATCGGCACGGCGGACAGCGGGGGGTCCATGTATCCCATTGGCAGCGCCATTGCCCAGGCCATCACCGACGCGGACAGCACGGTGAAGGTGAACATCAGCGCGTCCACAGGATCCACCATGAATGTGGAAGCTCTGGCCGCGGGAGAGATCGACCTGGGCCTGGTGTCGGGCGATGTGGCCTATTCTGCCTACTATGGGCAGGATGTGTTTGAACAGCCTGTGGAAGGTCTGCGGGCGGTGGCGGCGGTGGACACCAGCGTGTCCACCTGGCTGGCGCCGGTTTCCACAGGGGCGGTGTATGTCCACGACCTGGTGGGCATGTCTGTGGGGATAGGCCCCCAGACCTCCTCCACGGAGCTGTCCGCCCGCATTGCGGTGGATGTTCTGGACCTGGACCGGGAGGGGACCCAGCTGGAAAACTGCGCCCTGGGGGCCGCGGTGGAGCGGGTGGACGGAGTGGACCTGGACGCCATCCACGGCTTTTCCGGCAGCCCCATCCCGGGGCTGACGGAGCTGGCCCAGAAGCGCAGCTGCACCGTGCTGCGCTATGACCAGCAGGAGCTGGAGGATATCCTGGCCCGGAACAGCTGCTATTACCGGGTGACCATCCCCGCCGGAACCTATCCCGGTCAGGAGGAGGATGTGGAGAGCTTTGGGGTAAAATGCCTGCTGTGCGTCAGTGAGGATATGGACGAGGAGCAGGTATACCGCCTGACCAAGGCCCTGTGGGAGAGCCGGGAGACATTGGCCCAGAGCCACCCGGCCCTGAAGGAGATGCTGCAGGAGGGGTTTATGGACCAGAATCTGCCCATTCCTCTGCACCCCGGAGCCCAGCGCTTTTATGAAGAGATGAGCCAGCAGGGAGCCATTTGACACTTTGACAAACTGGACACGGTTTTTCCAGAGAAGCCCGGAGATTTTACACAAAAACCTCCGGGCTTCGCCTTATTTTACATGGATTTAACATAGATAAGCTTTCTCATTTTACATAGCGCCTTTATACTCAGACCAGCAAAGGGAACAAAACACCTTGCAAAATCTCAAGTGTAAAGTTACAGCGTTAAAAGGAGAATGATGAATATGAAAAAGCTTGCTTGCCTCGGCCTGTCCCTGGCCATGGCCCTGGGCCTGATGACCGGATGCGGTTCCAGCAACAACGGCGATGCCACCAGCAATCAGGATCAGAGCGGTACTTCCCAGACTCAGACCCAGCTGACCGGCACCGTGAACACCGACGGCTCCACCTCCATGGAGAGCGTGGTCAAGGCTCTGGGCGAGGCTTTTATGGAGATGAATCCTGAGGTCACCGTGAACTACTCCGGCACCGGTTCCGGCACCGGCATCCAGTCCACCATCGACGGCACCTGCGACCTGGGCCTGTCCTCCCGTGCGCTGAAGGACGAGGAGAAGACCAACGGCGCTGTGGAGAACATCGTGGCTCTGGACGGCGTGGCCGTGGTCATCAACCCCGCCAACGGCGTGGAGGACCTGACTGTGGAGCAGATCGCTCAGATCTTCACCGGCGAGATCACCAACTGGTCTGAGCTGGGCGGCACCGACGGCGAGATCGCTGTGTTCGGCCGTGAGGCTGGTTCTGGCACCCGCGGCGCCTTCGAGGAGATCGTGGGTGTTGAGGATGCCTGCAAGTACACCAACGAGTACTCCTCCACCGGCGACGTGATCGGCAACGTGGCTTCCAACCCCAACGCCATCGGCTACGCTTCTCTGTCCGCTGTGGATGACACCGTGAAGGCCGTGAAGGTCAACGGTGTGGCTCCTTCCGAGGACACCGTGAAGGACGGTACTTACGAGATCCAGCGTCCCTTCGTCATGGTCACCAAGGACGGCGCTGAGCTGTCCGAGGCTGCCCAGGCTTTCCTGGAGTTCGCCATGAGCGAGGCTGCCGCTGACATCATCGCCGCTGCCGGCGCTGTGTCTCCCAAGGGCTAATTCCTGCGAGCGATCAAAACAAGCCCCCGGTCTCCGGGGGCTTGTTTCAAACCTAGCTGTCTCCCCTTCTGCAGATTCCTCAGTTGACACGGGGGCATGATACAAGTTCGTGTCTCAGTGTCAGCTGAGGAGACAAACGAAAAGAAAAGGTTGAGTGATATGAAAAACGAGCAAGTCATTCAAAATCAGGTTCACAATCAGGGCGGTGTGCGCCGGGCGAAAGACGCCATGGAATGGATCATGAAATCCCTTTTTATGATCTGCGGATTTATCGCCATCGCCTTTGTGCTGTTGATTACCGTCTATCTGATCATCTCCGGTCTGCCCGCCATCAAAGAGGTCGGCCTCATCGACTTTCTGTTCGGCACCCGGTGGGCCTCCACCGATAAGACCGATCCGGCCTACGGCATCCTGCCCTTTATCCTGACCTCCATCTACGGCACCGCCGGCGCCATCATCATCGGCGTGCCCATCGGATTTTTCACCGCGGTGTTCCTCTCCAAGGTAGCGCCCCCCAAGGTGGCGGCGGTGATCCGTCCGGCGGTGGACCTGCTGGCCGGTATCCCCTCGGTGGTCTACGGCCTGGTGGGCATGATGGTTCTGCTGCCCGCCATCCGGGAAACCTTCCACATTGCCGCGGGCGACAGCCTGCTGGCCGCTATCATTGTGCTGGCGGTGATGATCCTGCCCTCCATCATCTCGGTGTCTGAGACCGCTCTGAACGCGGTGCCCAAGGAGTATGAGGAGGCCAGCCTGGCTCTGGGCGCCACCGAGCTGGAGACCTACTTCCGGGTGAGCGCTCCCGCTGCCAAGAGCGGCATCGCCGCGGCGGTGGTGCTGGGCGTGGGCCGTGCCATCGGCGAGGCCATGGCCATCCTCATGGTGGCCGGCAACGTGGCCAACATGCCCTCCCTGCTCACCAGCGTTAAGTTCCTCACCACGGCCATCGCCAGCGAGATGAGCTACGCCGCGGTGGGTTCCCTCCAGCGCAACGCCCTGTACTCCATTGGTCTGGTGCTGTTCCTGTTTATTATGTGTATCAATGTGGTCCTCAATGTGTTCCTCAAGCGGAACAAGGAGGCGTAAAGGATGACGAATATTATGACGACAACTTCTGCCACTCAGACGGCCGGTAAGGCCCAAAGTAAGCTCTCGCCCCGCCGCAGAGCCTATGAGGTGGGAATGCGCACCCTGCTCTACGTGTCTGCCGGAGCGACGGTGCTGCTGCTGCTCTTCCTCATCGGTTACATCTTCTACCGGGGCCTGCCAAACCTGAACTGGACCTTCCTTACCAGCCAGGAGAGCGTGCTGCGGGGCACCGACGGTATCCTCCCCGCCATCCAGAATACCATCTACGTCATCATTGTGACCCTGATCTTCATTCTGCCCCTGGGCGTTGGCGCGGCCATCTACCTCACCGAGTACGCCACCAACCGCAAGCTGGTCTCCGCCATTGAGTTTGCCACCGAGACCCTGGCCGGTATCCCCTCCATCCTGTACGCCCTGGTGGGTATGCTGGTGTTCTGCCAGGTGATGAATCTGGGCAAGACCCTGCTGGCCGGCGCCCTCACCCTGGTCATCATGACCCTGCCCACCATCATCCGTACCACCCAGGAGTCCCTGAAGACCGTTCCCCAGAGCTACCGGGAAGGCTCCCTGGGCCTGGGCGCGGGCAAGTGGCACATGATCCGCACCGTGGTGCTGCCCTCCTCCGTGGACGGCATCGTCACCGGCTGCATCCTGTCCATCGGTCGCGTGGTGGGTGAGTCCGCCGTGCTGATGTTCACCGCCGGTATGGGTACCACCCTGCAGAAGTTCTTCAGCTCCGGCGGCCTGATCGACAGCTCCGGCGCTACCCTCACCGTGGCCCTGTACGTCTACGCCAAGGAGCGCGCCGAGTTTGACATGGCCTTCTCCGTGGCTGTGGTGCTGCTGATCATCACCTTTGCCATCAACCTGGCCGCCAAGCTCGCCGGCGGGTATTTGAGAAAGAAATAATTCTTCTGACTAGGAATAGGGAGAAAACAATATGAATGAAAACGTAATTTTGCAGGCCGAGGACCTCAACCTCTACTATGGCGAGAACCACGCCCTGAAGTCCATCAATATCGACATCCCCGAGCACCAGATCACCGCCCTCATCGGCCCCTCCGGCTGCGGCAAGTCCACCTTCCTGCGCTGCCTGAACCGGATGAACGACCTCATTCCCATCGTGCGCATCGACGGCGCCCTCTACTACCGGGGAGAGAACATCTACGCCCCCGGCCGGGACGTCACCGACCTGCGTAAGCGCATCGGCATGGTCTTCCAGAAGGCCAATCCCTTCCCCATGTCCATCTACGACAACGTGGCCTACGGTCCCCGCACCCACGGCATCCGCAGCCGGGTGAAGCTGGATGAGATTGTGGAGGAGTCCCTGCGCTCTGCCGCCATCTGGGACGAGGTGAAGGACCGGCTGAAAAAGCCCGCCCTGGGCCTCTCCGGCGGCCAGCAGCAGCGCCTGTGTATCGCCCGTGCCCTGGCCGTCAAGCCCGACGTGCTGCTCATGGACGAGTCCACCTCCGCGCTGGACCCCATTTCCACCTCTAAGATCGAGGACCTTGCCAGCGAACTGAAAAAAGATTACACTATCATCATGGTTACCCATAACATGCAGCAGGCGGCCCGTATTTCCGACAAGACCGCGTTCTTCCTGCTGGGCGAGCTGGTGGAGTTTGGCGATACCGAGCAGATTTTCTCTATGCCCAAGGATAAGCGGACTGAGGACTACATCACCGGGAGGTTTGGATAATGCGGGACAGATTCAACGAACAGCTGGAACAGCTGAATGTAGAGCTCATCAAAATGGGAGCGCTGTGCGAAGAGGCCATTTCCGCCGCCGCCAAGGCTCTGCTGGAGGGCGACGCCGCCCTGCGGGAGACGGCCGGCGCCGTGGAGCGGGAGATCGACCAGAAGGAGCGGGACATCGAGAGCCTTTGCATGAAGCTTCTGCTTCAGCAGCAGCCTGTGGCCCGGGACCTGCGGGCCATCTCCGCCGCCCTGAAGATGATCTCCGACATGGAGCGCATTGGAGACCAGGCCGCCGATATCGCCGAGATCGCCCGGGATATCAGCGACAGCCCCGTCATTGCCCAGGTGCCCATTGCCCAGATGGCCCGCAGCGCCATCGGCATGGTCACCGACAGCATCGACTCCTATGTGCGTAAAAACCTGGGCCTGGCCCAGGAGGTCATCCGCAAGGACGATGAGATCGACCAGATGTTCCTGGATGTGAAGGCGCTGCTCATCGGCCTGGTGGAGAAGGGAGACAGCGGGGAGACCTGCCTGGATCTGCTGATGGTGGCCAAGTATCTGGAGCGCATCGGCGACCACGCGGTGAATATCGCCGAGTGGGTGGAGTACTCCCTCACGGGACAGCACAGCTCCATCTGAGTTTCGACGCGCCATGAAAAGGCCGGATCAACGGCCTATTGGAGGTTTTGACCGTGATCTATGTTTTGGAGGACGACGCCAGCATCCGAAAGCTGGTGGTCTATACGCTGCAAAGCCAGGGAATGGAAGCAAAGGGTTTTGAGCGTCCCTCCCTGTTCTGGCAGGCCGTGGAGGAACAGGTTCCTCAGCTGGTCCTGCTGGACATTATGCTGCCCGAGCAGGACGGCCTGCAGATCCTCAGCCGGCTGCGGGCCATGCCCGCCACCCGGCAGGTCCAGGTCATCATGCTCACCGCCAAGGGCACGGAGTATGACAAGGTACTGGGCCTGGACCAGGGGGCGGACGACTATGTGGCCAAGCCCTTCGGTATGATGGAGCTCATGGCCCGGGTGCGTACCGCCCTGCGCCGCACCCGCCTGGAGGAGCCCAAGGAGAAGACCTATACCCTGGGAACGCTGTTTGTGGACCCGGAGCGGCATATCGTCCGGGACGGCGACCGGGAGGTGTCCCTGACCCTGAAGGAGTTTCAGGTTTTGTGCCTGCTGCTGGAGCGGGCGGGGACCGTGTTTACCCGGGACCAGCTGCTCAACACCATCTGGGGCTATGAATTTGACGGCGCCAGCCGCACGGTGGACGTACATATCCGTACCCTGCGGCAGAAGCTGGGCTCCAGCGGAGACTGCATCGAGACCGTGCGGGGCGTTGGATATAAGATCAGCCCCCGCTGAGGGGCAGGAAAGACGGGAGAAGCAATATGACCGGAAAATTGTTCCGAAATTCCATGGCTGTGGCCGTGACGGTGATGGTGCTGTCCATTGCCCTGTTTATGGGCATGCTGTACCAGCACTTTACCGACCAGATCATGGAGGAACTCCAGACGGAGACCCAGCTGGTGGCCCAGGGCGTGGAAGTGGAAGGTCTGAATTATTTGCAGGGGATGGAGAGCCGCAACCGCATCACCTGGGTGGCCGGCGACGGCACCGTGCTCTATGACAGCCAGGCCGACGCCTCCAAAATGGAGAACCACGCCGACCGTGAAGAGATCCGCCAGGCGCTGGAGAATGAATCCGGTACCGCCCAGCGTTATTCTGCCACCCTGGCCCAGCAGACCCTGTACGCCGCCCAGCGGCTCAGCGACGGGTCCGTGATCCGCATGGCCAGCGCTCAGCAGACCGTGGTGGTGGTGCTGCTGTCCATGATCCAGCCCATTTTGCTGATTTTGGGCATTGCCCTCATTATCTCCGCGGTGCTGGCCTCCAGAATGACCCGGGGCATCATCCGTCCCATCGTCTCTCTGGACCTGGAGCACCCGGAAAACTGCGACACCTACCAGGAGCTGGTCCCCCTGCTCACCCGGGTGAAGCGGCAAAACGAGACCATTCAGCGCCAGATGGCCCAGCTCAGCCAGCAGCAGCAGGAGTTTTCCGCCCTGACGGAAAACATGTCCGAGGGCTTCCTGCTGCTGGACCGTCGGGGCCGGGTCCTCTCCTACAACTCCGGCGCCCTGAGCCAGCTGGGGGCCCAGCCCCCCAAGGGAGAGGTCAACGTGCTGGTGCTCAACCGCAGCGAGGGCTTCCAGCGGGCGGTGGACGACGCCCTGGAGGGCCGCAAGAGCTGCCAGATGATCCATCAGGGCGGCCGGTGGTGCCAGGTGCTGGCCAACCCCGTCCTGCGGGATGGGGAGCAGGCCGGCGTGGTCATGGTGCTGCTGGACGTCACCGAGCAGGAGCAGCGGGAGGAGCTGCGGCGGGAGTTTACCGCCAACGTCTCCCATGAGCTGAAAACTCCCCTCACCGCCATCTCTGGCATTGCCGAGATCATGCGGGGCGGCATGGTGAAGCCCGAGGACATCGAGGACTTTGCAGGGGACATCTACCAGGAGGCCCAGCGGCTCATCGCTCTGGTGGAGGATATCATCCGCCTGTCCCGCCTGGACGAGGGCGAGGGCGGCCTGGAGCGGGAGGATGTGGACCTGCTGAAGCTGTCCGACCAGGTGGTGCACCGCTTGGAGCCCGCCGCCCGCAAGCAGGACGTGGCCCTGAAGGTCACCGGGCGCAGCGTCAAGGTCCACGGCGTGGCCAGCGTGCTGGAGGAGATGCTCTACAACCTGTGCGACAACGCCATCAAGTACAACAAGCCCGGAGGCCGCGTGACCGTGACGGTGGACTATCTGGGCCAGGACGCCCAGGTCCAGGTGGAGGACACCGGCATCGGTATCCCCCAGGAGGACCAGAGCCGGGTGTTCGAGCGCTTCTACCGGGTGGACAAGAGCCACTCCAAGGAGATCGGCGGCACCGGACTGGGGCTGTCCATCGTCAAGCACGGCGCCGCCCTCCACGACGGTCAGGTGCGCCTGGAGAGCACCCCGGGCAGGGGCACCAAGGTGACCCTGGTGATGCCCACGGGAACGGAAGAATAAATTGCTCCAAAATGGGAACCTTTTTTTCTAGGATGCGTCCAAGTATCACAGAAGGGACAGTCAGACTGTCCCCGGAACTTGAAAAAAAGGAGACCATTTCATGAAAAAGATGATCGCCCTGTTGGCCGCTGCCCTGACTCTCACCGCGGTGCTCACCGCCTGCGGCCAGAAGCAGGAGAGCCGTACCCCCGAAGAGCTGACCCAGGTCTACGCCGACGCCCTCACCGAGAACGGCGGCGAGATGGTGGAGTATAACCCCGTGATCTCCAAGGTGGACAGTGAGGACCCCGTGTCCGCCATGATCCTGGAGTCCATGGGCCTGAAGGAAGAGGATATGACCGCCTTCGGCGTCAGTGGCTCCATGATGAACGTGAAGGCCTACGGCATTGCTGCCGTGATGCCCGCCGAGGGCAAGGAGGAGGCCGTGAAGGAGGGCCTGCAGGGGTTTATTGACCGGCAGAAGTCCAGCTTTGAGACCTACCTGGCCGACCAGTACGCCGTGGCCGAGAGCGCCCGCCTGGAGACCCTGGAGGACGGCACCGTCCTCATGGTCATGTGCGAGGACCAGGACACCGTCTTTGACGGCATCCGCGCCGCCATCGAGGCGTAACCGCTTTTGACAAGAAAAAATCCCGGACTGCTCAGCAGTCCGGGATTTTTTTATCCTTGTTTCAGCAGGGCCTCTCCGGCCAGATAGATGTCTCCCGCGCCTACGGTGAGGATGAGGTCGCCCGGCTGGGCCAGCTGGCTCAGACGCTGGGTGACGTCCTCCAGGGTGGCGCAGTACTCCGCCCCGGGGATCTGAGCGGCCAGGTCCCGGGAGGAGATGCCCAGGGTGTCGGTCTCCCGGGCGGCGTAGATCTCCGCCAGGATGGCCTTGTCGGCCAGCTTCAGCACCTGGACGAAGTCGTCAAAGAGCTCCTTGGTACGGGTGTAGGTGTGGGGCTGGAAGGCGCAGATGACCCGCTGGTAGCCCAGGGTCTTGACGGTGGAGAGCAGGGCCTGAAGCTCATGGGGATGGTGGGCGTAGTCGTCGTACACCGCCGCGCCGTGGTACTCTCCCTTGCGCTCAAAGCGGCGGCCCGCCCCGCCGAAGGCAAACAGGCCCTCCTGAATGGCGGAGAAGGGGACGTTGAGGCACAGGGCGGCTCCGGCGGCGGCCAGGGCGTTGCGCACGTTGTGCACACCAGGTACCTGGAGACGGACCGTGCCCAGGGTCTCGCCCTTCCAAACCAGATCGAAGGTGGGCAGGCCCTTGTCCCAGGTGAGGTTGGCGGCGTGGATGTCCCCCTGTTCCAGACCGAAGGTGAGCATGGGGCGGCCCAGGTCCTTTAGGGCGTCCATGGTGTTGGCGTCGTCGCCGTCCGCCACCACAAAGCCACGCTGGGGCACCAGCTGGGCAAAGCGGAGGAAGGAGTGCTTCACGTCCTCCAGGTCCTTGAAAAAGTCCAGGTGGTCGGCGTCCACGTTGAGGATCACCGCCACGGTGGGGAAGAAGGAGAGAAAGGAGTTGCAGTACTCGCAGGACTCCAGAATGATGGTGTCTCCCTTGCCCACCCGGTGGCCTGCGCCCAGGGCGGGGAGCACGCCGCCGATCATCACGGTGGGGTCCCGCTGGGCGGCCAGGAAGATGTGGGTACACATGGAGGTGGTGGTGGTCTTGCCGTGGGTGCCCGCCACGCACAGGGCGTTTTCGTAGTGCTTCATAATGGCGCCCCAGGCCTGGGCCCGCTCAAAGACGGGGATACCGGCGGCACGGGCGGCGGCGATCTCGGGGTTGTCGTCATGGACGGCGGCGGTGCGGATGACGCAGCCAGCCCCCTGCACGCTTTCGGGCAGGTGGCCGATGACCACGGGGATGCCCAGGGAGCGCAGGTGGGCCACGGTGGCGCTCTCGTGCATGTCGGAGCCGGTGATCTCTACGCCGGCGCCGTGGAGCACCTCAGCCAGGGGGGACATGGATACCCCGCCGATGCCCACCAGATGGGCACGCTTGCCGGGGCGGATATAGTCATGGATGTCGGGAGTCATGGATCAACACCTCAAATCTAGGATTTCAACGAAACTGGAACTTGCTTTCCACATTATAGTACACACCAGGCCGCTTCACAAGAGAGGGAAGAAAATAATCTCTGGAAACCATGCCCAAAAACAGGCGGAAAAATACCCGATGTCCAGGACACCGGGCATTTTTCGTAAGGAGAAATTCATTCGGAAATGGTCAGATTGGTGATGATGTAGCCAAACATGCTGTCCCGGGGGGAGACCTGGACCTCAAAGCTCAACAGTACGGAGCCATCCTCCAGGGAGGTCATGGTGCCGGTGAGGGAGTTGGGATCGGCGCCCTGGGAGACGTTGATCTGGGAGAGACCCTCGTCGCCGCGGGCCAGGTCGTAGCAGTCGCTGGCGGCGTTGTAGGAGATGCGCTGGGCGATGGGCTGGGGGATCTCGGGCAGCTGGGCCACATCGGGGTAGAGGGCGGCGGCGTAATCCCGGACCATCTCGGCGGGCAGGGTCATGATCTCGTCGGTGAACTCGGCCCGCTCGTCCATCTGGCCGTAGAGGCTGAGCATGTAGTAAAGACTGGTCCAGAAGAACTGGCTGTCCTGGGGATCATAGGTGAGGTGGTTCTCCGCCATGGCAAGCACCAGGGCGTGGACCGCGGGGGTCATGGCGTCAGCCGCGCCCATCTGGGCGGGGACGTTGCCGTGGACCTCCTGAGTGGAGACGGCAGGCTCCTGCTGCGTGTCGGCCAGGGCCACATTGGCAAAGGGGACGACCAACAGAGATACGATGGCAAGGGAAAGGATCAGCTTTTTCACAGCAGGACCCTCCTTTCGTTCAAGTTTAATTCATTATATCAAATCTCACTGTTATTGTGGTATCGAAGCGGTGACACGAGAATGAAAAAATGGTTACAAAGTGGTTGCAGAATCAAAGGGGAGAAAGGGAGATAATAGGACGAAATGCAGGATAACGGAAGAAAGTCTGCAAAATATAGTCCCAAAACCAGGATATGCAAGGGGATGGGGAAGTATTCGTTCCCTTTGGTTTTGGTTGACCGGACGGCGGGTTTTCGGTACAATGAGGGATACGGATTTATGATATTAGAAGAGGAATGAGAACCATGCTGGATCACCAACTGGAACAACGATTTACCGCCGCCCGCCGCGCCGCCATTGCCCGGGATTTTGCATCCCTCAATGAGCAGCAGCGCCAGGCGGTGCTGGATACCGAAGGCCCCCTGCTGCTGCTGGCAGGCGCGGGCAGCGGCAAGACCACTGTGCTCATCAACCGCGTAGCCAACCTCATGCGCTACGGCCGGGGCTCCGACAGCCCCGAGGTGCCCCAGTGGGTCACGGAGGAGGACCTGGACTTTCTGGAGACCTACGCCCGCACCGGGGAGGGGGACCGCCTGCGCATGGAGGAGCTGTGCAGCCTGGACCCTGCCGCCCCCTGGACCATTCTGGCCATCACCTTTACCAACAAGGCCGCCGGAGAGCTGAAGGAGCGTCTGGGGGCCATGCTGGGGCCCCAGGCGGAGAACGTGTGGGCCTCCACCTTCCACTCCGCCTGTGTGCGCATCCTGCGCCGGGATATTGAGCGCCTGGGCTTTGCCTCCTCCTTTACCATCTACGACACCGACGACTCCCTGCGGGTCATCAAGGACTGCCTGAAAACCCTGGAGCTGGACGACAAGCAGTTCCCGCCCCGGTCGGTGCTGGGCTACATCTCCCGGGCCAAGGACCAGATGCTGCTGGCTCCCGACTATCTGGCCCAGAAGGAGAAGGAGGGAGATTTTCGGCTCATCCGCATCGCCAAGGTCTATGTGGAGTACCAGCGGCGGCTGTGGGAGGCCAACGCCCTGGACTTTGACGACATCATCCTGCACACCGTGCGCCTGCTGCAGCAGTTTGAGGAGGTGCGGGCCTACTATCAGCGGAAGTTCCGCTACGTCCTCATTGACGAGTACCAGGATACCAACAACCTGCAGTACCTGCTGGCCTCCACCCTGGCGGGAGGGTATGAGAACTTCTGCGTGGTGGGCGACGACGATCAGTCCATCTACCGCTTCCGAGGGGCTACCATCGAGAACATCCTCTCCTTTGAACAGCAGTATCCCACCTGCCGCACCATCCGCCTGGAGGAGAACTACCGCTCCACCAAGCACATTCTGGAGGCCTCCAACGCCGTCATCCGCAACAACCAGGGCCGCAAGGGCAAGGAGCTGTGGACCAAGGCGGGAGAAGGGGAGAAGCTCACCCTCTACACCGCCATGAACGAGAACGACGAGGCCCAGTACGTGGCCGCCCGGGTGCTGGAGGATTTCAGCCAGGGCCGGGCCTGGAAGGACCACGCCGTCCTCTACCGCATGAACGCCCAGTCCAACCAGCTGGAGACTGCCTTCAAGCGCAACGGCGTGCCCTACCGAATCATCGGGGGCACCCGCTTCTTTGACCGGGCGGAAGTGAAGGATATGATCGCCTATCTGGCCGTCCTCAACAACCCCGAGGACGACCTGCGCCTGCAGCGCATCGTGAACAATCCCCCCCGTGGCATCGGAGCCAAGACCATGGAGACCGCCCAGGAGGTGGCCCGGCGGGAGGAGACCTCCCTGTTCTCCGTGCTGGACAACGCCCGCATGTACCCCGAGCTGGAGCGCTCGGCGGCCAAGCTGGCGGTGTTCACCAACCTGATGGGGGAGCTGTCCGCCCTGCTGCCCACCCTGCCTCTGGACCAGTTCTATGAGGAGCTGATGATCCGCACGGGGTACGCCACCATGCTGGAGAGCAAGAACACCGTGGAGGACCGCACCCGCCTGGAGAACATCCGGGAGCTGCTCACCTCTATCCGGGGTTATATGGAAAACGCAGGGGAGGAGCCCACCCTGGCGGGCTTCCTGGACGAGATCGCCCTGTACACCGACCTGGACAGCCACGACCCCGACCAGGACTGCGTGGTGATGATGACCATGCACTCGGCCAAGGGCCTGGAGTTCCCCGTGGTCTTTGTGGTGGGCGCCGAGGAGGGCATCTTCCCCGGTATCCGGGCCATTGGAGAGCCCGAGGAGATGGAGGAGGAGCGGCGGCTGTGCTACGTGGCCATGACCCGGGCCAAGGAGAAGCTGTACCTCACCTGTGCGGGACAGCGCATGCTCTTTGGCCGCACCAGCTCCAACCGCCCCTCCCGCTTTGTGGAGGAAATTCCTCCCGAGCATCTGGAGCGCTCCGGCCGCACCTTCCTGGACCGGGAGGAGAGCTGGGGCGGTATGCCCAGCCGCACCTCGGGCTACGGGGGTTACGGCAAGCCCGAGCGCAGCCCTTACGACCAGCGGCCCCAGACCTCCGGCGGCCAGCGCCGGGATTACGGGGGCTTTTCCCGGGCTATGGGCAGCGGAAGTTCCTCTGTCTCCACCGCCCCCAAGACCGACCTGTCCGCCTTCCACAAGGGGGACATGGTGCGCCACAAGGCCTTTGGTCAGGGCATGATCCTTTCCATCCAGAAGATGGGGGGCGACGCCCTGGTGGAGATCGCCTTTGACAACGTGGGAACCAAGCGGCTGATGCTGAAGTCCGCTGCCGCCCACATGACAAAAGTGTAATGAGATGAAAAACGCGCCGCCTGCAAATTCGCAGGCGGCGCGTTTGTTTATTGAAGCGTGATGGTGCAGGGGACCGTCAGGCCGCCGTCCGTGGGGAAATAGGAGGTATGGGTGGCCCTCTCCTCGCTGGGGCTCATGGCGGCGTAGACGAAGGTGCCGTCGGTGGCCTGCTCGGTGACCAGGGCGTAGACGGCGTCCTCGGCCCAGGAGAGCGCCCAGGTCGCCTCTCCCGCCAGGACCTGCTGGGCGGAGATGGTCTGGGACTGGATGGGCTGGTGGCTGGCGGTGAACTGGGTCACGGTCACCTGTTCCAGCGGGGGAACGTAGGAGAAATGGACCGTGACATGGACCGTATCCTCCCGGATGACCTTCCCGTTTCGGGTCTCTGTCTGGGTGTCGGTGCGGGTGACGGCGCCAGCCCCCTGGAAGTGGGGACCGCTGTTGACCAAATAGATGGTGCCGTCCGGCATCTGAAGGACCGGGAAGGGGCACCAGAACTGTTCCTGAACTGGGGCCAGGGGGGCGGTGTAGTGGAGAGTGCCGGAAACGGTGTAGGATTCGCCCAGGTCAGTGATACCCACAATATAGTCGCCCTGGGCCAGATCAGAACACAGACGGACAGAGGTATCGGGCTCTCCGTCCACCAGCTCCTCCTCCCAGACCAGGAAGAACCGGCGGCCCTCCACTCCGGGGAAGTAGTATTCGCCGTCCTCGCCCTGCTGGGCTTTCAGGATCATATCAAAGGGGCCATCGGTGGCGTATGGCTCCCAGCCGCCCTCGGCTGTGCCCCAGTCGGGAGGGACCAGCTTACCGGGCAGCAGGTAATAGCCCACCATCCGGTCCTCTCCGGGGCGTTCCTGCTCCGGCTTGGCCAGGGGGACGGTACAAAACAGGGCAATTAGGACAATGGGAATCAGGATCAACGCGCCGGTGCGAAGCCGCTTATTCATCGTTTTCCTCCAATCGTCCGTCGAAGCGCAGGATGTCTCCCACGTCGCAGTCCAGATAGTAACAGATCTTGTTGATGGTGTGAAAGCGCACGCCGTTGGCCTTGCCCGAGCGCAGGATGGACAGGTTTGCTTCGGTGATGCCCACCTTGGCGCACAGCTCCTTGGCCGTCATGTTCCGGGCCTTCAGCACCTCGCTGAGATGAACGGTAATTGCCATGACGCCACCTCAGATAATAGAGCGGCTGTCGTCCAGCAGCGCCTTGCCCTGCTGGATGCAGCGGCAGAACAGAAACAGGGCGGCAGACAGGGCCAGGGTGGTGAGGGGCAGCTGGATGGCAAAGTGCTGGGTGGTGAGGGCGGAGGAGAAGAGCAGCTGGAACAGGTTGACACCCAGGGAGAGAAGCACCGACACCGTTGCCACCCGGCGGCAGGCCTTGGCCGTCTTTTCGCACAGGGCCAGGGTCTCCTCCTCAAAGGGCCCCTGGGTCATGGCCTGGGTGAGGTCGCTGCCCCACAGCAGTACGCCGCCCCCCAGAAAGCCGGGGACCGCGCTGGCCAGAGCCAGGAAGATTTGAAACTGGATGGTGAAGGAGGGAGAGGCGGTGTCTACGGCGTCGGCCCCGGGGACGGCCTGGGACTGGGTGAGAAAGTTGGCGGTCTCTTCGTAGGCGGTGAAAAAGACCAGCACAAGGGCGCAGAACACCAGCAGGCGGGCCAGCAGGTCGGCCAGAGAGCCCAGCTCCCGCCGGTCCAGGGGCTCCAGCAGCCGCAGGATCGCCCAGGAGATCACCCCGCACAGGGCGGTGCCCAGGGCCCCCACCAGACACCAGAACTGGGGAAAGAGGGAGGGCACCAGGGCGGGGTTCACCGAGAAGAACAACCCCAGAAGGATGAGCAGGGAGCTGAGGGGGAGCAGCAGATCCGCCGGGGAGAGGGGGCCGCGGCCTTTGGGAAACTTCAACAACAAAAGGGGCAGAGCGGACAGGGCAGCCACCACCAGCCAGGCGGTGAAATTGCCTAAAAATCCGCTGAGGGACAGCTGGCGCAGGGCGATTCCAGCCCATTCTAGGGGGGAATATGCCTCGTTAGGCCAGGGAATTTGGGGGAGAAAGGCCGCGCCCACCCCCAAAAAGGCGGCGCAGACCAGCATGGTGACCCGGCGCTCATTCATAACATGCACCTCCTAAATTATCGAAAAACAATAATTCTACAAGAAGTATATCCTGAAAATTATTGTTTGTCAATAATTTTAAAATGCAGATAGGTGAATGACTATGCATATAAATGGAATTAAAAGGATGAATAAAACCAAGAATATTCATTTTTATACGTTGTGCACTGAAAAAAGAATGAAATAAACGTATAATTATACTAATTCCCACTTGCATTTTTATTCTTGCGGTGGTAGACTGTTGCCAACACAAAGGGAGGCCCACCCCGAAGGGCCCAACCGAAGAATTTGGGAGGACAACATCATGAGTGAGATCAAAAAAGTAGTACTTGCCTATTCCGGTGGTCTGGATACTTCCATCATCATCCCCTGGCTGAAAGAGAACTACAACAACCCCGAGATCATCGCCGTCTCCGCTGACGTGGGACAGGGCGACGAGCTGGACGGCCTGGAGGAGAAGGCCATTAAGACCGGCGCTTCCAAGCTGTACGTGGAGGACCTGGTGGACGAGATGGTGGACGACGTCATCGTCCCCTCCATGATGATGGGCGCCAAGTATGAGGAGTACCTGCTGGGCACCGCCTTCGCCCGGCCCATCATCGCCAAGCGCCTGGTGGAGATCGCCAAGAAGGAAGGGGCCGACGCCATCTGCCACGGCTGCACCGGCAAGGGCAACGACCAGGTCCGGTTTGAGCTGGGCATCAAGCGCTTCGCCCCCGAGATGAAGATCATCGCTCCCTGGAGAGAGTGGGACATCAAGGGCCGTGACGAGGAGATCGACTACGCCGAGGCCCACAACGTGCCCCTGAAGATCAGCCGGGAGACCAACTACTCCAAGGATAAGAACCTGTGGCACCTGAGCCACGAGGGCCTGGACCTGGAGGACCCTGCCAACGAGCCTCTGTACGACAAGCCCGGCTTCCTGGAGATGGGCGTCTCCCCCGCCCTGGCGCCCGCCGCCCCCACCTATGTCACCCTGGACTTTGAAAAGGGCTGTCCCCTGGCCAT
>JABLTR010046074.1_pt1 | contig 52292 bp, 46 predicted proteins | sample 7160071 | NCBI WGS metagenome assembly JABLTR01 (sample SAMN14651230, study PRJNA627086) | human gut metagenome | isolation source: feces | host: Homo sapiens | reverse complement strand
GTCGGTATGGCCAATATTAGTCGCTATTGCTATATTTTTATTTTTTATACTTATACATGAATTTGGCCACTTCTTGGCGGCGAAGCTTATGGGAGTAAGGGTAAATGAATTTGCAATAGGCTTTGGTCCAAAAATGTTTTCTTTCGGCAAGGGTGAAACCAAGTATTCGGTAAGGTGGATTCCTCTCGGCGGCTACTGTGCTATGGAGGGCGAGGACGACGACAGCGAGGACGACAAGGCGTTTGGCAAAAAGCCGGTTTGGCGACGAATTATAATTGTTGTTGCCGGCGCGCTTTTTAATATTTTACTGGGATTTCTTATTGTTGTTATAATGACAGCTTTTACTCCTGTAATTGGAACGACGACGGTTGAGCAGTTTAATGAAGGCGCTGTCAGCCCGTCTTATGGACTAAAAGAGGGAGACAAGATTGTATCGGTAAACGGCAAAAGCGTTTTTGTGACGGATGATATAACATATTACGCCGCTTCCTCCACCGACGGAAATGTAAAAATGCAGGTCAAAAGAGACGGTGAGGTAATTGACTTGGATATACAGTTCGGCGCTGAAAACAATTACCCAAATTTAGACTTTAAGGTAGCTCGCGCTGAAAAAAATATCGGCACGGTGATATCATATTCTTTTTGGGACAGCATATCGATGATGAGGATGATATATTCATCAATCGGCGGAATGCTGACGGGTCAGTATGGACTCGACGATATGGCGGGTCCGGTAGGCATGGTGCAGCAGGTTTCGCAAGCCGCAAAGTACGGACTTGATACATTTTTATGGATAGCCGCGCTGATAACAATAAATTTGGGAATATTCAATTTATTGCCCATTCCCGGACTCGACGGCGGCCGTCTTCTTTTCCTTATAATTGAGGGTATTGCACGCAGGCCGGTACCAAAAAAATACGAAGCATATATACATTTGGCGGGTATAGCACTTTTGCTGCTGCTTTCTGTAGTGCTTATTTTCCACGACTTTTTCAGAATATTTACCGGCGGATAGGTTTACGTAATGCTTGTAAATCTTTAGTGTGATGCTATAAATAGACTTTAAAATAAGCATAACAGTTTAAAGAAACAATTTAACATCGATAAATTATATCAGCCGGCGCTTTTTTCAATAGCGCCGGCTGATATTAAAGGGCAGCGGTGTTTACATAACTTTAAATATGTTATTGATTAATTGTGCTAAAATTTTAAATATAATTTACATAAAATAAATAAAACACAAAATATCAATGCTTATATATGCTTTAATATTCTGAATTTATTTTAATTACTAACTAAAATTATAAGTCTACATAATTATATATATATGAGCGATTTATCGGAGGAAAAGCGAAATATGGGTATACATAAAACAAAACAAGTTATGGTCGGAAATATAGCGATAGGCGGCGGAGCCGACATATCTATACAGTCGATGCTAAATGCACCTCCTGATGATACTTATGCAAATGTCTTTCAGGCAATGCAGCTTGAGACAGCAGGCTGCGAGATTATAAGAACGGCTGTGCCAAATATGGATGCAGTTAACATAATATATAAATTAAAAGAAAAAACAAAGATGCCGGTGGTGGCTGATATTCATTTTGATTATCGGCTGGCGCTTGCGGCCGTCGATGCCGGCGCTGATAAAATAAGGATAAATCCGGGGAATATAGGAAGCAGGGAGAACGTTGAAAAAGTAGCGAATGCCTGCAAAGAAAAGGGTCTGCCAATAAGAATTGGGGTTAATGCCGGCTCGCTTGAGAAGCATTTGCTGAAAAAATATGGGACACCGTGTGTAGACGCCTTGGTGGAAAGTGCTTTATATAACATTTCCCTGCTTGAAGAGTTTGAATTTTACGATATAATAGTATCTATAAAGTCGTCGGATGTGCCGACTATGTTTGAGGCATACAAAAAGCTGAGCAGCAAATGTGATTATCCTCTGCATTTAGGCGTGACAGAGGCGGGCACAAAGCACATGGGCGTTATAAAATCCGCTGCAGGAATAGGCGGACTGCTGCTTAATGGAATAGGCGACACAATACGGGTATCGCTTACCGACGACCCTGTTGAAGAGATATATGCGGCGCGGGATATACTAAAAGCCGTCGGCAAGAGAAGGGGCGGGCCCATGCTTATCTCCTGTCCGACCTGCGGCCGCACTAAAATTGATTTGATATCTCTTGCAAAAGAGGTAGAGCAGAGGCTGGAGGGTTGCACAAAAGACATAACCGTTGCGGTTATGGGCTGCGAGGTAAACGGTCCCGGCGAGGCGTCGCATGCGGACATAGGAATAGCCGGCGGAAAAGACTGCGGAGTGATAATTAAAAAGGGAGAAATACTGCGCCGCGTTTCGCAGGAGCGGCTTGTGGATGAGCTTATGGCGGAAATTGATAAAATGTAAATGGACATACATTAAAAATGTTTGATTTGCGGAGAAAGTAATGGAGAGTAAAAAGTTTACAGATTTATTTGGAGAATACATATCTAAAGAAAGCAAAGAGGTGCTGGGTTTAGCCGATATAACGGCCTGCTCGCTTAATAAAAGCGAGAGAGGCCTTAAAATCATGCTGTCCGGCAAAACAATTATTGCTCCAAATATTTTGCATGAGGTAAAGACGTCGCTTATAAAAAACTTAGGTCTTAAAAAGGCAGAAATAGAAATAAAATATGACAGCGGACTTTTTAATCCGGCTGCCGCCATGACTATAATAGACGAGCTGAAGATAAGAAGCTCTCGCATAAACGGCTTTTTTGACGGTGCCGATGTGAGCATATCAGGCGATACTATTACTTATAAAATCCGCAACGGCGGATATACAGCGGTGGCAAGCCTTGGCCTTGAGAAAGAAATAGCCGACGTAATAGAGCAGGAGTTCGGCGTAAGATATAAGATAGTATTTGACGGTACTTTGGAAGCGTCGGAGGAGGAGACGGAGAAAATAAGGGCAGAGGCGGCAAGGCAGGCGGCGGAAGAAAGCCGTAAAAAGGCAATGGCTGCCGATGCGGGGAAAAAGTCCGGTGCTGAAAAGGCGGTTATAAAGAGAAAAGAGCATGACGGCATTGCGGACGAGGGTATGAACTATTATCCCGCAAGCGCTGTGGTGCTGCTCGGCAAAGAGATTAAGGGCAAGCCAATTGAGATGAAAACTATTACTCCCTTTAACGACAATGTTATAGTTTGGGGCAAGGTATTTGATTTAGAGCGCCGCGAGACCAGAAATGGCGACAAAATCGGCATAAGCTTCTGCATCACCGACAAGACATGGTCGTATAAAGTTAAAACATATCTGAAAAAAAGCGACGCCAAAGCGCTGAATCCGCTGGAAAACGGCATGACGGTGCTTATTTCCGGAAATATGACGGACGATACGTTTGAAAAGGAATATACTATAAAACCGCGCGATATATCTGTGGTGGAGCCGTATATCCGCAAGGATACGGCTAAAGAGAAGCGTGTGGAGCTGCACATGCACACCAATATGTCCAGTATGGACGCCATGACCAGCGCAACCGACCTTATAAACCGCGCTTATAAATGGGGGCACAAGGCTGTTGCAATAACTGACCATGGCGTTGTACAAGCCTTTCCGGAGGCGATGCTGGCGGCAAAGAGCATACGCAAGTCCGGCGGCGATTTTAAGGTAATATACGGCGTTGAGGCGTATTTTGTAAACGATTTGATAGGCGCTGTAACTGGAGACAGCCAAAACAGCACTTCCAGCACATTCATTGTTTTTGATGTCGAGACGACCGGACTTTCGGCGGCAAACGACCGACTTACCGAAATAGGCGCCGTTAAGGTGGTTAACGGCGAAATAACAGAGTCGTTTAACATATTTGTCAATCCTGAGCGGCCGATACCGCAGAAGATAACCGAACTCACCAGCATTACGGACGAGATGGTAAAGGACGCGCCTAAAGAAGAAGAGGCGGTGCGTCTGTTTTTGAAATTTTCCGGTGAGGACGCCGTTTATGTGGCGCATAATGCAAATTTTGATATATCATTTATAAAAAGTGCATGCGACCGGCACAATATTGCTTTTGACCCGACCTTTATCGATACTGTCGTCATGGCCCGTGCGCTTATGAAAGACTTGCGCAATTACAAGCTCGACACGGTGGCAAAGGGGTTGTCGTTAGGCGATTTCCATCATCACCGCGCCTGCGACGACGCCGACATTTTAGCAAGGATATTCCTGCGCTTTTTGGAAATGCTTCCAAGCGAGTGCAAATCCGTTTCGCAGATTAATACCGCCCTCACCGGCTCGGATGTTAAAAAACTGCCGTCAAAGCACCAGATAATTCTTGTAAAGAATGCGGTGGGGCTTAAGAATTTATACAAGCTTATTTCTGCATCTCATCTTGACTATTTTTATAAAAAGCCGCTTATACCAAAGACGCTGCTTAATGAGCACCGCGATGGGCTTCTCCTTGGCAGTGCCTGCGAGGCGGGCGAGCTTTACGACGCTATAAAGCTCGGCCGGCCGTGGGGAGAGCTGCTTAGTATAGCTGAATATTACGATTATCTTGAAATACAGCCGGTTGCCAACAACATGTTCCTCGTCGACGAGGGTATAGTCAAGGACGAAAATCAGATAAGAGAGTTTAACAAAACGGTAGTAAGGCTTGGCGAGAAGCTTAAAAAGCCGGTAGTCGCAACCTGCGACGTCCATTTTCTTGATAAGGACGACGCAATATTTCGCTCAATATTACAGGCGGGTCAGGGCTTTAAAGATGCCGACAGGGCGGTGCCGCTTTATCTGCGAACCACTGATGAAATGCTTAAGGAGTTTGAATATTTAGGCAAAGAAAAAGCATATGAGGTTGTTGTAACCAACACCAACAAAATAGCCGATATGATAGACGGAGATATACTGCCCATACCTGACGGCAACTTCCCACCGTCTATTGACGGCGCCGACGATACTCTTAAAAACACTACCATGAACAGGGCGCGGGAAATATACGGCGACCCGCTGCCGGAAATAATAGAGAAGCGGCTGGAAAAGGAGCTTGGTTCCATAATAAACAACGGATTCTCTGTTATGTATGTTACGGCGCAGGAGCTGGTAGCCGACTCAGAAGCTCATGGCTACTTAGTCGGCTCAAGAGGTTCGGTCGGCTCGTCGCTTGTGGCGGCTATGGCGGGCATATCAGAGGTTAACCCAATGGTTCCGCATTATGTCTGTCCCAAGTGTAAATACAGCGAATTTTTCACCGACGGCAGCGTTGGTTCCGGCTTTGATTTGCCGGAGAAAAAGTGCCCCAAATGCGGCGCAGAGCTTAACCGCGACGGCCATGATATACCGTTTGAAACCTTTTTGGGCTTTAAGGGAGACAAAACCCCGGATATCGACCTCAATTTTTCCGGTGAATATCAGTCCTATGCACATAAATTTACCGAGACGCTGTTCGGACGCGAAAATGTTTTCAAAGCCGGCACAATATCTACAGTGGCTGAGAAAACGGCTTTTGGCTTTGTGAAAAAGTATGCTGAAGAGCGCGGAATAATACTCAACAAAGCTGAAATGAACCGCCTTGTTAAAGGCTGCACCGGCATAAAGCGCACTACCGGACAGCACCCCGGCGGCATGGTCGTAATACCGAGAGATAAGGATGTTTACGACTTCACACCCGTTCAGCATCCGGCGGACGATACCTCATCGGACATGATAACAACGCACTTCGACTTCCACTCGCTGCACGACACTATACTCAAGCTTGATATACTCGGACACGATGTTCCGACGATTTATAAATATCTTGAAGAATATACCGGAAAAGCGGTTATGGATGTACCTATGTCGGACAAAAAGGTCATGAGCCTGTTTACCTCTACAAAGGCGCTGGGCGTTACTGAGGAGGATATAGACTGTCAGACAGGTTCGCTTTCTCTGCCTGAGGTCGGTACGTCGTTTGTGCGGCAGATGCTTATGGATACGCAGCCGAAGACATTTTCCGACTTGCTGCAGATATCGGGCCTTTCGCACGGCACCGACGTCTGGCTGGGCAACGCGCAGGAGCTTATCAAGAATAAAACATGCACTATTTCGGAGGTTATAGGTACGCGCGACAGCATTATGATATATCTGATGCATAAGGGACTGGAGCCGTCGATGGCGTTTAATATAATGGAGATAGTGCGTAAGGGCAAGGCTACAAAGCTGCTCACTGAAGAGCACATAAACGCTATGAGAGAGCACGGGGTGCCCGAATGGTACATAGATTCATGCATGAAAATAAAGTACATGTTCCCGAAAGCGCACGCCGCTGCTTATATGATATCTGCATTGAGGCTCGGCTGGTATAAGGTATACTATCCGGCGGAGTATTATGCGGCGTATTTTTCCGCGCGCGGCGAGGATATCGACGCAAAGACGGTACTGGGCGGTTTGTCCGTCGTTAAGGCCAAGATGAATGAGATAAAGATGAAGGGCAGGGAAGCAACGGCAAAGGAAAACGCAACCTTCTCCACACTTCAGATAGTGAGGGAAATGCTGGCCCGGGGAATATCGTTTTTGCCGGTAGATTTCTATAAGTCAAAATCACAGAAATATCTTGTAGAGAATGGAAATATAAGACTTCCGTTCGGCTCGCTCAGCGGTGTCGGCGAGGCGGCGGCGGATTCGCTTGAGCAGGCGGCGAAAAAGGGCGAATATTTGTCAAAAGAGGAATTGCAGTATACTGCCAACGTATCTAAAACGGTTATGGAAGCTATGAACGAGATAGGCACGCTTGACTTTTTGCCGGATTCAAACCAGATGAAGTTCTTTTAATGCGTTAAAAGACATAAAGATTTGTGATGTGTACTTACCGTCGCATAACTTGCACACCTATAGGCAAGCAAAGTCCTTATATATTGGATGTCTGCACAATTAACCGCAGCTGACGGCACATAACTTTTGCTTTAAAAGAGCTGTCTTCATTTTTATAAAGCATTCGTAAAGCTTTTTAGTTTGCTGCAAAAATAAAATGGAATTTTCTAAGCATGCACAAAATAACAGCCATACGTTTAGCGCGTATGGCTGTAAAAAATTGTCTATTCGATAAAAAGAAAAACATATAAAATCTACTGCTGTTTAGGTATGAATATGCTCCTATAAAAATTATAGGCGGACTTGAAAATATAAGCGAGATTACCGGCAAAACATAATATAACTAATTTATAAACAGCTTAATAAATCGTCCTAAAAATGTGTTGGTATTAAAAGTAAAAGGCTCGGTGTGTGGAAAGTAAAGAATTAATCTTATAACATATGTTACGATAAGTACAACTACAAAGAACATGGCAAATATCATTACTGCGCGCGGATGGCTTTCGCGGCAGAATTTCCACAGCAAAAACAGCACTATAACCGCCGGATAGAAGAACAGCACAAGCGGGTGATAATGCAGCGCGGCAGATATATTGCCCGAAAAGAGCTCAAGCGTAGCGCGCGTCATGCCGCAGCCGGGACAAGGCACGCCTATGGTGGATTTTATAAAGCAGGTGGTGCCGGTAACAAGCTGTGCTATTATCATATATCCGATTATTATAACAAACCAGACGGCATATTTTTTAATAAACTTTATAAATCCGGCCTTAAATCTTTCACCGCGCATTTGAGATGCATTAGCTGTTGTTTTGGCCATTGTCTATATGATTTTCTCCGTTATTTTTATTTTGCTCAAAGCTATTTTGGCCGCTGCTTTGTGTGTCTTCTGCGCCGCCTTGGCCTTGTGTGTATTGCGATTGACTGTTATTTACACTATTATATTGCGGACCGCCCTGCTGATTATAGTTGTAATTTTGCTCATTTGCAGGCTGCTGATAAAAATTTGATTGATTAGACGACTGATTTTGCCAACCAGCGCCATGATTTTGTCCGGATTGAGTATAGCCGTTGCAATTCTGGCCTTGATTATAATTTTGCTGATTATAGCCTGGGCCTGAATTATTATAATATGGACTGCCGTTATAGTTGTTAGGGGATGAGAAATTGTTCAAGTCGCTCTGAACCTGATACTCCATTATATATATGCCTACGCCAAACAAAAGAGAGAGTATGAGCCACAATATAAATGAGGACTGGGATTGCATAAGACTGCGTCCGGCAAGCTCATCTATAGCATTGCCGAGCTTATACATAACATATATCATTACCGGAAAGCAGAAAAAGCCGAGTATGACAAGTACTGTATTTATTTCCTCACGGCCGAGTGCGTCGTTTATCTCTTTTGAAGTTACATACAGCCAGTATATGAAATAAATTCCGCATGTTACAATGGAAAGAAGTATTATTGTGATAGGCGAGCGCTGAGTAAATTTATACATAAAAATCTCCCCTTTTATTACTGATATTAGAATAACATAGCAAGTATAATCATTGCAAGATAAAAACAACTAAATTCCTTGAAATTTGAGCGGAATTGAAATACAATATTAAGAGGTTGGTATTTTAGGATATAATGCATTGTTATATTCTACTAATTTTTATAGGAGGAATATTACAGTATGTCACAAAAAAAGGTTGCAGTAATAATGGGGAGCAAAAGCGACCTCAGCACGGTAAAGCCGGCGATTGATACTTTAAAGGAATTCGGCGTTTTGTGCGAGGTCCATGTGATGTCGGCCCACCGCACTCCGGAAGAGGCCTGCTCGTTTGCGGCTAATGCAAAGGAAAACGGCTTCGGTGTTATAATAGCGGCCGCCGGAAAAGCAGCTCATTTAGCGGGAGTACTCGCGGCGCATACTACGCTGCCGGTTATAGGCATACCCGTAAAATCGTCAACGCTTGACGGACTGGACGCGCTGCTGGCCACGGTGCAGATGCCGTCGGGCATACCTGTGGCTACTGTTGCTATAGACGGTTCAAAAAATGCAGCGCTGCTCGCAGTGCAGATTTTGGCAGTGTCCGACGATGTATTATCGGACAAGCTCGCTGATATGAAGCAGAAAATGGCCGAAGAGGTAAGAAAAGCAGACGCTTCTCTTGCTCAGGAGCTGAAATAAGGGAATAAATAGGAACAGGCAAAATATATTTGGAGAGAGGTAATTAGATGAGGAGTTTTTCTGACAGCTATAAGGACGCCGGCGTAGATATTACCGCCGGATATAAAGCTGTGGAGCTTATTAAGGAGCATGTTAAGAGCACTTATACAGACGGCGTCGTGTCGGATATAGGCGGCTTTGGCGGGCTGTTTATGCCTAATTTGACGGGAATGACGCGTCCGGTATTGGTTTCGTCGACCGATGGTGTTGGCACAAAGCTTAAGATTGCTTTTCTTATGGACAAGCATGACACTGTGGGCATTGACTGCGTTGCTATGAGCGTTAACGACTTAATCTGCTGCGGTGCGCAGCCGCTTGTTTTTCTTGATTACATAGCTGTCGGCAAGAACAATCCCAAAAGCGTAGCGGCGATAGTGTCGGGCGTAGCAGAGGGCTGCCGTCAGGCGGGATGTGCTCTTATAGGCGGAGAAACAGCCGAAATGCCGGGATTTTATCCAAACGATGAATATGATTTAGCCGGTTTTTGCACCGGCATCGTCGACTATGATAAAATCATCGACCATAAGGACTTAAAGCAGGGCGACGTGCTTATAGCGCTGGCTTCATCCGGCATACATTCAAACGGTTATTCGCTTGTGCGCAAGGTGTTTAACATTAAAGAGGACAATATAGGACTTTACATAGACGAGCTTGGCAAAACGCTCGGCGAGGAGCTGCTTACGCCTACAAAGATATATGTAAAACCTATGCTTTCGCTCATGGACAAGGTCAAGGTAAAAGCCGTCAGCAATATAACAGGCGGCGGATTTTACGAAAATATTCCGCGCATGCTCGGCGAGGACTGCCGCGCGGTAATAGATAAATCGAGCGTAAGGGTGCTGCCGATTTTTAATGTGTTGCAGAAAACCGGCAACATACCGGAAAGAGACATGTTTAATACATTTAACATGGGCGTTGGTATGGTTGTCGCCGTGGCCGAAGAAGACGCCGATACGGCAGTAAATCATCTTGCCGAGATGGGCCAGGACGCTTATGTAGTAGGCCGCGTGGAGTACGGTGCTCCGGGCGTCGACGTTGTTTAATATTTGATAAGACCATAAATATGGGCTTTGCGGCGACGGCATGGATTTATGCAGCACATCTGAAATATTGATATTGTGCTATATGCTTAGAATATGACTGCGCACCAAGGCTGTGAAAATCTAAAATGCATCTTACGGTAAAAGAGATGAAATATTTTTACCGAGAGTATTAATATTCATACTGATTGCAGGCCTGCAAAATCAGCAAAAGCGTTTGCAGAACGACCGGCTGATATACATTTTTTCGGCCGGCGGAATTTTGAGTGAATGAAAACTAAATCCATAATTGTTATATATTACGGGGTTGATAGCTTTGAAAAAAATAGCCGTGCTCGTATCCGGCGGCGGGACAAATCTTCAGGCGCTTATTGACGCTGAAAGTGACGGAATAATAAAAAACGGCGAAATAACGCTTGTTATATCGAGCCGTCCTGGCGTTTATGCGCTGGAGCGAGCGGAAAAGGCGGGCATAAAATCTATTGTCCTTGAGCGGAAGAAATATGCCTTGCAGGCGGACTTCGACGCGGATTTGCTTGATGCGCTTAAAGAGCATGATATAGATTTAATCGTGCTGGCCGGATTTTTAACCATTTTAGGAGATACAGTTATATCCGAATACAAAAACCGTATTATAAACGTTCATCCGTCTTTGATACCTTCGTTTTGCGGCAAAGGCTTTTACGGGCTTAAGGTACACGAGGCGGCGCTGAGCCGCGGCGTAAAGCTGACGGGTGCGACGGTGCATCTTGTAAACGAAATAGCCGACGGCGGCCCAATACTTATGCAGCGCGCGGTGGAGGTAATGGATGATGACACTCCTGAAACGTTGCAAAAGCGCGTGATGCGCGAGTGCGAGCATGTACTGCTGCCGCTTGCGGTCAGCAAGTTCTGCGAGGACAAAATTACGGTAAAGGGCAATATTGCTGTTATAAATCCATAATGCTTTAAAGCGGATTGTTGCTTCATTCGCTCTGCTTGCAGACGTAAGCGTCAGATTTATCCTATCGGGCGATATGCTTGCTTATTTAAAAGAGCTTTAAATAAGCATTAAGAGATATAAATTGAGCAGCTTGTGTAATATCACTTTGCTGACTAAATAATAAAACATGCGGCGTAGTACCGCACGGGAAGGGGAACATATATGAAAAAGAGAGCTATAATAAGCGTATCTGACAAAACCGGAGTAGTAGAATTTGCAAAGGGGCTTAAGGACTTGGGCTTCGAAATAATCTCCACCGGAGGTACTGCCAAAGCGCTGACCGACGCCGGAATTGACGTTATAGGCATATCCGACATTACATCTTACCCAGAATGCCTTGACGGCAGGGTAAAAACGCTGCATCCGCTTATACACGCCGGTATTTTGGCTATGAGGTCTAATGAAGAGCATATGCGTCAGCTTGAGGAAATAGGCGCGCAGCCCATAGACGTAGTCGCTGTGAACTTATATCCCTTTAAAAGCACTATATTAAAGCCCGGCGTAACGCTTGAGGAAGCGGTAGAGAACATAGACATCGGCGGTCCGACAATGATACGTTCGGCGGCGAAAAACTGGCAGGACGTATGCGTTATCGTCGACCCGGCCGACTATGGCACAGTTATAAACGAATATAAGGAAAATGGCGAAGTATCTAAAGAGACAAAGTTCCGACTGAGCGGCAAGGTCTTTAACCACACCGCCGCATATGATGCAATGATTGCAGAATATATGCGCAAGCAGCGCGGTGACTCTCCGTTTGAGGAGAACTTTACCCGCACATATGAAAAGGTGCAGGAAATGAGATACGGCGAAAATCCGCATCAAAAGGCGGCGTTTTACAAGGAGATAGACGCTGCCGACAATACTCTTCCGGCGGCGGAGCAGCTTAACGGCAAAGAGCTTTCTTACAATAACATAAATGACGCAAACGGCGCGCTCGACGTACTCAAAGAGTTTGGCGACGAGATGCCGACGGCGGTTGCTGTAAAGCACGCAAATCCATGCGGCGTAGGCATAGGCGAGACAATATATGAGGCGTATATGAACGCTTATGAGTCAGACCCCGTATCGATATTCGGCGGCATAGTTGCGCTCAACCGTCCTGTCGACAAGGCAACGGCAGAGGAGCTTGCGAAAATATTCCTCGAAATAATAATAGCGCCCGATTTTGAGCAGGATGCGCTGGAGATACTCACTAAAAAGAAGAATATACGACTGCTTAAACTTCCGGCAGCGGCGCGCAAGAACTCGCCGGAAACGCTTGACATGAAAAAAGTGGCCGGTGGTCTGCTTGTACAGGAGCTTGATACAAAGCTGCTTAATGAGGACGAGCTTAAGTGCGTAACCGAGCGCTGCCCGACGGAAGAAGAGCTAAAGCAGCTCAAATTTGCATGGAAAGTAGTAAAGCATGTAAAATCCAATGGTATTGCGCTGGCTAAGGGCAACCGCACTGTAGGAATAGGCCCTGGACAGACCAACCGCATCACCGCGCTGGAGCTTGCTATAAAATACTCAAACGGCGCTGCCGCAGGCTCGGTAATGGCGTCGGACGCTTTCTTCCCGTTTGACGACTGCGTAAAGGCCGCGGCGGAAGCCGGCATTACGGCTATAATCCAGCCGGGCGGCTCTATAAGAGATGAGGACTCAATTAAGGCCTGTAATGAAGCCGGCATAGCGATGGTATTCACCGGCATGAGGCACTTTAAGCACTAATTTTTACAGCAGTGCAGCAGGGTAGGATTTCTTAAAGTAGCTGTAGAGCGATGAAAATCAGCTGCAGGATGTCTATGTATAGCTTAATTAATCGGCAGGAATGCATGAAGCTGATTATAACGCTGCGTTGGCGATTGGTGCAAAAATATCTGTCAAAATATGCAGCTGATACGCTTGAAAATGCGTATCTTGACACTATACTCTTTACCGTTTGCTGCACAAGCTGCTTTGTCTTTATAATATTTGCGGTTTCTAACTTTTAACAGCGTATTGCGTCGGCAATAATTGGACTTTTATGTTAAAAAATGTGCCGGCGCAATAAGGCGTTTTTAAATGCATTTTGAAAGAAATGGAAGGAAGCGAAAAATGAAGATATTGATGGTGGGCGGCGGCGGCCGCGAGCATGCGCTCATAAAAAAACTGAAGGAGAGCAGATATGCTCCTGAAATAATATGCGCACCCGGCAACGGCGGAATAGCCTGCGATGCACGCTGCTTTGATGTGTCGGCAGAGGACATATCCGGCATGATTAAGCTCGCAAAGCGTGAAAATGTTGACCTTGTATTTGTTGCACCGGATAATCCGCTGGCAGACGGCATGGTTGATGAGCTGGAAGTAGAGGGAATACGCGCGTTTGGACCTACTAAAGCAGCGGCGCAGATTGAGGCCAGCAAGGTATTTGCAAAAAATCTTATGAAAAAATATGGAATACCTACGGCGGGCTATGAAGTGTTTGACAATCCGCAGGCGGCGCTGGAATATATAAAGAGCAAAAATGAATTTCCCACCGTTATAAAGGCGGACGGTCTGGCTTTCGGCAAGGGCGTTATAATAGCGCAGAGCATGTCCGAGGCGGAAACGGCAATATCTTCGCTTATGGAGGATAAAATTTTCGGCGAATCAGGCAGCAGGATAGTCATTGAGCAGTATATTACCGGGCCGGAGGTATCGGTGTTAGCTTTCTGCGACGGCAAAACCGTTAAGCCCATGGTATCTTCAATGGACTTTAAGCGTGTGTTTGACGGCAATATCGGGCCGAACACCGGCGGAATGGGGACAATAAGCCCTAATCCTTATTATACCGACGATATTGCTGAAATCTGCATGGAAAAGATATTTGCACCAACAGTTAGGGCTATGGCTGAAGAGGGGCGCTCCTTTAAAGGCTGCTTGTATTTTGGGCTTATGCTGACGGACGATGGTCCAAAGGTAATTGAATACAACTCTCGCTTTGGCGACCCCGAAACACAGGTGGTAATGCCGCGTCTTAAGACAGACTTAGTTGATATAATAAACGCCGTTATTGATGAAAAGCTTGATGAAATAGATATAGAATGGGATAACGGCGCCGCCGCCTGCGTAGTGCTGGCGTCGGGAGGATATCCAGGAAAATTTGAAAAGGGCATGATAATAAAGGGGCTTGATAAAAGCGGCGGAGCTGAGGGAGTAACGGTATATCACGCAGGAACTAAGCTCAGCGACGGAAGATTTTTGACGTCGTCAGGCAGAGTGCTCGGCATAACCGTTACGGCGCCGACGGTTGACGAAGCATTGGAGATTGCATATGCTCATATTGGAAAAATCAGCTTTAACGGCATGCATTTCCGCACTGATATAGGAAAATGCTGAGAGGTGGTAAATATGAATATTAAAAAAATCATTGCGTTAATTTCCTGCGCGGCAATAGTGGCGATAGCATTTGTAGGGTGCTCAAGAAATGCAGAAACTACATCATATATAAGGCCGCTTTATAATGTTTCCGGACAATCAAGTGAGAAAGTAAATAATGACTCATCGGATACAGAAAGTAAGGAAGAATATATATATTATACCGAACCGGGTGAAAACGGGTCACGCACAGATGACGAGCTGGGTTTTCAGTTCGATTTGCCGCAGAGCGGTGAGGAAATAGCTGTACTGAATACCAGCAAGGGCGTGATAAAGATACGTCTTTTTGAAGAATCTGCGCCGCTGGCTGTTGCGAATTTCAAGGCTCAGATAAGCAATGGATATTATAACGGACTGACTTTCCACCGTGTGATAAATGACTTTATGATACAGGGCGGAGATGACGGCAAAGGCAGCAAAAGCGTATGGGGCAAGGCTTATCAGTCGGAGGTAAACCGCAATCTGCAGCATTTTACCGGCGCAGTATCGACTGCCAACGCAGGCCCTGATACAAACGGCAGCCAGTTCTTTATAGTACAGGGTCCACAGGTAACTATGGACGACTTAGATGCAGCAGCATCTACTTATAACACCGCAGGCATGACGGAAACGGAAAAGCAGCTTTATATTGAGCACGGCGGTGCATATTGGCTGGATAATCATGTGAACAGCACAGTTGCGCACACTGTTTTTGGTCAGGTATTTGAGGGCATGGACGTGGTTAATTCGATAGCGTCCGTACTGACCAACAGAAGCGATAAGCCGCTGGACGACATAGTAATTGAAAGCGCGGCTATAGAAATCTACCAGTAAAATATGAACTTAGATGGGCAGGCATATGTCTGCCCATATTTTTTATAAAACTGAGACTTTTAAAGTATCAGGCAATGTGTTAAAGTTAAACAAATTGTTATAATGTCACTTGAGATGCTGTTTATTTTGAAACATTCAAGCTTGCAAAAATATGTTTTTGGCAAACGGTGAATATGTTTACACAAAAGTGTTATTTGCAATAGTCAAGATATATAGACATATGCTATAATTAATTTAATTATAAAGCGGTTTGCTTAAAATAAATGCTTTGGCTGGATGAAAAACGTGAGGTGCAAATATGAAAGAAAAGAACTTTTTAAGCCTTATAGGCAAAATTTTTGGAATAGAGCTGATTTGCCATGTAATGTGTATTCTTACGTCATTTTCGATACTCATAGGCTTTAACAACATGATGACGCGCTTTTTCACGCTCATAATAAACTGCGTGATTTACTATTCACTTATTTTTGCAAAGGTGCGCCAAGAAGGTGAACGCGACAGAAACAGAGTTAATACGGGACATATGCATAGTTCGCCTTATAAAGGACTTATTGCCGCATTGATAGCCTCGTCTCCGCTTATAATATTATCTATACTTCTTATAATTGCAAAGTTCGGACTTATACCAGGTGAATTTTCGTCTTGGTTCAGATTTATAAATACTCCTTATGTGACCTTTTACGCCGCGCTGATGCCGTCGTCACAGATGTTCTCGGAAGTTTCATTTATAAATGTTATTATATCGGCATCGACCCCACTGCTCATGCCTACGGTCGCTGGCTTTGCCTATGCAATAGGCTATTTAACTCCGATTAAAGCAAAGAAAAAGACGGCAAGAGCATAAATTTGCTAATATTTTAAATCTGATAGAGCGGAAAATTTATCGCTAAATTATGTTAAGTGATAAATTTTGCGATACTAATAACAGACGAGCAGCATATTCTAAAAATATATCTTTCCGCATAAAGCTTTTATGTGGAGGGATATATATGCTTAAAACTAAGAATGTTGTTATAACGTCTATAGCTCTTATCGCTGCGCTTATAGTTACCTGCATAGCAAATCATGTGAATAATAAGGCACAGCCGGCCATGATTAACAGCGCAGATTATCCGTCAATTATAATTGACGCGGGCCACGGCGGCTTTGACGGAGGTGCCGTGGCAAACGGAATAATTGAAAAAGACATAAATTTGGCTATTTCTCTCAATCTGCGCGATATGCTTACTTCATCTGGCTTTAAGGTTATTATGATACGTGAAGAGGATATATCCGTCCACGACCCGGCTGCAAATACTACGCGCACCAAAAAGAATACCGATCTCAATAACCGGCTTAAGGTGATAAATGACAACAAGGACGCGATATTTGTAAGTATTCATCAGAATATGTACACTGAAAGCAAATACAGCGGCGCGCAGGTGTTTTACTCGCCGAATAATTCAAGCAGCAAGGCACTTGCACAGATACTTCAGGATACTATAAAGGGGCAGCTGCAAAACGACAATACCCGCCAGATAAAGCAGGCGACAGACGCGCTGTATCTGCTTTATAATGCGCAAATTCCAGCGGTAATGGTAGAGTGCGGATTTTTGTCAAATCCGGAAGAGGCGGCAAAGCTGAAAACGAGCGAATATCAGCAGCAGATGAGCTTTGCAATAATGAGCGGAATACTTACATATTGCAGCAGTGGAGAATAAAATGCTGTGGTGCTATAGAAAGACAGTGCTAATTATATGTGCGATGCTGAATTTTGCCTGTATATAATCATTCAAATAAAACAGATTTTAAGCTTTGTGCCTTATAATTAAAGCAATTTTTTATCTATTGAGTAATCGCTAAGATACTATAAATTGCCAAATAAATTATCTAAGCTCGCTCACAGCAGCATAATAGGACTAAGAAATTCAAGCTGCGTCGCGAAATCATCTACGGCTGAAGTGTGTGTGATTTATTTTTGAAGAAACGGCATTTGTATTGCCGGAAACCGGGCAGGATGGACGGCATATGATTTATTCGTATATTTAGTTAGAAATAAATTCGCAGATTTAAGTGAAAACAGAGAGGAAAAGAGAATGGCTAAAGCTTTAAAAACGTCTTATGTATGTTCTGAGTGTGGGCACCGCGAGCCAAAATGGATGGGTAAATGCCCCGACTGCGGTGCATGGGACTCCTTTGTTGAAGAAACGGTGTCTGCATCGCCGGAAACCGGCAGGGTATCAGCGCCGGTTAAAACATTAAGCGCCGTGCCGCTTAATGAGATAAGCTTTAAAGACGAAAATCGTTATAAAACCGGCCTCAATGAGCTTGACCGCGTACTGGGCGGCGGCATAGTAAAAGGCTCGCTTATACTTCTCGGCGGCGACCCCGGCGTCGGAAAGTCAACTATTCTGCTTCAGATATGTGAATATCTTGGGCAAGCACTAAGCATATTATACGTATCGGGTGAGGAGTCGCGGCGCCAGCTTAAAATAAGGGCCGCCCGACTGGGAGTGTCGTCGGCGTCATTAAGCATACTCACTGAAACTGATGTTTTAAGCATAGCCGACTACATAGAAAAAATATCACCGGATATTGTGATAATAGATTCAATACAGACTATGAATATGACATCGCTTTCATCGTCGCCGGGAACTGTAGCGCAGGTGAGGGAATGCACATCTGTGCTTCAGCGCACGGCAAAGGCGCTTGACATACCGATTTTTGTTGTGGGGCATGTGAACAAGGACGGCAACATTGCCGGCCCAAAGGTTCTTGAGCATATAGTAGATGTTGTGCTTTATCTGGAGGGCGACAGGGGGCTTAGCTACCGCATGCTGCGCGCCGTAAAAAACAGGTATGGAGCGACCAACGAAATAGGAGTATTTGAAATGAGCGACAGCGGCCTTGAGGAAGTGCCCAATCCGTCTGAAATGCTGCTTTCCGGCCGTCCGGTCAATACTGCGGGTTCGTGCGTCGCCTGCGTTATGGAGGGCACGCGCCCTATACTGGCAGAGGTGCAGGCGCTGGTGTCCAAGACGGGCTTCGGCAATCCGCGCAGGGTGGCGACGGGCTTTGACTATAACCGGCTTAACCTCATTTTAGCCATACTGGAAAAGCGCGCGGGATATTATTTTTCCAACTTAGACGTATATGTGAACGTCGTCGGCGGCTTCAGGCTTGACGAACCGGCCGCAGACCTTACTGTGGCATTGTCGCTTATGTCCGGCATGCTTGATATAGTTATACCCGAAGATATAATAGCATTCGGCGAGATAGGCCTTGCGGGCGAGACAAGGGCGGTAAGCAACGCCGCATCCCGAATAGCTGAAGCAAAAAGGCTGGGCTTTAAAAAATGTATTATACCTGTTAATAATCTTAAAAAGCTGGATATGCAGCAGTTTGCCGGCATTGAAGTAATAGGCGTTAAAACCATTAGCGATGTGCTTCCAATAATTAGGGGAACAAAATAACGCAGATGCTGTTTAGTGCAAATTTTAGCGGTAAGCATCCGTTTATCGACAAGAATAAAAGCATTATTATATGGACAAGCAGAGAGCGTATATGATAAAATAAATATTTAGAGATTATAAATTAATGCTGTTGCTTTAGGCGGTGAAAAAGTGAAAACATTACTGATAAAAAATGCGATTGTCATAAATTGTGCCGACAGGTCGCTTAACAAGCAGGACATATATATAGAGGATGGAAAAATAAAGGAGATTTCATTTTTAATAGAAAGAGATGCAGATGATGTAATAGACGCCGACGGTCTGTTATGCGGTCCGGGAATAGTGGACATGCATGTGCACATGCGCGACCCCGGCCAGACGCATAAGGAGGACATGTTTACTATGTCGGCTGCCGCCGCCGCCGGCGGAGTAACTACAGTGCTCGCCATGCCGAATACAAATCCTCCGGTGAGCAGTGTTGAGGTGCTGAGCGACATACTGAGCCGGGCGGAAAATGTCGGCATAAACATACTGCAGGCGGCTTGTGTAACTGAGAACATGCGCGGCGATAAGCTGTCGGATTTTGCCGCTTTAAAAGCGGCGGGCGCGTCGGCTTTTTCCGACGACGGCCGGCCGGTGGAAAATGCGCGGATTATGCTGCAGGCGCTTAAAGAGGCGGCAGCGCTCGATACGCCGGTTTTATCGCATGCAGAGGACCTGAATATAGTAAACGGTGGAATAATGAACGAAGGCGAAATTTCCCGCCGACTGGGCGTAAAGGGCATTGACCGCGCGTCGGAGGATGCTTCTACGGCAAGGGAAATGGCGCTGGCAGCGGCATCGAACTGCGGCATACATATCTGCCATGTAAGCACCCGCGGCTCGCTGGCTATTATCAGGGACGCAAAGCGCCGGGGAGTAAAGATAACCTGTGAAACAGCGCCGCACTATTTTACTTTAACAGATGATGCGCTGCTTTCACGCGATGCTGATTACAGGATGAATCCGCCGCTGAGAGAGCGTGAAGATGTCGAGGCCGTGATAAGAGGAATATCAGACGGCACAATAGATGCTCTGGCAACCGACCACGCACCGCACACTCCGCAGGAAAAGGCTGATTTTGAAAGGGCGCCGAACGGTATTATAGGGCTTGAAACTCTTCTTCCAATCTCTTACACCAACCTTGTAAGGGCGGGGCATATAGATATATTCAGGATGTTCGAGATGCTCACCTATAATCCGGCGGCTATACTGCGTACAGCGGCAAACAGATTTAATCAAGGCGACAGAGCGGATTTTGTCCTGTTTGACCCGCATGAGCAGTTTAAGGTTGATGTAAATAAACTTCATGGAAAATCTAAAAACACGGCATTTAAGAATATGTCCTTTTATGGAGTAGTAAAGATGACAATATGCGGCGGCAATATTATTTACCGGGCGTAAATCATTTTCGCTTTTGTAGACGTAATTATAGCTAAATTTAACTTAAGCGCTATATAATGCGAGAGAAGAGTACGGTATGTTTGTTTAATACATGGAATATCTGCCCTCTCCGCCGTATAACACAGCAGGAGTGCGTATTGTTTTACATAGCCGGCCTGACGCCTGTACACCTCGTAAAACTGCCGCAGCAATCGGCGGCAGGTATTGCGTCGATTATATAAAAACCGATGTAAAAAATTCAAAAATATAAATATGGAAAAGGAGCGTTAATATGTCATTTGACAAGCTTATAAAAAAAATAATCGAGACTAAAAATCCGTCGGTGGCCGGGCTGGACCCGGACATAATGCAGATACCCTCATTTATAAGGGAGTCGGCGATAAGAGAGTGCGGAGAGACGTTCGAAGCGGCGGAGCAGATGCTTATAGCTTTCAATACCGCGCTTATCGACGCGCTTTATGACATAGTACCGGCAATAAAGCCGCAGGCGGCATTTTATGAGATGTACGGCTGGCATGGCGTAAGAGCGCTTAAATATACGATAGATTATGCTAAAAGTCTTGGCATGTTTGTAATAACCGACGCCAAGCGCGGAGACATAGGCAGCACTATGGATGCGTATGCAAAGGGCCATTTGGGCACGACAAAAATAGGCAGAACGGAGCATACCGCTTTTGGGGCGGATGCGCTTACAGTAAACGCATATCTTGGCAGCGACGCGATAGCTCCGCTGAGCGAGATATGCAAAGCTCAGGATAAGGGAATATTCGTCCTGTGCAAAACCTCCAACAAATCTTCCGGCGAGCTTCAGGACATCGACGCGTCGGGCAGAACGATATATGAAACCATGGGCGACTTATGCGAAACTTGGGGAGAGGGCACAGACAGTGAGTATGGATACTCGCATATAGGCGCAGTAGTAGGCGCGACATATCCGCAGCAGCTCAGCGACATGCGCAAAAGACTGCCGCATACTTTCTTCCTTGTGCCGGGCTACGGCGCGCAGGGCGGCGGCGCTGCCGACGTTGCCGGCGGCTTTGACGAAAACGGACTTGGTGCCATTGTCAATTCATCAAGAGGCATTATGTATGCATATAAAAAGCAGGGACTGCCAGAGGAAGAGTTTGCCCAGGCCGCAAGAGCCGAGGCAATACGCATGCGTGACGAGATTACTTCTCTGATTAACTTAAAATAACTCCTGCTAATCTGCTGCGTTAAAATAGCGGCCGCGGACATTTAAGGCACTTTTGTTATAAATAAAGCATGCCGACATATCCGCTTAGAATGCGGCAAAATCCGCAGATTATTGCAAAGATTGTCGGGATGAATATAGTTTTTGCCGATAAGCAAGTCAATCAAAATCTATATAGAAGCGTATACCTCATTACTTTCTATATTGGCATGGCAAAATACAGCTTATAGAGTATATGGCAAAATTTAGCATAACAGCAAAAGCTTATTATTGCTCCGCTTATATTAATCAAAAGCCTAATATTCCGCGCCTTTTTAACTATATTCATTTGACGCTTTCGCCCCGCATCATTTTTGTGCTGAATATGTTTTAAATTTTGAAGCTTTAAATATGAATAGATATTTATATGGCGGTAAATAGACGCTTGGTATAAAGACGTGGCTTAAGTGCTTACATATATTACAAATGGAGGAAATGCGAATGAAATATATCCAGGACGATTTTAAAATAATTAAAAACAGCGAAATACAGTCCGGCTTTTACGATATGCTGGTAAATTGTCCGTCTATAGCTGAGAAAGCGCGTCCGGGACAGTTTATAAATATACTTTGCTCTGATAAGCCGCTGCGTCGGCCGATTTCGATATGTGAAATAGATAAAGAGAGCGGAAATATCCGCATGGTGTATCAGGTGCGCGGCGAGGGGACTGAATGGATGTCGCGCCTATGCGAAAGTGAAATTATAAATCTGCTGGGTCCTCTGGGAAACGGCTTTACCATACCCGCAAAATCGCGCAGTATGGCGGTAGTCGGGGGAGGAATAGGAACACCTCCACTGCTGGGCGCGGCAAAGCAGTACCTTGCCGACAACAGCGAGCGTTCCTGCACCGCGGTGCTGGGATTTAGGAATAAATCCGCCGTTATATTGGAAGAGGACTATAAAGCTGTATGCGACACGGTAGTAACTACCGACGACGGCAGCTACGGCGAGCACGGGCTTGTAACTGTTCCTCTTGAGTCAGAAATAGCCAAAGGCGGAATAGACGTAATCATAGCCTGCGGTCCTACACCTATGCTTAAAGCGGTGGCGGCTGTGGGAGAAAAACATGGTATAACTACTTTTGTGTCTCTTGAGCAGCGCATGGGCTGCGGCGTCGGTGCATGTCTTGCATGTGCCTGCAAAATAAAACTTGCCGGTGAGGAGACATACTTAAAGGTATGCACACACGGTCCGGTGTTTAATGCTTCAAAGGTGGTGTGGTAATGGACAGGCTGTCAGTAAAAATAGCAGGTGTGGAATTTAAAAATCCAGTTATAACGGCTTCCGGCTCATATGGCTTTGGCAGGGAATACAGCGAGTTTTATCCACTGAGCAGACTGGGCGGAATAAGCCTTAAGGGCACGACAATAGCTCCCCGCATGGGCAACGAGCCGCCGAGAATAGCTGAGACGCCGTCCGGAATCCTCAACAGCATAGGACTGCAGAACCCGGGCGTTGACGCGCTTATATCCGACGAGCTTGACTGGCTGTCACAGCAGGATACGGTGATAATATCGAACATAGCCGGAAGCTCTGTCGACGACTATGCCGCTGTAGCGGAAAAGCTGGACGAACAAAAAGTGGATATGATAGAGGTAAATATATCATGCCCGAATGTTAAAAGCGGGGGAATGGCTTTCGGAACCGACCCGTCGGTGGCGGCAGCGGTGACAAAAGCCGTGCGGCGAAGCACGTCGAAGCCGGTTATTATGAAATTATCGCCGAATGTAACGGATATAACGGAAATAGCAAAGGCGGTGGAGGCAGAGGGGGCCGATGCCGTATCGCTTATAAATACGATTACCGGCATGCGCATAGATATTAACACTCGCCGTCCGATACTCAAAAACAATACCGGCGGCATGTCCGGCGGCGCGGTATTTCCTGTGGCGGTTAGAATGGTCAACGAGGTCTACCGCAGCATAAAGCTTCCGATAATAGGCATGGGAGGCATATCCACGTGGCAGATGGCGGTGGAGATGATGCTGGCCGGTGCGTCCGCCGTGCAGGTGGGTACTGCCATGTTCAGCGATGCGTATGCTCCTATAAAAATTATAGACGAACTGGAAAAATACGCCGAAAGCGCGGGACTTGAAAATATAAGCGAGATTACCGGCAAGGTAAATTTGTGGTAAATTTCAGGGCGCGGCTTATCGCATTTGTAAAGAGAGCCGCGCCATTTGAAATCGCCGTTATGTTTTAATGGGAATTTTTTATGGCTTATGTAAAGCGGCGACTTTGCTGGCGGGGAAACACGTAAAAAGCTATTTTCAGGTATGTAGCAAAGCAAGTTGCTAACAGAGAATTTTAGCGCTGGAAATCCGCCGTTGGAACAGCTGCCTGTTAACGGTCTGTAAGACAAGCGGTGCAATTAAAATAAATCCCGTGCGCTGAGATGTTTTTTTGCAAAAACTCTTATGGTGCTAACTCAATCTGCAAAATCAGCCGGTGGTCATGATTAAGCAGCGGTGCGGTATTTATTTGGCTGCGGTGTAAATGCTGCTTAATTGTATATGGTTCTCATCCGGATGCTTTCGACTGCATTGTTACACAGTCGACTATTCGCAGCTTATTTTTTTGAAATAGTATTATATTTTCTCCCGTTGTAAAAGTATTTCTAATAACGGTACACATATCGGCTGTCCTATGTTCTCGCTTGGGCATTATTGCCGCGCCGGCAGTCCGGCTATGCGCAGATTTATTAAGCTTTAGCTGCTGAGCAATAAGCATACATATCAAAGGAAAAATTATGGAAAAGACACTGTATCTCATACGCCACTGTGAGGCGGATGGCAATTTAAACAGAATATTTCACGGCAATTATGATTCAGACATAACCGAAAACGGTAAACGCCAGCTTGAAAAGCTCAGCCGCCGCTTTGCCGATATACATTTGGATGCACTTTATTCAAGTCCGCTGCGCCGCGCGGTCAAAACTGCCGAGGCGGTAGGAAGCGGCAAAAATCTGGGAATAAATATATGCCCCGGCCTTATTGAAATAAACGGCGGCAGTCTTGAAAACCGGCCATGGAAAGATTTCCCGCTGTTGTCAGAGAGCGAAGCATACAACTGGGTGCATATGCCGGACAAAGTGAAAATGCCCGGCGGCGAAACGATGCATGAGCTGTATAATCGCATATGGGACGCTGTGCTAAGCATAGTAAATGCAGAAAAAGGAAAAGTTATCGCTGCTGTCTCGCACGGCTGCGCTATCCGTGCATTCCTATGCCGCGCGCTGGGCTATGAAATAGACAGACTAAACGACGTCGGCTGGTGCGATAATACGGCGGTAAGTAAAATTGTTTTTGCCGATGACGGAACATGCAGTGTTGCTTATTTTAACGATGCGTCTCATTTGGACAGTGATTTATCTACTATAGAAAAGCAGAATTGGTTTAGGGACAGCGAAAATTATTTTAACGAATAATTTCAGGAAAAATTTTATATATGCGTTTAAAGTATTTTTATGCTTTTGCATTTACAAACAGCAGATTATAAGTTTTAAGTGATAGGGGCGCAATAACTTGGTAATAATGTCGGTAGATTTAGGCCTTGCACGGACAGGCGTTGCTTTTTGCGACAAGTCGGAAATGCTGGCTACCCCCGCGGGGAATATTGAAGAAAGCAATGAAAATGCCCTTGCAGAAAAAATAGCCTCCATGGCGGAGGAAAGAGGCGCGGAAATTATAGTCGTCGGCTATCCGGTAAATATGAACGGAACAATAGGTCCAAGGGCTGAAAAGTGCAGCGAAATAGCCGGTAAGATAGGTAAATATACAAAGGCTGAGGTAGTGCTTTGGGACGAAAGGAGCACCACCGTCTCGGCTTATGCAGCGCTTAAAGACGGCAACGTCAAGGGAAGAAAAAAGAAGGGAATAGTAGATTCATTAGCGGCAGCTATTATTTTAGAGAGCTATCTTGACTATCGCAGAAATATGCAATAAATAAAAATAGCAGATATCTATTTGACAGATGCAGTAAAGTTAAAATGCAGCATAAAAATTTAAGGCCATGCTGAATTTTGCGGATTTATTATAAAATCGTATGTTGTAAAATTTTATAACCTGTAATTTATAGTCTGTCTAAGCTTTAAAGATTTTTGACCGCTTGATAATGCGGCTGCTATATATAAAAACGAAAAATGGATGTATCTGAGCAGATACATCCATTTTTATAAGTCGTTTTAAATGCAAAAATATAATAGTAATATGCAATAATAGCGATATGCAGGAAAATTGAAAATAGCTGAAGCTTATTTTATAACACTTTCTATAACGCCGCCGCCAATCAGTTTGTCGCCGCAATATAACACCACCGACTGACCGGGAGTAGCGGCACGCTGCGGCTTTTTAAAATCAACCCGCAAATTTCCGCTGTGTATTGATATATAAGCGTCCGCCGGTGTGCTTTTATATCTTATTTTTGCCTGTACAGCTGATTGCGTCTCATAGCTTGAAAATTCGTCGTCTATTGAGCTGAAGGAATTACTGGCATGAGAAGAGATATACTTCAAATAATCATCATTTATGAAGTTGAAGTCGCTGCACAAAACCGCTGACGAATATGTGTCGTCATTGCCTCCGAGCGTTACTGTGTTATCGCCGGGGTTAATTGATACGACATACCGCGGCTCTCCAAAGGCCACGCCCAGTCCTTTTCGCTGCCCGATAGTATAGTTTGTGATACCAGTATGCCGGCCTAAAACATTTCCGCTTAAATCAATAAAGTTTCCCGGCTGGCTTTTAATGGTGCTGAATTTGTTTAAAAAATCGATATAATCATCATTGCTTATGAAGCAGATTTCCTGACTTTCCGGACTTTCGGCTGATGGAAGATTAAATTCTGCTGTGATTTTTCTAACATCGTTCTTGCTTAAATCACCAAGCGGGAGCAAAATATGGCTTAGCATATCCTGCTTTAAATTGTAGAGAACATAAGACTGGTCTTTTTGAATATGCTTTGCGATAAGTATCGCCTTTTTTCCATTTTCATCGGCTATGCGCGCATAATGTCCGGTTGATATGAAGTCAAAGCCCGCCGACATAGCGTAATTATAAAATCTGCCGAATTTAAAGCGTCGGTTGCACAGCACGCACGGATTAGGCGTCCGTCCTTTATGATATTCGCTTAAAAAATATTCTACTATTTCATTTTTAAAATCGTCCCTATAGTCAAGCACATGATGCTTTATATTAAGTGTTTTGCAGATTTCAGCGGCAGAACCGACGGTGTTTTCGGCTGCCTCTTCGTTGTCGGACCACAGCCGCATGGTGGCGCCTTCAACATGATAGCCGGAATTCATAAGTAAAATTGCAGCGGCCGAGGAATCAACGCCGCCGCTCATGGCAAGCAAAACTTTGCCGAGGTGCATAAAATCACGCCTTTGGATTTATTTTTTATATTATAGCATAAATTTTAACATTCAAAAACTATAATTGAAACGAGAAAATGTAGATAATTTAAATTATGGTTACAAAATGACACATAAAATAATATGTAAACTACAGTTGCGAGCAAAAATAGTGTTAAATAACATAAATCAGATATCTATAAATTTCAAAAAGGTGCATTATTAAAGCGTTTTTAAAATATCGAGGAATAATATTAACAAAAAATGAACAAATTGTAAATTTGTAATTATTTGTAATCTGCAACTAAAAAAATGCCAATTATCACTTGAAAAAAGATAGTGAATTGTGTAAAATATCAATGGAATAGTAGAAATGAGTTACGATTTTGATAATTTTAACAGATGAGGGGTAGTGAAAAAATGTCCAACCGTCTATTTCAAGGTGTTGTACATCAGATGAAAGAAACAATAGACCGTACCATAGGTGTTTTAGATGATACTTTTACAGTCATCTCGTGCAGTGATCTAACACGAATAGGAGAAACGCATGACATTAATTCGTCTGATTTAACAAATTCATATGACGGATTTGTTCGCGGAAATATAAGCTATAAGCCGTTTGGCCAGCCGCAGCGTCCGGAATATGTAGTGTTCGTAGAAGGAGCAGATCTTCAGGCGTCGCGCTACGCCTCAATAGTAGCGGTTGCACTTTCATCAATAAAGCAGTATTACGACGAGAAATATGACAGGTCTAATTTTATAAAGAATGTTATATTAGACAACATACTTCCTGGCGACATATATATCAAGGCGAGGGAGCTTCATTTTGATTCTGATATCTCCCGCGCTGTCCTGCTTATAAGGGTTGTAAGCAAGAACGACATATCGGTATACGATGTAATACAGAATTTGTTCCCAGAAAAGAACAAGGACTTTATAATAAACGTTAATGAGACGGACATAGCTCTTGTAAAGGATGTAAAGCCGGAGATTGAGACAAAAGATCTTGAAAATCTTGCACGTTCGATAGTGGATACACTCTCAAGCGAGTTCTACACTTATGCCGTTGTTGGAATAGGCACATGTGTAAACAACATAAAAGAGCTTGCGCGTTCATTTAAGGAAGCGCAGGTTGCGTTAGAGGTTGGCAAGGTATTTGACACTGAAAAGAGCATAGTAAGTTATGACAATCTTGGCATAGCCCGCCTTATATATCAGCTTCCGACGACTCTTTGCGAAACGTTTTTGCAGGAAGTGTTTAAGAAAGGTTCAATAGAAAGTCTTGATCAGGAGACATTGTTTACAATACAGCGTTTCTTTGAAAATAATTTGAACGTATCTGAGACCTCAAGGAAACTGTTTGTTCACCGTAATACTCTTGTATACAGACTGGAAAAGATAAGGAAGCTTACAGGACTTGATTTACGCGAATTTGATCATGCGATAATATTCAAAATAGCGCTTATGGTAAAGAAATATTTAACAGCTAATCCGGTCAAGTATTGAGAGGTTGAGAACAATTAATCAGCAGATATTGTCAAGCGGCGCAGTACAGCCGTTAATAGAGTTTAAGGGCGTATATAAGACATATGACAACGGTACCAAGGCCCTTTCTGATGTAAATTTGAGAATAGATAAAGGCGAATTTGTGTTTATAGTTGGTCCTTCAGGTTCAGGCAAGAGCACATTTATAAAACTGATAATACATGAGGAAAAGCTGGATGCCGGTGAAATATTGGTAAACGGGTTTAAGATGTCATCCCTTCGCAAAAAGGAAGTCCCGCTTTTAAGGCGCACCATGGGCATTGTGTTTCAGGATTTCCGCTTGATACCGACGATGAATGTGTTTGAGAATGTGGCTTTTCCGATGCATGTAGTCGGCGCATCAAAGCGCGAGATACGCAAAAGGGTATCATATGCGTTAAACTTAGTGGGACTGGGAAGAAAGGCGAGAAATCTTCCGCGTGAGCTTTCGGGCGGTGAGCAGCAGCGTGTAGGTCTTGCGAGAGCGTTGGTAAACAAACCGTCTATGATAATAGCGGACGAGCCTACCGGAAACGTCGATCCTAACATGGCGTATGAGATTGTTGATTTATTAGCTGAGATAAATCGCCGTGGCACGACTGTTTTAATGGTGACGCATGCGCATCAGTTAGTACGCGATTTTGATAAGCGTGTTGTAATGATAGAAACAGGACACATAGTTGCCGATAATGCCGGAGGTGTGTTCTGATGAAAGCAAGAAGCGTCAGATATCTCATAGGCGAGGGACTGAAAAATATATGGCTTAACCGCATGATGTCTATAGCATCTGTAGGTGTACTTATGGCTAGCATGCTGCTTATGGGAATTGCAATAGCTTTTTCTGAAAATGTTGACAGGGTAATGTCGGGCATTGAGAGCCAAAATGTTGTAATGATATTTCTTGATGAGGATATAAGCGACGAGCAAGCACAAGCTGTTTATGAGCAAATAAAAGGTCTGGACAATATCAATCCCGATGAGACTACCTACATATCTAGCTCCCAAGCACTTGAGGGAGTACTTGATGAAATGGGTCCTGAATATAAAGAATACTTTAATCAGTATTTTGAAGAAGGAAATACCATAATGCCCGAAACAGTGAGGGCATCAATGATAGATTTAGAGAAGTATGACCAGACAATAGCTGCAATAGAGAATGTTGATGGAGTAGATAGCTATAATTCCTCAAGAGATTTGGCGGTAATACTTACAACAGTACGCGACGCTATAAACACAGCTGGAATATGGATAATAGTATTGTTGTCACTTATAGCGCTGGTCATCATTTCCAATACAGTTAGAATAACAATGTTCAACCGAAAGCTTGAAATCAGCATAATGAAAGCGGTAGGCGCTACAAACGGATTTATACGATTTCCGTTTATGGTTGAAGGAATAACGTTAGGCATAATAGCATCAGTTTTAACTGTAGGAGTAGAATATTTGCTTTACAAATTAGCGATAAAAGCGCTTAATCCGATAATAAATATACTTGGATACAATCCCGTGCCGTTTTCGGACTTTATGTGGCTGATTCTTCTCATTTTCTTGGCGTTGGGCATTATATCAGGACTTATAGCAAGTATTATAACGATATCTAAGTATCTTCGCCGCGAAGGCAGCGAATTTAGCGCTTTATAAAAAATTAAATAGAATTAATTAAGATATTCAAGTTAAGGAGAGTGCATGTTTGTGGGACTTAAGAAAACTATACTGAAATCGACAGCAGTAATTATGTCGGCTGCTTTTGTAGCTCTTGCAGTACCAAGTGTAAGATATTTTGCTGGAGCAGATTCAGTAAGCTCCATGCAGGATAAAAAAGCTGACTTAGCTGATAAAAATAAGGAACTTCAGGAAGAAATAGACGCACTTAAGGATTCGCAGGCGGATAAACAGGCGCTCGCTGATAAATATGAAGAAAAGCTTGAAAATACCAAATCGATGCTTAATACTGTAATTGAAGAGATAAATGATACCGAAGTTAAGATAAATGAAAAGCAGGCAGAAATAGCACAAAAGGAAGTAGAACTTCAGGATGCAAAGGCTCTTTTTGAGGAAAGACTGAGAGCAATATACATGACAGGCAGCACTTCACAGCTTGAGTTGCTCCTTAGCGCAGAAAATTTAAGCGATTATCTTGTGAGGTCAGAACTTGTAAAGAATGTTACAGAAGCAGATAATGCGCTTATGGAAAGCATAAAGCAGAAAATGAGTGAAATTGAGGCGGCAAAGGCAGAGATAGAGTCTCAGAAAGCCAAAGCCGAAGAGCGCAAAAAGGATTTGCAGGCGCTTAATGTCCAGTATACAAAAGAGCTTGATGAATTAAATGCTGCTATAAATTCATTAAACGCTAAGGCAGAAGAACTTGATAATCAGATTTCGGAAAACGATGAGGCCATGGAAAAGCTTCAGGCGGAAATAGATGCAGCAATAGCAGAATCTCAGAAAAATAACGGCGATCGTGAATTTAGCAACAGTAATTCCGGCGGAGGCATAGTATATAAAAGTGATATGTTTACATGGCCGTTGCCGAACTGTTATACAATATCATCTAAATTTGGCTACCGTACAAATCCGGTAAGCGGAAAGTATAAGCTTCATGCTGGCGTTGACATAGCTAAGTCTGGGATATATGGCAGTCCGATAGGTGCGGCTGCAGACGGAATTGTAATTAAAAGAAGTTATGATTCTGGCGGATATGGCAATTATATAATGGTAGACCATGGCTCATTTGAAGGTAATCATTATGTAACGCTTTATGCGCATATGTCATCAGTTGCAGTATCGGCTGGGCAAACTGTTAAAGCTGGGCAGACTGTAGGCTATGTTGGCGATACTGGCGGTGTCACGGGTCCGCATCTTCATTTTGAAATAAGAGTAAATGGCTCTCCGACAGACCCAATGAACTATTTTAACTAATATACATACTTTTATAAATAAGTGGGCTGCTTTAAAAAAGGCGGCCCATTTTTATAAGAAATTATCAAAAAGAATACTTTTTAAATATAGGTATATAATTTTATTTGAGCAATAAACAATATATATATATATATATAGACTGAAAGGATAAATGACTATGAATAAGAAAGTACCACTTGGTGTAACAATAGCACTTATGATAATTGCGGTATCGGTGGCTGTTACAATATCTCAAATAGTATCTGTGGCTTATTATAATAATGATTATACAGATGTAGAGGCATTGAAAGAAGCATACAGCAAGCTTAATGAGATAGACGCTATCGTTTCCGAAAATTACGTAAATGAGACTGATTCATCGAAAATAGCTGATGGTATGGCGATGGGATATATAGCGGCGCTGGATGATAAGTGGGGAGCGTATATGACAGCAGACGAATATAAAGCAACGCTGCAGTCTATGATGGGTAAAAATATAGGCATAGGAGTAAATATATATCAGGATGTTGACACGGGATATATTTACGTGTCATATGTAATGGAGAACACTCCAGCTGCATCATCTGGACTTCAAAAAGGCGATCTGATATGCAAGGTCGGTGGAACAGATGTAAATGAAATGGGATATTCAGAGGCGGTAAATGCTATTAGGGGAGAAAGCGGAACCTCTGTAACATTTACCGTAAAGCGCGGAGAAGAGCATATTGATTTTACAATTATAAGACAGGAATATACAGATATATCAGTACAGTCGAAGATGATAGGTAATATAGGGTATATAAAAATTACCGATTTTAACGACAGTACGCCTGCACAGTTTAAATCTGCGGTAGACTCAATGAAAAATCAGGGCGCCGCGGGGCTGATATTTGACTTAAGAAATAATGGCGGCGGTACACTTGCATCGGTTGAGGAAATGCTTGATTATATTTTGCCGGAGGGAGTGCTTGTATCAGCAGAATATAAAAACGGCGTTAAAGAGGATTTATTTACATCTGATGCGAATTGTGTAGATCTGCCAATGGCAGTTCTTACAAATGGAAGCACGGCGAGTGCGGCAGAACTTTTTGCGGCGTCTGTCAGAGACATGAATAAGGGAGTTTTAGTAGGCGAAAAGACATATGGCAAAGGAGTAATGCAGCAGACATACAATCTTTCTGACGGCTCGGCAATACGCATTACAATAGCAAAATTCTATCCGCCGAGCGGCGTTAATTTTGACGGACAGGGACTTGAGCCAAACATAGCTTCTTCCCTTACAGAAGACGAAGCTAAATATTTCTATAAACTAGAGCCGGAGAATGACTCTCAGGTTAAAGCGGCGCTTGATTACTTTGCCGGACTCAATAATGCCGGCGCTGAGGACCAGGCGGCTTAAATTAAAATATTCTAAAACCTAAATTATGGGAATAAATTATGTATGTCAGAGGTAATATAGCTGTTAAGACAAACTAAACAATATAATTGTTGCTAATTATAGATAAAAGGTATTATAATATAAATAATATATTTTTATAACGCCAAATTTCGGTAAGTAAAAATACTTTATATCTTGTATTGCCGATAGTAAACTGAACAAAGTAGGATAGTGGCTCTAATAAAAAGTTATGTTTCTTTGGTGATAGATAAAAAGCATTTGCAATTTTCCAGGTAAATAAAATAACTAAACGATTTTTGACTTTTGGCACTACTAAAGATTAAGAGAGGTATAATTATGGATAAGCAGACTAAACGTATATTGCTGTTTATTGCATTTGGCGTCTGCCTGTTTGTTGGGCTAAACCATATTAATGTTATATGGAATTTTATAGTAACAGTATGTAAGCTGCTTATTCCAGTAATAGCTGGAGGAATAATTGCTTTTTTCTTAAATGTCCCTATGAGTGGATTTGAAAAATTGCTTAATAAGATATCACAAAAGCTTAAATTTAAAATATCGCCGAAAGTAAATAGAATGGTAAGTCTTCTGCTTACTATTATCTGTATATTACTGGTAATAGTGCTAGTATGCGTAATAGTAATACCTGAAATAATATCGTCGGTTGTTAATGTATATAGCGTTATTCAATCCAAAATACCGGAATGGATAGAAGTACTTAAGAGCTATAATATAGATACTACTTGGCTAACACAGTGGATATCCAGTCTTAATATAGGCGCACTCATTCCGAGCATAACAAGCAGCGCTGGAAATATACTGAACAGTCTTATAGGCGCTGCAACATCAACTGTAAGCATAGCAGCGAATACGCTTTTTGCAATAATAATCGCGCTTTATATTCTGCTTGATAAAAAGAATCTGTCCAGACAAAGCAAAAAGGTGATTTATGCGCATATAAAAGAGCCAATAGCTGAAAAAATAGTATCGGTGGCTTCCTTTATCAGCAAGACATTTTCAAAATTTTTATCTGGACAATGCGTTGAAGCGATAATACTTGCTATGCTTATTTTTATAACATTTACAATAGTACAGCTTCCTTACGCAAGTCTTATAGCAGTATTAGCAGCTGTTTTCTCATTTATACCGTATATAGGTGCTTTTGCAGCTTGCCTAATAGGCGCGGTTTTAACGCTTATGGTTGATCCTGTAAAAGCTCTGATATGCATAGGTGTATATTTAGTAGTACAATTTGTGGAAAGTCAGTTTATATATCCGCATGTGGTCGGCAATTCAGTGGGACTCGCACCAGTATGGACATTGCTTGCAGCTCTTATCGGCGGCAGCTTGTTTGGAATAATAGGTATGATATTCTTTATACCTATTACTGCGGTTGTTATTGCATTACTTACAGAGCATGTAAATGATAGATTAAAAAAGAAAAACATCAAAATAGAATAATGTGTTTAAAAGTTTAGCGTAATAGTTTAAATCCTGAAATTATACAAATAGTATTCAAGCCTATACAGATTGTATAAAACAGCGCTGCTAAGTGCAGCGCTGTTTTTTTTTTATTATGCTTGGTAGAGGGGAATATTTAGCATGAGCATTTATTGAGCAAAAATAAAATCGGCTTTGCGATACAATAAAAAAGAATTATATAATTCCATAAAAATATAAAAACAGAATCTTTTTATTGTATGTGTTAGAAATAATCAATTATCTACTTTATATTATAAATTAAAGCAGCAGGGCGGCCGCTGCAGAGCCAAAATTAGAAAATAAAAGGAATACTGCGTTTTTGAGATTAATTTAAAATTATATAATTGGGAAAAATGTTTGCAAAATTCAAATACCGACAAAGATTTCTAAAACAATGATGTTAACATAATAAATAAGCCAAAAAATACACAGGTTTACATAAATCGATTGACATAATATTTATAATATTTAACATAATGTCTTTACATAAAATTGTACATAATGCCAATATTTTAAAATGACGGGTAAAATTTGTTGATATTTGGCCTTAAATATATTATTATTAATATTACTGAATGGAGGCAAAGCGCATGAATAACGCAAAAATTGGATTTATAGGTGTTGGCAATATAGCCGGTGCCATAATAGGCGGCATATGTAAACAAGGTTACATAAAACCTGAAAATATCTATATATATGATGTGGATGACAGAAAATATGATAACTTTTCTAAATATGGTGTAAAGGCATGCGCTGTTACAGAAGATGTAATAAATAATTCTGATTATATATTTTTAACTGTAAAGCCAAACAACTGTGATACGGTAATGAGTTCTGTAAAGGACATGAACATTACAGGAAAATGCTTTGTAAGTGTTATGGCTGGAGTTTCAATTGCTAAGCTTAAGAGCTATGTCGGCAATGCAAAGGTGATAAGGGTTCTTCCCAATACACCGCTGCTTTTATCATGTGGTGCTACGGCGATAGCGTATGAAGCACCGGTCACGGAAGAGGACTATGACTTTATCTACGGTGTATTTTCTTCCTGCGGACTTGCCGTCAAGGTAAGGGAAGAGGACATGGACACTGCGATAGCGGTGAGCTCCAGCGCTCCGGCTTATTATTTTCTGCTGGCCAAGGCGGGCGTTGAATATGCTAAATCGTGCGGAATGGATAGCGAATCTGCCTTAAAGCTGTTTGCAAAAACGCTTGAGGGCAGCGGCAGAATGCTCACTGAAAGCGGAATGACGCCGGACGAGCTTATAAGAATGGTTACTTCTCCGGGCGGCACTACTCAGGCGGCGCTTGAATCGTTTGAAGAAAACGGCTTTGCTGACATATTTGTAAAGGGCATGGAAAGCGCAGCGGAAAAATCTAAAAGACTTGTGAAATAAGCTTTTAGAATAAAGCGGACAACTCCCGCATAATATGTTTTAGGATTATTGCTTCAGAGCAATGACGATATTATGTTGCGGAGGGCTTTATATATGGAAGGGACAAACCGTTTGCCGATTCCTCGCAGGAGAAGAAAGGCAAGGGGCGTTGCGATAAGCAGTGCAAATTTTAAATTTCTGATAATGTGCGTGGTTATTATAACCGGCATGATAGTCGGCGCGGCGGTTATACAGCGCGGCTATGCGATTTATTACACCAAAGGGCTGTTTGAGAATTTTATTTCTTTAAGACAGAGTCAGGGATTTTTTTCGGTTTTCTTTTCATCGCTTGGCTCGGTGTTGATTTTACTGATAATAGTATTCATCTCTGGTTTATCGGCGGCGGGAATACCAATTTCTTTTGCGGCGCTTATATATAAAGGCCTTGGTTTGGGTCTTACGTGCGGATATTTATATTTATCATATGGTTTTAACGGGTTGCTTTTTTCGGTTGTAATTATAGTACCGCACGCGTTTATATCTTCCGTAGCGCTGATACTTGCATGCAGAGAAAGCTGCCGTATGTCGATGTTCATATTTTCTCAGCTTTTGCCGGAGTCAAAGTATTATAAGCTTTGGAACGACTTCAAGCTGTTTTGTAGGAGATATTTAATTATTTTGGTAATAAGCATAATTTCATGCTTTATAGATGCGATGCTGTCAAAATTATTTATAAATCTTATATCGCTTTAAAAATGAGGGGACGAAAATGGTAGATTATTACAAAGAATTTGAAACGTACTTAATAGAGAAGAAGCATGTTTCAGATAATACGCTTGAGTCTTATATGAGAGACATAGGACAGTTTTTGTCTTATCTCAAGGGCAAAGGGATGGCCGACCCGACCAAGGCAGGCAACGGCGATATACGTACATATATAAGCGATATTGAATCTGCCGGCAGGTCGCATTCTACGGTTATGCGGGTGCTTGCGTCGATAAGATGTTATTATCAGTATTTAGTCTTTGAGAATGTAATATCGGAAAATCCGGCAATGGGAATAAAGCTCGCAAAAATGGAGAAAAAACTACCAAGCATACTTACGGGGCAGGAAATAGACTTGCTGCTTGCTCAGCCTGATATGAGCGATGCAAAGGGTGCACGCGACAAGGCGATGCTGGAGCTACTTTATGCCACGGGATTGCGTGTAACAGAGCTTATTGACCTCAATATGCAGGATATTAATCTTTCGATAGGTATTCTGCATTGCGCAAGCAGTAAAAATGAAAGAATAATTCCTATTTATCCTGGCGCTGTAAAGGTGTTGGAGCATTATATAACAAAAGCACGTCCGCTTATGGTTATGGACAGCGACGAAAAAGCGCTGTTTACCAATATAAATGGCACAAGGCTTACAAGGCAGGGCTTTTGGAAGATAATAAAGGCATATACTAAGCAGGCGGGCATAAAAAAAGATATAACACCGCATACCATGCGGCATTCATTTGCTACGCATATGCTGGAAAACGGCGCTCAGCTTAAGGATATACAGGAACTTTTGGGACATGCTGATATATCTTCAACGCAGGTATATGCACACATAATGAAAGACAGATATGCAAATATATATAAAAAGTATCATCCGAGGGCAAAGCAGCATTAGATTTTTCATTCAATACTATTAGTAAAACAGTATTTCTATAAAGTTGCATATATAGTGATTTATGTGTATAATACTTAACTAATGCATATATTAAAGCCCCATAGAATAATCAGTGTTATTTATATTTTTATAAAAAAATAGATTAAGCTTATATTTGGACATATAACTGAAATTTCCCCGGAAATAAAATTGGGGAAAGCAATAAAAGGACAGGAGTAATAATTTTGGCAAAATTCAAGCTGTACAATTTTGAAAAAGAAGGCAAAGGAGTAAGACGCGGGGAACAGAAAAACAGGGTATCGCTGTATTTTTCAATACTTTGGCGAAAGCTATGGAGCATATGCAAATTAAGTCTAATCTGCTCTATTTTTGTAATACCTGTAGCGATAATAATAGGCTCCCTTGTTTTTATGCAGAATTATTACGGAATAAATCCTATATTTTATCCAGTGTGTTTTGCACCGATAATAATACTTGGTCCGGTTATGACGGGAGCTATAAGAATAGCGCGTGATTTTGCCCGTGAAGAGCCGGTATTTATATGGTCAGACTTCATATCTACAATAAAGAAAAACTTTAAGCAGTCTATAATAGTATCAGTTATAGAGTATGTTATTTTGGCATTTTTATATATAGCTGTTGCGTTTTATTTCTCAGCTATTGCAAACAGCGTATTTTATGTAATACTATTTGGCCTTGCGCTTATGTTTACTATGATATTTTTATTCATGCAGTATTACATGGGACTTATGATTGTAAGCATGGATTTAAATATAAAACAGCTTTTTAAAAACGCGGCTATTTTTTCAATTGTATGTTTATGGAAAAACTTTTTGATTACGTTGATATTGATTGCTATTGTGGCGCTTTTATATTTCCTAATTATATTTTCGCTGGCGATGCCGGTTTTAGTGCCCATATGGATTATACTGACATTTGGATTTTTGATAGGATTTGTACTTTATACCATAGCTTTTATAGCTTATCCGTCTATTAAGAGATATGCGATAGATCCATATTATGAAGAGCATAAAGAAGAGACGGCCGAAGCAGTAAAAAATGCATCTGAAGAAGACGAACTTCCGGAATATGTATATGAAAACGGAAAAATGGTACATCGCTCGGTTATAGAAAACAATCCGGAAACGATATTTGACGACGACCCGAAGATTAAATAAAATACCAGATATAATAAAATACCCTGCTGTGCATAACCGCATGGCAGGGTATTTTTTATTTAACTTAAACTGAAAAATATTACCCAAAAAGCTTTATTGGAGTGCTTTGATTGGTGATGTATAAAAAATATCCAGTGAAAAATCACAGAACGTTATAATAATCATATTTGTCAATTTTCCTAAAATAAGCAATTACTTATTATTTGGATGTTTATTTTCGCTGTTTTTAATAATGACATCTATAAAGTCTAATATTATTCTTTTAATATGATCGCCTAATAATAAAAGAAAATGTGTGAAAAGCCGGCTTTATATCATAAATTTCATATTTTTTAAACAACTACTTTTTATACAAAAATATTTTGTAACAGGCAAATCTTAAAATCTCAAATAAAAAAGCACCGGAGACATCCGATGCCGCGTGCATAAAGCGACTAAGCCTATAAGCCGAGTTCTGTAAATTATACAAATATGCACTTTTCGTATAAAATGACAACCATCTATCTAAGCCGTATGTTGCCATACGGCTTAAGCCACGCTTTCAGGAACACGCCGGGCAGACGTATGGTTCCTTATTGGTGTTGCTCCGGATAGGGTTTACATGGCTGTACGGTCTCCCGCACACCGGTGAGCTCTTACCTCGCCTTTCCATCCTTACCGCATAAGCGGCGGTATATTTCTGTTGCACTTTCCCTAAGGTCGCCCTCGGCGGCTGTTAGCCGTTATCCCGCCCTGTGGAGCTCGGACTTTCCTCAGCAAAATATATGCCGCGGCTGTCCAGCTTACTCGCCGTATTATTATAACACACCATATGCTGAAAATCAAAATTTTACTGTCGCACTTTTAAAACTCCTGCATATCATAGGTAATGTAGACAAGCAGGGAGGAGGTGTTTGACTTATGTGTTGTTGTCAAGGTTGTAATTCCGGCTGCGGTTGTTTTACAAGCAATGCGTCTGCATGCGGATGTCCTTCGATAAATTGCTCATGCTGTGACTGTTGTACTCCCAGTTGTTCTTGCTGTGATTGCCAGGCAGCCGCTTGCCAGTGCTGCGATTGTTCGACTAATAACTGCTCGAATATAAATTGCTGCACATGCGGATCTTCATCAAATAGCTCCGCCTGCAGCTGCTTAAACAGCGGTTCATCGCTGTGTGGCTGTGCGTCTAATAGTGTTAATAATTGCTGCTGCTCCTTGTGGGGAGCCCCTTCATTTGCCTGTCCGGCCTTTAGCTGGTAGTCAGGTTTATATAGAAGAATAAAGCTCTTTGACATTAATTATACTCAAAGATGTTAAAGTGAATTTGAGGAGCTGTTTTGCAGCTCCTCAAAAATTTTAACTACGGTAATAAATATATTTGAAAATAGGCATTATAAGGTTTTATATGTAACAAATGCTGTATCATAAGAGACTAAAAGCATTAAGACGATTATGAAGCCGCAAATTATACGCCTTATTTAAAAGAGCCTTTCATTAAAGTATATTATTCAAATATAGTTTCGGTTACTTTGTCGCAGCTTTTGGGACTGTATACCCACTTGTCAATGTGCCCTTCGGTAAGGAAATACTTAAGTTCGGCAGGGCTGTAATCGGCGTCAAACGAATCAACAATTATAAGTTTAACTTTCATCTTTTCAGGTATAAGGCTTTTGATATATACGCTCGCCTGCTGTCCTGCATAGACATTTTCATGCGGCTCCGCCAGCCCAGCCAAGTTAGGAGTAAGCTCAACAAATACTCCATAGTCCTCCACTGAGCGAATTATTCCTGATACTGTCTGACCCTGCTCAAATGCCGCAGCGTTTTCCTCCCACGTGCCAAGCAGCTCTTTATGAGACAAAGAAATACGGCCGTCGGCGTCGACAGATTTAACAACTGCTTTTATGTCGTATCCCGGAGCAAACCTGTCGCGCGGATGTGATATTCTAGAGACAGATATCATGTCTATTGGAATAAGTGAGATTATTCCGCAGCCAATGTCGCAGAACGCGCCGAAAGGCTCAAGGTGCGTAACCCGCGCATTAATAATATCACCGGGTAATAGACTTGATATATATTCTTTGCTGCACAATTCCTGCGCCTGACGTCTTGATAAAAGGGCATAGCTTGAGCCGTCGTCATCTTTCTCTATGGACTGCACAGTGAAGCAAACTGGCTTATTTACTCGCGCTATTAGCGCAATATCTCTCACAGTGCCTTCTTTGATGCCTACGGCGCCCTCTTCGCGCGGTATTATGCCTTTCATGCATCCAAGGTTAACGTGCAGATTGTGTGCTGAGTCGCAAAGGGTTGCCCTTGCTTCAAGTATTTGCTTTTTTGCAATACATTCTTGAAGCGATTGCTCGCTTTTCATTGCGTTATTGTTTTCTTCGCTGTCAAGCAGCCACCCCTCGGGATAATATGTGTTCATTTTAAACCTCCACTCCGCCGGTAAACAGCGTTTATAGTTAAAGCCCGGACTTTTAATGTCCGATAAATTAATATGATAATTAAAGGGTGATATATTACTCTTTTTATTAATTACTGATAATATTTTATTTTAGATGCAGGTGTTAAAAATACATAGCAAAAAATAATTTATTATAAATAGCCTAATATAAGGATAAATTCCTTATTTAGGCTGCTTTACAACGGTAACCTTAAGTCCGTGACAGCAGGTCATAAGCGATGTAAGACTATGTCGGCACTCAAGCGGCGCACGCACACTGACATAAGCGGCGCGGCGAAGCTCCGGCTCGGTTCTTGAAGGATTAAGATAATCGTCATGGAAGTCATTTATAGCAGGTATTCCGTTAAAGCGATTATTGTCTATTAAGCCTATTGTCTGCTTGCCGGCGTCGTCCATATTTTTTGCAGCCGGATATTCATAGCCGTATGCTTTGTTCTGCTTCCTGCCAACGTAAATCGTTATGCTGTGCACGCCCGGTATCTGATCTCTTATAAGCCTGCAGGCGCGCTCGGCCAAATCCCTGTTTTCAAATTCTGCTGATACATTTACTTCATATGTCATAACCATTCTCCTGTCTTATTATTTAAATTACAAATATATTATTTACCATTTAAACCATATAAGAGCTGGAAAATTAAGACACATATTTTCTATACTTTTGAGGAAAATAACATTAAAAACGAGGAAGATAAAATGAAAGAATATCGTCCGGCGAATAAAGCTGCATACGTACTGAATATATGGACTATTTTAATTGCGCTTCTGCTTTCTCTATTTGCCGGAATAATTATTGCTTTCAGCATAACGGTTGGCGTAATTATGCTCCTGCTGATTGCAATCTTAACGCTTGTTCTCATATTTTTCGCTATTCCGACATTTATAAAAAAGAAGCGCATAGAAATATCAGAGGAAAAGATAATTATTTCCGGGGGAATAATTTATAAACACGACAAAATAATAAGACGCGAAAAGATTATATATGTAAGCCGTATAAAATCGCCGCTTGCTGCTCTGTTCGGAGTTTGCAGCATAAGGCTCAGCAGTGCCGGCAGCACTTTTTTTATCCCGCTGGTAAGTTATGAGAAGTCTGAAGAACTCATGCTGCTGATATAAAATTTTTACTGCATTTCAGTGCTAACATGAGGCAAGCAAGATTAAAGTTATACGCATTAAATTGTTTAATCAGATACGCTGAATAGAGCAGAGCGTTTACGCCTTGATTTTTCATCACTTGGAAAATCCTAAAATTATGATAAATATTTTTTATGCGATTATAACAGCAAGATATTTGCTTATGCTTTATAATACTTAACACAAACGGGATTATATATCTAAGATATGCGTGTATGCATATAATCTTAAATGATTAGTAAGCGGCGAGCAATCTCTGACAAAATTCGACATAACTTTCTTTATTATCACACACTGAAACCGGATTAACAAGTGTTTGAGGAAATATTTCACGAACGATTTTACTCTTTTGTTGTGCATATTACGAATAAAAATACAATTGTTTGGAAAAAATATTCACCAACAATTTTACGCTTTTTACGGAGAAAGAGAAATGGAGCATAAAACAGATGCCAGTATATCAAAAAAAACAATAAAATCACATCCAATTATGATAATGCATTTTCTTTCAAGATATATTTTACTGCTTATAATACCATCGCTTAAAAGCATAGCCTCATTTTTTGCATCGGGAAGCCTTAAAGAAGATTCTGTGTGGTATTTGTTTTTTATGGCGTTAATAGTTATAATATCCATTCTAAAGCTGCTGCGTTGCAGAATTTATGCATTAAAAACGCATATAAGGACAAGACAGGGACTTTTTTTCATGAAAGAAAATATGATAAATCTAGATAAAATATCCAACATTACGGCTTATTCAGGTATTTTGCTGCACTTATTAAAGGCGGTTTACGTCAAAATAGATACTGAGGCAGGGAAGAGGAAAAAGTCCGACTTTGAAATCATTATGTCAAAAGATGATTATAACTTTCTTGTTAATATGGTATTTAGAGAGGGGAAGAGTACATCAGAATTTTTATTCAGTCCAGAAAAAATATGTATAATGGCTTTATCGGCCACGTCAGTTATTACCGGCTCTGCGCTTATGTTTTCCGTTATTAATTATGTTTCGCAGATTACGGAGGAAAATATAGCCGATAAGCTGTATGAAAGTATAAATAATACGGTATCTCTGCTTGATTTTATTTTGCCGAGGGCGATTGGAGTTATAGCGGCATTGGCGGCGGCAGGGTTTATATTTTCTTTTTCTTATACGCTTTTTAAATATTCTAACTTTTATGTAAGCAGAAACGAATGCCCAAATGGCGCCTTTATTTATATAAGCTGCGGGCTTATTTCAAAAAAAGAGATAAGGCTGAAAGAAAGCTGCACAGCTGCAGCTTTTATAATTCGACGTCCGCTTATGAGCCTGCTGCGGCACGATATTACAAGAATATACGCTGCAGGCTATGGAAGTTCCAAAAGTGAGCTGTCAGTCTTGCTGCCGGCGACCGGCAGAGACAAAACATTTGGCTTTATTAACAGCTTACTTACGAATATGCAGTATACTTCGCCCTCGCTTATACCAAGCAAAGGTAAGGAACATAAATTTATTTTGCCGCAGATTATATGCATAATTTTGCTTCCAATAGCCGCCGGTGTGCTGTCGCTGTTTGTCGGAATTCACAATGAGGATTTGTTTTTTGTTATTCTGATATTGTTGGGGATAATAGTTATATGGCTGCTCTCAGGATATTTTGCATCGAAAAATTCCGGCATACATTTTGACAAAAGTTCATCTAAGACAATATCTTTCAGGACGACAAAATACTCATGTAACATAATGGCGATGGTTAGCACAGACAATATATCGTTTATAAAAATAACACAGTCGCCGTTTGAGATAAAAAGCCGTCTATGCTCTGTAAAGGTATATATTTATTCGGGAGAAAGGATAAACTGTAAGATTAAAGCTTTACGTTATCACGACGCTGCAGCACTTTTAAAAAATGAGACCTGATTATATATTAAATGCGGAGAAAATTATAAGACCTAACTTTATAAAGTCGCTTTTATAAACACAGCTTAGCATTCTTTAAAAAGATATTGCTGCAATTATATGAGGCTTTTTGTCACAGATTTAAAAAAGTAAAATTTTTATTTTATATGCGTCATGTTCTAATTCTTAAGAAAATAAAAGACATAAAAAGAACCACCAAAGCTTTGGCGGTTCTTTTTATAAAAATATGCTTAGGGCAATATAAATACATAATTAGTTAATGCATAATCGTCACTTATTATAGTTAAGTTTTAAGCTTGATTTATTTTGCTGTATCTGATAGGATTAAAGAAACGTAAAATTTGTTTAACGGCTTTGAATAGGCTAATTAAGGACGGCAACACCTATATTGAGATATAATGCAAATAATATCCATATAAGATAGGGAACAAGCAGAAGTGCGGCGGTGTTGTTTATCTTTTTAAATTTAATTATTGTAGCAATTACCGCAACAATAAGCGCGCCGAGCATTATTGCAGCTATGGTAAACTGTCGGAATCGGAAGAATATTATCGGCCATAATACGTTTATAATAAGCTGAGCATAATATATTTTCATTGCTTGCTCTTTTGATGAGTGCATGCCTCGAGTATCTGAGACTATATATGCTGAAATTCCCATTAGAATATACAGAATGCTCCAGACTACCGGGAAAATCCATGCCGGTGGTGAGAGCGGCGGCCGATTGAGGGTTGGGTATACTCCGCCCATGTTGCCGGATATTAGGGATGATAATATGCCAAGCCCTATGGGAATTACAAGGCATATAAGAAGTCTTTTGAGGTTTATCGTTTTATTCATAAGGAAAATCTCCTTTAAAAATGTCTTTGTCTTATATTATTAACATATTTTTATGAAAATAACTCTCTGCGTGTCCTTTTTTGCTTTTTATTTATTTTTATGTGCTGTTTTTAAAATTTTATTATCAGCCGACTATCCTGATTTTTATATGCTGAAGCAACGGAGTTGATTATATGCCGTCTATATATAAAACATGCTGCTTTACCGGACACAGGGAAATAAGCGATAAAGAGATGGTGCTTAACAAAATTTATGATGAAATTTTGAAATTGTATAAAAACGGTACGGTGAATTTTATATCCGGTATGGCAAAGGGCTTTGATATGCTTGCGGCGCGTCAGGTAATAGCTCTAAGAAGCAAATACAGCGACGTACAACTTATATGTGCTTTGCCGTGCCGGGACCAGACGGTTTTTTGGGATGAATCTGAGGCAATAGCTTACAGCGCCATACTTGATATAGCCGATAGGGTTGTATATGTATCTCAATTTAATCAAAGAGGCGCTATGCTTAAGCGCGACAGATACATGGTCGATAATTCCGACATAGTCGTAGCTTATCTGACAAAAAGCAGTGGCGGGACATACTACACAGTAAAATATGCAAACGAAAAGGGTGTAAAAGTTGTCAACTTGGCCAATGAAGCTTATGTTTGAGATAATTTTATAATATAAATAGTATGCCGGACTTTATAATACCAAGGCATGGCAGAGAATGATAAAAGTGGAGCTTTTAAGTATACTTCAATGCTTGCTGCAATATTTTTTATAAGATATATTTAACTGGGCCTTGTGCTGGCAACAGAGGTGAAAACATGAATAAAGGCTTTGAAACAAACAGAGTTGGAATAAATTATGAGCTTAAATCTATAGAAAATTTAAAAATTGCGCATATAAGTGACTTACATAATTCTTGTTTTGGACAGCAGAATATTGATTTAGCGGCAGAGATAAACAAATTTGAGCCAGATATAATAGCTTTCAGCGGAGATATGGTTAATCATAATCATGTTAACCCGATACCGTTTATAGATTTGCTGAAAAATATAAATGTTGAATGTCCGATGTATTTTTGCCTTGGAAATCATGAAATAAGGTTTAGACGGCTTAACCGCGAAGACTATGACGAGGTCATGTCTCAGATTACGTCTCTTGGCGTTAATCTTTTGGACGATGAGCATGACAGTATAAATATAAATGGGTATGATATTAATATATATGGACTTGCAACTGTGGCCTCGGGATATGGTTCGTCTGTAAAATCCATAACTAAGCGTATCGGCTCATGCGATAAAAATGCTTTTAATATAGTTTTGGCGCATTCGCCGTCGTGGTTTGACTCATTGGCGGAGTGGGGCGCCGACTTAGTGCTTTCAGGACATGTACACGGCGGTATTATCAAGCTGCCGGTGCTTGGCGGACTTCTTTCTCCCGAGTGCAGCGTACTTCCTAAATATGATTCCGGACTTTTTGAGTATAATAATCAGTCAAAAATGTATCTTTCAAGCGGACTTGGTGGCGCGCTTGACAATTTCAGATATAAAAATCCAAGAGAGATATCTCTTATATATGTTAATTGTGCATCTGCGCCAAAGGAAAAGGTGAGAAAGCGCATTGCTACAGATATTAAGTTTTCTCTTAAAATTTTGCTTACGTTTATAATGATACTTACTATTATATTTTCATTTATTCCAATGTCACTTGGGTATGCAAATAAAACCATAGTGGCTAATTTAGTCCTAAGTATTTTGGGTATAATGAGCATATATCCGCCTAAATTTATTGTTAATTCGCGGATTTTTGCAATGAAAGAAATTTTGTTTATTTTAAGGGTGGCAATGATAACGGCATATATTATTTCTACTATTGTTTTTATTTTTTAAACATGGTTAAGAAATTTGCATTTTATTTGCTTTTTGATGTAGTCTTTATATTTTGTACAAAATGAGGGCATCCTTCGGCTGCATTTGTTACTATAGCAGCTTTTTCAAGCCGGCAATATCCGTTTTTTTGATATTTGCAGTTCCTTGAACAGGTTATAAGGGCCATATTTATATATAAACTCCTTTTTTGCGTTATTATAGGTGTAATTATTATCTTTATTATATTTTTTTAAATTATACATGTAGCAAAGGTGTCTAAAATAAATATTAATGGTGGATTATGGAGCGTTTTTTAAAAAATCCGAATCTTCCAGAAAACGATGTAACACTTGTCGTAATGTCTGGAATTGACAGAAATTTGATATCAAAAGTAGAAAACATGGGAATATCGGTGATAACGGTAGATGCTTGCTTGGCGCTTGCTAATCCGGTAAATTCTCATGCAGATATGCTTATACATCATTTGGGCGGAAATAATTTTGCCACAGCTTTAAATTTGCCATGTTTTAGACAGCTCGAAAGCGAAGAGGCAAGTATAGCATATATTGGAGAAAGATTAGGTAACGTCTATCCATATGATATCTTGCTCAATTTTGCAAGAGTAGGCAATTTTGTCTTTGGACGCGCAGATATTATGCCGCTTTTATTAAGGGAATATTTTAAGAATAATGATATTAGCATGATAAATGTAAAACAGGGTTATGCAAAGTGCTCAACAGCGGTAGTTGATGAAAACTCAATTATAACAGCCGATGAATCAATAGCAGGCGCGGCGAAACTAATTGGATTGGATGTATTGCTTATATCTCCAGGAAATATTGTGTTAAATGGTTACAATACAGGTTTTATTGGCGGATGCTGCGGAAAAATCGGAAAATGGAAGATGGCGTTTACAGGTAATATATATACTCATCCAGATGGGGAAAAAATAGCAAATTTTTTATTTGACAGAAATATCCAGCATATATTTCTTTTTAATGGGCCACTGATTGATATAGGTGGAATATTGCCTCTAAAAGAGAGATGTTAATATTTTACAATAAAAGTCAAATATTATTTTGTAAAAATGATCTACATTTGATAAAATAATATAACATAAAGGATATAATAGTACATTGCAGAATGAGGAATGAGTGCTGCGCCAAAATATAAGGCACGAAAGAGTTTAATGGATGAGATACAGCAGGAGATAGTATTGCTGTCAAGAAAGATACAGCCGTAAAAAAAATAGCTAATTATACAAAATGACGTGTTTTGTGTCGGTGGCTTTAGCGGCCTTTCCTTTGCCGCTGCCACTGGCACAAAACTTTTCATTTTGTACGCAGCAACGGCGCTAGGCGGAGCTTGTGTTGGGCAGCAACACGCGCGGAGCCAGTCGCCATGTTGCGAGCAGTAAGTGGCCGTTTCATTTAAGGCAGGGCAGGGCGCGGACTGCCGGCTTCTATACTTGACATAGTAACATAAAGCGGTCATTTCTATGTCTAATTTCGGCTCTTGGTCTATTTATGACTATGGCGGTAGAATTAAGCTTGTTTTTTCTTCCGTTTCTTATCATTCTTCCGGCGGTGCTACTAAATCTTTTGCGCGTGAAAGAGTTTCACAATCTATTTCACGCGCTAAAGCTCGCGTTTTTGAGCTTGCTTTGTGTAATAATTGGGATTATTTTGCTACTTTTACTCAAAATTCCGACCGTAATCGGTCGGATTTATACAAATTCAGACTTAATTTTTCTCAATTCGTTCGGAATTGCAACCGTTCTCGCTCTGATGACAATAAATTACACTATCTGTGTGTTCCTGAGCTTCATAAGGACGGCCAAAATTGGCATATGCATGGCCTTATCAGCGGCCTTTCGCCTGATGACTTGGTTAAAAATGAGCATGGCTATTTGGATTGGCTTGGCTACCGCAGCCGTTTCGGCTGGGTTAGCCTTAGCCCTATTAAAAGCAAGCAAAAAATTGCTAGCTATATTACCAAATACATTAGCAAGGACGTTTTCAGCACTGCTGAGGTGCTGAAGTCTGGCGCGCATTTGTATTATGCGAGCCAAGGACTTAACGGCCGTGCTGTGGTTGCCGACCACATGCGCCCTGACAGCCTGCCTAAAAAGCTTGCTGCCAATTGGGACTTTGAAAATGATTATTGCAAAATTAGGTGGTTTGATAGCCTTGAAGATTTGCAAAAAGCTTGCTTATGATTGCCTTTATTTGGATGAGTTAACAATTTATGGAAAGGATAGTGACCTTTATAATATGCGTACACAGTGGATACCACGCGGCGAAATGGAGCATGTATTGGCTGCATTGACACCACCCAATAGATTGGCTGCTGAGGTTAGTATGGCTACAGGTTTGAGGATAAGCGACGTGCTTAGCCTTAAGCCTGTTAAATTAGAAAAAGCTCGGTGCACTGTCACCGAGCTTAAGACGGGAAAAACGCGGCCTGTTTACTGGCCGCTTGACCTGTTGGAGCGGATGCGCGCCGTGGCTGGTAAAAATTTTGTGTTTGAGGGCCGCTGTAGCGGGCTCAAACACAGAACCAGACAGGCTGTTTATAAAGATATTAAACGCGCTGCGGCGGCCTTTAGGCTGCCTGAAAACATTGCCCCGCATAGCTTGCGTAAAATTTATGCGGTGGATTTATACCACCGCACCAAGAACATGGATAAGGTGCGTAGGCTTTTAAACCATTCTTCGGAGCCTGTTACTATGCTTTATGCTTTAGCCGACCAGCTTGACAAAAGGAAAGCTGGTCGGTTATAATTAAAGTAACTCAGAAAGGGGGGTTTTTACTGCTTTATGAGTTTTGTTTTTGCAATAAAAAATCCCCCTGTCATCGGCCTTTAGGCCTTTGACAGGGGGTTTGAGTGTGTCACTCGCTTCTTTTTTATTGTAACAGACTATCTTTACTTTGTCAAGTGTCAACGCTTCGCCCCCATGATTGGGGCGGGGGGGCTGATGACTATCTGGGGCGAGCAGGTGCTTCGCCGCGTTGTGCGCAGCACTTGTGCGGCGTGGCTCCTGCGAGCTTGCACTAGCGCCCTGCCTTATTTTTTTAACGGCCACTTATACAAAATGAAAATTTTGTATAAGTAAGGGGAGAAAAATTTTGTTTATTTGCTTTATAAAAAAATTTAAGTTAAAATAAATATAAATACTGATAAATTTTTCTTATTTAATTAAATGGAGTTATATTTATTATGTATAAGGACTTATCTGAGCTGCCGCCGCTGCTTGTTGAATATCTTCTTTATAATCAGACAGTAAAAAATCGCTCGTCATTGACTGTTGATGAATATTGCCGCGATTTATGCTTATTTCTCCAGTATATGCTTATATTAAAAAATAAGCTTAATGAGGATACTGTTGATATTACTGAAATAAATATAAAAAATATTGATATAGATTTTATTAAAAGTATTACTCTTAATGACGCTTATATGTTTATTGCATATTGTAGAAACAAACGTTCGAACAATGCTAAAACACGTTCACGCAAGATTTCCGCTATAAGAGGATTTTTTAAATATATTACTAATAAAAAAGGCTTGCTGACTGCTAATCCTATGGAAGAGCTTGAAACTCCTAAAGCGAAAAAATCGTTGCCCAAGTATCTCACGCTTGACCAAAGCATTGATTTGCTTAACGCTGTTGATGGAGACAATAAAGAGCGTGATTATTTGATACTTACTCTGTTTTTAAACTGTGGACTTCGTTTATCTGAGCTTTGCGGACTTAATTTAGGCGATATTAGAAGCGACAATACTCTTAAAGTTACTGGCAAAGGAAACAAAGAACGAATTGTATATTTAAACGACGCCTGCAAAACTGCAATAAACAATTACTTGAAAGTTCGGCCAGTTGATGGAGTTAAGGATAAAAACGCTCTTTTTATAAGCCGTCAAAAAAACCGAATAAGCAAAAAAACAGTTCAGTGGATAGTGTATAAATACTTAGAAAAAATAGGAATAAAGGGAAATGAAGCAAACGGATTTTCAGTGCACAAATTAAGGCACACGGCAGCGACTCTTATGTATCAGTACGGTCATGTCGATATAAGAGTGCTCAAGGATGTGTTAGGGCATGAAAACCTTGGAACGACAGAGATTTATACGCATCTTTCAAATAAAGATATTGAAAGGGCAGCGCTCGCTAATCCCCTGTCAAAGATAAATAAAAGGGAAGCTGAGTCGGAAAAAGAGGACTAAATTGAGAATCAGGCTTTTTTGAAATTTTTTATTTTATCTATTTTAAAAATTAAATATTATACTTAAAACAATCTTAATTTAAGATTGTTTTAAGTACATCTCTTCCCTTTCCCTTTTTTATTTTTTAGCGGCAACGCTGCTCTGCCCTATTATGTTGATTGAGATGAAGTGCATTTTATGAAAATAGAACAAGTTAAAAATAACAAAAAACAATATCTTTCCCTTTTGCTGTTAGCAGATGAACAGGAAGATATGATAGACTGCTATTTGGAAAAAGGGACAATGTATGTATTGGATGACAACGGTATAAAAAGTGAATGTGTCGTTACAGATGAAGGCAACGGTATTCTTGAAATCAAGAATATTGCTACTAAACCGGCTTATCATGGAAAAGGGTATGGAAAATGCCTTATTGATTTTATAGCCACAAGATATCGGGAACAGTATTCCATTTTACAAGTTGGAACAGGCGATAGTCCGATGACGATTCCTTTTTATGAAAAGTGTGGTTTCACATATTCTCACAGACTCAAAAACTTTTTTATAGATAATTATGACCATCCAATATTTGAGGGCGGTATTCAACTGGTGGATATGATTTATTTAAGGAAGAATTTATCCTCCTTTATATTAAATATCGCGCCGCCCTCTATTTAGCTATAATAACAGATTAATAAGCGCGCTCCATCTCCTTTTTCAGGCGCATTATTATACGCTTTTCGAGCCTTGATATATATGACTGTGATATTCCTAAATCGTCTGCTACTTCCTTTTGAGTATGCTCATTATAGCCGGCAAGGCCGAAGCGCATCTGCATTATTTGACGTTCACGCGGCGACAGCTTATTTATAAGCAGTAAGAGCAGATTTTTTTCATCTTCAATTTCTATGCCCTTGTTTACTATATCGCTTTCACAGCCCAATACGTCGGAGAGGAGAAGCTCGTTGCCGTCCCAGTCGGTATTTAGAGGTTCGTCTATTGAAATCTCGGTTTTAAGCGGATTGGTTTTTCTTAAATGCATTAAAATTTCATTTTCTATGCATCTCGAGGCATAAGTAGCAAGCTTTATTCCCTTTTCCGGGCAGAAAGTGTTTACTGCTTTTATAAGCCCTATGGTGCCTATTGAGATAAGGTCTTCAATTGTGCTCCCTGCTGAATCAAACTTTCGCGCTATGTAGACTACGAGCCTTAAATTATGTACTATCAGCTCCTCTTTAACTGAATCATCTCCCATAGCGTATTTTTCAATTATGTCGTGTTCTTCTTCGGCGCTGAGCGGAGGCGGAAGCACCTCAGGGCCGTTTATGTAGTTTATTTCATTTCCCAGCTTTGATTTTATAAATATCCGCAGTATTTTCATTCTTAATTTCAACATCAGTTTTTGCAGCATGGTTAGTCTCACTCCCGATAAAAATTAAATCATTGCTGATAAGTGCATTATATCCATCGCCGACGCTTACAGCGCTTACGGCGATTATTGCCTTTTTTACTATGTTTGTATAGTCTTTATATATTATCTCTACATTTTCTGTTATAAAGCCCGGCAGCAGTCCTGAACCGCCTACCGATTTATAGGGTATTAGCCTTATTCGGCTTTTTAATTCGTTTGGCACGGCTTCTATGCTATTTTGGGACTTGAAATATTCTGCCGCCCCCTG
>JABLTR010035904.1_pt1 | contig 52692 bp, 43 predicted proteins | sample 7160071 | NCBI WGS metagenome assembly JABLTR01 (sample SAMN14651230, study PRJNA627086) | human gut metagenome | isolation source: feces | host: Homo sapiens | reverse complement strand
TTAGCAGCTCGCGCTGACAGCTCGGTTATTATATCGCAGTTCCGGCTCCCTGTCAATACCTTTTCTGAACTTTTTTTGACAGTTTTTGAATCTTTGTGTCTGAAACCCGCATTTTGTGCTCATGTAACCTTCATTTTTTCCTGCTGTCGCAAGAAAAAACGGTCATCTTCCCTATTTAAAAAAGATTTCAGCCCCTTTCATTTGTTTGCGCCGCTTCATATTGTTCCAGCATTTTTTCGATATGCGCCTTCGCCGCCTGCTGCGCATCCTGCATGCTGCTCAATTCCGGCGTCTTATCCCCCATCAGCGCGACAAACTGGCTCACCTTGAGTCCCAGCGCATCCTGCATATCTCTGTCCGAGCCTTGCGGCGCAACAAGATAATAACACAGGATCGAATCCTTCTGCCCCATGCGGTGCGCGCGATCCTCCGCCTGGCTGTGCACGGCGGGCGACCAATCCAATTCGCCAAATACGACACAGCTTGCCCTTTGCAGGTTCAGTCCCGAAGCTGCGCGCAGCGATATCACGCAGAGGTTTGTTTTCCCCTCCATAAACCGCGCCACGGCGTCATCCTTCTGTTTCGTCGTCTCCCGCCCGGTGAGAAACGCCGGATGATAGCTCGTCAGCTCTTTCTTATAAATATCCATCACCGCATGATGATGGGCAAACAGCAGCACCTTTTCGCCGTTATCCAGCAGGGCGCGAACAAAAGCCGCGACAAACGGCGCTTTCGCCACGCCCGTGGCCTGCCGTTCGCCGCGTCCGACCTGCTCCTCCAGCACGGCACGTTCCCTGGCTTCCGGATGCAACGCCCGCAGGCTGCCCAGCATCTCGATGACCGGCCGCATCAGCTCCCGATACACCTTGTCGTCCGCATCGATCTCCTGCACCAGTCTCCGTTTGGGCGGCAGTTCAGTCAGCACCTCCTGCTTCGTTCGGCGCAGAATCAACCCTTCTCGGCGCAGATGATCGCCCAGCAGCGCCGGATCGCGAACCAGATGATTGCCATATCCGTCGCACCACGCGCGCGTGAAGCTTTCCCAATCGCCAAGGCAGTGAAAATCCAGAATATTGACCACATTCCAGATTTCCGATCCCTTATTATAGATAGGCGTGCCGGAAAGGCCGATGACCCGTTCACATTCCTCGGCTAACAGGCTGGCCGCGGAATACTTTTCCGTGCCGCCATGGCGCAATTCCTGTATTTCATCAAAGATCACCGCGCGGAACCCCATCTGCGGAAGCGCCTGTTTCCATCCGCGCAGCAACAGATAATGAATGATATAGATGTCCGCTTCCGGCGGCTGATAGGGCTTTAAACCCGTGAGCACACAGACGCGCGGCGGCTTTCCATCGATACGCAGAAAACGTGCGGCTTCCGCCTGCCAGTTGCGCAGCAAATGCGGCGGCACAACGATCAACGCCGGAAATTCTCCCGTCGCCGCCAGACAAGCCAGCGCCTGCACCGTCTTGCCCAATCCCATTTCATCCGCCAGCAGCGTTCGCGGATTGGCCAGCAAAAACGAAAGTCCTTCCTTCTGAAACTCACGCAGCTCGCCTGTAAACGTTCCTTCCGGCGGCGTGCTCCTTTGAGGCAGTTTTTCCGCCTGCGCACGCAGCCGCGCATGTTCCCGCGCCTGACCAAGCGCGCTTTCCCACAACGCCCGGTCACGCGGCGCAATTTCCAGCGGATAGCGCAGCATCAGCCAATTCACATCGCCGATGATCCGCCGGTTTGCCGTAAAACGCGCTTCGCCACGCCGCCGCTGACTGCCGGGAAACAGCCGTGCGGCCATTTCCGTCACGCAGGGTTCGCCCTTGATCGTCCAGCACCTGCTCCGCCTGTTATAGGAAAGCGTTCCATATATGTGGCCGTTTTGCGGCGCATCCATCAGATAACCGGGCAGTTTTTCAAGTTCCGTCGTCATGGAAGCATAATCCCCCAAAGTTTTTCAAGACTCATCATCGTCACGGGTTTGCCGCCGATGCTTTTGGGCAGGTCCACGCCGCGCGGCGCAAGCACAATCAGCCGCGCAATCTGCGGGCAATTCGCATATCGGGTCAACTGCGCCACAAGCGGCGCGCGCTGCGGCCTTTTTTTCTTGATCTCCACCCCGATATCGCCGACCATGAAATCAATTCGGCAGCGCGGCGCAAGCGAAACTTCGTGCGCAGCCTCCAGCCCCGCGTTCGCAAACGCTTCTGCCGCCTGCCGATGCAGCTGTTCCTCGGAATCCGCCGCGCCAACACGCAATGTCGCCAGCGCCGCCGTGACGCGCTCAAAAATCTGATCCATCGGGCCGCTTCCCCTCTCTTTGGCGTTCGCGTTTCATTGTAGCACGCTTTCCCGTTTTCAAACAAGCCCGTAAAAAAACGCTTATCCCTTGCGTTCTCCCCCGATTTGCAGTATGATAGAGAAAGAAAATGAGGCTTATTCTGCCTTTACGACGCGTCATTTCGGAAAGGAGCCCCTTTGTCATGAGATCCAAACACACTTTATCCGCGCTGCTCGCTTCCGCGCTTCTGTTTGCCGGTGCAGGCAGTGCGTTGGCCGCTTCCGTTCAGATTGTTCTGCCTGAAGAAACCGTGCCGGGCGGTTCCCGTGCGCAGCTTACCGTCACAACGGATGTTCCGGGCTTTCTGACGCTGACGTTAGACGGCCCTTCCGGTTCCGTCACGCTCTGTGAAAATCAGGAAGTGCATACGGCGGATAACACGCTCATCTTCACCGTGTCAGATGAAGACGGCGCGCCGCTGGATGTCGGCGCTTACACCGTCAACGGCGAGTTGATCGATCAGTTCGGTCAGACCGCCGCAAGCCTCAGCGGCCAGCTGACCGTCGGCGTACCCACCGCGCAGATGGCGGACGAGGCAGATTCCGACGAGGTTCCCGCCGATGAAACGCCCGCCGACACCAAACAGTCGGCTCAACAGGCTGCCCAGCCCGCCGCAGCCAAGCCTGCCGCCGCTCAAACGTCCGCAGGCAACGATGTGGAATACGTCGCTTCGACTGCGACCGTCATGGGCGACGAAGGCTATGAAATCGGCGTAGGCGTGAGCGATACCGCCGCGCAGGAAGACAGCGGCTATTGGGGGCTGACCGCCGATTCAAGCGACGCGGAAATCTGGGCGGCGCTCACCCGCACCATGGTCAGCGTAGACGTCAAAGAAAGCGAATCCGCTTATATCTATAACAGCACCAGCAAGGGCAAAAAGCTCGGTTCGGTCTCTGGCCTCAGTCAGGGTCTGAACCTCATCGAAGATCTGGATGACGGCTGGTCGCTTGTGGAAGCTTACCGCAATGAGGACGGCGCGTTCGTCCGCGGTTATATCCGCACCAAAACGCTGCGCACGGTCGAGCCGAACACGCTTTACGGCATCGTCGTCGATAAAGCCGCGCAGACGCTGACCGTTTACAAGAACGGCGAACGTCTCGGCTCGTGCGCCGTCTCCACCGGTCTGGCGACCGCGAAATACCTGCACCGCGAAACGCCCGCCGGCGAATACATCACCGTCACCCGCCGCGGCACCATCGAAAACGCGGGCGGTTACAGCAAATACACCATCCGCATCAGCGGCAATTACTACCTGTGCGAAATCCCGACCACCAAGAAAAACGGCAAGGATTTCTCCATCATGGAAGACGCGCTCGGCTCAAAGGCTTCCCGCGGAAACATCTGTCTGGCACATGATGCGTCCACCGACGGCGGCATCAACGCCGAGTGGATCTGGAACATCACAGAGGAAAACAAAAAGATCAAGGTGCTCGTCTTCGACGATAAAGATCGCTCTCTGGTCCCCGCCGGAAGTAAATAATTTTCCTCTCCTTCTACACAAAAGACACAACGGGCGCGGTTTTGAGCCGCGCCCATTGTTGTTCATTTTATCCATTTATTGTCTGTGTTCCACGTGACGGCAGACGAAATTAAGCGGCGCCCGTCTCCATCCCTTGACATTTGTATTCAAACCGTGTACCTTATAAAGCCATAAATAAACCTTTACGAAAGGAAATCCTTATGCTGCACTTTCTGGATCAGTTTAACGCCGTCATCGGCGTTCTGCTCTTTTCAGCTTATCTGTATCAGGTTTTCTACACGCTCTATGGCCTGGTCGTCTGTCCCCGCGACAGGCGGAAAGCCAAACGCCCCAATTCCACCCCATCCCGCCGCTATGCCGCGCTGATTTGCGCCCGCAATGAAGAACACGTTATCGGCGAGCTGGTTGCCAGTCTCCGCGCGCAGGATTACCCCGCCGAGCTGCTGGATATCTACGTGCTTGCCGATAACAGCACGGACGGCACCGCCCGCGCCGCGCGTCAGGCGGGCGCGACCGTGTTCGAGCGGTTCAATCCCCATCAGGTCGGCAAGGGCTACGCGCTCGACGAGCTGATCAGCCGCATCCGCATGCGCTGCCCCCTGTCCGATTACGACGCGTTCCTCGTCTTCGACGCGGATAATATCGTCGATCCGCACTTCGTCTCCGCGATGGATCAAACCTTCGCGCAGGGCTGCGACGTGCTCACCAGCTACCGCAATTCCAAGAACTTCGCCTCCAGCTGGATTTCCGCGAGCTATTCCATCTGGTTTCTGCGCGAGGCGCGCTTCCTCAATTATCCCCGCATGAAACTGCACACCAACTGCGCCATCTCCGGCACGGGCTTCCTCGTTTCCTCCAAAATCATCGAGGAAAACGGCGGCTGGCCCTATCACCTGCTCACCGAGGATATTCAGTTTTCCGCCGTCTGCGCGGCCAACGGCTGGCGTATCGGCTATTGCGACGACGCGATTGTCTACGACGAACAGCCCGTCACTTTCGCCCAGTCGTGGCGGCAGCGCATGCGCTGGGCCAAGGGCTTCTATCAGGTCAACGCCCACTGCGGCGCATCGCTTGCGCGCGGCTGTCTGCGCGGCCCGCGCCGCTTCTCCTGCTACGATATGCTAATGACCATCGCCCCCTGCGTGCTGCTGACCATTGCGGCGGTTTTCGTCAACCTCTTCTGCGGCGTAACAATCCTCTCCCTGCCGCCGTTTCTGGCTGATTTCATGCTCCGCCATGTCGGCCGTTCCCTGCTGACCATGCTGTTGTGGAGCTATGGCATGATGTTTGTCTACGGCCTGCTCACCGTCCTCGCCGAGTGGCGGCGCGTTCCCGCCTCTCCGCTGAAAAAGGTGATGTATCTGCCCTTCTTCCCGCTGTTCATGCTCACCTATATTCCGATTTCCCTCGCCGCGCTGCTGGTGCGCGTCGAGTGGAAGCCGATCCGGCATACCTCCATCGAAGATGTCCGCGCGTAACCGCGCAAAGCAAAACGCCCCTTCCCGACATGTGCCGGGAAGGGGCGTTTCATTCATATTCGTTTATTTACTTGGCAAACGCCTGGCCGATGGCCGTGCCGATCGCCTGGCAGTCCACCGTCGCGCCGGAGACGATATCCACATCAGCGCTCTGGCTGGCGATGATCGCGCCCACGTACTCGGCGAGCTGCTCGTCGGTGATGAGCATGCTGTCGCGGCCGCCGGTGATTTCGATGTTCTCAATCTTGCCGCCCGCAACCGTGATGGAGACCTCGATCTTGTCGTGCAGGCCGTCCACGGACGCCGTGTACACGCCGTCGGCAGCGTCCGCCCAGACCGGGCCGTTATTCTCGCTCTTGGTCACGGCCTCAAACTTGCTCACGGCGCCGAACGCAGTCTGCGCGGCGGTGCGGCCGGAGAGCATGGCCTCGGAGAGGAACACGCCGTTCTGGTAGAGGTTCGCCACATAGCTGCCCAGCTCGCCCGCCTCATAGAGGCCCTTGATCGGCTCGTCGTTCCAGTCGAGCACGCGGCTGGCAGTATCGCGCTTCGCGCCGCCGGTGGTGGCAACGAGGGTCGGGGTGATGGAAACCGCGTAATACGGAGCAGTGTCGATCTTCGCCATCTTCTCCGGATCGCGGCCAAACTCGGCGTCAACGCCCGCGTCGCAGGCAGCGTTCCATTCGTCAATCGTGGCCTGGAGTTCAACCGGATCGCGGTCAATCTTCTCGGCCAGCTCTTCGATGGTGTCAGCCTTGATGATCCAGCCTTTTTCGATCTCAGCAAGGTTGTCGTTGCTCCAGGTGTAGCCTTCGGTGGTCGTCGGCCAGCTCAGCCACTGGCTGCCGATAGAACCAGCTTCACGGGTCTTCTCGTCAAAGATGAGGGAAACCGGCAGCGCACGCTCGTGCGGCAGGTCAACATAGCGGCCATACTCCATGTACTTCATGTGCTGACGATGGTAGCTGCCCGCCTCGTCGTAGAAACGCTTGTTCTCGGAGTCGATTTCGATCCAGCTGTTGCCGGCCATGGTGAAGTTACGCATGAAGGTAGAGTCATACTCCGGAACCTTGATGCCCAGCCAGAAGCCGCCGGACTGGGTCTGGTTCTTCATGTGCCAGATCTGAGCGCCGGCTTCCATCAGCATCTTGATGCCGTCGCCGGTGTTGCCCGGGGTGCCGGCGGTGTAAACAGTCTCCATGCCGTGGAAGTCACGCTGCATGGTCAGGTTGTTCTCATAGCCGCCGCAAGCGAGCAGAACGCCCTTGTCAGACTTGATGGAGTACTCGGTGCCGTCCGCACGGCGGGCGATCACGCCGGAAACTTCCTTCGTGAACGGATCCTGCACGAGGGAGACAGCCGGGTTCTCAAAGCGCACGTCGATGCCGCGCTTTTCAACCGCCTTGGCGAAGCAGCGCCACACGCCGCCGTTCTCGAAGGTCGCGCCCTTGGCACGCAGGTGAGCGGAGCAGCCGTCAAAGGTGGAGCCTTCGAAGTTGCTGAACTCAACCACCATGCTGCCCCACTTCAGCTCGCCGCCGCCGACGTAGCCGGCTTCGTAATTCACGCCGTCCGCCACGTACTCGATCCACGGGAGCTGAGTCGCGAAGCCGTTGCACAGCCAGGTGAGGTACTCATCCGGAATCGGGTTGGGCAGGTTGCAGTTGTAGAGGTAGGTCTTCACGGTTTCCACCGCGCTCTCCGCCGGAACGAGGAACGTCTGGCCGGAGGCGATGGAGTTGCCGCCCGCCAGCGTCTCAGGCATCTTTTCGAGCACGAGAATCTTGGCGTCCGGGTCGATGTCATGCGCCTCAACGGCCGCCGCAGCGCCCGCCAGGCCGTAGCCGACGACGAGGAAATCCACCTCTTCGTCCCAGTTTTCGATGTTCTGAACCGGCGTTACCCAGTCCTCAGCCGCGAACGCGGTGACGGACATGGCCAGCACGAGCACAAGGCTCAGCAGCAGCGTCAATCCTTTTTTCATTTGGTTTGTCCTTCCCTTCTTGTGATTCATGGTGAAGCGAAACACGGGACGGGATCATGGTTTTGTCACGGCTGCGCCATGTTTGCGCCACATTTCCCGTCGGTGGGTCTATTGTACATCCTCAAACGACTTGAGACGCAAGCGTGTTTGCGAAAAAACAAACAAATTCGTTTTCAAGCGGATTCCAACCCTGATTTCGGCCTTTTCGTCTCGAAATTCGCATATTCGCCCTTCGTTTCAGTCTTTTTTGGCATTTCCACGAACGAAGCGCTGCGCTTTTCTGCGTTCAATCTCTCAAGCCGCTTTGGATTTCGGCTTTTCCCGTCACAGGAATATCGATATTTTTTGCGCTCTATTTGTTGACTGCTCAACAATTTTGTCGTATAATGCCCCATCGAAAGCCATTTGAAAAGGGGATGACGCTGTGGATACCAGTCGATTTGAACAGTTTTCCGCGCTGATGACGAGCGCGGCGAAATCCGTCTCCAAGCTGAAAGCCGCGCAGATGGACGCATTCTCCCTCTCCGGCGCGCACACGAACTGCCTGTGCCGCCTGCATGAGGCGGGCAGTCTGACCCAGGGCGAGCTGACGCGTTTGGAGCAGATGGACAGGAGCCAGGTTTCCCGCGTCCTTCGGGATTTGGCACAGAAAGGTTATGTCGTCTCCGACACACAGGCGGGCTACAAGCGCCGCTATACGCTGACCCCCGCCGGGGAGCAGACCGCCGCGCGCGTGGAGGCCATCATTCTGGATATCAATCGCTTCGTCAGCGATGCCATTCCCGACGCAGATATTGAGGTTTTTTACAAAACCCTGACGACCATCACGCAGAATTTACAGCTTGCGGTGGAAAAATACGGACGGGAAACGCTTGAATGAAGTCCATCCGAGAATTTGCACAAATCAGCCCGACTATCGTTTTGAGGAATCTGTCATGAACAAACTTTACGCCTTCTACTGCCGCGCCTATCAAGCCGTTTTCCGCGCGGCGCTGCCCATCCTGCCCTATCGTGAGCCGATTCAGCTCGACGGGCTGTCCTCCATCGTGCCGCTGCTGGCCGAAAAGCGAATCGCTTCCGTGCTGCTGGTGACGGATGCTTCCGTCCGCTCTCTCGGCCTGACGAGCGGGCTGGAAGCCGCGCTCAAGGCGGCCGGCGTCGCCTGCGCCGTCTATGACAAGACCGTGCCGAATCCCACCATTGCCAACATCGAAGAAGGGCGCGCGCTGTACCTGACCGCCCACGCGCAGGCCATCATCGCGGTCGGCGGCGGCTCGGTAATGGACTGCGCAAAAGTCATCGGCGCGCGCGTCGTCAAGCCGCGCCAGAGCGTACAACGCATGCGCGGCCTGTTGCGCGTTTTAAAACGCACGCCGCTGCTCATCGCCGTGCCGACCACCGCCGGAACGGGCAGCGAAACGACCCTCGCCGCCGTTATCACCGATCCAGCCGCGCGCCACAAATACCCCATCAACGATTTCGCGCTCATTCCGGATTACGCCGTGCTCGATCCCGAACTGACGCGCGGCCTGCCGCCCATGCTGACCGCGACAACAGGCATGGACGCGCTCACCCACGCCATCGAAGCCTATATCGGCCGTTCGACCAACAGGCTCACCCGCGCCATGTCCGAAGAAGCAGCGACGCGCATCGTCCGCAGCCTGTACAAGGCTTATACCGACGGCGGCGACATGCAGGCGCGCGCGGACATGCTTCGCGCGGCTTACTGCGCGGGCGTATCCTTCACCCGCTCCTACGTCGGCTATGTCCACGGCGTGGCCCATTCGCTCGGCGGTCAATACGGCGTGCCGCACGGGCTGGCCAATGCGGTCATCCTGCCGTATTTTCTCGACGCATACGGCGCGGCCTGCCACAAAAAGCTGGGCAGGCTTGCGCGTATCGCGGGCGTCGCGTCTCCAAACGCTTCCGACTCGGAAGCCGCCGAAGCCTTCATCCGCTGGATTCGCGAAACAAACGCCAAAATGGGCATTCCCGAAACCATTCCGCAGATCCGCACCGTCGATATTCCGGAAATGGCGCATCATGCCGCCAAGGAGAGCAACCCGCTCTACCCCGTTCCCGTGCTGATGGATGAAGGCCGTCTCGCGCAGATGTATCTGAAACTGATGCCCGCCAAGGAGGAAAACGCATGAACGCTTCATCGATCGAGCAGCTCGTCGCCGCTCAGCGCCGCTTCTTTGCTTCCGGCCAAACGCTGGATCTTGCTTTCCGCAAACAGAGCCTGCTTACGCTCAAGCGCGCCATTCGGGCGCACGAGGAAGCCGTCAACGCCGCGCTCATGCAGGATTTGGGCAAGAGCGCAGCCGAAACCTACATGTGTGAAACGGGCATGACGCTCTCCGAGCTTTCCTACATGATTTCGCATCTGGGCCGCTTCGCCAAAAAGCGCCGCGTGCTCACCCCGCTGGCACAGTTTCCGTCGGATAGCTTCACCGTCCGCGAACCTTACGGCGTGGCGCTGATTATGGCGCCGTGGAATTATCCCTTCATGCTGCTGATGGAGCCGCTGATCGGCGCGCTGGCGGCGGGCAACTGCTGCATGCTCAAGCCGTCGGCCTACGCGCCCGCCACGTCGAAGGTCATCGCGCAGATTGTCGCCGAGTGCTTCCCGCCCGAATACGTCGCGCTGGTCGAAGGCGGCCGCGCGGAAAATCAGGCGCTGCTGCATCAGCGGTTTGATTACATCTTCTTCACCGGCGGCGTGACGGTCGGCCGCGAGGTCATGCGCGCCGCCAGCGAACACCTCACTCCCGTGACGCTGGAATTGGGCGGCAAAAGCCCCTGCATCGTCGATGAAACCGCCAATCTGCGCGTCGCCGCGCGCCGCCTTGCCTTCGGCAAGCTGCTCAACTGCGGCCAAACCTGTGTCGCGCCGGATTACCTGCTGATCGACCGCCGGGTCAAGGACGCGTTTCTCCCCTTATTGGAGCAGGAAATCCAAAACATGGTCGGCGAAAACGCGCTCGACTGCGACGGCTATGTGCACATGATTAACGAAAAGCACTTCCGCCGCGTCTGCGGGCTGATCGATCCGGACAAAGTGATTTTCGGCGGGCGGGCAGATGAGCAAACGCTGCGCATTCAGCCGACGATTCTGGATTGCGTCACGCCCGGCGACGCGGTCATGCAGGAGGAAATCTTCGGCCCGGTTCTGCCCGTCATCGCCTATGATTCCATCGACGAGGCGCTCGCTTTTGTGAACAGCCGCGAACATCCGCTGGCGCTGTACCTGTTTTCCGAAAACCGCGCGCTGCAAAAGCGCGTGCTCGCCTCCGTCCCCTTCGGCGGCGGCTGCATCAACGATACCATTGTTCACCTGGCCACCAGCCGCATGGGCTTCGGCGGCGTGGGCGGCAGCGGCATGGGCAGCTACCACGGCCGAAAGAGCTTTGATACATTCAGCCACGAAAAAAGCATTCTGAAAAAATCCGCATGGATCGACATGCCCGTCCGCTATATGCCCTATACGCCGCTCAAAGCCCGTCTGCTGCGTCTCTTTCTGCGCTGACTTGCTCAATTTCCGCGAAACTGGTATAATGGTTTCACTCTCAAGCGCGCGCGGCAGACGCCGCGCCGGAAAGGACGCCATGAAACCGATTCAACACGCCGCGTGCCTGTTCGCGCTCTGCGCGCTGTTTGCCGTGCAGCCCGCCGCCACGCTGGCCGAAGATACTCCCGCTGAAATCGAGCAGGCCGAAAGCCAGACGCTGCAAACCAGCAAACAGGCCAATCTGCGCAAACTGCCCAACAAAAAGAGCGACAAGCTCGAAACGCTGAAAAAGGCCAGCGTGCTGACCGTCATTTCCGTCAGTGAAATCAACGGCGAAAACTGGGCCTATGTGCGCACAAAAGGCGGACGCGAGGGCTATATCCTCTATGAATTGCTCGAACCCGTGCCCACGCCGACGCCCGAACCGACGGCCACGCCGACCCCGACGCCTTCCCCTGAACCGACCGCCACGCCTGATGCGGACAGCGAAACGCCCGCGCCGACCGCGGCGAAGAATGCCGTTCAGGACGAGACTGTCTATGACGAGCCGCGTCTCGTCCGCACGCTCAAGCGCGCCAATCTGCGCAAAAAGCCCGACGGAAGCCGCCTGGGCGAAATCGCCGCCGACACCGCGCTGACCGCCGTCGGCGAAGTGGAAAAGGACGGCGAACTCTGGCTGCACATCGAAAAGGGAAAAAACAATAAAGAGGGCTACATGCTCGCCGAGCTGGTGCGCCAGGTCAAGCCCGTGGATCTGATTCCCGTCACCGAGGGCGAAGTGCGCGCGCTGTTCCCCGTCGTCGGCCGTGATCCCATCGCGGAGATCAAAAATGAAATTCCCTTCACCTACACCGAAGAGGAGCTGGCGCAGTATCATACGCTGAATGTCGGCGACCGAAACGCCGACGTGCTGGCGCTGCGCAAACGGCTCTATGAGCTGGGCTATTATGCCAAGCCGAACGAAAACGCGCTGTATACCGAATCGACCGCCGATGTGGTCAGGATGTTCCAGCAGGACTGCGGCCTGGAAGAGACCGGCACAGCCGATCCCTATACGCAGGCATTGCTGTTCGACGACCGCATGCTTGCCCGCGAGGGCAGCGCGCAGGAAGTCACCTATCTGCAAAACAAGGCGCAGCCCCTCTATATCCAGCGCGCAGAGATCACGTCGTACAGCTTCTACGGCAGCGTACAGGTCAGCGTGCACAACAACACAAGCGGCAAGCTGACCGCGTTCGGCCTGAAAATCATCCCCAATATGAGCGACGGCGAACTCGTGGATATGGCCGACACCTTTGCCGAGCAAATCGAAAAGGAATATAACCTCGACAGCATCGCCGTCGCCCGCGGCAATTCCTATTCCGATTTCGAGACTAACGGCAAAGCGCCGCTGTATAACGATCCCGACGATTACGAAGAGCCGGAAATCGGCGAAGTTTATATCTATCCCCACCATTTTCAGGTCAGCTATAAGCAGTATTTCACCGGGGCACAGGTCGCCGTCAGCTGGTATCGCGCAGCGGGACGCAATGTGTATGTCGATGACGATCAAATGGTCTTTGTTTCCGTCGGCAAGGGCACGGATGAGCTGATGACGTATACCCTGCCGATCGCCATTTCCGACAGCCAGCGCGAGGAAGCGCGCAAGTGGGAAATGGGCATCGTCGCGCGTTACGTCCTGCCGGTTTATCAGGATTATTACAACCTGCCCCAGGGCGCTTATCTGCGCAGTGTGGAAGAGGGTTCCCCCGCGCAGGAAGCGGGCCTTCAGGAGGGGGATATCATCGTCGGCATCGGCGAACAGACCATTCTGGGCGATATGACTCTCCGCCTCTCCCGCGCGTCGTTCGCGCCCGGCGATATCCAAACCGTCTATTTCTGGCGCGACGGCCAATACTACACCACCGAAATGATGCGGCCGGAAAATGGATAAAAATCGAATCTAAAAAGGGAACGGGCTTTCTCATTGGCCCGTTCCCTTTCCTTTACCCTATTTTATCGTTCTTTGTTGATTTCCGGCATCTGCACGCGTTTGGCGAAGAACGGCACGCCGTTCATCCATGCGCCCAGCAGCAGAGCCAAAAGCCCCCAGCGCAGCAGCCCGCGCCCTGTTTCCAGCACGCAGTAGTTTCGGCTGATATAGCGCACCGCCGCGGCGTTCGCGTCGTTGAGCGACCAGAAGCGTTTGGTGATGGAAGAAAGCTCCACCACCACTTCCGGCACCCACTCCGTAAACACATACAGCGGGTCGATGGAAAACTTTGCCAGCGCAAACGCCGCGCCCGCCAGCGCCGCATAACCCAGCAGCGCCAGCAGCACGCTTGCGGTCATTCCGCCGATCATATCCCGCGCATAGCGCGTCTTGAGTTGATCGGCGTAGTAGCATACCCTGCCCCACGCCGCCGCGTTCAATCGGCTGACGAGGCTGAGCAGCAGCGCAACGCCCGCGAACAGCACCAGCCAGCGGATCGGCATCGCCGCGCCGAGCGCCAGCTTGTTATAGTTGTAAAAACTGCCGCCGCTCTGCCACGTTCTGAGCGTGTTTTCCATCAAAATGGCGCTGCCCGTCGTCTTGTCCGCCGTTTGGGCAGTCAGTTCGACGGTCTGCATGGCCAGCGCATTGGCGCTCGCCGCCGTAATCGGGATATAGGCCACATGCTCGTCCGTCTCGCCCAGGCGTCGGCTCGTCCTGACGACGCCCGCAACCTCATAGTTCAGCCCGTTCAGCGTCACGGTTTTGCCCACGGGCTCATCCCCCGCGAAGAAGGTCAGCGCCGTGCTCTCGTCGATGACGATCGCATCCTCCGCGCGCTTCACGTCCGCTTCGCTGATGAGCCGCCCGTCGAGCAGCGTTTCATGCACCACATCGAAATAGCCCGAACCGACGGCGTAAACCGTCGTCTGCGCACTCTGGGTCTCCGTAGAGAGGGTAAGCCCCTGCGCCCGCGCGCCAACCGCGCTTGCCGTGACGGAATCCGCGATGGAGGCAAGCTGCTTCTGTGCCTCTTCGTACAGCGCGTTCAGTTCGCCGCCCTCCTGTGTCGCCGCCGGCGCGGGCAGGATGTATTCCAGCCGTCCTCCTGAACGCGTCAGCAGCGCGCCGCCGCAGACCATCAGCGCAAGCCCCAGCAAAAGCGCGAGCATGCCCCGGCGCTTTTTTTTATTCTCCATAAACCATGACCTCGGAACCGTCGCTGATGGTGCGATCCTCCATATACGCCACGCGCTGACGGCTCAAATCATCCTGAATGGAAACCGTGCTGCCGACCTCGGAGAGCACCTTCACATCCTGCTTTTTGACCTTGAGCACGCGCTGGCCGAGGGCGTTGCTTTCCTCGTTGACGACATAGACGTATCGGTTGTCTCCGCTGCCGCGGACGGCGCTTGCCGGGAGCAGCGTGGTGGACGTCGTCGCGCGGTAGCTGGCCGTCATATCCACTGCGGCGGAGAACAGCGCCGCGCCGCCGCCCAGATTGCCGATGTCCTTATCGGTCAGCTTCACGTCGATATAGCGCTTGCCTTCTTCGTCCACGCCGCTGTCCGTCACCTTCTTGCTCAGCGTCTTGTCGTTGTCGCGCTTGACGGTCACCTGCGTGCCCTTATCGATCTTCTTTTCAATCTTGCTCGTGTCCGCGCGAAGCACCGCGTCGCCGTCCTCAGCGCTGATGACGATGGCGGCGGTCCTGCCGTCATAGCTGTCGCCCGCCTTAACGTTGATCTCCACGATGTATCCGTCGTGCGGCGCGGTCACCTGTTTGGCCTGCTGGGCCAGCACGTCGAGCGCGGTGATTTTTTCCTGCGCCGCCGTCAGCTTTTCGTTCAGCGTGCGGCTCTGGGTGATATAGCTGATGACGTTTTCACTGATGCCCAGTCGGTTGGCGCTGTTGAATTTTTTCTGCGCCTCGTCCTGTGCGGCCTGCGCCTTGTCCACCGCCTTCTGGGCTTCCAGCAGGGTTTCGTCCTGCTCCTTTTCCGGCAGGCGGCCGTCCGTCAGCGTCACGCCCGCCAGTTTGGCGGCGACCTCCAGCTGCGTCTGCGCGTTCATCAGGTCGTCCTTACTCTGCGCCAGCGCGTCATAGGCTTCCACCCAGATTTCCTCGGTGCGCTTGAGCCGCACGTCGCCGTTTTTGCGTTCCAGCTCCATCAGCTCTTTCTGCGCGGTTTCGTAGTCGCTGCGCAAGCTTTCCATCTCCTTATCATAGCCGGAGACCTCCGCTTCAAAGAGCACGTCGCCCGCGGCGACCTTGCGCCCCTTCGCCACACGCACGCGTTTGATCGTCACGCTCTGGTCGGAGGCAAGCGCCAGCTTCACCTCCTCCGTTTGGGTGAAAGTGAGGTTGCCGCTCAGCTTGATTTCTTCCTCCAGCTTGCCCTGCTTGGCGGTCACCAGCCTGACTTTGGCGGTTGAAATGGTTTTGATCGTGCCGGAAAAGAACATGCACAGGGCGACAACCGCCGCCAATGCGACCAGTCCCTTGATGGCCATTTTTTTCATCGCTTTTGTCTTCCTTTACTTGAGTTCCGTGAGCTGAACGCCTTCCAGAATATCGTTTTGGAAATACAGGTAAATCAGCAGCGCGGGCAGCGTATACAGCGCCGCGCCCGCAAATTCCACGCCGGTGCTCTGCTGGGTCAGCTGGTTAAAGACCACGGAGAGCGGATACAGCTCTGTGTGCGTGGTCAGGTAGGTCAGCGGCTGCTCGACCAGATTCCAGCAATCCGCAAACGAGAGCGCCACCGCCGCGCCGAGAATCGGCTGGCAGACGGGCAGAACCACGTGGATGAAACAGCGGAACGTGCCCGCGCCGTCGATCTGCGCCGCCTCGATCATCTCACCCGGCAGGCCAACCATGTACTGCCGCAGCAGAAAGATGTAAAACGGCGCGACCGTCATCGGCAGAATGATCGCCCAAATCGTGTCCAGCAGCCCCATCGCGCGCAGCGTGATGACGTTGGGCACCATCGTCACCTGAAACGGCAGAAGCATCAGCATGATCACGACGAAGAACAGCGCGTCCCGCCCTCGGAATTTGAAACGGGAGAGCGCGTAGGCCATCGCCGGAATGAGCAGTGCCTGCCCAAAGAGAATCGCCGCAGTATACATCGCCGAATTGACGAAGTAGCGCAGAATCGTCATGTCCTCAATCAGAATTTTGTAATATTGGCTGAGGGAAAACATGTTCGGCGAAAGCTTGATCTCCATCAGGCTCGCCGCGTCGAAACTGCCGCGCGTCTGCATGAACGCCTTGATTTCATTCGGGGAAAAAAAGGAATACAGCGCCGTCAGCACCACCGGCAGCAGAATGACCACCGCCGCAAGCGACAGCAGCAGCCGCGCGAGGATGTGCTTTCGTTTAACGCGCATCAGGCGAAGCTTTTGTTTCTCCATCCGCCTCACCTCAATTCAGCCCGCGCGCCGCCCGCTTTTGCAGGAAGAACAGCGCGCCGAACAGCGCGAACACGATCAGGCCGAAGGAATAGGCCGCGGCCGTCACCAGCTGATAATTCAGCTTGCCAAACATGTTGTTCATGTAGTTTTGCAGGGTGTAAACCGAGTAATCCGGATACGCGCCCGCGATGAAATACACCTCTTTGAAGATTTTGAACGCGTTGATCCACGCCAGCACGAACACCAGAAACGCCGTCGGCGTAATCATCGGCAGCGTAATGCGGAAAGCGCGGGTGAAAAAGCCCGCGCCTTCCAGCTGCGCGTATTCGTAAAGCGGCTGGGGAATGGATTGCAGCGCCGCCAGGAAGATAATCAGGCAGAAACCCAAATTCTTCCACAGAAACATCAGCACGACCGGCAGGCGCAGCGCGCCGCTGGTCAGCCACATCACCCGCTCCATGCCCATCGCTTCGAGCACGCGGTTCACCGGCCCGCCGTAATCAAAAATCACCAGCCACACCAGCAGAATGGCGGAGGACGGCGTCAGATACGGCATCAGCACGCTGGAACGGAAAAAACCGCCGAAGGGCTTGATCGCGCTCAGCGCGCTGGCCAGCAGGAACGAGAACACCCACAGCAGCGGCGCGCAGATAAGCGACAGCTCCATCGTGTTTTTCAGCCCCAGCAGAAACATGCTGTTGCCCCACAAATCGCGGTAGTTTTGCAGGCCGACAAACGCGTTTTTGTAGCTTCCGTCCGTCAGGCTGTACCCGATGCCGCTGAAAAAAGGCACGATGTAAAAGATCATCAGCATCGCAAGCCCCGGCAGCAGAAACAGCCAGACGGATTTTTTCTTTTCAAACATGCGGGTTTAGTTGCCCTCCAGCTTCTGCATTTGCAGCGTCTTTTCCAGCGCGCCGGCCAGCTGCTGCGCGTTCATCGCGCCGTCGAGGTACTGCTGTATCTGGCTCGCGCCGTCGTCCATGTTCCAGATGAGGCTCTCCTGCACGGTCATGTTGTCGCCGAACGCGCGGTAAATCTCAATCTGTTCGGGGCTGACGTCGTATTTGCCGCGCTCCTCGTATTCGGTCAGCCATTCCTTCATGGAATCCAGATCGTTTTGCAGCGACTCGCGGGCCTCTTCGTCCTCGGTCTTGTCAAGCGTTTTCTGCAAATCGGCAATCGAGTTGTTGAAGCTCTTGAGGTTTTCCTCGTAATACGAATTGAGCACCGGCTCGCTCTCGTTCGGGCTGAGCATGATTTTGTTCCCCTGGGTCACCAGCTGCCAGGCGTCGGCCAGATACTCGCAGGCTTCCTCTTTGTGCTCGGAGAACGGGTTGACGAACGCAAACGTCACTTCCTGCCCGATGAGCGGCTTTTCACCCTCCACTACGGAGAGCGCAACGGGCGTGGCCTGATCTCCGTCCGAGCTGACATAGCTATACAGGCTCAAGCTCGACATTTCCAGCAGCACGTTATTATAGCTGTAATCAAGCGTGATCGTGCTGCCATCCTCGGAATCATCCTGCCCGCGCAGGCCGAGGTTATCCCAATCGACGGTTTCAAACGCCGCGCACAGATCGGTCAGCACCTGCGTGCCGCGCGTCAGATTCTCCTCGCCCGCGTCGAGCCACGTGAAGTAATCCGCCAGCATCATATAAAACAGCTGGCTGCGGAAATTTTCCTTGTCATAGCCCTGATCGATGATCATGACTTCCGGCATGTCTTCCAGCTTCCCGGTATTCGAGATATCAGCCAGAATGCCAAACAGCCCGGCCCACGAATCCGGCACGTCGTAGCCCAGCTTCTCGGTCAGCAGCTTGGTGTTGATATTCATGATGTTCGCATAGCCGGACATCGGCAGGGCGTAGATGTGGCCGTCCTTCGTGACGTAATCCTTGAGATAGCCATACATCCCGTCCACCGCGTCAGAAAGTGTCGCGTCGCCGTCCAGTTCGGCCATAAAGCCGCGGTTCATCAGAGCGGCAAACGCGCTGTCCGTGCTGGACAGGGTGTAGATATCCACGGAGGAATCGCGGTTCATCATGCTTTGCAGCAGGTTATCCGAGTTGAGCGAAGTAGCGATGGAGACCATGTATTCCGGATGCTTGTCAGTGAAACTGTAATAGGCCTTGCCGATGGCGTCTTCATAGCCGCCGTTTGCCACGCGCAGGCGCTGGGCGGGCAGCTTGTCGAGCGTCACGTCGCGCCCGATCACCGCGTCAGAACCGGCCAGCACATACAGATCGCCATAGACCACGCCGTTGCCGCTCGCATAGCCCAGCGGCATATCGCCGAACTCCTCCGGCTCGCCGAGGCCGTCCTCGGTCACATCCATGCGCCAGACGCTGCCGGAAAGCACATAGTACAGCTTGCCGCGCGCCTCGTCATAGCTGATGCCGGAGGGCGTGTCGTAATCCGCCGTCGGCAGCGCGCCCAGCTCGGCCGCTTCCTCGTTTTCGATGTCATACAGGCAGAGGGTGGTGGTTACGGGGTCTGCGTCGTAGTTGTTGACGATCATCAGCAGCTTGCCCTCGGTGTAGGGCGCGATGCTCTGCACATCGCCGTCCACATCGAGCGTCAGCGTTTCCACGGTCTCGTCCTCAAGGTTCAGCGCCAGCAGCTCCAGCTCGTCGCCGTAGGAAAGCGCGTAGAGCGTGTTGCCAAAGGAGCACGGGTTTCTCAGGCTGCGGGTGTAGGAATAGGTCTGGTCGCCATCGCTTTCGGTGATGCAGAGCGCGTCGCCCAAGTCAATCACTTCGCCCAGCGACAGCGCGCCGTCGTCGGCGATCAGCAGTTCGACAAGCTGGTTGCTCGCGTTGCCGTCCGAATCGGTGACCGTCGCCATGCGGTAGAGCCTGCCGCCGACGATATAGAGATTGCCGTCCAGGTAGGCGTAATCGCCGTCGTTCAGGTCCAGCACGCCGGGGGTCTCGCCGTCGCCGGTGAGCGTGCTTTCCAGCTCGCTATACCCATCCACCTCGGTCAGCTTGCGGGTGGCGTTGTCCCACGTGTAGAGCCTGTCCCAGCTGGACAGCAGCAGCCTGTCGCCATAGACGACCATGCTCTGAATGTAGTCGTTGAAGTCGTTCATGCCCTGCACGGCGATGGTTACGTTGCCCTCCGCCAGGGCAAAGGTCGCGCCCAGCATCAAAGCCAGCGCGAGAAGAATCGAAAGTATCTTTTTCATTTTGGCGTCCTTTCTTTGTTTACTTCTTACTCCTTCAGTCAGCCTTCGGCTGACAGCTCCCTCGAAGTGGGAGCCTTGGTATAGCGCTTCCCCTGCCTCCCTCCTTGAGGGAGGTGTTGAGCGAAGCGAAACGGAAGGAGTTCGTTACTCCACATACACAATCACGGTCATGCCGATGCGCACGGTCTCATCCGGCGTGAAATCGACATAGGCGACATACTGCGCGCTCTGGCTCGCCGCGCTGTCATCCTTCTTTTCGCTCAGATACGAAATGGAGGAAATCGTGCCCTCAAAGCGGCGGCCGCCGTCCGCGTCCCAGTTGAACTCAATTTCGGCCTTGCCGCCGACGGTCACGTCCATCAAATCCGCTTCGGAAATGACCATTTTGATCTGCATCGCGTTGTTCGGGTAGATCGTCGCGATTTTCGCGTCCTTTTCGACGGTCGCGCCGTTGCCCGCGTCCACCGTCGCGATCACGCCCGCCACGTCGCTGACCACCTGTTTTTCCGGCGCATACAGCCCGTCGAGCGTGCCGCGCACGGTTTCAAACAGCAGCTCGCCGCGCTCCACCGTGTCGCCCGCCTTCACGTGCATCTTGAGCACGCTGCCCTCCGCGTTGACGGCGACGGTCTGCGTTCGGCCGACCGTGCCGCGGCCAATGCGGCTGGCGTTCGCGTAGTCGCCGCTGCGGTAGATATCAACGGTTTCGCCCATGTAGAATTCGCCGCCCGTGACCTCCACGGTGAACTTGCTGTCATCTTTTTCATCCAATCCGGTCACCACGCCGCGCCCCTGATGGCTGCCGTCCTTGGTGCATTTGAGAAACACGGTCTCGCCGATGTGGATGTAGCGGTTTTCGCTGGAATTGTAGCCCTTTTCGGTGCTGCACGCCAGCGTGAAGCGGTTGATCGGCTCGATGTAGACCAGCGCGCCGTATTGGGTTTTCACGCCGTCCGCGCTGTCGCCCTCGTGGGCAAACACGCCGCTGACCGTGCCATCCGTCGAGGCGTAGGTTTTGGTGGTTTCCACGGTGGCAATCGGGTCGCCGATCTTCACGCTGTCGCCGACGCGCACGCGTACATCCTCCACCAGACCGCCGTAGGGCGCGGCGATGACCTGCGCCGTCTCCGCCGTCACTTCCCCGGCGAACACGGTTTCCGCCTGCGCCGCAAGGGGCAGGGCAAGCGCGAGCAGCAGCGCGCCGAGACTTGCTGTTTTTTTCATTTATACGGCCTCCTTGCTGGGCTTATAGCTTTCGTAGGGGTTTTGCATCATGTCCTTCGTGCCGACGAGCACATCGTAACGGTACATCGGGCTTTCCATGTTTTCCTCAAGCAGATAGGTCTCGCCCTCCACCTGCACACTGAGCGTCGTTTCGCGCAGCGCTTCGTCCTGAATGAGCGTATATTCAAACTTCCGGGTCGAAACGCCGCCCGCCTTGAGCTTGCCGTACTGCGTGCCGCCGGTGAAACCCGCCGTCGGAATGACGGCGATGTAGTCGCCCGACGCGAACACCAGATACTCCACGCCGCTGTTGTACAGCAGCTTATAGGCTTCGCCGCCAAAATGCCAGACATTGGTCTGCGCCTCGCTGGCGGCGGTCAGCACGAGCGCGTTGGGCGCAGTCTGCGTTTCCGCCGCCGTGGTCTGCCACGTCGTCAGTTCGGCGGTAAAGGCTTCCGTCTGTTCCTCGCTGCGCAGCGACAGATTGATCGCCGTGCCGCCGACGGACAGTTCCGTCTGCGGCGCGTCGGAAACGCTCAGTTCCAGCGCGTTATAATTCGCTTTGGAATAATCCATCGTCTCTTTGACGTGGTGAATCGGCTTGGTGCCCGTCCCCGTGCCCGTTCCGGTGCGCTTCTTTTTGCCGAAGGTGAAGGATTCCGCATTATAGGAAATGTTGCCCGCATTGTCGCGCACGCAGATTTCCCCGGCTTCCACCGTGTCGCCCACGTCGCCGAGGAAAGACATTTCCTGTTCGGGATCGGTATACTCGTCCCACGTCTCGCCGCCATCGTAGGAGATACCGTTCAGGCCGCTGAGCCAGTCGTCGGCCGTGACATAGCAGACCGTCTTGCATTCGTCGTCACCGCTGAGATACGGCCCGTCCGGCGGGGTGAAATCCAGCAGCATGTCGTATTGATCCGACAATGCCTGCACGTCGCCCAGCTTATCCAGCACGGCAAAACGCACGCTGGTCCATCCCTCGTCCGTGGGCATATAGGTGTTGTTGCCGTTGGAAAGCAGAATCAGTTTCTCGTTGCAGATGAACACGCCGTAGACATATTCTTCGCTCCCCTCCGGAATGCCGGAAAGGGTGAACGTCGGCGTGATGTTGGTCCAAACGCCGGGGGTGTAATCCTCTGCCGTCACCTCAAGCGTCACGCCCGGCGTCCGCGTCGGTTCGGGCGTGACCTCCGGTGTCGGCGTGGGCTGCACGCTTTCCGTCGGCGCAGGCGTAATTTCGGGTTCCCCAGGCGTTTCCGTCTCGGCGGGCGCTTCCGTCTCGGCGGGCGCTTCCGTCTCGGCAGGCGCTTCCGTCTCGGCGGGCGCTTTCGTCTCGGCAGGCGCTTTCGTCTCGGCAGGCGCTTCCGTCTCAGCAGGCGCTTCCGTCTCCGTCGGTTTTTCCGGTTTCACGTTCTGCGCGTCCTTGCGCTGCACCTGCACGCGAATGGAGAAGCGGATATCTTCCTCCTCTTCACCGTCCAGTTCAAGCGTCTGCACATCGTCCGAATCGACAAGCACCACATAGTCGTGGTTGTCCACGTCGAACACGTCGCCGTCCGCCTCGAAGCTCACGCGTTCAAACAGCCGCTGCGCAACATTTTCCGCCGTGATTTCGTCCGAAACGCGGATATAGACAGTCGCATTTTCGTCCTCGTCCAGCGCGTTTTCCAGCCATGCGAGCACTTCGGTCAGCGAACCGGCCGTATGCGTGCCATCTGCCAACTCGGCCCATGCCTGTCCCCAGGGCTTCCAGTCTTCCGTCTCTTCCGGCTCCGGAAGCTGCGTCTCCACGGGGCGCGGCGTTTCCTGTGGAAGCAGGGTGGCCTCCGGCCCCTGATCCGGCGCAGGGGTCGGCGTTTCCTCCGGCGTTTCCGTATTTTCAGGCGTTTCGGCTGCGTCCGGGGTCTGCGTGGCCTCCGCTTCCGACGGCGTAGCCTCTGCAAAGGCTTCCATCGGCATGCAGGTCATCAGCGCAGCCAACGCCAGCGCGGCCATTCTATTTGAACTCATGAATCGTTACCTCCTTCACACGCAAAGCGAACTTCTTCGTCCTTTGATTAGACGAAGCCGATTCCCTTTTTGTGGACGCTTTTCCCTCTTTTTTGAAATTTCACGTGAAAACCAGTATACCATACTTTGCCGCATATGGCTCCACCTGTTTCTGTCAAATAGACGAACGAACGCCGGGAATTCTTGCATCTGCCGCCAAAAACAAAAAATCCGTCCTCTCCCTTCCGAACGGCTCGGATGGAAAGAACGGATTTCTTCTCGTTTTTTAATTTTAACTGGCCAGATTTTCTGCCGAATCCAGAATTTCCCGCGCAACGTCGGCAATGCGCCTGCCGGAATCCATGCTCGCTTTCTGAATGCGGTAATGCGCCTCGGATTCGGTCAGATGCAGCGTATCCATCAGTTTGCCCTTGGCGCGGTCGATCAGCTTGCGCTCTTCCAGCGTGCGCGACAGCTTTTCAGCTCGTGCGCGGAGCTGCTGCATGCGCAGACGGCAGTGCGCCAGCGTTTTCAGGCTCTGCACCAGCGCATCCTGGCTGATGGGATTATGCAGCATGATGACGTTCTCGGCTTCCTCGCCCTCATAATCCTGCGGAACGATCATCACCACATCGGCGGCCTCGCCCAGCCGACTGGCCAACTCCTCTCCGGTCATATCCGGCAGTCGGTACGTCGTCAGCAGCAGCGCGCCGTCCTTCGCCGCGCGGACGGCTTCATCCCCCGTATGCACAACACCGCTGGGAATAATCTGCGCGGAAGAGAGCATGTCGCTCAGCTTGACGGCCACGCCCTGCGGCGCGGCGATATAAAAGCGGTCGGAAAATGACGCCCTCATTGTTTCATCCTCCATATGCTCAAAATCCTTTGGGAATAGCGTTATTATACCGTTTTACGGCGTTCTTTTCAAGAGATTTATGAAACATTTAACGTCAAATCCTGCAATTTTATAATTTTTTCAAGGCTTTTCGCTTTATATTCGAATATTTCCTCCGTTTCAAAGTAAAAGCCGCCTGCACAGCGCGCAGACGGCCTTGAAGAGCTGTATGTTTACTTATCCTGGTAGGCAAGCGCCGCGCCGACGAACTCGCGGAACAGCGGATGCGGACGGTTCGGACGGCTCTTGAGCTCCGGATGATACTGCACGCCGACGAACCACGGATGGTTCGGCAGCTCGACGATCTCCACCAGATCGCGATCCGGGTTCACGCCGCCGATGCGCATGCCGCTCTCCACAAACTTGTCGCGGTAGACGTTGTTGAATTCATAGCGGTGGCGATGGCGCTCGAAGATATTCTCTTCGCCGTAGGCCGCGTAGGAAATGGAATCGTGATTCAGGCGGCAGGGATATTTTCCCAGGCGCATGGTGCCGCCCTTTTCATCGATGTTCTGCTGATCGGGCATCAGGTCGATGACCGGATACGGCGTGTTGGGATCAACCTCGCTGGTATGCGCGCCGGTCAGGCCGAGCACATGGCGGGCGTATTCCACCACGGCCATCTGCATGCCCAGGCAGATGCCCAGAAACGGCACGTTATTCTCGCGCGCATACTGCACGGCGGCAATCTTGCCTTCCAGACCGCGCTCGCCGAAACCGCCCGGTACAAGCACGCCGGAGCAGCCCGCCAGCTTTTCGCGCACGTTTTCCGGCGTGACTTCCTCCGCCGCAATCCATTCTACGCGCACCTTCGCATGATGGGCAATGCCGCCGTGAGTCAGCGCCTCAACGATGGAAAGATACGCGTCCGGCAGCTCGACATACTTGCCGACGATGGCGATGCGCACATCCTTCTGCGGCGTCAGCAGGCGCTCGACCATCTCGCGCCACTCGGTCAGGTCGGCTTCCGGCGCAGAGATGCCCAGCAGGCGGCAGACGCGCTCGTCCATGCCCTCTTCATGAATCATCAGCGGCACTTCGTAAATGCTGCGCGCGTTCAGATTCTCGAACACGCAGTCCGCCGGAATGTTGCAGAACAGGCCGATCTTGGCGCGCACATCGCGGGGAATCGGCTTCTCGCTGCGGCAGACGATGATATCCGGCTGAATGCCCAGACCGGCCAGCTCCTTGACGGAATGCTGCGTCGGCTTGGTCTTGAGCTCGCCCGCCGCGGAGAGATACGGCACGAGCGTCACGTGGATATACAGCACGTTCTCGCGGCCCACCTCGCTCTTCAGTTGGCGCGCCGCTTCGAGAAACGGCAGGGACTCGATATCGCCGACCGTGCCGCCGATTTCGGTGATGACCACGTCCGGCGCGTCTTCCTTGAGGGAAACTTCCAGCATGCGGCGCTTGATCTCGTTGGTGATGTGCGGGATGACCTGGATGGTCGCGCCCAGATACTCGCCCTTGCGTTCGCGGGTGATGACGGTATAATACACGCGGCCGCTGGTAACGTTGGCCGCCTGCGTGAGGCTCTCGTCGATGAAGCGCTCGTAGTGCCCCAGATCGAGGTCGGTTTCCGCGCCGTCGTCGGTGACAAAGACTTCGCCGTGCTGATACGGGTTCATCGTGCCGGGATCGACGTTGATGTAGGGATCAAATTTCTGCATGGAAACCTTGAGCCCGCGGCTCTTGAGCAGCCGCCCCAGCGAGGCCGCCGTGATGCCCTTGCCCAAAGAGGAAACCACGCCGCCCGTCACAAAAATAAACTTGGTGTGCATCCTGTACCTTCCTTCCGTCCGCGCAAACGCGATCATCAAAAACTACCGACCTATTATAAACAGTCAAAGCCCGGATTTCAAGATTAAATTGGGAGAAAAACAAATTTTCCTGCAAGATGCTCAAAATATTGCGTCAAATCAATTCAAAACTGAAAGTTCTTCGCCTTATTCTCCCGATAAACGAAAAACGCCCTGCGCGCGGCAGGGCGAGAAGGCCTTATTTGTGATACAGGCTGTTCTTTTCATAAACGGGTTCGCAGGTCAGGCGCATGCCCAGCCGCTTAAACACGCCGTCATCCACAGAGGAGAGAATGACCGTGGAATGCACCTCGCAGCACTTGAGCATGTCCAGCGCCTGCATGGCTTTCTGCGCGTTCGGATCGCCGGCCGCGCTGATGGCAAGGGCGACAAGCATCTCGTCGGTGTGCAGGCGCGGGTTGCGGCTCTTCATGTAATCGGTCTTGAGCGTCTGGATGGAGGCGATGACGTCCGGTGCGATGAGCTTGATGGCGTCATCAATGCCCGCAATGGTCTTGAGCGCGTTGAGCACCGCCGCAGAAGCCGCGCCAAACAGCTCCGTCGTGCGGCCCGTGACCAGCTGACCATCCGCCAGTTCGATGGCGACGGCGGGCTTGCCCGTGCGCTCGGCCACGGCCATGGCGGCGGGCACGACGGCGCGGCGTTCCGGCTCGATATCCAGCGTGCGCATCAGCAGCTCGATCTTATCCACTTCGCTCTGCGCGTTCTGTCCCTGACGGACGCGGCAGGCCGCCTGGAAGTAGCGGCGGATAACCTCCTGTCTGGACGCTTCACGGCAGACCTCGTCGTCCACAATGGAAAAGCCCGCCATGTTCACGCCCATATCCGTCGGACTCTTATACGGGCATTCGCCGTAAATGCGCTCGAAAATCGTGCGCAGCACCGGGAAAATCTCGATGTCGCGATTATAGTTCACCGTCGTTACGCCGTAGGCTTCCAGATGGAACGGATCGATCATGTTCACGTCGTTCAGGTCGGCCGTCGCCGCCTCATAGGCGAGGTTGACCGGATGCTTGAGGGGCAGATTCCAGATCGGGAAGGTTTCAAACTTGGCGTATCCGGCCTTCACGCCGCGCTTATGCTCGTGATAGAGCTGGGAGAGACAGGTCGCCATCTTGCCGCTTCCGGGACCGGGCGCGGTCACGACGACCAGCGAACGCGTGGTTTCAATATAATCATTGCGGCCATAGCCTTCGTCGCTGACGACCAGCCGCACGTCGGCGGGATAATTGGGAATGCGGTATTGACGGTAAACCTTGAGGCCGAGCGCCTGCATGCGCTTTTCAAACACGTCCGCGGCAGGCTGACCCGCATACTGCGTCAGCGCGATCGAGCCGACATAGAGACCGAAGCCGCGGAAAACGTCGATGAGCCGCGCCACGTCGGTATCGTAGGTGATGCCAAGATCGCCGCGGCGCTTGTTCTTTTCGATGTCGCCCGCGTTGATGGCGATGACGATTTCCGCCTGATCGCGCAGGGCCAGCAGCATTTTGATCTTATTATCCGGCGCAAAGCCCGGCAGCACGCGCGACGCGTGGTAATCGTCAAAGAGCTTGCCGCCAAATTCCAGATAGAGCTTGCCGCCAAACTGGTTGATCCGCTCACGAATATGTTCGGACTGCAACCGGATATACTTTTCGCTGTCAAAACCGACCTGATTCATCTGTCTCTCTCCATTCCGTCAGGCTGTGCCTGTCTCCCTCAAATCCTGATTCAAAAACCACTTCGACTGTTTAGTATATCAAACTCGCTGGCGGCTTTCAAGCTGAAATGCAAGAAAGTTTTTGACAAAAAGCGGGCTGAGCCCGCCTGCACTTCCGCCAAAGGTTTCAAAATTCCAAAGGTCTGCACACACGTCCAATCTTTGCGCAGTTTTCTGCGCATAATAACGCGCCGCCCTGTGAAAAGCAAGGCGGCGCGTTATTAGATTCTATTCAGTTCAAGGATGAGCGGAATGCCTTATTCCGCGATGGCTTCCGCCGCCAGCTTGCCGGCGGTCAGCGCCCAGCCGTTGTTCGCGCCGGAGGGCGAATCGTCGCCCATCACGCCGCCGACAACAACCACATCGGTGGTCATCTCGATGGTTTCGGTGGAAAGTTCCTTTTCAACCGGAACCGCGCGCAGCGCGTCCGCGTCGCCGCCCGCCTGCGCCACAGCGTCCGCCACGGCATTTACAATGCCTTCGGACGTGAAGGTCGCGCCGCTCTTGGCGTCCACCGCGAGGCTCTGGCTGGCGACAATCTCGCCCGGCAGATCGTTGATCGCCGCGTCGGCAATGCCCGCTGTCTCCCGATGATCCTTCACCACGATATCGGTGATCGCGTCCTCGGAAAAGGTGACGTCCACGGTGATTTCGCCGTTACGGCCGTCTGCCCTGCCCGTATACGTACCGGCAGTATAGCCGTCGGCCAGCGCCGCCGCGCGCGTCAGGAACGGGTTCCGCAGCTCTCCCGCTCGACGATGCGGTGCGGAATGATGCTCTTGGTCGCCATCAGTTCCGGATGGTCGATATGGCTGATGAGCTGGCTGGCCGCCTCGATGCCCAGCTGGAACGAATTGAGATCCACCGACGTCAGTCGCGGCGAGGTCAGTTTGGCGAAGAGCGAATTATTGAAGGAAATGATCGAGATATCTTCTGGAATGGACAGCCCGCGCGTCAGGCACACGCGTTCCAGCGTCACGCCGAGCAGATCGTCGCTGACGACGATGGCCGTCGGCCTGTCCGCCCGCTCAATCAGCGCGCGCAGGGCGGCGTCCTCCATATCCAGCGCGGTCATCTCCACGCAGTAATCCTCCCTCAGCGGCAGACCCGCCAGCGCAAGGGCGGACTGATAGCCGCGCTTTCTGTCGGCGGTAAAGAGATAGGCGTTGTCGCTGCCCAGATAGGCGATGCGCCGATGTCCCCTGCGGATGAGGTATTCAGTCGCCTCCTGCCCGGCCAGAAAGTTGTCGTTGTCGATATAGACCGTTTTGTTCGCATAGGCGTAAGCTTTGCCAATGAGCACATACAGCAGGTTCGCCTGCACCAGATAATCGATGACGGTATCGCCCTGACGGGAATAGAGCAGAATAAACGCGTCCGCCGCGCCGGAGGAAACCAGCAGCCGAACCGCCGACAGAATTTCGTCGTTGTCGCGGCCGGTGACGATGGTGCTGACGTATTGATGCGCGTTGCAGAACTGATTGATGCCGCGGATCATTTCCAAATAGAAGGGATTTTCGTAAACTTCCCTTGCGCTCGGCGGCAGAATCACGCCGACGGTGCGCGTCGCAGGCGTGGAAATTCCTTCCATCGCATAGCCCAGCTGTTTGGCCGCACGGCGCACGCGCTCCTTGGTTTCCTCGCTGATGGAGGGATTATTTCGGCAGGTTCTGGACACGGTCGATGGCGATACGCCTGCCAGCGCCGCCACATCCCGAATGGTTACGGCCACAAAAACCGCTCCTTTGTGCAGAAGATGGGGCAAAAGCGGCGCATGCACCGCCCGCTTTCGCTTCTGCCCTTATTGTAAAAGAGGACGCGCGCAATGTCAATCATGCGGGCGCAATTTACGCAAGAAATTTGCGTAAATTTGCGCAAGATGACGAATGGAATCGAAGTCTGTTTTCTCCTTCCCGGCGAAGAATTCGCAAAATGTCGATTTCTCAGCTTTCTCTTTTGTAAAAAAAGCCGAGAAAGGCCAAAAAGACTCTTGCTTTTCTGATGAGCTTGGTCTATAATGAATGCATCGACGTTGCACAGAGTTTCGCAAACGTCATCCATACGTATGTTTGAAGCGGGAGGACGCTTCGACCATAAAAATTTTCTACAAAACGAAAGGGGTAACTATCATGAAGAAAATCATCGCTTTTGCTCTGGCCGCGTGCCTGTGCCTTGCTCTGGCCGTGAGCGCTTCGGCCGACGGTTCGGTTTACTATCTGAACTTCAAGCCTGAGCAGGACGCCCAGTGGCAGGAGCTCGCCAAGCTCTACACCGAGCAGACCGGCGTGCCGGTGACCGTCGTGACGGCCGCTTCCGGCAACTATGAAACCACGCTGATGAGCGAGATCGAGAAGAGCGATCCGCCGACGCTGTTCCAGGTCAACGGCCCGGTCGGCCTGGCCAACTGGAAGGACTACTGCTATGATCTCAAGGATGCGGACATCACCAAGCACCTGACCTCCGATTCCTTCGCGCTGAAGGAAGGCGACACGGTGTACGGCGTGGCTTACGTCATCGAGACTTACGGCCTGATCGCCAACACCAAGCTGCTGGAGAAGGCCGGTTACAAGGCTTCCGACATCACCAACTTTGAGACCCTGAAGAAGGTCGCCGACGACATTCAGGCCCGCAAGGACGAGCTGGGCGTGGACGGCGCTTTCACTTCCGCCGGTATGGACGGTTCTTCCGACTGGCGCTTCAAGACCCACCTGGCCAACATGCCGATCTACTACGAGTACAAGGCTGACGGCATCGGCTCCACCGAGGCCATCAAGGGCACCTATCTGGACAACTACAAGGCCATCTGGGATCTGTACATCACCGATTCCACCTGCGACCCGAAGCTGCTGGCCAGCAAGACCGGCAACGACGCTGTGGCTGAGTTCGTCGGCGAAAAGGCCGTGTTCTATCAGAACGGCACCTGGGCTTGGAACGACGTTTCTTCCCTCGGCGCTGAGAACGTGACCATGCTCCCGATCTACATCGGCGCGGAAGGCGAAGAGAATCAGGGCCTGTGCACCGGCACCGAGAACTACTGGTGCGTCAACGGCACGGCCGAGCAGGAAGACATCGACGCGACGCTCGCGTTCATGAACTGGGTCATCACCTCCGACGAGGGCCGCAAGAGCATGTCTCAGGACATGGGCTTCGTTACCCCGTTCGACACCTTCACCGGCGAATATCAGTCTGCGAATCCGTTCGTGCAGATCGACGCGCAGTACACCGCCGAGGGCAAGACTCCGGTGAGCTGGAACTTCGCGACCATCCCGTCCGAAGCCTGGAAGGATGGCGTCGGCTCTGCGCTGACCGCTTATGCGGCAGGCACCGGCGATTGGGACGCTGTCAAGACCGCGTTCGTGGATGGCTGGGCGACCGAGTATCAGCTGAGCCACTAATCACCTTGCGCCAAAAGGGGCGGGCATTTCGCCCTCCCCTTTTTCTTCATTCACGCACTGCCCACTAGGGCAGTCTGCAAAGTGGCGTGCACATCACGCTTCTTTGCAGGCTGCCCCATTCCCCTCATCCGAAAGGATTCAAGTATGGAGAAAGCAATCAAAAAGTATTGGCCGTTTTTCCTGCTGCCGACATTGGCGGCCTTTATCATCGGCTTTGTGTGGCCGTTCCTGTGGGGCATTTTCCTGTCCTTCCACAAGTTCACCACCATCAGCAAGACGACGTTCGTCGGCCTGGATAACTATTTCAAAGTCTTTCAAGACAGCACGTTTGTCTCCGCCTTCTGGTTCACGGCGAAATTCACCGTCGTTTCCACCCTTCTGATTAACGTCATCGCCTTTGCCATCGCGCTGGCGCTGACCCGCGGGCTGAAAGGCACGAACATCTTCCGCACGGTGTTCTTCCTGCCGAACCTGATCGGCGGCATCGTGCTGGGCTATATCTGGCAGATTCTGCTCAACGGCATTCTGACCAACCTGGGCAAGCCTCTGCTTTCGCTGGACGCGCGGTACGGCTTCTGGGGCCTCATCATCCTGATGTGCTGGCAGCAGATCGGCTATATGATGATCATCTACATCGCGGGCTTGCAGAACGTGCCCGGCGATCTGCTGGAAGCCGCCGCCATCGACGGCGCGACCGGCACGCAGGCGCTCTTCAAGGTCAAACTGCCGATGGTCATGCCTTCCATCACGATCTGTTCGTTCCTGACGCTGACCAACTCGTTCAAGCTCTTTGACCAGAACCTCTCGCTGACCGGCGGCGAACCGGCCAAGGCCAGCCAGATGCTCGCGCTCAACATCTACGATACGTTCTATCAGCGCAGCGGCGCACAGTGGAAAGGCATCGGCCAGGCAAAGGCCGTCGTCTTCTTCCTGCTGGTCATCGTCATCGCGCTCATTCAGCTCTATTTCACCCGTCGCAAGGAGGTGCAGCAGTAATGGCCAAATATCATGACGGCGCTGTTTCCGGCTCCCGCCGCATTATGGATGTGCTGCTGACCGTACTGCTCGGCGTGCTGTGCGTCGTGTGGCTCTATCCGGTGCTGCTGATCCTCATCAACTCCCTCAAGGATGAGCTCGCCATCTCCACCGCCACCGTGTTTGAGCTGCCGACCTCGGCAACCTTCGCAGGGCTGCACAACTACGTCTACGGCATCACCCAGCTGAACTTCCTGCAATCCTTCGGCTATTCGGCGATCATCACGGTTTCCTCCGTGCTGCTGATTCTGCTGTGCTGCTCGATGTGCGGCTGGTACATCACCCGCGTGACCTCCGCGATTTCCAAGGCGATGTATCTGCTGTGCGTCTTCTCGATGGTCGTGCCGTTCCAGATGGTGATGTTCACCCTCTCCAAGACGGCCGATACGCTGAAGCTCAACACCCCGTTTAACATCTGCGTGATTTACCTCGGCTTCGGCGCGGGTCTGGCGGTGTTCATGTTCACGGGCTTCATGAAGTCCGTCCCGATCGCGATTGAGGAAGCCGCGATGATCGACGGCTGCAACCCGCTGCAAATCTTCTTCAAGGTCGTCTTCCCGATTCTCAAGCCGACGATGATTTCCACCGCGATTCTGGAAACCATGTGGGTCTGGAACGACTATCTCCTGCCGACGCTGGTGCTGGATATCAAGAAATACCGCACCATTCCGATGGCGATTCAGTATTTCCGCGGCAGCTACGGCCGCGTAGAAATGGGCCCGATGATGGCCTGCATCATGATCACGGTTCTGCCGATCATCGTGATGTATCTGGTCTGCCAGAAGTACATCATCGACGGCGTGATCGCCGGCGCCGTGAAAGGCTGATTTCGCTACACAGGTTACGACAAAACGCCGACCAGTTTGACGCTGATCGGCGTTTTTTTATATTCGGTTGTTATCCTCCAAGCCCGACCCGCCGAGCACCGTCAGCACGCCCGGCTTATCCAGCGCATACTGTACCGTCTTGATAATGTCTGCTTCAATCTGCGCGCAGTTTCTCTTTTCCCTCTGCCGGGCTGGTTTGTCGGTCCAAAATATGATACAATGAGTCTATCTGGGGATGAAAGGAGCGGCTTCTATGCCGGGAGATTGGAAACAGGCGCTTGAAGCGCGCCTTGCGGATGTGCCCAAGGGCGAATTGCTCGTCTGCGCCAAGTCAGACACGTTGTTCTTCTCTCCGCCTGCCTGCGCCTGCATCGGACAGGATGACAAAGGTCGGCTGGATATCTGGCCGCTGTATCCCGGCGTAGAACTGACGCTGCAAGCATACAGCGCAAAATTCGTCGCTTTTCACCACGACGTTCCCGGCGCGCCGCTGCTGGAAATCAACCATTGCTATGCCGGGCGCGTGGGCTGCACCAGCGACACAGGCCTGGCGCTGTATCTCGGCGCGGGAGATCTTTCCCTGCACGGGCTGCACACCTGCGTGGAAACGGTCATGCAGTTCCCTTTCGACGGCTATCTGGGCTTCAGTTTCCGCATCGACACCGCACAGCTGGACGCAAATCCGCCGGAATTCATGCGCGACGCGGGCGTAACCGGCGCGCAGATTCTCACCCGCTTCTGCGGAGAAAAAGGCTTTTCCGTGTTCTCCTCGGCGGAGCAGGTCGGCGCGCTGCTCGACCCGCTCTACACTCTGCCGGAGCGGCTGCTGATTCCCTATGCCAAGCTCAAGTTTCAGGAGCTGATGCTGCTGCTCAGCGTGACGAACGCGCCCCCTGCCACGCAGAGCGCCTATAAAACCGAGCAGATCGCGCTCATCCGCCGGATTCACGACCAGATGATGTCGGATATGAGCCAGCGCTGCACGATTGAGATGCTCTCTCAGCAATACCACATCAACACTTCGACGCTCAAGAGCCTGTTCAAAACCGTCTACGGCCAGCCCCTCGCCGCACATATGAAGGAACACCGCATGGAATACGCCGCCCGTCTTCTGCGCACGACGACCGATTCCCTCGCTGAAATCGCCGAAAAAGTCGGTTATGAAAGCCAGAGCAAGCTGACCGCCGCGTTCAAGAGTGCCTACGGCGTTCTGCCCAGCGAATATCGGAAAGAGAAAAAAGAAAACGGCCGCTCTTGACAGGCAGCCGAAACGATACTGCGAATCATCATCCAAAAATGCTTCCTCTGTTTTTTCGCAGAAGAAGCATTTTTCATTGAGATGCAATTTACAGGTTATGCACCCGAAGCGCGCGAATCGCGTTGAGCACGGCCAGCACCATCACGCCAACGTCGGCGAAAATCGCGACCCACATATTCGCGATACCCAGCGCGCCAAGCGCGAGGCAGGCGAACTTGACGACCAGCGCGAACACGATATTCTGATAAACGATGCCGATGCACTTGCGGGAAATGCGGATGGCCTTCGCAATCTTCATCGGATCGTCGTCCATCAGCACGACGTCCGCCGCCTCGATGGCCGCATCCGAACCCATCGCGCCCATCGCAATGCCGATATCCGCACGGCTCAGCACAGGCGCATCGTTGATGCCGTCGCCGACAAACGCCAGCTTATCCCTGTCGCCCTTCGCGGCGAGCAGCTTCTCCACCTGCGCCACCTTATCGGCAGGCAGCAGGTCGCTGTGCACCTCGTCCACGCCCAAATCTTTGGCGACCTGTTCGGCCACGCGCCGGGTGTCGCCAGTGAGCATGACCGTCTTTTCCACGCCGGAATGCTTGAGCCGCTCGATGGCTTCCTTCGCGTGCGGCTTCACCACGTCGGAGATGACGATATGGCCCGCATACTCGCCGTCAATGGCCATGTGAATGATCGTGCCGACGCTGTGGCAGTCGATGAACGCAATGCGGTTCAGCTCCATCAGCTTGCTGTTGCCCGCCAGCACGTCATGGCCGTCCACTTTGGCGGAAATGCCCTTGCCGCTGATCTCCTGAATGTCGCTCACGCGGTCACGGTCAATCTCCTTACCATAAGCGCGCTGCAAGCTCTTGCTGATGGGATGAGAAGACGCGCACTCAGCCAGCGCCGCATATTCCAGCAGCTTCTCGTCCTCCATCTCGTTGTGGTGAACGCCGCTGACCTCAAAAACGCCCTGCGTCAGCGTGCCGGTCTTGTCAAAAACAACCGTCTTGACCTGAGACAGCGTTTCCAGATAGTTGGACCCCTTGATGAGCACGCCTTCCTTACTGGCGCCGCCGATGCCCGCGAAGAAGCTGAGCGGAATGCTGATAACCAGCGCGCAGGGGCAGGAAATGACCAGGAACGTCAGCGCACGGTAGATCCACTCGCCCCACTGAGCGGAATTGCCTGTCAGCAACCGCACAACGGGCGGCAGGATCGCCAGCGCCAGTGCGCTGTAGCAGACGGCAGGCGTGTATACGCGGGCGAATTTGGAAATGAAGGCTTCGGATTTCGACTTATGAGAGCTGGAATCCTCAACCAGTTCAAGAATTTTGGAGACGGTGGACTCGCCGAATTCCTTCGTCGTCTGAATGCGCAACACGCCGGTCATGTTGATGCAGCCGCTGATGACCTCGTCGCCTTCCTTCGCATCGCGGGGCAGGCTCTCGCCCGTCAGCGCGCTGGTGTTCAGGCTGGACGTGCCGGAGAGAATCACGCCGTCCAGCGGCACTTTTTCGCCCGGCTGCACGACGATCACGCTGCCGATTTCCACCTCGTCCGGAGCGACCTTTTCCAGCTGGCCGTCGCGCTCGATATTCGCGTAATCCGGGCGGATATCCATCAGCGCGCTGATGTTGCGGCGGCTCTTGCCGACCGCATAGCTCTGAAACAGCTCGCCAATCTGATAAAACAGCATAACGGCAATGGCTTCCACATAGTCGCCGCTGCGCTCATAAATCGCCAGCGCAAACGCGCCGATCGTGGCGACCGCCATCAGGAAGTTTTCGTCAAACACCTGACGGTTCAGAATGCCCTTCCACGCCTTTTTCAGGATGTCGTAGCCGATGATGCCATAAACGACCAGATACAGCGCAAGCTGCAAAATGCCGGTCACCGGAATCAGCTTGAGCGCAATCAGCATCGCCGCAGCAATCAAAATGCGTGTGAGCATTTTTTTCTGCTTTTTGTTCATGATTCAATCTCCTTCGATTAAGCAACTGTTTAATGTTTTTCGGAAAAACTGCGCCTCATTCCGTCTGAAACGAGGCGCTGAAAAACGTTTAAGCTTAGTCCAGTTCGATTTCGCAGTCCGGCTCGACCTTCTTGCATGCCTTGAGCACATCCTGCATGACCCGCTTCGCGTCCGCGCCTTCGACGAACTCGACGATCATCTTCTGGGTCATGAAATTGACGGTCGCGTTTGCGACGCCGATGGTCTTGCGGGTGGCTTCTTCCATCAGGTTGGCGCAGTTAGCGCAGTCCACTTCGATTTTATAGCTCTTTTTCATCTTCGTTGACTTCCTTTCTGTTCGGCCCAATGATTTATCGATTAAGCACTTGTTTATTTGATATGGCCGTAGTATAATACGTTTAAGCCGCAAACGCAAGCCCTTTTTCGCAACATTTTCCTTTTGGGCGAAAGGTCCTTCCGTTTGGGCGAAAACGCAAGTCAAGGGAGAACGGTCTATGAGCGAGCATCATCTGCATCCCGCGCCGCAGGATACCGCGTCCTTTCAGACGGCCGCGCAGCTTTTCAAGTATTTAAGCGATCCGACGCGCGTGCGTCTGTTCTTTATTCTCTGTCACAGTGAAAAATGCGTCATTCAGCTTTCCGAGTGCATGGAAATGTCCTCGCCCGCGCTGTCGCACCATCTGCGCCCGCTGCGCGCGGCGGGACTGATTGTTTCCCGCCGCGAGGGCAAAGAGGTCTATTACCGCGCCGCCGACACAGTCGAAGCGCAGCTTTTCCACAAGATGATCGAGCAGGTGCTTGAAATCGCGTGTCCGGGGTAAAAAGAAACGTTGGGGCTTTGCCCCAAACCTCAGCCGGAACCTGAGGTTCCGGCACTTCCCATATAGATGAATTGCTTTGCAATCCATCTAGCTGAACATTAGGCTAACCGCGCGAAGCAAAGAAAGGAGTTTGAGGAACTTATCCCTCAGCGGGGTATGGGGTCGGCCCCATCGTCACCCCTCAATCTCTGCCCGAATCTCCGCTTCTGTACCGGAGGAAAGAACGCCCTGGGTCATATCCTTCGGCCCGCCGCCCTTGCCGCCGAACGCCGCGCAGAGCGCTTTGGTGACGGGGCGGACGTCCTCCGTTTCGGAAGACAGGGCAAAATTCCAGCCGTCTTCGCGCGGAATGAGCACCAGCGCCAGCTTTGCGCCTTCGGCCAGCTGTCCCGCCGCCTTCCGTGCCTGCGAAGCCGGAAGCGCGTCGCACGCCACAACTCGGATTTCCTTTTCCATCTCTTTCTGCGCCATCAGCTCAAAAATGCGCATGCCGAGCGCGTCGCTCTGCGCACGCAGGCGGTCGCGCTCGCCGATCATCCGCTCCACCGCGCCGGAAAGCTCCTCCGTCGGCACGGAGAGCGCCTGTCCAGCGGCTTTCGCCTGATCAAACAGCGCATTTTCGTATTCCAGCGCACGGCGGCCGCAGAGGATGGACACCCGCACGCCGCTCTTATACTTTTGCACGCCGATGACCTTAATCTGACCGACACAGCCGGTGGTATGCACATGCGTGCCGCAGCAGGCGCAGGTATCTACGCCTTCAATGCGGACAATGCGCACATCCCCGGCGATTTCTTTTTTACTGCGGTATTCGATGTTCGCCAGCTCTTCGCGGGACGGCACAAACGCCTCCACCGGCTGATCGCGCCAGACGGCCTGGTTCGCCAGCAGTTCCACACGGCGCACATCCGCTTCGGTCAGCATGCCGTTAAAATCCATCGTCACGGCCTCCGTGCCGATGTGAAAGCCCACGTTGTCATAGCCGAAAAGCCCATGCACCAGACCGGAGAACATGTGCTCGCCGCTGTGCTGCTGCATCATGTCCATCCGGCGCACCGCGTCCACATGGCCGTGCACCTCGCTGCCGACCGCAAGCGGCCCGCTGACCAGATGCTCCACCTCGCCGTTTGCCTCGTGTGCGTCGAGCACCTGCACGCCGTCCAGCGTGCCGTGATCCGCGCCCTGTCCGCCGCCCTCCGGGAAAAACGCCGTTTGATCCAGCGTGACGATATAGCCCTTTTCCCGCTGCTCGCAGGTCTTCACCACGGCGGAAAATTCCAGCATATCCACATCTCTGTCGTATAATCTGACGGTCATGATCGACCCTCCCTGTGTCGTTTTTTCTTATTGTAGCACAGGGCATGGCAAAGTTCAAATACGAACGCCTTCCGTCCCGCTTCGCTCGACGGCTTCCTCTTAGAGAGAGGCGACACGACGAAGTCGTGACGGAAGGCGCAAAAAAGATTTGTCCCCCGCTTTGCGAATGTGTTATAATATAGACAACAAACAGGATGAGGAGGTCATCTGTATGCGTAATCCTTTAATCATCACCATCGGTCGTGAATATGGCAGCGGCGGCCGCCAAATCGGCGAGCTGGTCGCCAAAACACTCGGCATCGCTTATTATGATAAAAAGCTCATCACCCTGGCCGCGCAGAAGAGCGGCCTGTCCGATGAATTCATCGCCAACAACGAACAGCGCGTGCGCAACGGTTTCATGCAGAATCTCGCCGCCAGCGCGGCCTATTCCAGCGGCTTCTTCTCCAGCCAGTATCTGCCGCTGAGCGAATCGATCTTCATCTCCGAAGCGCAGGTCATCCGCGATATTGCCGCGAAGGAAAGCGCCGTCATCGTCGGCCGCTGCGCGGACTATATCCTCGCCGGACGCGACAACACCATCAACGTCTTTGTCTATGCGCCGCGTGAAACGCGCGTCAACCGAATCATGGCGCGCCGCAACCTCAGCGAAGCGGAAGCGCTCAAGGCCATCACCACGTCCGACAAGGAGCGCGGCAACCATTACTTCCGCTATACGGATCAGAAGTGGGGCAAAGCGCAGAATTACGATATCTGCATCAACTCCGCGCTGATGGGCATCGAGAAGACCGCCGAAATGCTCACCGCCATGGCGAAAATCGAGGTTCGCGCCTGATGCGCGCGCTCGTTCCTTCCGAAACGGCGCTCGTGCTGGGCGGCGGCGGTGCGAAAGGCGCTTACGAAGTCGGCGCTATTGCCGCGCTGGACGAGCTGGGCATCAAGGCCGGCAGCGTCTTCGGCACATCGGTCGGCGCGCTGCATGCGGCCATGTATGCGCAGGGAAGCATGGACGCGGCAGCAGCGCTTTGGGATAACATCCGCCTGAGCGACGTGGTCAGCGAAGAGAGCCTCGCCATCGCGGACGACGCGGAAAATATCTTCGATCATCCGGAAAAGCTGCTCGAATTTATCACCCGCTATGCGCAGAAAAAAGGCGTGGACGTTTCTCCGCTGATGGACATTCTGCATAAGCTGATCGACGAAGACAAAATCCGCCGCAGCGGCGTGCATCTGGGGATCGTCACCACGCGCTTTCCGTCGCTGGCGATGGTGGAAAAGCGGCTTGAGGAGATGGAAACCGGCTCTTTGATCGACTGGCTGATGGCCAGCGCCTCCTGTTTCCCGATTTTCCCGATGAAGCAGGTCGGCGGCGACCGCTACATCGACGGCGGTTTCTGCGACAACACGCCCGTGGAAATGGCCGTGCGCAGCGGCGCGCGGGATATCGTCGCCATCGACATCGGCAAGCACCGCTCGCACACGCAGTACGACCGCAGGCCGAACATCACCTACATCCGCACGTCTCAGCCGCTCGGCGGCCTGCTGACGCTGGACAGCGCGCTTTCCTCGCGCAACCGCATACTCGGCTACAACGACGTGATGCGCGCGTTCGGCCGCATGCGCGGCGTGTCCTATTCGTTCGACGCGGTCGACGCGCAGGCGCTCTACGCCCGCGCACAGGACTACGTCATCCATCTGACACAGCTGGAAACCTCGATGTGCCATTCCAACGCCCTCACGCGCACGCGGGAAATCGGCGCGCCGTTCTTCTCTCTGCTGGAAGAAGATTTGCCGGAAAAGGCCGACTGCATCGATTATCTGCTCCGCGGCTGTGAGCTTTGCGCACAAATTGCGGAGGTCAACCCGGCTCAGGTGATGACGTTCGCCACGCTTCGCGACGAGCTGCACGCGCGTCTGCCGCTTGAAAAGGCGGAATCGATGCTCGGTTCGCTGCTCGGCGGCCGGGTTGGCGTGCTCTTTGCCAAGCCGCAAATTGACCGCAAGCTGGTCATCTCCTGTCTGTATCATCTGCTGCTGCGCGAAGGCTCGTTCTCCCCGCTGGCGCTGCGGACACTGAGCGCGTTTCCGCGCGAAATGCTCTGCGCGCTGACGCTGAAAGAAATTCTTTGAGCGGATTTTCGAATTTCAAACGCGTAAAAAGCGGCCTGAGGCCGCTCCCACTTCCGCCAACGTTTGTAAAAAAATCTTCGGCGCACGCGGCTGAATTTGCTGCAATTTCCCATATAAAAAGCAGCCTGAGGCCGCTCCAGCTTGTTGACATAAGCAAACTTGTCTTGAATAGCAAAATCAAGAAATTCAGCTATTCTTTCATTTGCGGAAAAAGCTATTCTCCCCCCTTCGGGGGGAGAATAGCTTTTTTTCGACAGTCTGTAACGTCGTTATGAAACGGCGTTTCACATTATACTCAAAAAGACGGCCTGTCAAGTGCCGACAGACCGAAATGCTTCATTTTTGAAAATCCAGCCGCACAATCTGCATCTTCATCATGCAGTCGCCGACCTTTGCCAAAAAACGGAAAAAGCCGCTCACGGACGGATCATCCAGCGTTTGATAGCCCAACATGTAGCCCCGGCTGGATATGCTCAGCTTTTCGCTCCACGTCGAAAGTTCTTTCTTCGCATCTGCGACAGCGAAATACGCGCCGACATCCCGAATCTTTGCCTGCCTGATCCACGTCTTGAGCATCAGCTTCACCGCCGACCGATTCGCCGCGTCAAAGACAATCCTGCCGTCTGGAAATGCCGCCGCCAGCGCGCAGATCAGCGTCTTGACCTGCCCGGTCAGGAAATAATAGAACACGCCCGCCGCGAAGAACACCGCGCCGCCGCTCGCATCGATGCGCGAAAACCACGACGCATCGTTCAAATCGCAGCCGATGTTGGTTTCCCGCTCTCCGGCCGGAAGCAGCGCATTGCGCACCGCGATGACATCCGGAAAATCGATGTTATAGATTTTACACGTGCCGTTGTCGCAGGCGCGGCCCGTGTCATCCAGCCCGCAGCCGAGGTTGACCACCGCCGCATTCGGATGCGTTTTGAGATAGTCGCGAACCTCCCACGCGAGGTCGCTCTGCCGCATGGCGACCTCCAGAAAACCGAAGCGGTGCATGATGCTTTTGGCCTTTTCCTCCAGCGCGGAGAAGTCGTAATCCACCTGATCAATCAGCCGGAGCGCCGTTTCGTCCCGGTAGATTTTAGGATAAAGCTGTGAACACATTTTGCGCCCATACATCGGAATGACCAGCGTTTCCTGCACGGTGTTCTTTTTGATGGGATATTTCATGGCTTTTTCCTTTCTGATGCCTGCCGCAAAAAAGGCAGGTCGGGCAGGCCGCCCGTTTCGATGATGTTTTCCAGCATGGCCCCAAAGCCCTGCGGATTTTGAATTTGAAACTGCATATGGTTCATCTGTTCAAACACGGGAAAATGCCCCTGCGGATACGCCCGCATGACCGCATCGCGGTATTTGAAATGGTCTTCAATGCCGCCAAATTCGAAGAAGCAGTGTGCCTGCAAAACCTCCGACAGCACCGGGAAGGGTTTGTTCTCCAGGCTGTCCGCCAGTTGGCGGCGCAGATTGCCGTAGGTCAGCGCCTTTCCCGCCGCGATGAAATACGGCTTAATCGCGTCGTCGTCGCACCACATGATCTTTTTGAGGGTTTTTCCCTTCGACCAATACAGGCTCTTGATCGCCAGATACAGAAACGGCGTCATCACGCGCCGCGTTCCCCGGCCAATTTGGGCGAACTGCCCGCCGTCAAAAAAGACGTGTTCCACGGGAAGCCGCGTCGCGGCCAGAAACGCTGCCGCCAGGTCCGCGCCGATGGAAGAAGCGACGACCAGCGCCAGCCTTTCCACGCCTTTTTTGCGCAGAAACGCCTCTACCTGCCGCACCTCGTCCGCTTTGCTCACGTATTTCTGCCCCGCGCAGTAGACGGTGGACGTCGGCAGGATACAGAAATACCGCGCCTGCAAATTTTTCGCAACGGGTTCGCTGCTCGCCCCGGTAACGCCCATCGCATGAAAAAACAGAATAGCGGGGCGCTTCGCGTCGCCCAGCGTTTCAAACTGCACAGTCTTTTCCTCCTTTACCGGTTTCTCCGATAGCCTGCCTCGTCGCGGTATTCCGGGTGCGCGCTCAGAAACGCTTCATCCCTGTCGCCGCAAATGGTGTAATCGCACTTGCAGCCGTTGGCGCAGGTCGTCGTGCGCACCAGCCGCGCGTGAATCAGCTCCATGGCCGTGAAATCCGGATTGCAGAGCGCGGGCATGACCTCCAGCAGGCCATGCTTTTTCGCGAACTCCGCCGTCGGACATTCGGTAAACTCGTAATAGATGGGCTTGCCCTTGTCAAACGGCGCGACGTTCATCTTGAAATCGCCCCATTTGTCGCACTGCTTTTTCGCGTTCAGGAACGCGCGGTGCATGAGCCGCTTGAAAATCGGCCTGTTGCAATCCACAAACTTCATCTTGCGGAAGGCGGGCAGAAACAGGTCGCCCTCCATCTGCTCGATCTCTTCCACACTGGTTACATCCTTGCAGACGACGTAATACGCCATCAGCGCGACGCAGTCGTAGTTGCCGCCCGCGCCGTTGTGAAAATTTTTCGCGCCGCCGAGATCGGTGCGCCAGTCGGAAAGAAAGGCCGCGTATTGCTTTTGCACCCGCGTCCAAATCGCTTCCTGCTCACCTTCGGGATAGTGCAGCGCAATTTTGCTTTGAATCTGCGCTTTGCAGGGTTTGGAATAGAGCACGTGACAGGTCAGATCGATGTTCAGTTCACTGTCTTTCATAGGAAACCCCTTATTTTTTCAAAATATCCACGATTTTGGCGAAATCCTCTTGGGCTTCTTTGAAATACGGCATCTTGTTAGTTGATACTAATTACAGATCATATTATACCAGCGCCGCCCGGCGTTTTCAAGGTGTTTCTTGTCTTTCTCTGTTTCGTTGACGCTAAAAACGCAAAAATCCGAAGCATGCGACCGACCGCTGCTTCGGATTGTCATTGGATTTCGATTGAAAACGCTCAGTCGCCCAGCGAAATGCCCATGCTTCTGGCGGCACGGACAGCCTGCGCGTCGGCGGGGACGAACTTCGTCTTGCCCGCAACCTCGGAAAGCGGATTATGCGAAACGGCGTTGCCGACCATCGCGACAGCCTGACCATAGTTTTCCGCCGCGATCAGCTGCGCAGCATGCACGCCGAAAACGGTGGAGAGCATGCGGTCATACGCGCTCGGCGAGCCGCCGCGCTGCACATGGCCCGGCACGACGGCGCGCGCTTCCACGCCGACCATCTCTTCAAGCTGTTTGGCAACGCGGTTGGCAATGCCGTTGAAGCCGGATTCCTCGCGGAAAGCGGCGCGCTCTTTTTTCTTCATCGCCGCTTCCTCGACGCTCATCGCGCCCTCGGCCACGGCGATGATGGAGAAATCCTTGCCGTTTTCGGCGCGGCTGCGCACCGCGTCGGCCACCACGTTGATGTCATACGGAATTTCCGGCAGGAGGATGATATCCGCGCCGCCCGCGATGCCGGAATACAGCGTCAGCCAGCCCGCCTTATTGCCCATGATCTCGATGACCATGCAGCGGCCATGACTCGCGGCCGTCGTGTGAATGCGGTCGATGACCTCCGTCGCGATATCCACCGCCGTGTGGAAACCGAAAGTGACGTCCGTTCCCCAGATATCGTTATCGATCGTCTTGGGCAAACCGATGACGTTCAGCCCCTCTTCGGCCAGCAGGTTCGCAGTCTTGTGCGTGCCGTTGCCGCCCAGTGTCACGAGGCAGTCCAGCTTCATCTTTTTGTAATTCGCCTTCATCGCCTTGACCTTGTCCACGCCGTCTTCACTGACCACGCGCATGTTGCGGAAGGGCGTGCGGCGCGTGCCGAGAATCGTGCCGCCGAGGGTCAGAATGCCGGAGAAATCCGACTGCTTCATTTCCTTATAGTCCCCGGCAATCAGACCCGCATAGCCGTCCTGAATGCCGAGGATCTCCGCGTCAAACATGGAATAGCTGGCGCGCGCCACGCCGCGGATGCAGGCGTTCAGGCCGGGGCAGTCGCCGCCGCTGGTGAGGATTCCGATACGTCTTTTCATAGGACATCAACCTCCATGAAATTCACTTTCTGTGTTTATTGTACCACCATCAGGCCGTCTGAACAAGCGATTCTTCTTTCCGGTCACCCGGACGTTTCATTTGCCCACGCAGAACTTGGCAAACACCTCGTCGATGACCTTTTCACTCATCGTTTCGCCCGTGATTTCGCCCAGCGCGTCGAGCGCGGCGGAGAGATCGACCGCCGCGACATCCAGCGGCATGCCGTCCGAAAGCGCAGCCACCGCATCGGAGAGCGCCGCGCACGCACGCCTGGCCGCCTCCACATGGCGCGCCTGAGACAACGCCGAGGATTCCGCGCCATCCTCCGGCACAAACGCCGCCAGCGCCTCCTTGAGCGCTTCCATGCCCTCGCCGCGCGGCGCGCAGACCGCCACTGTCGGCACGTCGCCAAAGGCCGCGCGCACCTCGTCCGCCGTGAGCACGGGCGCAAGATCGCCCTTGCTCAAAATAATCAGCTGCGGGGCGAGGCCGAAGAGCGCCGCTTTGTCTTCTTCGGTCAGCGGGCTGGCGCCGTCGAGCACCAGCGCCCGCACATCCGCTTCCGCCAGCGCCTTTTTCGCGCGCTCCACGCCAATGCGCTCCACTGCGTCGCCCGTCTCGCGCAGCCCCGCCGTATCCGTCAGCAGCACGCGCACGCCGCCAATCTGCATGGCTTCGGTCAGCGTATCCCGCGTCGTGCCGGGAATATCCGTCACAATCGCGCGCTCGCCGCCCAGCAGCGCGTTGAGCAGGCTGCTCTTGCCCGCGTTCGGCCTGCCGCAGAGTACCACGCGCAATCCCTCATCCTCGATACGCCCCGCCCGCGCGTCACAGGCGGCCTCCAATCTGGCCGCAATCGCTTTGCAGGAAGCCGTCACTTCCAGCGCGGTCTGCGTCTCTTCCACCTCGTCCGGGAAGTCGATCGCCGCAGCCATCGCCGCCAGCAGGGACGTGATCTCCGCCCGTGCCGTCCGCACGAACGCGGATACGCCGCCCTCCATCTGCCGCACGGCGCTGCGCATGGCGCGCTCACTGCCCGCGCGGATCATCCGCATCACGCCCTCGGCCTGCGCCAGATCAATGCGCCCGTTCATGAACGCCCGATAGGTGAACTCGCCCGGCTCGGCCATCCGCGCGCCCGCCGCCATCAGCAGCATCAAAATTTTGCGGACGAGCGCCTGCGAACCGTGGCAATGGATCTCCGCGACGTTCTCCCTTGTATAGCTGTGCGGCGCGCGCATCAGAACGGCCATCGCTTCATCCGCGATCTCGCCGTTTTCCATCACGCAGCCGTAGGTCAGCACACGGTTGGCCAGCGGTTTCCCGTTTTTCGCCCGAAACACGCGCGACACAACCGCCTCGCAGTCCGCGCCGCTCACGCGCACGATGGCCACGCCGCCCTCTCCCGCCGCCGTCGCCTGCGCCGCGATGGTATCCCGATTTTGAAACATGCGCCGCCCTCCTTCTGTCTTTTCCCAATCTTTTCTGATTATACCACGGCTTTGTGCGGTTGAAAAGCGCGCAAACCGCCTGTCTTCCTTCATCAAACCTGCCGAAAAGCGCCGAATGCGCGAACTTTTTCCCGCGTTCTCTTGATTTCGCACGGAAAACTGTGTAGAATAAAGGCTATGGCTTACGTCCCTTTGCGGACGGCTTGTTTTTTCCCGATAACCAAAGGAGGTACCGCATCCGATGCAAAATGTGCAGCGAATTGTCCTGGTGGACTTCGGCGCGCAGTATACCCAGCTGATCGCGCGCCGCGTGCGCGAGGCCAACGTCTTCTGCGAGGTCGTCTCCTATCTGACGCCGCTTTCCGAAATTCTTGACAAGAAGCCGGTGGGCATCATCCTCTCCGGCGGCCCCGCTTCCGTGCTTGACGCGGACGCGCCGCATATCGACCCGGCCATTTACGAGCAGGGCATCCCGGTGCTGGGCATCTGCTACGGCATGCAGCTGACGGCCTACACCCTCGGCGGCACCGTCGAGCGCGCCGCCCAGCGCGAATATGGCCGCATTCCGGTCGATTTCGACGTGAGCAGCCCGCTGTTTGCCGGCATGAAGGCGCAGTCCGTCGCGTGGATGAGCCACACCTTCCACGTCACCCATGCGCCGGAGGGCTACACCTCCATCGCCCACAGCGAGAATTGCGCGTTCTGCGCGATGGCGAACCCGGAAAAGCGCATCTACGCGGTGCAGTTCCATCCGGAAGTCACCCACAGTGAAGAGGGCCAGAAGGTCATCGCCAACTTCCTGTACAACATCTGCGGCTGCACGGGCGACTGGACGATGAGCACCTTCATCGACAACGCCATCGCCTCCATTCGCGAGCAGGTCGGCCCGAACGGCCGCGTGATGCTCGGCCTCTCCGGCGGCGTGGATTCCTCCGTCGCGGCAGCGCTGATTTCCCGCGCCATCGGCGAGCGGCTGACCTGCGTCTACGTGGATCACGGTTTCATGCGCAAGAATGAAACCGAGTCCGTCCGCGAGGTCTTCACCAAGCAATTCCCGGTGAATCTGGTCATCGTGGACGCGCGCGAGCGCTTCCTGAACAAGCTGGCAGGCGTTTCCGATCCGGAGACGAAGCGCAAGCTCATCGGCGGCGAATTCGTCTACTGCTTCGCCGACGAAGCCAAGAAGCTTGAAGACGTAGAATTCCTCGCCCAAGGCACGATTTATCCGGACGTCATCGAGTCCGGCTCGGTCAAGGGCAGCGCGGTCATCAAGTCGCACCACAACGTCGGCGGTCTGCCGGCCGATGTGCGCGCGAAATTCATCGGCGGCCTTGTTGAGCCGCTGCGCATGCTCTTCAAGGACGAAGTGCGCAGGGTCGGTGAGGAGCTGGGCATGCCGCACGACATGGTCTGGCGTCAGCCGTTCCCCGGCCCCGGCCTGGCCATCCGCATCATGGGCGACATCACGCCCGACAAACTGGAAACCGTTCGCGAGAGCGACGCGATTCTCCGCGAGGAAGTCGCGCTGGCGGGCCTTGACCGCGACATCAACCAGTATTTCACCGTGCTGACCAACACCCGCACCGTCGGCGTGATGGGCGACGAGCGCACGCACGACTTCGTGCTGGCCATCCGCGCCGTGACGACCGACGACTTCATGACCGTCGATTGGGCGCGCCTGCCCTACGACCTGCTGGCCAAGGTCAGCGCGCGCATTGTCAATGAAGTGCCGCGCGTCAACCGCGTCGTGTATGATATTACCACCAAGCCGCCCGCAACGGTGGAGTGGGAATAATCCGAAACGGTCAAAAAAGTCAGGTATTGTTCAGTTTTTGAGTGCATCAAAAGCCAAACGATACGGATTTGATACCTTCGGGCTTATTCTTCAAAATTTGAGGAAGACATGAAAATGCCCTCCGAAACGGCAAAGTTTCGGAGGGTTTTTCATGTCTTTATTCTTTTCTCCACGCTTTTTTCGGTTTGAACTTTCCGCAGTCGTCGGCGGTGGAAGGCCAGTTCAGCTTCCACTCCTGATATTCCTCGCGGGTGATCTCCCTGCGCCGGAGCTGCTGCTTGCGAAGCATCCACTCAGCCATGAAGCTGTCAAGAATGTTGTAATCAAAGCAGACTGCCACGCGCTTATGCGGCAGGTCGGCATCCGTGTTATCGACGGTTTCGACAAGGTGCATCCATGGGTACTGGTCGTCCAGCTCAAAGAGCGCGTGAAGAATCCCCTCCGCGTCATTCATCGTCGGGTCTTCCAGATATGCCACGCTCACATCCAGTGCCGCAGCGATTTTCCGCATCAGCTCTTCTTTGGGTTTGCGGGAATTGTTTTCATACTGAGCAACGCGGACGTCTGCGCTCTTTTCATCGAAGCCGACCGCCATTCCCAGCTCCTTCATCGTCATCCCGCGGAAATTCCGCACCCGTTTGATTCTATCCCCCACTGCCATAGCGGTGTTCCTCCCTGATTCATCTCGTTCCCGCTCAGTATACCACACGAAAAAATCCCGCTCAAGGGATACTAAATAAAAAAAGTTAGAAATTTTCTTCAAAAGGGCTTGCTAAGTATATTTGTTTAGTGTATGATAAAAGCGTCGATACTAAGCAAAAATATATAGTATCCGGAAAGTGAGGAACACACCATGAAAACCAACAACTCTATTCTCGTCACCGCGCCGGAAATCGCCAAAGACCTCGGCATTTCCACCACCAGCGCCTACAAGCTCATCCACAAATGGAACGCCGAGCTTGAAGCGAAGAACTACACGACCATCTCCGGGAAGGTCAGCCGCAGGTACTACTATGAACGGATCTACGGCATGAACGCCCCGGCAGACAACGGGGAGGCGATGTAATGCCCGCTTACAAGGACACCAATGGAACCTACTTCGTTTCTTTCTACTACGAGGATTTTCGCGGCGTAAAGAAACGGAAAATGAAACGCGGTTTTGCCCGCCGGCGCGACGCGCTGGACTGGGAACGCCGCTTTCTGCTGCAAAGCACCGCCGACCTGAACATGAAGTTTTCGGACTTCGTTGAAATCTACCGAAACGACAAACAGATGCGCATCCGCGAAAGCACGTGGGAATCCAAGAACAACATGATCGACCTGAAGATTCTGCCGTACTTCAAGGATCGCCCGATCAACGCCATCGAGCCGAAGGACATCATCGCATGGCAGAACGAAATCATGAACCTGAAAAAGCCGAACGGTGAGCCGTACTCGACCACTTATCTCAAATCCATCCACAGTCAGCTCAGCGCGATTTTCAACCATGCGGTTCGCTACTACCGCCTGCAAAAGAATCCCGCCGAGATCGTCGGCAACATGGGGAAGGATTCACACAAGGAAATGCTGTTCTGGACAAAGGACGAATATCTGAAATTTGCCAAAGTGATGATGGACAAGCCGACTTCCTACTATGCCTTCGAGGTGCTGTACTGGTGCGGCATCCGGCTGGGCGAGTTGCTGGCGCTGACCGCTTCGGATTTCAACTTCGAGCGGCAGACGCTGACCATCAATAAATCCCTTCAAAACATCAAGGGCAATATCATCATCACGCCACCCAAGACGCCCAAGAGCAACCGAACGATCAAAATCCCGCAGTTTCTCGTGGATGAGATACAGGACTACATCAAGTCGCTGTATGGGCTGGAACCCGACGACCGCATCTTCCCCATCTCCAAGGCATATCTGCACCATGAGATGAACAGGGGCGCGAAAGCCGCAGGCGTTAAACGCATCCGGATTCACGATCTCAGACACAGCCACGTTTCCCTGCTGATTGAAATGGGATTTTCCGCCGTCGCCATCGCCGAGCGCGTCGGGCACGAAAGCATCGACATCACCTATCGTTACGCCCATCTTTTTCCTACCAAGCAGACCGAAATGGCAAACCGGCTCAACAGTGAATGGACAAAGGAGGAGGATAAACCGTGTCCCGGAAAGTGATGGACTGCTGCAACCGCTGGCGAAGCAAAACCGTTTCCTTCCGCATGTCGCCTGAAGAAGACGCGCTGCTTGACAGCATGGTGCGGCTCTCCGGCATGACCAAGCAGGACTACATCATCGCAAGGCTGCTGAAATTTGAAATCACCGTTCAAGGCAATCCCAAGGTGTACAAAGCCATGAAACAGGAACTCGCGTTCCTCTGCGCCCGCCTGTCTGAATCCGGTTTCCTGCCGGATTCGGATTGGGCGGCGAGGCTGGATCACCTGCTTCTGCTCCTTGACGGTATGAAGGAGGTTCGAATCATGCCCGACCAGAGAAATATGCTCGACCAAACAAAAATGACCGCCCCGATTCCGGCTGTTGGCGCAGCCGGGGAGCAGTCACAAAACCTAAAAACCAATGACATTATACCAAAGGACAGGAAAAATAACAACTCTCTGCACACACTTTCCATGACAGAACTCTACGACACGACCTATCCCCCGAAAGCTGCCATCATCGACGGTCTGCTCTACGCCGGAACTTATCTGTTCGTCGGCGCACCGAAGATCGGCAAATCCTTCTTCATGGCGCAGCTCAGTTATCATGTCGCGACGGGAACTTCCTTGTGGCAATACGACGTGCATCCGGGCGAAGTGCTGTATCTCGCCCTTGAGGATGATTACGCCCGCATCCAGAAACGCCTGTACAAGATGTTCGGTTCGGAAGACACGCCAAACCTGCATTTTGCGACGCAGTCCATGACGCTTGGCGGCGGACTGCTCGATCAGCTTGAAGCGTTTCTTGCCCATCATCCCGAAACCAGATTGATGATCGTGGACACCTTGCAGAAGATTCGGGAAATCGGAAGCGACAAATACAATTACGCCAACGATTACGAGATTGTCGGTCGGCTCAAGGCGTTCAGCGACAAACACAACCTCTGTCTGCTCATCGTCCACCATACGCGCAAGATGGAATCTGAGGACAGCTTCGACATGATCTCCGGAACGAACGGTCTATTGGGCGCGGCAGACGGCGCGTTCATCCTGCAAAAGAAGAAGCGCACCGACACCAACGCTGTGTTGAGCGTCGTCGGACGCGACCAGCAGGATCAGGAGCTGCTGCTCCAATTCGATCACGAAAAATGCGTCTGGAAGCTCATTAAAGCGGAAACCGAGGTCTGGCGAACGCCGCCAGACCCCGTTCTCCTTTCCGTTTCCAAGCTGGTCACGCCGCTTTCTCCTGAATGGCGCGGCACACCTTCTGAGCTCCACGCTCAGCTTGCAGACGTCCCCCTGCTCACCCATGTGCTGACCCGACACCTGAACGCCAACGCCGATCTTTTGTACAATGATTATGGAGTTTTTTACGAAAACCGTCGAACCTGCAATGGTCGAATCGTTACGCTGAAACTCAAATTGTGATGCGCATGTCGCTATATGTCGCTCATGTCGCTTTTTTACACATTGGCTCATTGTCAAAAATAGCGACATAAGCGACATGAGCGACATGGAAGGGGGCTATCCATGAAAAACGTCCAGATTTCGCAGGATCTGTTCTGCGACTTAATCCTCTATCATCTTTATAACAATCCATCCGCGGAGGAATCCATTCGCCGGGAACTTTCCCGAAAGCTCGACGCGATGTTTCAGCACGAATGCTTCACTCGGTACAAAACCGCCGCAACCGAAGCCGAACGCGAACAGGCGCGGCAGCGTTACCTCGAAAGCATCGGGATGCCCGCCGACTTCCGTTGGTGAATCCGTTCGTTCTCCGCCACTGACAGGAGCGTGACACGCTCCTGTTCCTGCCGTGAGGGCGGTACGCCATCGGGAGCGCGCTCAACCCGCGTCGTGCCCCCCGTTCCCCCTCGGAGAGCGCAAGGGCACTTTTGATGCGAAGTGTCAAAAGTGCTTTTGCGTTACTCTTGACAAGAGTAACAGAACCCCGGCAACCCAGCCCCGCACAAAAAAGGAGGCTTCGTGAAAAGAACCATCTCCGCCATGCGCGGCAAAGGCTCGCTGACCCACAACAGCCGTCAATTCATCGCGGAGAACGTCGATTCCAGCCGAACGCCGCTCAACGTCGAATACTGCAGTGAGGACATACGAGCCGTCTATCACGAACTGTTTGACGGCGCGCTGGCTCGCTACAACGAGAAGCAGGCCCGCAAGGATCGCATCATCGACGATTACTACGAGAAAATCCGCGCAGGCAAGCAGGAAAAGCTGTTTGAAGAACTCATCATCCAGATCGGAAACAAGGACGATATGAACGCTTCATCCGAAAACGGACAGCTTGCCCGGCAGATGCTCGACGAGTACATGCAGTCGTTCCAGCAGCGTAACCCGACGCTGCGCGTGTTCTCTGCTCACCTGCACATGGACGAAGCCACGCCGCATCTTCATATTGATTTCATTCCGTTCACGACCAGCAGCAAGCGCGGACTTGAAACCCGCGTGTCGCTCAAAAAGGCACTGGAAGCACTCGGCTTTACGGGTGGCACAAAAAGCCACACTGAGCTGAATCAATGGATTGAAGCTGAAAAGCAGGCGCTTGCCTCCATCATGGCACAGCATGATATCGAGTGGGAGCAAAAAGGAACGCGCGAGGAACATCTCTCCGTTCTGGATTACAAGAAGCAGGAGCGCTCCAAAGAAGTCGCCGCGCTCGAAACCCAAATCGGCGCATTGCAGGAACAGACAGCGACTGCCGAAACCATGCTTTCCGAAAAGCAGGAACAGCTCGATGATATCGCGCCCATTCTCAAAAATACCGAGAAGTTTGTCCGGAAATACGACGATCCCGAACGACTGCTCCCGGAAGCCGGGATGCTGGAATCCGGCAAGGCGTTTCGGGAGAAGAAAGCGCTTCCGATTCTCGGAAAGCTCCTGAAATACGCCCGTTCGCTCTTTCGGGAAAACACCGAACTGAAAGCCAAGGTGCAGAAGCTCGAAAAGGAGAATACCGCTTTCAAATCGGCAAACTGGAACCATGCCAATGAAATAGTCAAATTGAAAATGGAGAATCGGGAACTGAAAAAGGACAAAGGCAAGCTGGATGCGCTGGTCGGCAGAATCGGGAACGATGTTCTGCAAAAGCTGCTGAAAGAAACACCGAAAAAACAACCGAAACACAAGGAGGAATCGCTATGAGAAGAATTATATCTTGCCAGTTCAACATTGACACCGCCTGCGTGGATGTCGAGTATGAAGATGGTTTCGTGCTTTCCATATCTATACACCCACCGTTGAGGACGCGGTCGCCCACACCATGCAGCAGCGTTCCGAGCTGGATTGGCTCATCTACAACGACCCGCTGGCGTATGTCGGACTGGTTATGAGCGGGAAAAGCGAGGAATATCTGAAAGCGGTTACGCGGTAATTGAATAGAAGGAAATCCGTTCCCGTCGGGTGGTCGATGGGGACGGATTTTCTTTTTGCATCCCGTATAATCTATACTCTGAAAAATCTTGAACGTTCGCGCCATTCGTGGTAGAGTAGGAATCAGAAAAACAAGGACAGGGAGGCGGCAATATGGAACTTA
>JABLTR010006437.1_pt1 | contig 52953 bp, 41 predicted proteins | sample 7160071 | NCBI WGS metagenome assembly JABLTR01 (sample SAMN14651230, study PRJNA627086) | human gut metagenome | isolation source: feces | host: Homo sapiens | reverse complement strand
TAATAGGAAATATAAAAATACACAGCGCAAACCAGCCTATAAAGCTTATAATAAGCTTAAATATGCATAGTTTATAACCGTTGCTTCGTTTTATGGACAGCTTTATCGAGCGATTTATTTTTAATTTATCGTCAGAGGCAGCTATTATACTGGCAAAGGAGTATCTTAACAAAATAATTATATAAAAAATAACTGCACCTATCCAAAATACCGCCGCCGCAAACATAAGCGCCGATGATGCAAAGGTGCTGAGATTATATTTAAAAAAAGCTGCGGCATAATCTGAGAGAAAAAATGAAGCTACAAAAGCGGGGAGGAATAATATTAAAAGATAGAACAATTCTCTTAAAAATATATTTATTCGTAAAAGTATTGAGCGGAAAAACAGCTTTGGAGAAGAATAGAAATAGAATAAATTTCCTATTTGAATATTTTTACCTTCTGTAATAAGATACAGGCATCGCCATAGTCCCATCATAAGCGGAGAAATTACAATATATTGTAGAATAAAGCTCAAAACAAGAATAGAGACAGACAGCAAATTGTTTAATGTAAATCCGCCTGACGAAAAAATTACCGAGTCATAAGCGTTTATGCCGGTTATTGAGCGTATAATATATTCGCAGAGAGAAAAAATAATCATAATTAAAAGCAAAAAGCAGGCTGCGAGTATGAGCGGCGCGAAATTATCTTTAAGCAGCTTTTTCGATTTTAATTTAATCTCTTTAGTAGACATATATTCCACCGTACTTATTCTTATAGTTGTTGATATTAGTATTATCATAAGGATAATATTTTAATCATTAAGCCGCTTGCTCATTTTAATACAAACCAGATGTACGGATAAAATCCGATTTAGTTTTTTAATATAAGCGACATAGCCGGAGACCCAGGATACAATTAAAAATTTGTTTATAAAAATATGCTTGCTATTTGTATAGTGAATTGCTATAATTACTACAGCGTAAGGAGTTACGCGGTTAAAGGCCTGATAATTTCAGGTCGGAGCAGGTTTTATTATATATGGAGGTGTTTTTAATGGCATATAAAATTAATCAGGATTGCATCAGCTGCGGTTCATGTGCTGCCACTTGCCCTGTTGAGGCAATATCAGAGGGAGAAAGCATGTATGTAATCGACCCCGATACCTGCATCTCTTGCGGAGCATGTGCAGATACTTGCCCGGTAGGCGCTATTCACGAAGACGAATAATTTTAAAACAATCGATGCAAAGCGGAGCGTGCAAAACACCTCCGCTTAAATTTTTATGCTTTTAATCTGATTAAATATAAACAAATGATATCTGCCTATAGACGGAAATATGATGTATTATATATTTTGACGGCACGATAATTTGGTGTATAATCTATTTAGATTATTGTTTGATTTTTGTAGGCTATAATTATTTAAAGCACAGATTATCGCATTTTTATAAAATTGGGTGAAAATATGGAAGCTGTATCTCAGCCGCTTGGCGGTGATGTTGTTATATTCGTGTCTGAAAATCACAGGTACGGCACCGACGCGATATTGCTGGCAGACTTTGCGCATGCCGGCAAAAGCGGCATTATATGCGACCTCGGCACCGGCTGCGGAATAATACCGCTTATATGGTGCAGAAACGGCTTTGCCGGAAAAATTTATGGTGTAGATATTATGCCGGAGGCCGTCGAATTATGCAGACGCTCTATTGATGAGAATAAATTTAGTGAAACGTTCAGTGCGGTGTGCGCTGATTTACGTAGTATCAACGTTGTGCTTACGGGCGGCACATTTGACCTTGTAACGATGAACCCTCCTTATAAGAGGGTCGGAAGCGGGGCAAGGTCGGCAAATGATGCGCTTAATGCCGCGAGAAACGAAGAACTGTGCACTATAGACGATATTGTCGCCGCCGGGAAATATCTGCTTAAGTTCGGAGGAAGGCTGTGCCTTTGCAGCCGGACAGAACGCCTTACCGACACTATATGCACCATGCGCGGCGCAGGCATTGAGCCTAAACGTCTGCGTATGGTGATACAGCGCGTTGGCAGGCGCCCGTCGCTTTTCCTTATTGAAGGCAGAAAAGGCGGACGTCCAGGGCTTGACGTTATGCCGGACTTAGTCATTGAGGAAAATGGCGGCTGGTCTGAAGAAATGAAAAACATATACGGCAGCTTTGCCGATAGGTAGTATTTTATTATCTGATTAAGCGAAAATACTACGGCCTTAGCAATGGATTACAGAAACAGATTTGGCGATAAATTTTTAAACGAAAATCAGACTTTGCAAAAAGCACAGAAAATGGCCGATTAATGTTAATCGTATAGATGACTGAGCTGTTTGATTAGTATATGTGCAGCGGCGTTAAAAAAGGAACGGCTGTTTATTGCTCATTGAGCGGCTGGTTGGCAGTATAGATTTAAAAGCTTGCGCAGGCCGCCGCTGGTATATGGCCTTGACTTTGATGATTTATGAGGGAGAGTTGACTTTGGCTGGAAAGTTATATGTGGTGGGAACTCCTATAGGAAATTTGGGCGACATGTCGGAGCGCATGGCGGATACTTTATCCGGCGTTGATTTTATAGTCGCTGAAGATACGCGCGTTACCTCCAAGCTTTTAAACGCGCTGGATATAAAAAAGCCGATGATAAGCTACAACGGTTATAATAAAGACGGCAGGGGCGAGCAGATTATTGAAAGGCTTATGTTAGGAGAAAGCTGTGCCATTGTCAGTGACGCTGGTATGCCGTGCATAAGCGACCCGGGCGTTGAGCTGGTTTCGCTGTGTGCGGAAAATGAAATAGACGTTGTAAGCGTTCCGGGGCCAAGCGCGCTGACTGCTGCGCTGTCGGTGTCGGGCATGTATACTGGAAGATTTGTTTTTGAGGGATTTTTGCCGGTAAACCGTAAAAATAAGCTTGCAAGATTAAACGAGATAAAGGCATTTCCTCACACCCTTGTGTTTTATGAGGCGCCGCATAAACTGTCCGGTACACTTAAAGACATGCTCGAAATTTTTGGCGACCGGAAGATATGCATAGTAAGAGAGATAACCAAAATATATGAGGAAGCTATACGCACTACGCTGAGTTCTGCAGTGGAAAGATATGGTGAAATTCCTCCTAAGGGCGAAATAGTTGTTATTGTAGATGGAAATAAAAATGAAGCTGTGCCGGAATTAACCATTGAAGACGCGGCGGCTAAAGCGGCAAAGCTTATATCTGAGGGAGTATCAGCAAGCGAAGCTGCAAAGCGGGTTTCAGCGGATACTGGAATTAAAAAGGGCGATATTTACCGGGCGGCAATTAAAATATCAGAAGTTTCTAAACAAATCTGAATGCAGAGATACGGCAGAACATAATTTTAGCTCTGCTGTTGATGTAATGAATGTAAAAATGTAATGCAAGCAGCTTTTTGAGCATTGATATACAAAAATATGTTTTTTAAATTCTATATTGTTTAAATGGTATATACTGGGGAGAGCAGTATGAATATTAATTGGGATGTAAAGGGATACAGTGATAATTTTAGTTTTGTCCATGAATACGGTGAAGATGTTTTGGGGCTTATAACAGCTCAAAGCGGCGGCTTTGCAGTAGACTTGGGGTGCGGCAACGGCGCTTTGAGCAAAAAGCTGTGCGACAGAGGTTATGATGTTCTGGGGATAGACGCCTCTGCCGATATGATAGCTGCAGCGAAAAAAATGAATCCTGATATAAATTTTATGGTGGCGGATGCCGCAGATTTTACACTGGATAAAAAAGCAGACGTTATATTCTCAAACGCAGTTTTGCATTGGATAGACGCAGACAAGCAGGAAAACGTCATAAGCAATATATCAGAGCAGCTAAAAACAGGAGGGCAGTTTGTCTGCGAATTTGGAGGCAAAGGCTGCGGAGAAGCTGTGCATAAAGCTTTAGAAAACAGCTTTGAAAAGCGCGGCCTTGTTTACGAAAGGATATTCTATTTCCCAACTATAGGTGAATATACTCCTTTGCTTGAAAAATATGGCTTAAGAGTAGTGTATGCATCTCTTTTTAATCGCCCGACAGAGCAAAAGGGGGATAACGGATTGGAAAATTGGATTAAAATGTTTGTAAAAAAACCATTTGAAAATCTGGATAATGATGTAGAAAATGCAATTATTGCAGAAGCGGTAGAAGCTCTTAAAAATACTCTTTACAAAAACGGAAAATGGTTTGTAGACTATGTAAGAATAAGAATTAAGGCTAAAAAGGCAATATGACGAGCGGGCTATATTATAAAGCATTTGTAGGCCAAAAGATTGCTCAAGCTGGCTAGAAAATTAATTGTTGCCCTGCGGAATGCAGCACCCGAAAAGGCTGTTATTATAAAAAGCGTAATAATTCTAATAGAACTTACATTGTAAATAATATTGACAAATTAGACAGCGGCGGATATAATAGTAAATAAATATAAATTTATATACGTTGATGGAGAAAAGATATCTTGCTTGATGTTTAAGAGAGCCGGCGGCTGGTGCGAGCCGGTACCTGGGCGGATATGTATAGCTCACTCCTGAGTATATCGCCTGATAATGTAGGGCGGTACGTGTGGCGGCGTTATACGCCGGGCCTTGTCAGAGGTCGCAGAGGGCCGGATTGTCCGGCTGAAATAGGGTGGTACCGCGTGATGTTTATTCTCGCCCCTTGCTGTTTATCAGCAAGGGGCGTTTTATTTTTATACAAACATCCAATGTGATGAAATGTAAAGAACCAAAGCGGCAGCATCATCGAGGAAATTTCAAAAACTTGCCGCAAAGTAGGCAGGCGCAGACTTTTAAATCGCAGAATTATGCGTTTAATATTTGCCGCATAGCGGCGTTAACTATAAAAGTCAAAAATCTTTAAGCGAGGTGTATATAAATGAAGAATGGATTTGAGAAATATATTCCATTTAAAAATGTGGACATTAAAAACCGCAAGTGGCCTGATAATGTGATAACAAAAGCACCTATTTGGTGCAGCGTCGATTTGAGAGACGGAAACCAAGCGCTTGTCAACCCGATGAATCTTGAGCAAAAGGTGGAGTTTTTCAAGCTGCTTGTAGATGTCGGATTTAAAGAAATAGAGGTAGGCTTTCCGTCGGCGTCAAATACAGAATATGAAATTTTAAGAGAGCTGATTGAAGGCGGACACATACCCGACGACGTGACAATACAGGTTCTGGTGCAGTGCCGCGAACATCTTATCAAGCGTACTTTCGAGGCTATAAAGGGCGCCAAAAACGTAATACTGCATTTCTACAATTCCACATCGGCACTGCAGCGCAAGGTGGTATTCCACAAGGACAAGGCGGGCATAACGCAGATAGCCGTTGACGCTGCTCGTCTCATAAAGCAGATGGAGTCTGAGGTGGGCGACACAAACATCAGATATGAATATTCGCCCGAGAGCTTTTCCGGCACAGAGTGCGATTATGCGGTGGAAATATGCGACAGGGTTATTGAAGAGATAGGCGCTACGCCGGATAATAAAATAATACTCAATCTGCCAAGCACGGTTGAGTGCTGTACTCCAAACAGATTTGCCGACATGATAGAGTACTTCTGCGACAATTTAAAGCACAGGGACTCGGCGATAATCAGTATTCATCCGCATAACGACCGCGGTACCGGCATTGCAACAGCGGAGCTGTCGCTGCTGGCCGGCGCCGACAGAATTGAGGGCACTTTATTCGGCAACGGCGAGAGAACCGGAAATGTCGATATTGTTACACTGGCGCTCAATATGTACAGTCAGGGCGTGGACCCGCACCTCGACTTCAGCAATATAAACCATGTAAAAAAGATATATGAGGACGCCACCTCTATGAAGGTACACGAGCGTCATCCATATGCAGGCAAGCTTGTATTTACGGCGTTTTCCGGCTCTCATCAGGATGCAATAAACAAAGGTGTACAGTATATGAGAGAGACGGACTCTGACTACTGGGAGGTGCCGTATCTGCCGATAGACCCTGCCGACGTTGGGCGTGAATATGAGCCGATTATACGCATAAACAGCCAGTCGGGCAAGGGCGGTGCTGCCTTTGTAATGCGCTCGCTGGGCTATGATTTGCCGAAAAAAATGCATGTTGAGTTTGGCGATATAATTAAAAAGGCCTGTGACGAGGCAGGCACAGAGCTGGATGCAAGTCAGGTATTTAAAATATTTGAGGATGAATATATTAATTTTACCGGAAAGTATAAGCTCATCAAAAAAAGCGTTCATGAGGAGTCGGACGAAAGCGGCTCAAAAGTGCACTTTGACGGCACAATTTTGACGCCGGACGGCGAAAAGACAATATCCGGCGTTGGAAATGGACCTATAGACGCTTTCTTTACGGCGCTCAAGAGTATTGGCATAAGCGATTATGAGTTTATGTCGTACAGCGAGCATGCAATATCTGCCGGCGCTGATTCAAAGGCGGTGGCGTATATTGAGCTGAAAAATAAAGAGGGTAAATCGATTTTCGGCGTGGGTATTGCCAGCAATATAAACCATGCCTCTCTTAAGGGAATAATATGCGCCATAAACAGGGACTTAAAGAGCAAAGAAAGCAAATAGCTTTTAAAGATTTTAAAATGTTCTTCATTTACCCATATATATGAAATGGTGCGCAGACGGGGTAGGATAAGGGCTAAACGGCTGCATACGGCACCATTTGTTCTCGTCAGGATATAGGCACAAATTCGGCGAATTATATGCTTCATCCTTGTGAATGCGAATGCGCATACACAGTGCAGAGCGCATAATTCGCCGATTAAACGGCCGCAGATGAACACCGGCTGGATGCAAATGCATAATTTTATTTTTGCCGGAACGGCTCCGTTTTCCTGTGCCTGAATATGGACATAGCGGCATTTTGCCATCTGTTGGTCGCTGCCGTTGCTATATAAAGCAGTGTGCGCGACGTCAGGCTTTCATACTTGCGCAAAGCCGGGCATGAAAGTCTGCTGCCGGATTGTGGTATATCTATAAATTTTAGCGCGGATGTAGAAAGCATGCGGCAAATATATTAGTATGATTGGTTATAGAAGCATATATTTTCGAAAAGCTAAGCAAAGCGCTGTTTGTAAAATGGCCGCGAAATCTGCTGCGGCAATTGGTCATTAAAAAGACCCATTTTGACTTATGGTATTAACAAAAAGCTTATTAGACGACAAAATTATTTTGCTGCTTAAAAGGTAATTGCAGCATATTACAATAATGATTACACAGAGAAAGGGAAGATAAATATGTCAGCAAAAAAGGTAGTATTGCTTAAGGGCGACGGCATAGGTCCTGAAATAGTTAATGCCGCCCGCGGCGTAATGGAAGCCGTAAGTAAAAAGCACAATATAGATATAGAGTTTGAGAATGCGCTCATAGGCGGCGCAGCGGTGGATGAAGCGGGCGAGCCGCTTCCGCAGAAGACTATAGACAGCTGTAAGGCTGCCGATGCGGTTTTGCTCGGCGCGGTCGGCGGATATAAATGGGATAATCTGCCGTCTGATTTGCGCCCAGAACGCGGACTTCTCGGCATACGCAAGGCGCTTGGCCTTTTTGCAAACCTGCGTCCGGCTAAAATATTTGCGCCCCTCAAATCTGCTTCTCCTATTAAGGACGAAATAATCGGCGACAGCCTTGACATACTTATTGTCCGCGAACTTACCGGCGGAATATATTTTGGAGATAAGGGACAAAGAGAAGTAAACGGCGCTCCGGCGGCGTTTGACACCGAATGCTATTCTGTGCCTGAGATTGAGAGAATAGCACGCATGGCTTTTGAATTTGCCATGAAACGCTCAAAGCGGCTGTGCTCTGTGGATAAGGAAAATGTGCTTGAGTCATCCAAGCTATGGCGCTCTGTGGTCAAAAAGGTAGCAGAGGAATATCCTGAGGTAGAGCTTACGCACATGTATGTAGACAATGCTGCAATGCAGCTTGTACGTAATCCAAAGCAGTTTGATGTAATTGTCACAAGCAATATGTTCGGCGACATACTTTCTGATGAAGCGTCGCAGATAGCCGGCTCAATAGGTATGCTGGCTTCTGCCAGCCTCAACGGCGACGCACGCGGACTTTATGAGCCTATACATGGCTCGGCGCCGGATATTGCCGGCAAAGATATAGCTAATCCGCTGGCGACCATTTTGTCTACAGCGATGATGCTGCGCTTTTCTCTTGACGAGCCGGCTGCGGCCGACGATATTGAAAAGGCCGTCGCCGACGTGCTCAATGTAGCACGTACGCCGGATATAGCTGAGGACGGAATAAAAACTGTAGGCTGTACCGAGATGGGCAGACTGGTAGAAAATATAATATTGGGCTGATATATTTAATTGCCCCAGCGTACGCGTCGCTTTTTGCTTTATGCTGCAATGCGAAGCATAATCTGCATAAAGAATTGTCTGTGCGGCCCGCATCGTACAGAATGAGCGGAGATCCTTTGGAGAAATAATACAGCAATTAGAAAAGACCGGCGAAACCGGCAGCAATTGGCCGGCAGTAATTGGCCGGCAGTAATTTTGCTGGCTGAGTACTGCAATATCATGTATAATTGCAATAGATGTATGGTCGCCGGATAACTGCCGGCACAACTAGAACAGCGGTTTAATAAATCAGCTGCTCATAATTTGCCGCCGCTGCTTTTGTCGGCATGGCTATTAAAAGGAAAAGGACAAATATATGAAAAGGCTTTTATCTATTATTCTTGCGGCGCTGTGTATGACGGCGCTTGTTTCCTGCGGCAGCACCGAAGCGGACAACGGCGAGTACGACATTCTAACAAGCTTTAATCCGATTTATGCGCTTACGCTGCGCATTGCCGACGGTGCGGAAAATGTTAAGGTAGAAAATATGGCGGCCCCGTCAACCGGCTGCCTGCACGATTATCAGCTTACGACGGCGGACATGATGAAGCTGGGCAAGGCCGATATCTTTATAATAAACGGCGGCGGCATGGAAAGCTTTATGGAAAAAGCAATGGAAGCGAGCGATAATCTTAATGTGCTTGACACATCAGCGGGGATAGAAATGCTGCCGTCGACCGGCGGACACGATGGCAATGAATATAATTCTCATATCTGGCTTTCAATTTCGAATGCCAAAAAGCAGGCGGAGAATATCAGAGATGGACTTGTAGCGGGAAATCCGGAAAATAAAGAGATATATGAAAAGAACACAGAAGACTTTTTAAACGAGCTTACCGAGCTTGATAATGAATATAAAACGACTCTTGACGGTATAAGCGGAAAGGTAATTTCTTTTCATGAGGGAATAATTTATCTGCTTGGTGGCTATGACATAGAGGTCACTGAGATAATAGAAACAGAGCCGGGAGTAAGCCCCGACCCATCGACGCTGGCGGAAATTATAGAGGACGTTAAGGTTAGCGGCATAAAGGTTATATTTACCGAGCCGCAATATCCCGACTCCACAGCGCAGGTGATATCGCGCGAAACCGGAGCAGAAATTTATACGCTAAATCCGCTGGTTACGGGAGAAATGAGCAGAGATTCTTACGTGACCATAATGCGCGAAAATCTTCAGGTTATAAGTTCGGCGCTTAAACAGCAGTAAAATTTTAGAATATAATACACAGCCGCGGCAGGACAGTTTTATCTGTAAACCGCGGCTGAAATTTTTGCAATTATTTGTCAGCGATGAGCAAAAAAGAATAGGCAAGAGCTTAAAAAAGCGAGGCTGCATAGCATGACAGGCGAAAAATATTCATATCGCTTTAGGCGGCGCAAGCAGTCATAAAAAACATGCCGAGTACGATATTTGGCGCATCATGCTCATGCTTTTCATCTGCTTTGGTAAGAAAGCTTCGTTAACGGACTTTATCGGTGATAAATGCCGCTCTGCGCCGCGGAATAATTTTGCTTAAGATAAAACGGCTCTGCAAAAAGATGCGATACAGCTGGTCTTACCGGCATCGGTTATATCAGCGGCAAGTGGGGAGCAGTAACATAGCTTCAAAGCGGCCATATATTGTTAATGTACCAGTTTAACTCTGGTGCAAATGATGCAATATATGGCCGCACACATATTTGTATTAAAAAAATGACAGGGGGATAGTGAATTGTGCGGGATTAGACGGATATGCCGGATATATTAATCTCAGGCCCGTGGGCCGCACTGGCGGGAGGCACTGTCACCTGGCTGATAACGGTGCTTGGTTCACTGCTGGTGCTGTTTTTCAACAAGGTAAATAAAAAGCTTATGGCGATAATCTGCGGCTTCTCTGCGGGAATAATGATGTCGGCGTCGTTTTGGTCGCTGCTGCTTCCGGCAAAAGAAAGAGCCGAGGAGACAGGAGACAACGCATGGCTGCCTGTTACAATAGGCTTTATAGCCGGGGGAGTATTTATAATAGTCGCCGCAAAGATTTTAGACATAATTAAAAAAAGCAGTGCTGATAAAAAGGATAGCTCAAGCAGGGGGATACTTATATTAATTGCGGTTACACTTCATAACATTCCTGAAGGCCTTGCTATCGGCGTGGCGTTCGGCGCCGCGGGAGAACCGGAGTCTGTAGCAGCGGCAATAGCGCTTACTACGGGCATAGGACTTCAAAATTTCCCCGAAGGCGCCGCCGTTTCTCTGCCCATCAGGCAGGACGGAGCATCAAGACTTAAAAGCTTTATGTGCGGTGCGCTTTCGGCAATAGTTGAGCCAATATCCGCAGTAGTAGGAGCAATGCTTGCTCACATGGCATTTATGCTACCGTATGTATTGGCATTCTCAGCAGGAGCTATGATATTTGTGACAGTAAAAGAGCTTATTCCTGAAGCCGCAGAGGACAAAAAGCTTGGTGCAGTTATGATAATGCTGGGCTTTGCCGCCATGACTTTTCTTGACGTGGCCTTGTAGCAACTTGACCTATTAAGAGCAGCAATGGTATAATAATCGCAGAGACGGTTGTTATACCATTGCTTTTTCTGTTTAATGCGGTATATAACTATGCTTTGTAAACTTTTATGCGGTTGCTGTAAATATAAAAATAATTAATTGCAACTGCTTTTATTGTAAAGCCAAGTTAAATATGACTATATTGGTAATTTACCGGCGCAGTATTTTGTCGCATAGCTTGTGCAGGCCGCGCATTTTTGCCGATTATTGTATTGAGGCTGGGAAATATCTTTTTATGGGGGATAAAAATATGACTACGCTTATGGTTCAGACAAACAGGCTCTTAGATAATTTTAAAAGGATAAAAAAAGCCGCCGGCAGCGATATAATACCTGTGCTTTCGGGAAATGGCAGCGGATTTGGCGATACCGCCATTGCAAGCATACTGAAAGATTATGTGGGAATGGTCGCTGTATCGAGAATAGAAGAAGCCGTGCGCATAAAGACAAGCGACCGTATGCTTGAGGTGCTGCTGCTTACTCCATACTCAACGGAGGAGGAAGTTCGCAGCATTATAGAGTATGACATAACCGCAACGGTTGCATCAAACGACTCCGCCGTACTTTTGTCCGGCATAGCAGAGCAGGCGGGAAAGCAGGCAAAGGCGCATCTGAAATTTGACATAGGCGCGGGATTTTTCGGCTTTACTCCGCCGGAGGCTGCAAAAGCCGCACAGACAATTAAATATCTTAAAAATATAGATATAACCGGCGTATATACTGAGACGGCGCCGAAATCCGGCAAAAAGCTTGCGCGCATGCAGTATGAAAGCTTTCTTGGTATATTACAGACGTTAAGCAGAGAGGGCCTGACCTACGGCATGGCGCATATAGCTGCAGACGAAACGGCGCTTATGTACCCGTGGATGAGAATGGACGCCGTCAGGGTATCAAATTCGCTGTACGGTCGGCTGAATGTAAAGGACAAATGGGGGCTGGACAAAGTCGGCAGGCTGGTATCTAATGTCTGCGATATGCGCTGGGTAAGAGCCGGCACGACCATAGGCGAGCAGAGAGTGAAAATAAGATCCAATAAGCTTGTGGCGGCGGTCCCGGTGGGCTATGCCGACGGACTGCTTATTTCAAGCGATAAGGGACACAGCATTTTTGGCGGACGGAAATCATACTGTGATATGTCGGGCCGCAAGGTTCGCATAATAGGCCGTCCGGGCTACACCACTACGCATATAGACATTACCGGCATGGACTGTTCTGTCGGAGATATGGTCTCGTTTGATGTGAGCCCTTATTATATTAATCCGCTTATAAGGCGCGAATATGTATAAAGCTTGATAGCTTTACACATACAGCGGGCTTAAAATCCGGCAGAAGCCAAAATGCTTTCCTGCCGTTTTAAAAGGACATAGTAAAATTATGGGAGATAGTATTGACAAGAGCAGATTTCCACTGCTTTATGCTGTTGATGAATATATAAAAAAAGGCCGCGTCCGCATGCATACGCCGGGCCACGGCGGCCGGCAAAACGACGCGCTTGCCATATTTAACGATATTTTAAAGTATGATATAACTGAGCTGGACGGGCTTGAAAGCCTGTACAGTGATATGGGCGCAATAGCTGCATCGGAAAGATATGTGGCAGATGTGCTCGGCGTAAAAAAGTTGCTCTATTCAACGGGCGGGTCGACGCTCTGCATCCAATCTATGCTGTATTTAGCGGCGGGTGAAGGCGGCAGGGTAATATTCGCTGGAGGTTTACATAAATCAGCGATAAATGCATGTATATTGCTGAATATTACGCCGGTATTTATAAAATCACTTGATGATTTTACATGTATGAAAGCAGAAGCCATACTGAGGGAATACAATAATGTAAAGGCTATTTACATTACTAATCCCGATTACTATGGCAGGATTTATAATACTGCCAAATTATATGAATTATGCTGTAATTATAATATACCTCTTTTAGTAGACGGTGCACATGGGGCACATCTCAGCTGCTTTGATAAAAGTATAAATCCTTTACATATGGGTGCATCGATGACGGCTCAGTCGGCGCATAAAACGCTGCCGGCGCTCACCGGCGGTGCGTGGCTGTGCATACACGAGGACAGATATTTACATAATGCTAAATATGCAATGTCTATGTTTGGCTCGACAAGTCCGTCGTATCTTATTATGCTGTCGCTTGAATTGGCGGTTAACTGGCTGAAAGATTACGGCAAAGAAAATTTTAGCCGTATTGCCGATGAGTGCTCATCTGTAAAGGAAAAAGCCTTGCAATACGGTTTTGACGTATATAACGGCCTCAGCGACCCCGCGAGGATAACACTTAACACATCTCGGTTGGGAATAAGCGGCAAAGCCGCAGCCGAATTGTTCAGAGAGTGCAAAATTGAGCCGGAAATGTACGATGGGAACAACATTGTATTTATTGTCTCGGCATTTTTGAAGCACAATGATTTTGAGCGGTTTAAAAGTGCGGTGTCCTTTATTGGTGAAAAATATGCGGCTAACATTCCTTTACAGTCGGATTTTACAGATAAAAATGGACTTGGCAAAGCCTGCGGCATTACCGATGAAAATACGGAAATTTGTGCAGGAAAGGCTTTTTTATATGGAAAGTATATAGATATGCAGATGTCTCCGCGTGCAGCCTCTTTGCTCGATTTCGAGGAGGTCGGCTGTGAAGCGGCGTGCGGCAGGATTGCTGCAGAAATCATTTGCCCATGCCCGCCGGGTACACCTATTACTATACCGGGCGGCATTATAGACGAAAGAGCGTCGGCGGCCTTAAAAAGCTGTGGAATTTTTACCGTTAAAGTGGTAAAATAAAATTGTTATGGAAAATAAATTAAAATCAGCAACAGAAAACAGCGTGACAGAAATAATGAAATATATATCTGACATGCTGCAAAATGGAAGATTTCCGCACGCAATGCTGTTTGAGACGGCAGATGCCAATGTGGCCGATATCATATGCGGATATGCGGCAAAGGCCGCCCTTTGCACATCCGACGGGAAAAAACCATGCGGAACATGTATAGATTGCCGCAAGGCGGAAAGCGGCATACACCCTGACGTCTTAGTGATTGAGGGGACGGGAGCGCGTACGCTGCATGTTGAAGATATAAGAAATATCCGGCAGGATGCGTATATAGCTCCTAATGAGGGGCGGCGCAAGGTTTACATAATAAAAAATGCCGGGGATATGTCTCAGCAGTCGCAGAATGCGCTTTTAAAGGTGTTGGAGGAGCCGCCGGAATACGTGGTATTTATTTTAACCTGTAAATCGCGCTCTGAGTTGCTTGATACGGTGCTTTCGCGCGTGCAGATTTTTACAGTTAATTGCGACATCGGCGAAAATTCAATCGATGAAGAAGACGCCGACCGGGAAATATTTGACGGTATAATAAGCGCGCTTATAGACAGAGACGAATATAATCTGATTGTAAAGTGCAGCCTTATACGCACGCGCAAGCAGGCTGAGAGCGGAGTAAAATATTTATATAGTGCTTTTTCGGCGGCCCTTATGATGAAGTACGGAGAAAGCGGGAGTAAAATCTGTGCTGATATATCGGCTGCTTTTGGCGCTGAAAAAATAAGAAATATATGCGCATGCTTGGATAAAGCATCAGAGCTTGTGGGAACAAATATAAATAATACGCTTTTTTCTGTTTATCTTCCCGCAAAACTTACAGAAGCAGCAATGCAGTAGTGCATATATCTTAAAAAATATTCTTGTTTTCAAGATGGGGAAGCAAGGTAAACGGATTATTTAAATTATTATAAGTTTTAGATAGGAGAACTTTATGGCAGAGGTAATAGGAGTAAGGTTTAAGGACGCCGGCAAAATGTATTACTTTGATCCTTCCTCGTTGAAAGTGGAAAAGGGGCATATGGTCGTGGTAGAGACGGCCAGAGGCCTTGAATGCGGGACTGTATGCATAGCTAATACAGATGTACCGGAAAATCAAATAATCAAGCCGCTGCGCAAGACAATACGTATTGCAACGGACGAAGACGTTAAACGGGCGGCAGAAAATCGCCGCAAGGAAAAAGAAGCGTTCGATGTCTGCGTGAAGAAAATATCGGAGCATAAGCTTGACATGAAGTTAGTAGATGTTGAGTATTCATTTGACGGCAGTAAAATTTTGTTTTATTTTACCGCCGACGGAAGAATTGACTTCCGCAATTTGGTAAAAGACTTAGCATCGGTATTTAAAACGCGGATTGAGCTCCGCCAGATAGGTGTAAGAGATGAAGCAAAGCTGCTTGGAGGAATGGGCATATGCGGCCAGCCGTTTTGCTGCATGAGATTTTTGAACGAGTTTCAGCCGGTTTCCATAAAAATGGCCAAGGAGCAGGGACTATCTTTAAATCCTGTAAAAATATCCGGCGTATGCGGCAGACTTATGTGCTGCCTGAAGTATGAGCAGGATGTATATGAGGAGCTGATTGGCCTTACACCTAAGGTGGGCTCGGTGGTAAAGACCCCTGACGGAGAGGGAATTGTAGAGGAAAACAACATTCTCGGCGGGACGGTGAAAGTACGGCTTTCTAAAAATCCGGACGCCTTGCCGGTGCAGTATGGAATATCGGACGTCAAAGTGCTGCAGGGCTGCCCTAAAAGGAAAAATAAATTGGATGCAAGGCAGGAACAGCAGGACGACATTGACGAAATTATAGATGCGGAGTTGCTTGAACAGGAATAGCTGACACTTAAATTTGGGCTGTGGTTTCTATATGCTCGATGATGTATTAGAATTGAAATTTAGCTCATAATACTGATGTGTTTAATCAAATATTAGCTGGATTCTGTTAATAAGTAGGAAAATTAAATTAAAAGCCGCCGGATTAACCGGCGGCTTTTAATTTTAATGCCAAAATCAATTATATAATAACGGGAAAAGATAAAATTAATAGTTAAACTTAATATATGCTGATATAAATAATTTTTTCTGATTATTTCATGGGCTAAAAGTTTTTATTACAAAATAAATAGAAAGCAAAAATGGGGTATGAGCATTCTTGGGCGGCTTTAAAAACAAAACATTTGTCCGACTTTTGGCTAAACTAAGATTTTTAGATTGCGTTATAATATCCTTATTGCCTAAAATGGAGCGCAGCATATATACTATGCCTAAAGATTATCGTATGTAATTTTTTATAAGCTGAATAGTATTATATTCTATACCGGCTTATTGTTTAAGCGCTTAAATTCCGACACAGTTTTATTTAGACAGTCGGCCATATATTTTACGTTATCGTCCCAATTATAAAGACTAAGCACCCGCTGCCGTCCGGCGGCGCCCATACTTATGCGCAAGTCGGGACTTTTTATAAGCTCTATTATTTTATCGGCCATTGCCTGCGGATTTTTGCGCTCAACAACAAACCCGGTCACTCCGTCATCGACTACTTCTTTCAGGCCGTCCACATCAGACACTACCACCGGCACTGAGCATGACATAGCCTCTACAGCTGAAACTCCGAAGCTTTCACTGTCGAGTATGCTTGGTATGCAGGCGATATCTAAGCTGTGCAGTGCGGCGGGAACATCCTTGTTCGGTATAAAGCCACAAAATTCGATTTTTTCTGAAAGGCCAAGCTCCGCTGACAATGCCTTAAGGCTTGTCTCTAAACTACCTTTGCCGTATATTTTCAGGCGAATATCGCTTATGCTTTTAGCTTCAGGCGAGCGGCAGACAATGTCAAAAGCTTTTATAAGATATTCTATTCCGTACTTTTCCTCAAGCGTTTTAACGGTGCCTATGGTTATGCTGCCGTCATCTCTGCCATATTGAGACGCCTCAGCCGGTGAAAACAAATTGGTATCTACGCCGAAGGGGGTAATAAATATAGGCGAAGATGGAGTTATAAATTTTTCAGTCTGACGCGCCATTGCATGGCTTGTAGATGCCAGAGCATCGGCATAATGCAGATTTTTTACAAGTATTGCCCGGCACAAGGCGTTTGATGGAAAATCATATACATCGCTGCCCCAAACCGAAAGCAGCGTGGGATGGAATCCCGACCGCCGCGCAAGTGTGCCGTAGCCGCTGGCATAATGTGCGTTTAATATATCCGGCTTTATTTTGGCAAGCAGCTTTTTTAAATCTGCTCCGCCGGTAAAATAAGCAAGCCGGCCGGATTTATTTATATAGTGAAGCGTGACTTTGTCGGATATTTTGTTCACTTCCGATTTGTGCCCTATAAGGGATATGAGATGCACCTCATGCTCTAAATCAGCGAGGGCGTTTGCCCAGCGATGTGTGTGCACAGAGGTAACTCCGGATAAAAGCGCTATTTTCATGTAAAAACCACCAATCACGATTAACCAGCTTATGCAAGCCTATATTGCTTATATTGTTAAATAATAAGCGGCATTATTATGCAAGCTTATAAAAAGTATATAACATACCAAACTCAAATTCAATGCCAAAGTAGCCTGATGCCGCTGGCTAAGATTATTATATTTGCGACTGTAAAATTTAAATAAATGCCTTGATAAAAAAATAGTATCTGCTATAATAAGCTAAAATATTATAATTGGAGTGGGAAATATGATAGTTGGACTCAGCAGCTACAGCCTTGGCAAGGCTATGCATCAGGGTAAAATGGATATATTGTCTGCCATGGACTGGACCAAGGAAAACGGCGGAGAGTTTATAGAGATTGTGCCTCATCTTTTTACCGTTAACGGCGATGATGAGCTTATAAGCAAAATCAACAGTAAATCTGCAGAAATTGGTTTGCCAATACTTCAGTACAGTGTACCCGGAAATGTGCTTAAAGATACTGAAAAGGAGTATGCAGAGGAGATTGACAGGCTTAAGACGGAGATAGACACTGCGGCAAAGCTCGGCGCTAAGGTGGTAAGACACGACTTAGCACAAATTCCGAGCGCAGAATATGCGACAACGGCAAATTTTGAGAAAAATGTAGGCAGAATAATTGAAGCGGCCAAAGAGATAGCTGTCTACGCCAAAAAGTACGGTATAAAGACGTCAATAGAAAATCACGGCGTGTTTGTCAACCGCTGCGAGAACATTATAAGGATAGTAGAAGGCGTAGGCATGGACAATTTCGGTCTGACAGTAGATGTCGGCAATTTTGTCTGCGTTGACGAGGACCCGGAAGCGTCGGTAAAAAGGTGTCTGCCATATGCGGTGTCGGTACACTTTAAGGACTTTTATCTGCGCAACAGATTTGCCATGCGTTCATTTGCAGAGCATATGCAGAAATCCGGCCGTTATGGGCTTTCATATATGGGGAATTTCTGGCGCGGCGCAATAGTCGGCATGGGTGACCTTGACCTTCTTGCCATAGCCGAAGCTGTAAAGTCATCTGGATATGACGGCGGCGTAACGATAGAGTTTGAGGGCATGGAGGACTGTTGTGAAGCATCCCGCATGGCAATGGAGAATACAAAGGCGCTGCTTGGCCTATAATTTGGCGGATAACAAAGCTGGTTGCAGCGTTAGTTATTGACATACCGGACAGCCATATACAGTCAATAACTAATTGATATTTGATTATTAACAGACTTATATATTAAAAAAACAGCACCGCTTAATCGGTACGGTTCGTAACGAAAGTTTAAAAAAATCGAGGTACAGACAACAAACTGTACCTCGATTTTACTATTCTTTAACTCTCGAATGTATATAACCAACTATGATGCTTTCGAACAATGTCCGCATGTCATGTGGGAGATTATGTTTATTTTGCTTGTAAGTCCATTATTGTGGCATAGTGCAATATATTAAATGTTTCAGGCAGTCTTTTCATATAACTTTTATGTTCCTTTTCCCAAGCAGCGATTTCCTCTTTACTTAACGATGAAGCACCAATACCACGACAAGCTTTCATACGTCCGTGCCATGTCTCACGAGTGAATGGTACTTTTATATCATAAGTAATCGCATTGGCAACCTTAAACATATTCCCAAGCCATTTTGGTGTTTCAAGTTCATAACGTTTCAATCTTCCGCCTGTCCAAGCCGGATTATATTTAAGAACAATATCTTCGCTTGCTTTTGCAATTTCATCTTCAAAAGGCAACCACGACATGAACAATATAACAAAGTGACCGTTCTTTTTTAAAACTTTGTGTATTTTTGGTAAAGCTACTGATTTATCGAAATACATAAAGCACTGACAAGCAGTTACAACATCAAATGTTTTGTCTGGAAAATCAAAAGTTTCTGCTGAGGCAACAATATAATCTATGTCTAAACCAGATGACTTTGAAAGTTCTATTGCTTTTTTAATTTGATTTTCCGATATATCCACTCCAACAAATTTTGCGCCGAATTGATACATGTTTCGTGGTAAAACCCCGGTTCCGGTTCCTAAATCGAGAACAAATTGGCCTTTAATGCATAAACCCAAATCGACAAGTTTTTGATAAAATTCAGCAGGATAAATATCTCGATATTTAGCATAGTCTTCCGAGGCAAATCCCCAATCAAACTCTTTTCCATTATCAATATGACTTAATTTTTGCATATTAACTTTCCAAACAATATAAGTTATCTTCGGTGGCACCTACATAATAGCGGTGGAAACTCAACGTTTCCACCGCTTAATGAATACTTCGTTATCGCACCACTACTAAAAGCGGCGCTGTTTTTTTAACTAAATTTGCTTATAATTATATACGAGCTACACCAGTATCTCTTGCAGCCTGAGCAACTGCCTTGGCAACAGCCTGAGCAACGCTCTTATCCAAAGCGCTCGGAATGATATAGTCAGCAGAGAGCTTGTCGTCTGTAACAAAGGCGGCTATAGCCTTTGCAGCGGCTATCTTCATCTCGTCGTTTATGTCGCTGGCCCTAACGTCAAGCGCACCACGGAATATGCCCGGGAAAGCGAGCACGTTGTTTATCTGGTTCGGGAAGTCGCTGCGGCCGGTGCCAACAACTGCGGCGCCTGCTTTCTTTGCAAGATCCGGCATAATCTCCGGTACTGGGTTGGCCATCGGGAAGAGTATCGGGTCTTTGTTCATGCTCTTAACCATTTCTTCTGTTACGCAGCCGGGAGCGGAAACGCCTATAAACACATCGGCGCCCTTAAGTACCTCTTCAAGCGTGCCCTTTCTCTTGTCGAAGTTAGAGATTTTAGCCATCTCTTCTTTCTCGGCATTGAGGTTGTCGCGGCCTTCGTATATAGCGCCGTGACGGTCACAGAGTATAACATCCTTAAGTCCCATTGACATGAGCAGTTTGATAATGGCGATACCCGCAGCGCCAGCGCCGCTGGTAACAACCCTTATGTCGTCTATCTTCTTGCCGGTGAGCTTAAGAGCATTAAGCATAGCGGCAAGAGTAACAACTGCCGTACCGTGCTGGTCGTCGTGGAATATTGGAATATCGCAAACTTCCTTAAGACGACGCTCAATTTCAAAGCAGCGCGGAGCCGATATATCCTCAAGGTTAACGCCGCCAAAGCTGCCGGCGAGCAGCGCAACAGTGTTAACAATGTCGTCAACGCTCTTTGAGCGTACGCACAGAGGAATAGCGTCAACGTCTCCAAAAGCCTTAAAGAGAGCACATTTACCCTCCATAACCGGCATGCCGGCCTCAGGACCGATATCGCCAAGTCCCAAAACAGCCGTACCGTCGGTAACAACCGCAACAAGATTTGAACGACGTGTGAGCTCATAGCTCATGTTTACATTCTTCTGAATTTCAAGGCAGGGCTGTGCAACGCCGGGCGTATAGGCAAGAGACAAATCATCTCTTGTATTAAGGGGTGCGCGGCATATTACTTCAATTTTGCCTTTCCATTCCTTATGCTTTTTAAGCGATTCTGCAGCATAATCCATTGTAAAACAACTCCTTTTATTTTGGTAATATACCATTGCGATTTTTTATGAACACAATGGTGTATATTCTTTCACAGCTGTAAAAACAGCATATTAATTAAATTATATATCGAGTGAGGAAATAACACTCTTAAGTGCATCGGCACTGGCCTTAAGCTGGGCAACCTCACCGTCGGTAAGAGCCGGAAGCAGCGTCTTTGTCACGCCGTTTGCGCCGACAACATGCGGAAGGCTTACACATACGTCGCTTATGCCATACTGACCATCAAGATAATTTGAAACAGGAAGAACGGTCTTAGTGTCCTTAATTATAGCATCGCATATTTTGGCAACCGACATGGCGATAGCATAGTAGGTTGCACCTTTCTTGCTTATTACCTGAGCACCAGCCTTGCGAACCTCGTCAAGTACCTTGTCGGTATCTATGTCGACAGATACTTCCTTGCAGTAGTCAAGCAGCGGAATACCCATTACGTTGCTTACCGACCACGGAATAAAGGATGTATCGCCGTGCTCACCAAGTACATAAGCGTTTATGCTTCTCGGATCTATTGCAAGCTTAGCAGCAAGGTTGTCCTGCAGACGCGATGTATCAATAGTAGTGCCTGAACCAATTATCTGGCTCTTATCTAATCCAGAGAGCTTTGAAAAAGCATATGTTATAACATCAACAGGATTGCTTACAATAACATACACAGCGTCCGGGCAGACCTTTGTTATCTGCGGTATAACGTCCTTTGCTATATTTACGTTAGTCTGAGCCAAGTCTATGCGTGTCATACCAGGCTTGCGGGCTATACCAACTGTGGTAATTACAATGTCCGAACCCTTAGCATCCGGATAATCGCCGGAATATATATTTACCGGAGTTATATGTGAATTACCCTGAGAAATATCCATAGCCTCGCCCTCGGCCTTATCCTTGGCTATATCGATAAGGACGATTTCAGCCGCCATGCCTGACAGCGCGATAGTATACGCTATAGTAGCTCCAACATTACCTGTGCCAAGCACACATATTTTTTTCCCTTGTTTCATACAGATAGTTCCTCCTGATATATTAAAATTCATTTAACCGTAAACACATTTATTCTATCATATATTTAGTTAAAAATAAAGCTTTTTTTACAGTGAAATCGCTATTTCTGCCTTTATTGAACAAATTCGTCCTCTTTGAATAATTTACAGAAAATTGTTGATTTCTTTTTTGTAAACTAATATAATTAAATTTACATAAAATCATTCAAATCGATGAAAGGACATTAAAATGACAAAACAAGCCAAGCTAATAATAATATCCGCCGTAAGTCTTATAATGTTTGCGTTTGTCTATCTGCTTGTAAGTCTAGGCATAATAACAGATTTGGAAATAACGGCAGGAGAGTTTGCAAGGTCTTTAAGAAATGATATTGCCACACCCGTACTTATTGTCATAACCAACATAGGCGATAAAATAATGATAACGGGCATTTGCCTTGTGTTTTTAATATGGTCGAAAACGCGAATGAAGCTTGGAGTACCGCTTGCCGCTTCACTTATTATTTCTACAGTAATAAATCAGCTGCTTAAAAACATAATAGGCCGCCATCGTCCGGATGAAATATATCATATGGTAGAGGAGTCGGGATTCAGCTTTCCGAGTGGGCATTCCACAAGCAATACCGTCCTTTATATAACGATTATAATAGCTGCTTTAATATTTATGAACAGCATTAAGGGGAAAATAGCAGTAACAATATTGTCCGCTTTTATGATGCTTGCCGTGATGTTCAGCAGAATGTATTTAGGAGTACATTTCTTGGGGGACATAATGGGCGGACTGTTTTTGGGACTGTTTGTTTCTTGCTCCGTTTATGCGGTGTGGCTTATAATTCTTAATAAAATTGATATCCATAAGGAAAAGAGGATAAAAGAGTCCCAAGTTTCACTGTAATTAAGTTATTAATAAGGCTTTTTAACAATATTTATGTCGATTTAAAAAGAAAAATAAAAAATTTTTATTTTTATAAAATCTTAAAAAACTGCATGAATATTATGTTTTTAAGGATTTTAGTTGAAAAATAGGAGCAACAATTATACTTGTTGTTCTTGATTTTTCGACTTTTTTTGATATATTATTACAGTGCATTTTGTTTCTTTACAAGATGTATATTCAACACAAAAATGCCGAACGCTTTAATCAGCATTCGGCATTTTTGTCTGATTATAATATTTAGATGTTACACGATAACAAAGTGTCATCATACTGTCGCTTAAATGAACATTTTCAATAGGAATTTCCGGATGCATAACTGAAAGGTCATAGTGGCTGAAATTCCATATACCTTTTATTCCAAGAGATATAAGCTGGTCGGACAAATCCTTTGCGGCATCCTTAGGTACGCATAACACAGCGATTTGCGGTCTGAGCTCGCGGCAAAAATCGTCAAGGCTGTCAATATGTCTTACCGGCAACCCCCTTACAAGCTGGCCGCATATTGCTTCTTTATTATCAAATATACCTATAAGAGAAAATCCGCGCTTGTCAAATTCCATATGCGTAGCTATTGCGCGGCCTAAATTTCCGGCGCCTATGACTATAGTCTTAAGCGAGGCATCAAGGCCTAATATAGACGCAATCTCTCGGTGAAGCTGCTCTACGTTATATCCATAGCCTTGCTGCCCAAATCCGCCAAAGCAGTTTAAATCCTGCCGTATCTGACTGGCCGTAAGACCCATTCTGCGTGACAGCTCTTTAGAAGATATACGCTCCATTCCCATCGATTTTAAGTCGTCTAAAAATCGATAATATCTTGGCAGCCTTTTTATAACTGACATGGAAATATTCCCGTCGCGGTTCATATATAATCAAACCCTTTATAGTTTATTCATGTAATAAAGCAGGCCGAAATACGAAGCACTGCCATTAATAAGTGGACGGAATATCAGCGGTATATTAATTCAGGCATAAATAATATTTATACTAAGCATTCTCGTCCACTTTATGCAGTAAGTTTGCCGCCACGCTAAATTCGGCAGATATCGTCTGACCGACGTATCTATTTTGCGGCAAGCTTCATAGCCGTATCCATAACATAGTCGCCGAACTCGCTGCAGGTGCAGCCGGTGTCGCGCCCGGTTATGGAGATTTTCTTTTCTTCAAACATGCAGATATCAAGCGCTCTCTCAAGCAAATCCGCCTGCTTCTGATAGCCTATATGGCTGAGCAGCAGAACTGACGCGCGCAGCATTGAGCATGGATCTGCATACTTGTCTCTTCCTTCTTTAACCATACGCGGCGCAGAGCCGTGTATAGCTTCGAACATAGCATATTTCTTGCCTAAGTTCGCGCTGCCGGCCGTACCGACGCCGCCCTGGAACTCCGCCGCTTCGTCGGTAATAATGTCGCCGTAAAGATTTGGCAGTATAAATACCTTAAAATCAGTGCGGCGTTTTTCGTCTATCAGCTTTGCAGTGGTTATATCTATATACCAGTCGGTCGTGCGTATCTCAGGATAATCCTTTGCTATTTCCTGACATATCTTAAGGAACTTTCCATCAGTAGTTTTGACAACATTGGCTTTCGTTATTATAGATACGTGATCCTTGTGATTTTTACGCGCATAGTCGTACGCCATCTGAGCAATGCGGCGCGTACCCTCTGTAGTGGTGACAGTAAAGTCAATGGCAAGGTCGTCAGTGACATTAATGCCCTCAGAGCCCAAGGTATAAGAGCCCTCGGTGTTCTCTCTGAAAAATGTCCAGTCTATGCCTTTTTCCGGCACCTTTACAGGACGTACGTTTGCAAACAGGTCAAGCTCTTTCCTCATAGCGACGTTTGCACTTTCAATGTTAGGCCACTCGTCGCCTGCGCGCGGAGTAGTTGTCGGCCCCTTGAGTATAACGTGGCACTTCTTTATCTCATCGAGCACATCATCCGGGATAGCCTTGTTGTGCTTGACACGGTTTTCTATAGTAAGGCCTTCTATATCTTTAAACTCAACGCGGCCGGCCTTGACCTCGTCGCTTAGCAGGTATTTGAGCACTCTTGCCGATTCGTTCGTGATAACCGGGCCGATACCATCGCCGCCGGCCACACCAATTATGATTTTATCAAGCTTGCTGTAGTCGATATACTCCTTGCTGGCGTTTATCATTTCGACCCTTTTAAGCTGTCTTTCAAGCAGCTCTTCAAACTTTTTGCTGGCGTTTTTTATGTATTCTGTCATAAAAATAGTCCTTTCTTATTTTTGTATTTATAAGCTTAAAGCTAATTGAAGAAGTTATGCTTTGCTAAGATTGCCGCTGTGCCGTCAAAATCTGCTGAAAAGCGGCAGAGCAAATACTTTGCCAAACCGCCAAGCAGATGTAAAGACTGTGCACCTATCTGCACCGGCGGCGTATAATAATCTAACCAGCTGCGCTTAGATTAAAATGGAGATACTTGACACATCACCGTTTCATCAAAGACAGGCGCTTTATCTGCCGCCATACTGATATGCGTACTTTTGCCGAATATTGCGCATCTGCCGCGCCGGTGTGTCTGCGGCATATTTCATTAATACACAGCGCAGCAGACGGATTTTGACTATAAGCTCTCGGCGCTTTAACAGAAGACAAAATGCATTTGCTTAAGAATTTTTCTTTGTATAATTGAGCAGTCCGCCGGCAAGCATCATGTCTTTCTGCCTGTCGGTCAGGTCGACGATGACGTCTATATCCTTGCCGGTTGTTTTATTGTGCAGCTTAATCGAGCCGTCTTTTATACCGCTTTTTACATTGCTTAAGACAAGCTCATCGTTTAGCGAAATGCCGTCGTAATCCGCCTCATTTGCAAATGTGAGCGGAAGAATGCCGGCGTTTATAAGATTGGCCTTGTGAATTCTGGCAAATGATTTCACTATTACCGCCTTTATTCCAAGATAGAGCGGAACAAGCGCGGCATGCTCTCTTGATGAGCCCTGACCATAGTTTACGCCGCCTATAATAAATCCGCCGCCGTACTCCTTGCAGCGCTCGGAGAAATCAGGGTCAACGCTGCCGAAACAGAACTTTGAAAGGTATGGTATATTTGAGCGATAGGGAAGTATCTTCGCGCCGGCCGGCATGATATGGTCGGTGGTTATATTGTCGCCGGTCTTTAGCACCGCGCGTCCCTCCGTCACGTCGTCGAGCGGCTGACTCTGCGGGAAGGGCTTTATATTCGGCCCGCGCAGTATCTCTACCTTGTCCGCCTCGCCCTCCGGCGCCGGAGCATCTATCATATTGTCGTTTACCGTAAACTTCTCAGGAACACTGATTTTAAGCTCGCCGCCGATAGTGGTGGGGTCGGTCAGTACGCCGGCAATAGCGGAAGCAGCTGCCGTTTCCGGGCTTACAAGGTAAATACCAGCATCCTGTGTACCGGAGCGGCCCTCAAAATTGCGGTTGAATGTGCGCAGAGATATGCCGCCGGAGTTGGGCGACTGACCCATGCCGATGCAGGGACCGCAGGCGCATTCTAAAATTCTGGCGCCGGCAGCAATAAGCACCGACAGCGCGCCGCAGTCGGCCAGCATGTTAAACACCTGCTTTGAGCCGGGAGCTATTCCAAGACTTACATCCGGATGCACCGTTTTACCCTTTAATATCTCAGCAACCTTAAGCATATCGGTAAGGGATGAATTGGTGCATGAGCCTATAAGTACCTGGTCTACCTTTATAGGACCTATGTCGCTTATAGACTTAACATTGTCGGGAGAATGCGGCATTGCCGCCGCTGGCTTAAGCAAAGACAAATCTATATCTATTATCTCGTCATAATGGGCATCGTCGTCGGCATACAGCTCTGTAAAATCTTCTTCGCGGCCCTGCGCTTTTAAAAATTCACGCGCGACTTCATCCGCCGGGAAAATAGAGGTAGTTGCGCCCAGCTCGGCGCCCATATTGGTGATGGTGGCGCGCTCTGGCACAGTAAGAGATTTTACACCCTCTCCGCCGTATTCGATTATTTTGCCTACGCCGCCCTTTACGCTCATTATTCTGAGTACTTCCAAAATAACATCTTTTGCCGAAACATAGGGACGCAGCTTGCCAGTGAGATTAATGCGCGTCATCTTCGGCATATTTATATGATATTCGCCGCCGCCCATAGCTACCGCAACATCCATGCCGCCGGCGCCAATGGCAAGCATACCAATGCCGCCGCAGGTCGGAGTATGACTGTCAGAGCCTATAAGCGTCTTGCCCGGCTTTGAAAAGCGCTCAAGGTGAATCTGGTGGCAGATGCCGTTGCCGGGGCGGGAGAAATATATACCGTGCTTTTTGGCTACCGATTGTATAAAACGATGATCGTCAGCGTTTTCAAAACCCGTCTGCAGAGTATTGTGATCTATGTAAGCGACCGAGCGTTCAGTCTTAACCCGCGGAATTCCCATAGCCTCAAACTCGAGATAAGCCATGGTGCCGGTAGCATCCTGCGTGAGAGTCTGGTCGATTTTGAGACCTATGTCAGCGCCGGGTGTCATCTCGCCGCTTACTAAATGTGACTTTATTATCTTTTCAGCAATAGTGTAGCCCATGTATAATTTCCTCCTGTTAATTTATACCTTTAATTAATATATATTATATTATCCTACAAAAGCGTCAGATTGTCAATAAATTAACTATTTTTAAGGCGATGCATATATATAATCAGTTAAATAGTTCATATATTTAACAATCATTTAAATTTTTTTGTCAATCTGACAAATAGTATGCATAAATAGTTTGTCCAAGACTTTTAAATTTGAATGGCCACAGCTTATATATAAATTACATTTTCAGAAAGCATTAGAAAAACAAAAAAGCCGTGCTCAAAAGCACGGCTAATTGTATAAAAAAATAAGCTTACGCGCTTCTTGTCACCTTGCCGGAACGTAGGCAACGGGTGCAGGCGTAAATGCGGCACGGAGTACCGTTAACTACCGCTTTAACACGTTTAATGTTGGGCTTCCACATTTTGTTTGCGCGCCTGTGTGAGTGAGAAACCTTTATACCGAACGAAGGGGCTTTACCGCAGATGTCACATTTTGCCATTTGTCTGCACCTCCTTTAAAATAATCACCAAACTTAAATAGCAAATAATATAATAACAGATTGTGTATCCTAATGCAAGTGTTTTTTTCTAATTTGAAAAAATAAGGCGGTTGTTATCATTATAATGCGAGCATAAATAAAAATAATCACCGACTGTGCAGATTTAAAAAACGAAGATATGCTCTGCATTTAACGGCAAAGGCTCGCTAAGCAATATAGCGGTATTTGTGACTCAGTCAAGCTCTGATATGCTTACATTTTTGAGTATATCATAGCACAGAAAATCACAAATGTGAATTTGAATACATTAAAAACAAAGCGTCAGTAATTATTTTTATAAAGGAATATAGTAAATAAAGCTTGATTTTTTGATTGTATTGTGGTAATATCTTACTACTGTGAACAGGTTTATGTGAAAGAGGTGACCAAGATGAAGGAAGGCATACATCCTAAATACGGTACGGCGAAGGTTAGATGCGCCTGCGGCAATGAGTTTGAAGTCGGCTCAACCAAAGAAGAGATAAAGGTTGACATTTGCTCTAAGTGCCACCCGTTTTTCACAGGTAAGCAGAAGCTGGTAGATACCGGCGGACGTGTTGACCGCTTTAAGAAGCGTTTCGGCATGGAAGAGAGCAAGTAATATTTTGCAATTATTTTTCACATGAATATTAAACAACTGTCCGTGACTGTCTTGATGGCAGTCGCGGTTTTGTTGTTGTAAAAAATTAGGCGTTAACAAAAGCTTGACTTTATGGTATAATATCGAATATAAGGGAAAATTTGCGCTTTTATATGCTAATTATTGAAAACGATACTATAGTATATGCTGAAATTGCTTTAATCGGCTTAATGCAATAAAAAGCTGCATTCAACTGCGGTGGGTATTTCTTGCTCAATCGCAGCTTAAATGTATTAATGCATGTATTCAAGCTGATATTTTAATACATCTGAAAGGGTGAGCGGGCGATAGTAACTGAGTATAAAACTCCGGCGGATTTTAAGACGGCTGAATTTACCGAAAAAAAGTCTAAATTTATTGCAAGCCTTGCACCAGTGTCAGATGCAGCACAAGCAGAGGATTTTATAAATTCTGTTAAAGTAAAGCACAGAGATGCACGGCATAATGTTTATGCTTATATATTGAAAGACGGCAGGACAATGCGCTATTCAGACGACGGCGAGCCTCAGGGTACGGCGGGCCAGCCGATACTTAAAGTAATCAATTCTTTCGGCGTTTGCGACTGCGTTGTAGTGGTAACGCGGTATTTCGGCGGCATACTGCTCGGCACAGGCGGATTGCAGCGGGCTTATTCTAAAGCGGCGCAGCTTAGTCTTGAGAATTCGGAAATAGTTCAGATGAAGCTTTACCGCCGCACTATTATAAGCTGCAGCTATGATATGTACGGCAGAATAGCGTCGGTCGCCGGCGACTGCGGCGGAATAATAAACGACAGCGCCTTTACCGACAATGTAAAAATAGATGTAAATATACCGCACGACTTAGCGGATTTTTTTGCTAAGCAGATATACTCAATTACATCCGGCGGCATAATGCCGGAGTATATTGAGAGCGTATACTGCAAATACTCCGGCTGATATTCATGTATATTTACATATGCCGCCGTATTATCCTGCATATATGATTAAGCAGCATGCTCACAGATAGTCATCATCTGTTTTTGGAAAGCATGAATTTAAATGGCTTAGGCTTAAGATTTGCGCAGGGATTGTTTGCTTTTTATTATGAGCCGTATCATGGCAGATAATATACAGATATAAGTATGCATAAGCCATAAAAAACACATATTTTTTGCTTTAAAGAAAATATAAGTGTATTTTTCAAAATTTCATGAATATTTTTTCATCAAAAAGAGGTATTATTAAATAATTTTCGTATAAATAAGATGAGAAAGAGGTGAATTGCGATGGAAAATTGCATAAGAGTGCGTACAGAGGAAATTGAGAGGAATTTTCTGTCTCAATTTGCCTCACTAAGCTCTGAAAGTTTGGGGCGTGCAAAGCCGGAAAAGAAATGCGATATACGCACCGACTATCAGCGCGACAGAGACAGGATACTTCACTGCAATTCGTTCAGAAGGCTTAAGCACAAAACGCAGGTGTTTTTAGCGCCTGAAGGCGATCACTACCGCACGCGTCTGACGCATACATTGGAGGTATCGCAAATAGCGCGTACGATATCACGCGCACTGAGGCTTAATGAGGATTTGACGGAAGCCATAGCCTTGGGACATGATTTGGGGCACACTCCTTTCGGACATGCTGGCGAGCGTGCGCTGAACCGATGCAATGATGCCGGCTTCCGGCATTTTGAGCAGAGCGTAAGGGTGGTAGAGTTGCTCGAAAAGGGCGGCAAAGGGCTAAATCTCACAAAAGAGGTGGTAAACGGTATTGCCTGCCACACGCGCGGCGAAGAGGCCTTTACGTTAGAGGGCAGAATAGTCCGCGTTGCGGATAAAATTGCCTATATGAATCATGATATCGACGACGCTGCACGCGCCGGTGTGATAGCGGAGGGAGACATTCCAAAAGATATTTCAGAAGTGCTGGGAAATTCCAAGAGCGAGCGCATTACGGCGCTGATAAACAGCGCAATCTTGGGCAGCGACGGCAAGAATGAGATATCTCTTGGCGGAGAAGCAAAGGACGCTTTTTATAAGCTGAATGACTTTTTGTTTGAAAATGTGTACTTTAATCCAATAGCAAAGAGCGAGGAAAGCAAAGCAGAGGATTTGGTAAGCCGGCTTTTTGAATATTATGTAAATCACAAGGATGCATTTACCGGAGAATATAAGGCAATATGCGAGCGTGAGGGCGCACAGCGCGCCGCCTGCGATTACATAGCTGGAATGACTGACCGTTTTGCAATGCATGTATACAGCGACTTGTTTATACCAAAGTCATGGCAGTATTAGCGCGGCAGGAGACTAAGTAAGTGCTGATTTCATGGTTAATCGGCGGAGACCGACAAGAATATATGGCGGTAAGACGGTATGCCGAATATTTTGCAGCAGCTTCTTTTATCGCAGATGTATAAGCATAGTTAAGTGCATTTTCCATCTTTTTTAGGAGATGGACATGCTGTCGCGTTGTCATAAGAGTAATAGATTATGCTAACTTATATATTCCGCGCAGAAATGTGAATTGCAGCGGCTCTGCCGCAGACAGCGGGCTAAACTAAAGTCATATAATCGTCGTCGAGAGACGGCGATATATCGGACAATTATTTTACGTGTTACAGCTATTTTAAATTATATACAAGAGAAAAGAGGTGAAATATGAGTGCCTTTACCATATGAGTTTTTGCAGGAGCTAAAATTTAGGAACAGCATAGAAGAGGTTGTATCATCATATGTAAACTTAAAGCACAGGGGGTCTAACTTTACCGGACTTTGTCCGTTTCACAGTGAAAAGACTCCGTCCTTTACGCTATACCCTGAGAGCGGGTCGTATTATTGCTTTGGCTGCGGCGCCGGCGGCGATGTCATTACCTTTATAATGCAGATAGAAAATCTGGATTATATGGAGGCGGTGCGCTTTTTGGCGGCGCGTGCCGGAATGAGCATGCCGGAAAACATGAGAGAAGATGAAGCGGAAATACGCCGCAAGGCAAGAATTTTAGAGCTTAACAGGGCGGCCGCGAGATATTATCATTCATGTTTACTGACAAAAGCGGCAGCGGCACAGCTTAGCTATCTTAAGCAGCGCGGGCTGTCGGCGTCGACAATAAAGCGGTTTGGCTTAGGCGCGGCGCTTAAGCAGTATGACGGACTTTTAAGGCATCTTAAAACGCTGGGCTATTCGCCACAGGAGGCGGAGCAGGCAAACCTTGCAGTAAAGGGTGTAAATGGGTACAGAGATAGATTTTTTGACAGGGTAATGTTCCCGATAATCGACCTCAGAGGCAATGTTATAGCTTTCGGCGGCAGGATTTTACCGGGAGTTGAGGGGGCAAAATATCTCAACACGTCAGACACGCCGGTGTTTAAAAAGAGCAGAAACGTATATTCGCTAAACATTGCAAAAAACTCAAAGGCGGATTATTTCATTTTAGCAGAGGGATATATGGACGTAATAGCGCTGCATCAAGCTGGGTTTGACAGCGCGGTGGCGGCGCTTGGCACGGCTTTCACAGCTGAGCAGGCAAAGCTTATGTCAAGATATAAATCCTCGGTAATACTCTCGCTCGACGCCGACGAGGCGGGGCAAAAAGCGACAAGCCGCGCCATAGGAATACTAAATGATGTGGGAATAGAGGTAAAGGTGCTTAAAATACCTGGCGCGAAAGACCCGGACGAATTTATAAAGAAATTTGGAGCGGAGCGGTTTAAAGGACTTATAGAGGGCGCATCGAACGACACCGAATTCTTTTTGTTTAAGGCGAGGGAAAAGTATGACACTGATACGACCGACGGCCGTCTTGCCTTTTTGAATGAAGCGGTAAAAATACTGGCGGAAGTAAAAAATCCGTTGGAGAGGGATATATACGCCGGCAAACTTTCGGACGAGTTTGATGTGTCTAAAACCACGCTCATTTCGCAGATTAAAAGCGCAGCGAACAAAAATACGCGCACTGAGCAAAAAAAGGCCGAGTCAAAAATAATAAATCCGGCATATCAGCGCGACGACGTAAATCCAGAGCGCATAACATATCCGAAAGCGGCGCACGCAGAGGAGCGGCTTATAAAAATACTTATAATGCATCCCGATTTATTTGATAAAATAACGTCTCATATAACTGCCGATGATTTTGTGACGGATTTTAACAGAGACGTGTTTAAATCGGTTTGCAATACACTTTCAGAAAACAGCGTTTTCGACATATCCTACATAAGCGCTGATTATAATCCTGCACAAATGGGCAGAATAGTGGAAATAATGAATTCCGGTGTAAAATCCGCAGATGCAGAGGCGGAATGCGTCGATTTGATAAAGGTGATTAAATCGGAGAAATATGAAAAAGAAAGGGGAGATCCGTCAAGCTGGTCGGACAGCGATTTTGTAAACGAGATGGACAGGCTTCGTGAAAACAAAGGGGGAAATAATTAGTGGCAAACGAAAAGAACACTGAAATTTTAGAAGAGACAAAAGCGCTCGAAAACGGAAAAGAAAACGGTGATAAAACCGTTGGGAAAAATGAAGATACGGCAAAAAAAGAGTCTTATGAAAAGGTAGCTGATGTTGAAAGCAATGAGGATGATCTGTCGGAAGCAGATTTTATGGATTTAGACTCTATAGAGCCGACGCATGACGAGCTTGTAATAGAAGAGCAGGAAGCGGAGGAATATGAAAACGACGTAACAAATGTCGACGGAGTAACTCTTGACGACCCAGTTAAGCTTTATTTGAAAGAAATAGGCCGTGTTCCGCTGCTCTCGTCTGATGAAGAAATTGACCTAGCAATGAGGATAGTGGATGGCGACAAAGAAGCTAAAAAGCGTCTTACAGAGGCGAATTTAAGGCTTGTTGTCAGCATAGCAAAAAGATATGTCGGCAGAGGCATGCACTTTTTAGACCTTATACAGGAGGGAAATGTCGGACTTATAAAAGCAGTAGAAAAGTTCGACTATACAAAGGGCTTTAAATTTTCTACGTATGCTACATGGTGGATACGTCAGGCAATAACTCGAGCGATAGCCGACCAGGCGCGTACTATCAGGATTCCCGTGCATATGGTGGAAACTATAAACAGGCTTAAAAAGGTACAGAGCCAGCTGCTGCACGAAAACGGCTATGACCCTTCTGAAGAGCAGATAGCGGAGGTAATGAATCTTCCTGTAGAGCGCGTTCGCGAAATAATGCGTGTAGCGCAGGAGCCGGTCTCAATGGAAACACCGATAGGTCCTGAGGAGGACAGCCGGCTGATGGATTTTATAAAGGACGAGGATGCAATGGCGCCTGACGAGGCGGCGCTTAAAACAATAACCAACGAGGATATTGACAGTGTTCTTAAAACGCTTACGCCAAGGGAAGAAGCCGTCATAAGGCTGCGCTTCGGACTCGAGGACGGCAGATGCCATACCTTGGAAGAAGTCGGTATGGAATTCCACGTCACACGTGAGCGCATACGCCAAATAGAGGCAAAGGCGCTCAGAAAGCTGCGTCACCCGGTACGCAGCAATAAGTTTAAGGACAAATAATTTTATATTTATAAAATTTAAACAATTCTTTCCATTACATATATAGATGCCAAAAGCGAATATTAAAATTATAAACTGCAATATAATTGTAATATTAACGCTAATTATAGGCTTGACTAATCGGTTAATGTGCTTTTATAGGTTTTTGAATTTAAGCTTAAAATATATTTTTCATGTTTTAAATTAGTATTCCTATATTTGCATAATTGTTTGCATAGCAAATTTATATTTATGTAAACTTGATTTTGTATTCTAAACTCAAGTGCAAGCCTTTTTATAACCGCGGTGTCGGAGGAAATGTAATGGATTATGACAAAGAAACAATGCTAAGCTCAGAAAATTCTGATGAAAATAGCAGAATATTGCCAAAACAGCCGTTAGAAATATCGGACGGCAAAAGGGAAGATGCAAAGGAAGCAAAAGCTCTTTATAATGAGCTTAGAAAAGATGGCATAGATATAGAAGAGCTCTCAAAAGATGAGGCAGAAGATATTGACGTGGAAGAAGAGGGCGAGTATATATCTTCCGAAATAAGCGATACAAATAATTCCGTAAAGGCATATCTCAAAGAAATAGGCGGCTCAAGGCTTTTGAGTGCAGAGGAAGAAGAGGCTCTTGCCAAGCGTATAGAAAAAGGCGATGAGGAAGCCGAGCATGAGCTGGCAAAGGCAAATCTTCGATTGGTAGTAAGCATAGCAAAACATTATGTAAACTTAGGCTTACCGTTTACCGATTTAATACAAGAGGGAAATGTTGGGCTTATAAAGGCGGTAAAAAAATATGATTACCGTAAAGGATTTAGATTTTCAACATATGCCACATGGTGGATACGCCAGGCAATAACCAGAGCGATAGCCGACCAGGCTCGTGCTATAAGACTGCCAGTGCATGCAGTAGAGGTAATAAATCGTATGGTAAGAGTAAGGGCAGCCTTTTTAGCAGACAACGGCCGTGAACCCAGTATGGAAGAATTATCTAAAATAATGAATCTTCCTATTAAGCGGCTTAAAGAAATAATAGAGATGGACAAAGACCTCATATCGATAAATACCCCTGTAGGCGATGACGAAGAATCGCAGGTTGGCGATTTTATTACGGATGAAAGAAATAATACATCCGGCGAAGTGGACAACAAGTTGCTTAAAGAGGATTTGCTTAAGGCAATAGATAAGCTGAGCGATAGGGAAGCGACAATACTCAAAATGAGATATGGTTTAGATAATGGAAAGATGCACACGCTTGAAGAAGTGGGAAGATACTTTAATATTACGAGAGAGCGCGTAAGGCAGATAGAGATAAAAGCGCTGCGTAAGCTTAGACGGACAAAGACTACGCATGGTAGGCTTATAGATTATATGTAGCGTTAAATATATGCTGTTTACGGATGTGTTATAGGGAAAAATAAAACGAAAAGATAATAAAATATTGAATGACGCAAAATTTGTGATAAAATAATATTTAAATCCAGTTTTTCTATGGAGGAAAATAGTATGCAGCTAAACTTGGAAACGGATTATGCAATAAGACTGGTCAGTATTCTTTGCGAAAGCAAGGAGCGTATAAGCGCGTCTGAAATTGCCAAGCGCACGGGCGTAACGCTTAGATTTTCGCTAAAGATACTCGGCAAGCTGGCGCAGAGCGGCATAGTAAAATCATACAAGGGTGCAAATGGCGGATATGTGCTAAATAAAGCTCCAAAAGACATATCGCTGCGCGAGGTTGTAACGGTTATGCAGGGACCGATTGAGATTAATAAGTGTACTAAATCGGACGAGCTTTGTACAAATCCTAATAGTGCGGAATGTAGTTTCCGTGCATTTTTTGCGCAGCTATCTAAAGAAATAAACGATAAAATGGAAAAAATGAGATTTGCCTAAATTGAAATAGGGTATTTGCTGTGCTATAATAATCTGGTACGCTATAAAATGTAAGACTTAACTGAAAAAGTGTTTGCTTATTGGCTGACATCGCAATATAGCTTTTATCGATTAAGCTGGTAGATGCTTATTAAATAACATTATCTATTTGGAAATATATAAATTGTGGCGATAGGATACATAGGTAAGTTCATTTTTAGTACGTTTATCTCAATTAAAACAAGCTTTTAGCGGTAGAAAATTTATACCAAGATAAAGCTTGTTTAGCAATAATAAAAATAAATTCGGCATTTATCAATTGATTAATTGGCACAAGCCTTTTAAATAACAGCCATATATACGGCGGATAGGAGAATACATATGAAAATAGACGTTACGTTAACGAAACATCCTAAGGAGAAGCCGGCAGATGAGTCCAAACTAAGCTTTGGCAAACTGTTTACCGACCACATGTTTATCATGGATTATGATGAGGGCGAGGGTTGGCATTCACCGCGCATAGTCCCATACGGCCCGATAGAGATAGAGCCTTCTGCGATGTGTCTGCACTATGGCCAGGAAGTATTTGAGGGACTTAAGGCGTATCATACGGCCGACGGCAGGAAGCTGCTTTTCAGACCAGACAGAAATATGGCGCGTATGAACATCTCAAACGAAAGGCTTTGCATACCGAAAATTGACGAGGAGTTTGGAGTAGAAGCTATTAAAAAACTCGTTGAGGTCGATAAGGACTGGATTCCGACGGCTAAGGGAACTTCTCTTTACATACGTCCGTTTATTTTTGCAGTTGACCCGATGATAGGCGTGCATCCGGCAAAGCATTTGAAGTTTATAATTATTCTCTCTCCGGTTGGTGCTTATTATCCAAAGGGAATTGACCCGGTTGATATATATGTAGAGACAAATTATGTCCGCACTGTCCGCGGCGGCATGGGCTTTGCAAAGACGGCGGGAAATTATGCCGCATCTCTTAAAGCGCAGGATGAGGCTGAGAAAAAGGACTTTACTCAGGTGTTATGGCTTGACGGCGTAGAGCGTAAATACATTGAGGAAGTCGGAACCATGAACGTCTTCTTTATAATAAACGGTAAGGTTGTAACGCCTTCACTCGACGGCGCAACTCTCGCCGGTATAACGAGAATGTCGTCTATGGAGCTGCTGAGAAAATGGGGCTATGATGTTGAAGAGCGCAGAATATCGATAGACGAGGTGGCTGAGGCTGCTGCTGCCGGACATCTTGACGAAGCTTTCGGCACGGGTACTGCTGCGGTAATATCGCCTATAGGCAAGCTTTGCTGGCACGATAAGGATATTGTTATAAACGGCGGAAAGATAGGACCGATAACCCAGCGGCTGTACGATACTCTGACGGGCATACAGTCCGGCGAGCTTGAGGACGACATGGGCTGGACGGTAGAAATCTGACGTCATAAATAATACATGTAAATATAGAATCACTCATTGCCAATGTAATCGACGGGAAAGATATTGCTTATGCTTTGCTGTTAGGCTGACAAAAGCGGTAAGATTTTTCTGATATACACGGCTTTGAGTGATTCTGTTTTTGTTTTGGACGATGCATTGCTGCAAATATGACGGATATAGCTGAAAAGAGACGGTGACGGTATCGTCGAAAGACTTCATTTAACCGTAAATCTGGTATGACCGTCCTATGTCGGCATGCTGTGCGGCCTGACGCTAAGACGGAAAATCTTATGGCTGTATGTACTACGCTGAGAGAATACCATGTTTTTAAGCCAAAGCTCCGGAATTTATAGTAAGGGCATTTTATCAGTCCTGAAATTTATTGTAAAAATTATAAACGCATTAAGCGGTGCAAAACAAATAGAGGGAGGCAACACGAATGAAGATGCTTATTACCGGCGGAACGGTGTTTGTCAGCAGATTTACGGCGGAGTATTTTGCACGCAGGGGACATGAGGTGTATGTAATAAACAGGGGTAGTCGGCCGCAGCCAGACGGGGTTACCCTGATAAAAAGCGACAGGCATTTGCTGAAAGGCTCTTTAAAGAGCTTGCATTTTGATGCGGTGCTGGATATATGCGCTTATAATGAAAAAGATATAGGCGGGTTTTGGAGGCTCTCGACAGCTATGACGACTATATTTTTATAAGCTCGTCGGCCGTTTATCCCGAAACGCTCAAACAGCCGTTTAATGAAAGGCAGAGAACGGGCAAGAATAAGATATGGGGTGCATACGGAGCCGGGAAAAGAGCCGCGGAGGAATATCTGCTGCAACATGATGGGCAGGCGTATATTCTGCGTCCGCCTTATTTGTACGGGCCCATGCAGAATCTTTACAGGGAGCCGTTCGTTTTTGACTGCGCCGAATTAAAGAGAAAATTTTACATCCCTAAAAAGGGTGAAATGAAGCTTCAGTTTCTTGCTTAAGACCTCTGTATTTTTATCGAGAGGCTTTTGACCCAGCATCCGTCGCAGAGAATATTTAACGTTGGCAGCGAAAGCACGGCCGATATCAATACGTTCGTTGAGCTTTGCTACAAGGCGGCGGGCGCCGAGCTTGAGAAAGTGTTCGTGCCGCCGGAGTATAATCAAAGAGATTATTTCCCGTTTTATGACTATGAATACGTCCTTGATGTTTCCACCATGAAAGAGCTGCTGCCGGTGCAAAAGGATTTATTTGAGGGATTTGAGGAATCCTATAAGTGGTATGTGGACCACAAACAAGATATAGCAAAAAAAGAATATATTAAATTCATTGATGAAAATATTGCCGCCGCACTGCATGCAGTATAGCGGCTAAGCTTAAAACTCACGGTACTTATGCTCCGGCATATGAATCCTGCAGGCCGGATAACGATATAAAGTGTACAATTAGAAAATATGTATCGACATGTAGTGTATGCGCTATTGACAAAGCTAAGAAAAATGGTGTATGCTTAAAGGTGTTAAAAAGTAAAGCGGAGGTAGAAAATGCCTAAAAAGGGACAAGTCTATGGCAATGAAAGCATATCGGTGTTAAAGGGTGCCGAAAGGGTTAGGAAGCGTCCGGCTGTTATTTTCGGCTCTGATGGGCTGGAAGGCTGCGAGCATTCAATATTTGAGATTATTTCAAATTCTATAGACGAGGCGCGCGAGGGCTTTGGAAAAAAGATAACCGTTACGCGTTTTGCCGACGGCAGCGTACAGGTCGAGGACCATGGCCGCGGTGTGCCGGTAGATTTCAACACCAAAGAGCAGAAATACAACTGGGAGCTTGTCTACTGCGAGATGTACGCCGGCGGCAAATACACCAATGAAGAGGATGGCAGCTATGAGTATTCACTCGGCCTTAACGGGTTGGGACTATGCTCTACGCAGTACGCGTCGGAATATATGGATGTTGAGATAAAAAGGGATGGTAAAAAATACACTCTTCACTTCGAGCACGGCGAGAATATAGGTGGGCTTAAATCAGAGCCGTATTCCGGCAAGGACACCGGCACAATAACGAAGTGGAAGCCGGACATTACGGTTTTTACCGATATAATGGCGCCGGTGGATTATTATTTGGATACTTTAAAGCGGCAGGCGGTGGTAAATCCGGGACTGCTGTTTATATTCAAGAATCAGAACGGCGCAAAGTTTGACACATATGAATTTATATATAAAAACGGCATAGCCGACTATGTAGCTGAGACGGTGGGCGACGATGCTCTTACATCAGTGCAGTACTGGGAGACGCAGCGCAAGGGCCGCGACCGCGAGGACAAGCCGGAATATAAAGTAAAAATAAACGTCAGCCTCAGCTTTTCCAACCGTGTACAGATAAAGGAATATTATCATAATTCCAGCTGGCTGGAGTATGGCGGCGCGCCGGAAAAAGCGGCACGCAGCGCATTTGTATCGCAGATAGACGCATATCTTAAACAGAACAATAAATATCAAAAGGGCGAAAGCAAGATTACTTTCGGCGATATTGAAGAATGCCTCTGCCTTGTAATATCGTCGTTTTCGACGAGAACGTCTTATGAAAATCAGACTAAAAAGGCAATAAACAATAAGTTTATTCAGGAGGCTATAACCGACTTTTTAAAGCATCAGCTGGAAGTATATTTTATAGAAAACCGGCAGGACGCCGAAAAGATAGCCGAGCAGGTGCTTATCAACAAGCGCAGCAGGGAGAAGTCGGAAAAAGAGCGGCTGAATATCAAAAAGACGTTGCAGTCGTCGGGCGGAATGCTGGACAGGGTTCAAAAGTTTGTCGATTGCCGTAGCCGCGACATAAGCGAGCGCGAGCTGTATATAGTTGAGGGTGATTCGGCGCTGGGCTCCTGCAAATTAGCCCGCGACCCGGATTTTCAGGCGATTATACCCGTAAGGGGAAAGATACTTAACTGCCTTAAGGCGGAGTATGGCAAGATATTCAAAAACGAGATAATAACCGACCTTATAAAGGTGCTGGGCTGCGGCGTAGAGGTAAAATCCAAGGCCGTAAAGGACCTTGCCACCTTTGATATTGACCAGCTTAGGTGGAACAAAATTATAATCTGTACCGATGCTGATGTCGACGGATTTCAGATACGTACTCTGATACTTACAATGCTTTATCGGCTTACGCCAACGCTGATTGAAGAGGGTAAGGTATTTATTGCTGAGACTCCACTTTATGAAATAACGACGAAAGACAAGACGTATTTTGCATATGACGACAAGGAAAAAGCCGGCATACTTGAGGAGATAGAAGGGCAGAAATATGTGTTGCAGCGCTCGAAAGGATTGGGCGAAAACCAGCCTGACATGATGAATTTGACCACTATGAACCCATCTACACGTCGTCTTATTAAGGTTCTGCCGTCGGATGCAGAGTCTACTTCGGAGGTATTTGACTTGCTTCTGGGTGATAATTTAAAGGGCCGAAAGGAATATATAGCAGAAAACGGATATCTCTATCTCGACATGGCGGATGTGTCGTAGACTGCAGTTATTAGTTTCAATGATGGCTGCGAAGCTGAAGTATGATTGTTATGCTCATACACTTGTAAAAACTGCGTTCGGGTTGATATTAAATACCGGCTTTTTACAGAAAGAGTGGATTATATGGATTACTTATCTGCATTAAACGCATATCCTGATTTTGACGTTTCGCACAGCCTTTCTGTTGATTTTGAAAATCCTGCTGCCGAGGCGCTTGAAAAAATCAGACGGAGCTTTGACATTTGCCGGCATTTTAAGGGAATATCGATGTCGGAAAAAATTTTATCACTCATGGATTTTGTCCATAACGAGCTTCATTTTGTTGGTGACCATGCTTCTCCAAGCGCCATGAACACAGAAGAAATAATGAAAGTGAGAAAAACAGGCGCGCTGTTTTGTTCATGCTTTGCAACGGTTTTAACCGAGATGCTCCTTTCGCTTGGCGTAAAGGCGGTCAGGATATCCTGCATACCGTTCTTGTTTGACGGCGACTGCCATGTCGGAGTTATGGCGTTTCTTTCAGATATCAATAAGTGGGGATATTTTGACCCGACGTTTAATACATACTTCTATGGCCAAAAGGACATTGTGCTGGATGTTTTTGAGGTGCGAAAGCTTTATAAAAATCGTCAGCCGGTTGCCTTTCGACATATAACCATTGACAAGCAGTGGACGCTGATAATGAACGGCGAGGAATACGCATCATATGACGACTGGTACAGGGAGTATATGCTTAAAAATCTTTTCAGATTTATTGTTCCGCAAAAAAGCGAATATGGCTACTGCGACAGGGACGAAACCTGTTATTTTGTCATTAATCCCCAAAATTATAAGTCTAAAAATGAGTATGATAAAATTGCAAAACCTGACAATATAAGATATATGGGGAATGTCTTCAATTAAATTTGTTTATTAGAGAAAGTTTTCAGTCTGCCTCAGGGCAAATATATATTATGTAAACAGGAGAGTGTTTTAATGGCTCCTCGCAAAAGGGCAACACAAAGCAACAGAATAACGCCGGAGGATGCTAATGCGTTTATAGCCGGCGCCGGCACGATGGTGGAACAGCAGATTGTAGAAACGCTGGAGAAGAACTACATGCCATACGCCATGAGCGTAATAGTGTCGCGGGCAATACCGGAGATAGACGGATTTAAACCGTCGCACCGCAAACTGCTGTATACTATGTACGACATGGGTCTGCTTAACGGCGGACGAATGAAATCGGCGAATATAGTCGGCCGCACCATGCAGCTCAACCCGCATGGCGACGCCGCAATTTATGAGACGATGGTGCGCCTTAGCCGTGGTTATGCGGCGCTGCTGCATCCGTTTATTGATTCAAAGGGCAACTTCGGCAAGGCCTACTCAAGGGACATGATGTATGCTGCGTCGAGGTATACTGAGGCAAAGCTCGACCCTATCTGCGCCGAGCTGTTTAAAGACATTTCGAAAAATACAGTTGATTTTGTCGACAACTACGACGCCACTATGAAAGAGCCGACGCTGCTTCCGGTGACTTTCCCGTCGGTGCTGGTAAACGCAAATACCGGCATAGCCGTCGGCATGGCAAGCTCTATCTGCCCGTTTAATCTTGAAGAGGTATGCCGCACGGCAATAAAGTATATTAAGAACGGCCGTCATGACATTATGTCAACTCTTTTGGCGCCGGATTTCCCCGGCGGCGGAATTATACTTTACGATAAAAATTCTATGCAAAGCATATATGATACCGGCCGTGGCAGTTTTAAGGTGCGCTCGGTTTACAGCTATGATGCAAAGAACAACTGCATAGATGTAACTGAAATTCCGCCGACAACAACAGTAGAGGCGATAAAGGAAAAGGTAATAGAGCTTGCAAAGGCGAAAAAATTGCCGGAAATAAGTGATATACGCGATGAAACGGGGCTTAAGGGCCTTAAAATAACAATAGACTTAAAGCGCGGCACCGACCCGGACAGGCTAATGCAGAAGCTTTTCAAAATGACGACGCTGGAAGACAGCTTTGCCTGCAACTTCAATGTGCTCATAGCGGGATATCCGAGGGTTATGGGCGTTAGGGAGCTGCTTGACGAATGGCTGATATTCCGTACCGACTGCGTGCGCCGCCGCGTAAAATATGACCTTGAAAAGGCGGAAGCAAAGCTGCATCTACTAAAGGGACTTTCAAAAATATTGCTGGATATTGACAAGGCGATAAAAATAGTGCGCGAGACAGAAGCAGAGGACATGGTGGTCCCCAACCTCATGATAGGCTTTGGAATAGACGAGGTTCAGGCGGAGTATATAGCGGAGATAAAGCTGCGTCATTTAAACAGGGAATACATTTTAAAGCGTTTGGAGGAGACAGAGCAGCTTAAGTCCAGCATAGCGGACATGAAAGACATACTCGATGACAACGGCCGTGTGCAGGACATAATAATAGGCGAACTCAACGAGGTGATAAAGAAATACAGCCAGCCGCGCAGGACGCAGATACTCTATGATTTTGAAGAGCTGTCGGACGTTGAGGCGGAGGCGGCACCGGATTATCCGGTGCATCTCTTCTTTACAAAGTATGGATATTTTAAAAAGATAACTCCGCAGTCGCTGCGCATGAGCGGAGCACAAAAGCTTAAAGAGGACGATGTAATTATACAGAGCTATGAAGCAAATAATAATGACGAGCTGCTGTTCTTTACTAATAAGTGTCAGGTTTATAAATCCTCTGCTGCCGACTTTGAAGACACAAAAGCGAGCGTGCTTGGCGATTACGTCGCATCAAAGCTCAATATGGACGAGGGCGAAACAGCTATTTACATGGCTCCTATAAGCAAATATACAGGATATATGCTGTTTATTTTTGAAAACGGAAAAGTGGCAAAGGTTGACATAAAATCTTATGAAACAAAAACAAACCGCCGCAAGCTTATAAAGGCGTATTCCGACAAATCACCACTTGCCGCCGCTGTTTACCTGCCGGACGGGGATGCAGAAATACTGCTGACATCGTCCAATTCGCGCATGCTGCTTGTGCATACCGGTGCGCTGACGTTAAAATCCACCAAAGACACGCAGGGCGTTGCGGTTATGACACAGAAGAGAGGACACAGAGTGGCATCTGTAAAAGTTTACGCCGAGGGCATGCTTGCCAATCCCCACAGGTACAGGACAAGAACGCTGCCGGCGGCCGGCGCATTGCCCGACAAGGAGGAAAAGGGCGAGCAGCTCACACTTTAGAGCAATAATTCTGTAATATTATTGAACAGAAAACGCTGCTTTTGGTTTTTATTTTTCAACATAAACGAATATTTGCATAACATAATCGCCATATATTTATTAAATATGTGGCGATTATGTTATTGAAAATTAATATAATATATAGTATAATAATAAAAATATTGTTGATTTGGAGGGTACATGTTATGAAAATATGCAATAATTGCGGAACAGAATATGAGGATAATCAGGTCGTGTGCGCTAAGTGCGGCGCGGGGCTTAGCGACAAAGTTGCAAGCAAACCAGAACAGGAGAATGCACACAGCGTGACGGCAGCGCCGCAGGAAAATCATGTAAGTCAGCAAAATGCGCCATACCAGCCGCAGATGTATATTCCATATCCAACGGACACACGGCGGAGTACTGCGCCGATTGTGCTGGGAATAGTGAGCTTATTTATAGCAATAATATCTCTTTTAACATTAGATCATTTAATGTTTGACTATTCTGACAACATCTACTATATACTCTGTCCGGTATTTACTGTCATGTGCTGCTCAATTATCGGGCTAATTTTAGCAAACAGGGATATAAAAGACAATATAAGATGGAGCGGAAAAGGTGCCGTCGCACTCAATTTGATATCATTATTTTTTGCGCTGATAGTAATTGCGAGATTAATAGTAAACCACTTCTTGGAGATTTACTGGTATTAAAAAGTGATGTTAAAATTCTGTCTGTTTTAAAACACAGCTTAATAAATTCATTTATAATAGGACAATATACTGCATATATACATTATAAAAATTGCTGGGTGTATTAGCTTTACTGTTAGACGGAAAGATAATGCTTATTGACGATGTCGGATAACAATTTAAATTATTGATTTTGGACATTATGAATGGTACAATAAAATAAATAATGAATTTAAAATGCGAGATATTTATTTTTGCGGTTAAACTTAAAAATATAATTGAAATGGGGAAGAGATATGAAAATATGTGGCCATTGCGGCGCGCAGTGTGATGACAGAGATGTATTCTGCAACAGCTGCGGCACAGCTTTTCCGAGTGATAATGCACAACAGCAGGGACAGCAGTATTATGGACAATATGGTGACATGCCACCATATCAGCAGCAAGGACAATATAATCCATATCAAAACCCATATCAATATCAGCAGTATTACGTGCCGGGATATGTCCCGCCGCGAAAGCGCACGGCTCCGCTTGTGCTTGGCATAATTGGAATTGTTTTTGCGATTTTATTGCCGCTTGTTACATACTGTTGCTCAATTCCCGGACTTGTAATGGCGTCTAGAGATATTAATCTAGGCGCGCAGGGTCGAGGATATCAGGCGCTTAATATTATTGCGCTGGTAATTGCCGTAATAAATTCTATTTTGGGCGTAATTTTAAATAATTATATATTTTATTAACACAAAGTACTGTGCCGTCTGCCGATATACTTGGCAGACGGTTTTTGTATAGCAAAATCATCAGTTTTTGACGGCTGAGGTGTCTTCTAAAATTGCTTCAAATGTAAACGCACCTTTTTGCGAAAAGCAGAAAAATGTAGCGGGCAGATAAGTTGTTTTTCTGTCTTGGACAAAAAATAAATCGGAGCAAAGTTCTTTTTGCTCCGACATGGCGTCCCTGAGAGGATTCGAACCTCCGGCCTACCGCTTAGGAGGCGGTCGCTCTATCCGGCTGAGCTACAGGGACTTATATATAAATACAGATAACATTACAATATTACTTTAAAGCCTCAATTTTGTCAATATAAAATTGAAATTATAAAAGAGTAAAAATATTGTAGTATAAAATATAGCAACAACCATATATAGAAAAATATCCGGTTAAACACCGGATATTTTAAACTTAATGAAATATGATTTTACGGTGGTAAAATAAGCATAAACAATAGTTTAAAAAGATTAAATCGGTATACGGAGTAATTATCCAATAATATAGTGTTTACAAGTCTATGTTTTTAAACTTTCATGTCTTTTGGAAAGAGTCCAGTAAAAACCAGCATGTTTAAGATAAACTAACAAATTAAGATAAAAAGCTTATATGAAAAAATTAAGAGCTAAAATGGCAGTTATAATTTCGTGCCAATTTATCATTAACTGTAATCATGATAATGGACTGTTTTGAGCAAATTCACTCTCAGGATATTATGACAGTGCGGCAATAAGTGCGGCACGTGTTACACGTCCGGCAATGCCGTCAGCCCTTATTCCCGCGTCGCGCTGGAAATTTTCAAGAGCCGCCTGTGTTCTGGCTCCAAATATGCCGTCTATCTCCCGCGGCGTGTCGAGATAGCCCAAACGATTTAAGTACCACTGCAGCCATCTGACGCCGTCACCGGTAGAGCCATATCTGAGGTCATATGTAGGCATCTGGTAGGGAAGCCCTCCGGAGGACGGCGGCGCAGATGGAGTCCCGCTTTGACCGCCTTGACCTCCCTGAGAAGGCGGAATTACCTCTTCAATGCCGTTGGCAATCGCGTTTGCAACCTCATCTACATTAAATCGGGCCATATCGTCCGGATTGTTTAAAAAGGCCATTTCTACAAGCACCGCCGGAGCATTTGTAAGACGTATTATTCCGAAATAGTCCTGCCCGGCGGAGTTTACCCTTGTTTTGACACCGCGATTTACAAATCCCAGCGCCGCGATATTATCTACTATAGCCTGCGCTAAACGCTTGCCGGTACCTTTGTCAAAAATGCTGTAATAAACCTCGGTGCCAGTAAATGGCTCCCCCTCATTGGCGTTCATATGCAGCTCGACTACTGCGTCTACTCCCTGCTCGTTGGCCATGCGGGCGTCGCTTACAATTGAGCGATTTACGTCTGTTGTCCTGTTGTTTATAACAGTGTAGCCACGCGAGCGCAGTATTTCGGTAAGAGCGTTAGATACCGCGAGATTAACGTCCTTTTCTTTATAACCGTTGTATTGAGCGCCGGCCTGATCTCCACCGTGCCCGGCAAATACTGCAATTTTACTCATAAAATACCTCGTTTCCCGCAGTCAGCGTTAAAATGAATATATCCCATTTTTAATATATTAATTTTTTTCAAAAAGATGACGCTTTTATAAAGAGATATTGAAAATCAGACGGAAATGGCATTATTTAAAAAATAAAAAATGTCCAGACTGCTGCCAAAGCTGAAATCTGGACATCTAAAAATTACCGGATATTAAAATATATTATATATAGATAGAAATGACATTAAAATATAAGGGAATAATTATAACTGCGCACGCCAAAGCAGTTCATTATTTTCAAATATTACCATCAGTCTGCCGTCGCTTTTCAGCCATGAAAGGTATGAGCGCACAGTGCTGCCTATTAATGCATACTGCTCAAAGCTCATATTAAGCTTATAAATTTCAAAAAGCGACTGCAGAATTTTTTCAAATGTAGAGGGGCATTTGCATATTTTTATAATTATGTCGGCAATCTCGTAGACTTTGTCAATATTTATCTGCGCAATTGCCTTTATGTTGTCGGTAGGTTCAGCATGTGACGGAATAAACAGCTTGGCCTCCATTTGTTTAACCGCTTCAAGAGTATTTATATATTCCGCAACGTCGTATATAAAGCTTATCTGATATTTTCTCAATGTTTCTTCGCTCGATAGACAGTCGGCTAAGAATATAACATCGTCATAAGTCTTGTAGCCCACCATGTTGAAAAAATGGCCGGGCAGGCTTATAATGCTCATCCCGTCTGGGAGTTTGTTTTCTGTCAGCGGCTGTGCATTGCTTGCCTTTGCAAGCAGAAATTTATGCTTAAGCTCATCTGGCACAAATCCGCCATATAAAAATGTCGGCTCTAAAATAGGGTGATTTATAAAATCACACTCAATGTCCGGAGCATAAATCTCACATCCATACTGGTTTTGCAGATATTGATTGCCGCCGATATGGTCGGCATGGGAGTGCGTATTATAAATGGCAGTCAAGCGCCAGCCGTTTTCATCCAATATTTTCTTTACTTTGCGTCCGGCGTCCTTGTCGCTCCCGCTGTCGATTAGGCATACATTCTCATCATTAAGCTTTATAATTCCTATTTTTGCTGGACTTTGTATATAATAACTCTTTTCTCCTGCCGCACATAGCTCGTACATTAATATTTCCTCCCATAGCTAAATATTAAGTGCATATTTAAAGTAACATACAATGCTGGGTTTTACAATAGATTTGAATGCCCGAAGATGTTAAATGCGTACAAAAAGTCACCTTGACAATTACTTTGGCATTTGATATCATAGTTTAACAGATGTTGAGTATGCACAAAAATAGCTGTGAAGAAATAAATTTTAAAGTGCAGCCGATATTGTAAAAGTCTGAATATATTGGGGTGTAGCCAAGCGGTAAGGCAACAGACTTTGACTCTGTCAGTCGCAGGTTCGAGTCCTGCCATCCCAGCCACCAGGCTGAGTCTGTACGCGTTCGCGTTTAGACTCAGTTTTTTATTTTACTACTCTGCCCGCGGAGTTAATCCTGCGTTTAATAACTATAAGAATTCACACTAGTTCACGTCTATACAGCGAAACGGCTAAATATCTTTTTTGTTGTCTCTTCCTAAATAAATCCGTCCCGAGATGGGCGGATTTATTATTTTGCCAATTGTACTCAAAATCGGAAAACTTAAAATGGAATAATTCAAAATGAATATTTCCGTTCTGTTTGTTCCGTAGCCTTATTTCATTTACATAAGGATTAACATCCACTTGTCAAAACGTAAGGCCACATTTTTGCTGCCAATTGAAAAACTGTAGCCAGCAATTTGCGCAAAGATTTTGTTATATTACTTGCCAAATAATAAAAATGCGTAATAAGCACTATATAGTCAAAGTACATATATTTTTATATATGACTTTGTGTTGAAATTATTGATAATTTTTGGTATATTAATATCTGTGCGGATATATTATCCGGCCTGCATAGGCAGCTTGAATTTCATCGGACATTAACTTAATTCATTCTGCTGTAAAAATATTAGGAGGTTAATTGACAAATGAGTAAGAAGTATGTTTACGACTTCAAGGAAGGCAACGGCAGTATGAGAGAACTGCTGGGCGGCAAAGGCGCAAATCTGGCAGAAATGACGAATCTTGGCATGCCGGTTCCGCAGGGCTTTACCATAACGACAGAGGCCTGCACGCAGTATTATGCCGACGGCGGAAAAATAAACGATGAAATCATGGCGGAGGTTATGGAGCATATAAATGGTCTTGAAAAGCTTTCCGGCAAGAAGTTCGGCGACCTTGAAAACCCTCTGCTTGTTTCGGTGCGCTCTGGTGCAAGGGCGTCAATGCCGGGCATGATGGATACCATTCTTAATCTTGGACTTAACGACGAAGTTGTTGAGAGTTTTGCTAAAAAGACGGGTAATCCGCGTTTTGCATACGATTCGTACCGCCGCTTTATTCAGATGTATTCTGATGTTGTTATGGAGGTCGGCAAGAAATATTTCGAAAAGCTCATAGATGAAATGAAAGAGGCCAAAGGCGTAAAGCTCGATACTGAGCTTGATGCAGACGACCTTAAAAAGCTTGCACAGATGTTTAAAGCTGAATATAAAGAGAAGATAGGCGAGGATTTCCCAAGCGACCCAGTACAGCAGCTTATAGGCGCAATAAAAGCGGTATTCCGTTCATGGGAAAATCCGCGTGCAATTTATTATAGAAGGATGAACGATATTCCCTCAAGCTGGGGCACGGCTGTTAACGTACAGATGATGGTATTTGGCAACATGGGCAATACCTCAGGTACCGGCGTTGCATTTTCCAGAAATCCTGCGACAGGTGAAGCGAAGCTTTACGGCGAATATCTTATGAACGCGCAGGGCGAGGACGTTGTCGCCGGCGTAAGGACTCCGCAGACGATTGACCAGCTTAAGCAGGACAACCCTGAGGTTTACAAGCAGTTTTATGATATTGTATATAAGCTTGAAAAGCATTATAAGGACATGCAGGACATGGAGTTTACCATTGAAGAGGGCAAGCTGTATATGCTGCAGACTCGAAACGGCAAGAGGACGGCGGCGGCGGCCCTGAAGATAGCCTGCGACCTTGTTGACGAGGGAATGATAACACCGGAGCAGGCGGTGCTAATGATAGACCCGAAGCAGCTTGATGCTTTGCTCCACCCGCAGTTTGAGGCAGAGGCGCTTAAAAAGGCCGAGCCGATAGGCGAAGCATTGCCGGCGTCCCCCGGAGCTGCCTGCGGCAAGGTGGTATTTACTGCCGAGGACGCTACCGACTGGGCGGTAAACAAGGGCGAAAAGGTTGTTTTAGTACGCCTTGAGACATCGCCGGAGGATATAGAGGGCATGCACTATGCCGAAGGTATATTGACTGTAAGAGGCGGTATGACGAGCCACGCCGCCGTTGTCGCAAGAGGCATGGGTACCTGCTGCGTATCGGGCTGCGGCGCAATAAATATAGATGAAGAGAAAAAAGTATTTTCACTTGGCGGCAAGACATTCCACGAGGGCGATTATATATCTCTTGACGGTTCCACCGGAAAGATTTATGGTGAGGCTATAAAGACGGTCGACGCATCTATTTCCGGCGATTTCGGCCGCATAATGGACTGGGCTGACAGCTTCCGCAAGCTTCAGGTAAGAACAAACGCAGACACCCCGCGCGACGCAAAGCAGGCGTTTGATTTCGGCGCTGAAGGTATAGGTCTCTGCCGTACTGAGCATATGTTCTTTGACACCGACAGAATAGCTGCTATGCGAGAGATGATAGTTTCAAAGACGGTTGAGCAGAGAAAGACGGCGCTTAATAAGCTGCTTCCGATGCAGAGAGGCGACTTCGAAGCGCTTTATGAGGCGATGGAAGGCAAGCCTGTTACCATACGTTTCCTTGACCCGCCGCTGCATGAATTTTTACCGACGGCTGAAGATGATATAATAGCGCTTGCTAAAGAAATGAACATGGACATAGCTGATTTGAAAGCAGTTATTACATCTTTGCACGAGTTCAATCCAATGATGGGCCACAGGGGCTGCCGCTTGTCTGTTTCATATCCTGAAATAGCCGAAATGCAGACCACTGCTGTTATCGAGGCCGCAATAAATGTACAGAGCAGGCATCCCGAATGGAAAGTTATGCCTGAGATAATGATTCCGCTGGTAGGCGAGGTTAAGGAATTTTTATATGTAAAAGGCATAGTGACATCCACAGCTGACAAACTCATAGCTGATAAAAAGGTTGACCTCGAATATAAGGTCGGCACAATGATAGAGATTCCTCGCGCCGCGCTGACGGCCGATGAAATTGCCAAAGAGGCAGATTTCTTCTGCTTTGGTACAAACGACCTCACGCAGATGACGTTTGGCTTTAGCCGTGACGATGCTGGTTCGTTCCTCAACTCTTACTATGACAAGAAAATATATGAAAACGACCCGTTTGCAAAGCTCGACCAGAAAGGCGTAGGAAAACTGATGAAAATGACTGTCGACCTCGGCCGCTCGGCCAATTCTTCGCTGCACTGCGGTATCTGTGGCGAGCATGGCGGTGATCCGAGCTCTGTTGAATTCTGCAACGAGATCGGGCTTGACTATGTTTCCTGCTCACCATTTAGGGTGCCAATAGCAAGGCTGGCTGCTGCACAGGCTGCTATTAAACAAAAGTAGGCTATCGTCCCGTTAGAGGAAAACTGAATAGACCTATTATATGTACGGTGAGAATGCTCGTCATTCTCACCGCATTCTTTTATTTGTAAAGGCATTGGCAGCACAGCTTTACATACAAAGAAAAAGTCCCCACTTTGCAGTGAGGATTTTTTGCTTTTATTAGGGTTATAAAATAGATATTTGTTTGAATAAAATATGAAAAAGAAATCAAATAAAAATGGACACAGAACGTGGATTAGATATAGTTCCAATTTATAAGAATAAGATAAAAATTATCCGACGATTTACTAAAAGGCAGACTTCACACAAAAAATTTTGCAGAAAAAATATTTAAAAATTTATATATCATTAATATAAAATTATAAAGCTTGCGTTAGCAAGAGCAGCGGTTTACAATACCATCAAACATATAATTTGCCATTTTTAATGCTTCATTCTCAATTTTATCGAATACTTTGATATCTGCCGCGTAGTTTCCCTGCAGACGCAACGTAGCTTCTTCCTCCGTCATTTCCAGATGGCTGTACATCATGCTCTTCCATTTTTCTTCGCTCCAGCAACGATTTATAGAAGCTAAAAAAGCAGAGATTTCATCTGCATTTTTATACCATTTTTTACGCGCGTAATTGGCTTTTTCAGTGTCGTCGTTTTTCGCTGCACTTACCAGTTCGTCTGCGATTAACAAATGCTGAGTAAAAAGCTCCTGAAATTGACCAGCTATTTTTGTGCCGTAAATCGGTGTGAGGAACTGCGCAAAATCTTTCGGATTTTGGAGCAGCCTATTTGTAACCAGTTTTAAATCGTCTAGGCCTGCTGCCGCGCTGATAATAGAGAACCGCGTCCAATATACATGCTGTGACCATAATTGCCGTATCTTATTCATCGAACAAATTTGCTGTTGAGTATATTCATTACACATAATTATCCTCTTTTCTCATAGCTACATTCTTACTATTACTGTATGACAGAGCAGGTGTAAAGTTTACTGCTCTTCTTAATATATAAAATAAGTCCCATGAGGCTTTACTCTGAGTGCATCTTTGCCTGCCCTGCGATTGTATGCCCGTTTGGATGCCAGTAAAAATTCTAAGATAGAAATGACGTGGAATAATACAGCTATTTATACCCGCGAGAAGAACGCGAATAAAAATATTGGATAAAAACGTGTAAGGACAAAAAAAGTCCCGCACAAACGTAATGTTTATGCGAGCCTTTTAATTGCTGGCGGAGAAGGGGAGACTCGAACTCCCGCGCCGGTTACCCGACCTACGCCCTTAGCAGGGGCGCCTCGTCACCAACTTGAGTACTTCTCCTTGTTTACACCAATAAATTATATCATAATATATTTAATTGTCAATAAAAAGATGGTATTTTTATTGGATTTTGTTATGATAAAAATACATAGAAT
>JABLTR010083742.1_pt1 | contig 53056 bp, 40 predicted proteins | sample 7160071 | NCBI WGS metagenome assembly JABLTR01 (sample SAMN14651230, study PRJNA627086) | human gut metagenome | isolation source: feces | host: Homo sapiens | reverse complement strand
TATCCGGAATTCCCCGTGCCAAATGGTCGTTTTGGGGCCTGAAAACGGCGATTTCACACGGGGAATTGCCGGAATCGGCTATTTCAACCCGTAATTTGAGCACTTGTGAAGACCTCCGCACGGATTGGGGGGCAGAGCGACCGGGGCTGCTCCGCTGCGGGCGGAGTGAGAGAACCTGGGGAGAACCGGGGGTCAAGGTAAGGTAGAGCGTTATGAGTGATTTTGTGGATAGAGTGACCGTTCATGTCAAGGGCGGCGACGGCGGCAATGGATCCGCCGGCATCAGGCGCGAGAAGTACAAGCCGTTGGCAGGCCCGAACGGCGGCAACGGCGGCAACGGTGGTTCCGTGGTGTTCGTGGCCGACACGAACGCCACCAGCCTGCTGGACTACCGGTTCATGCCGCATCGCAACGCCGGCGACGGCACGATGGGTCTGGGCGACATCAAGGACGGCTCCAAGGGCGCCGACCTGATCCTGCCGGTGCCGCTCGGCACTGTGATCTTCGCCGCGGTCGGCGCTCAAGGCCGTCCCAAGCGTCCGGGCGAGCAGCTGGCTGATCTGCGCCATAACGGCGACAAGTTCGTCGCGGCTGCGGGCGGCGCGGGCGGTCTGGGCAACGCGGCGCTGGCCAACAAGACCCGCCGCGCTCCGGGTTTCGCTCTGCTGGGCGAACCGGGCGAGGAACGTGACGTGATCCTGGAGCTCAAATCCATCGCCGATGTAGCGCTGGTGGGCTTCCCGTCGGCCGGCAAGTCGAGCCTGATCGCCGCGATGAGCGCCGCCAAGCCGAAGATCGCCGACTACCCGTTCACCACGCTGGTGCCTAACCTGGGTGTCGTCGTCGCAGGCGACCACCGCTATACCATCGCCGACGTGCCCGGCCTGATTCCCGGCGCATCGCAGGGCAAGGGTCTGGGACTGGAGTTCCTGCGCCACATCGAGCGCACGGAAATCATCGCCCACGTCATCGACTGCGCGACGCTGGAGCCTGGCCGCGACCCGGTTTCCGACTACCATGCGCTGGAGCATGAGCTCGCCGAATACGCCGACAAGCTGGAACTGCCGCTGGGCGCCATCCCGATTCCGGAACGCCCGCGCATCATCGTGCTCAACAAGGTGGATGTGCCGGAGGCCAAGGAGCTCGCCGATTTCGTGCGCCCGGACTTCGAACGTATGGGATTGAAGGTGTTCGAGATCTCCACGGCTTCTCATGAGGGGCTGAAGGAGCTGAACTTTGCGCTGGCGGCCATGGTCGCCGACATGCGGCAGGAGGTCGCCAGCCGCGAGCAGGCCGAGGAGGAGGCGCGTGTCGTCATCAATCCGTTGGAGGATCGGTCGAATCGTCGCCGTGCGGCTGCGAACGGCACTGCCGATTTCGCCGTGGCCCGCAAGGAGGGCGATGGCGGTTTCTGGTACGAGGTGACCGGCGCGAAGCCCGAACGTTGGGTGGTGCAGACCAATTTCGACAATGACGAGGCCGTCGGCTATCTGGCCGACCGACTCGCCAAGCTTGGCGTCGAGGACGAGCTGCGCCGGCTGGGAGCGAAGCCGGGTGACGAGGTGCGTATCGGCAAGGGGCAGCGTGCCGTGTCGTTTGATTGGGATCCGACCATCGCCGCCGGCGCGGAGATGCTTGACGGCGCTCAGCTGGGTGCCCGCGGCCGCGATCTGCGTCTTGAGGATCAGGAGCCGGGCGGCCGTCGCCGTACCAATGCGGAGCGTCGTCGTCAGTACCACGAGATGATGGACGCCAAGGCCGCGGTGCGCGAGGCCATGATGGCCGAACGTCAGGCCGGTCACTGGGCCGATCCGAGCGTCGACGACGACCGTCACGACGAGCAGAGCCTGTTCGGTCGCGGCGAGGACGGCGACGAGAATGACGGCGGTCTGGCCTGACACCTGACCACCCCCAGTCAGCTTCACTGCCAGCCCCCGCCAGCGGGGGCTGGCGCGGAGCGGCTGAGGATGGCTGGCACATTCGTCTGCGATTCCACCAGCGCGGCGGCCGCAGCGTGGAACGGCGGCGTCCTATGACACCGGCGTCTGCGATGATTCAAGATATACGTGATCGGGAAGGGAGTGCGTGTTGTCCGTCACTGAATCGGATGTGCGCCGCGCCATCGCAGGCGCACGGACCATGGTCGTCAAAGTCGGTTCGAGCTCGTTGACGCAGCCGTCCGGGCATCTGGATGTCAAGAAGCTGAACTCCCTGGTGGCCGCGCTGTCCGCCGCCTCGGCGCAGGGCGCCCGCGTGGTGCTGGTGTCGTCTGGCGCCATCGCCGCGGGTTTCGGCCCGCTCGGCTTCGAGAGCCGTCCGAGTGACGTGGCGACGCAGCAGGCCGTCGCCGCGGTCGGCCAGGGGCTGCTGATGGCGCAGTATGAGGCCGCGTTCGGTCGTTTCGGCGTTCGGGTCGGCCAGATTCTGATCACTGCCGAAGACACGATCCGCGCGGTCCAGTACCGCAACGTGCAGCGCACGCTGAACCGTCTGCTGGAACTCGGTGTGGTGCCGATCGTCAACGAGAACGATTCGCTGGCGAGCAACGAGATCCGTTTCGGCGACAACGACCGGCTTTCGGCACTGGTGGCAAACCTCGTCCGGGCCGATGCGCTGGTGCTGCTCACGGATGTGGACGGCCTGTATACAGCTCCGCCGAGCACGCCGGGCGCCCGCCGCATCGGCTTTGTGCCGAATGTGATCGACACGATCGGCGACGTGCAGGTCGCCGGTTCGTCGTCCGGGGTCGGCACGGGCGGCATGGTCACCAAACTGGATGCCGCCCGCGTGGCGGCCGTGTCGGGCATTCCCGCCGTGCTGACGAGCGCGACGAACACCGGCCCGGCGCTGATGGGCGATCCGGTCGGCACGGTGTTCGCGCCGGTGAAGCACCGCGGTTCATCGCGTCGGCTGTGGATCGGCTTCGCGTCCGACCCGCGTGGAGCTTTGGTGGCGGATGCCGGTGCGGCCAAGGCGGTTCGAGGCGGGCGCGCGAGTCTGCTCGCCGCCGGCGTCGTGGAGGTTCACGGCGAATTCTCCGCCGGCGACCCGGTGTGGATTGATGACGAGGCGGGCGCGCATCTGGCTCGCGGACTCGCGGGCTTCGACTCCGAGGAGATCCCGCAGATGCTCGGCCGCAACACCGCGCAGCTCAGGCGGTTCCTGGGCGACGAGTTCGCTCACCCCGTAGTGCACCGCGACAATCTCGTGCTGGTCTGATTCGTCGCGCAACGAGATCCGCCGTGCCGGGCGTAGTCGGGGTCTGTTGTTTTTTCGTGCTCTGGGTTTAGCATGGATGGCATGACTATGGCTGACTGGCAGACTTTTTCCGACCGTATCAACAATGTGGCACCGAGCGCGACTCTTGCCGTCGATTCTAAGGCGAAGGCGATGAAGGCCGCCGGTGTCGACGTGATTGGCTTCGGCGCGGGCGAACCCGATTTCCCGACTCCCGCGGATGTCGTGGATGCCGCCGTCAAGGCGTGCAACGACCCGCGCAACTACAAGTACACGCCCACCGCCGGCTTGCCCGAGCTGCGCGAGGCGATTGCGGCCAAGGTGCTGCGTGACTCCGGCTACGAGGTGACCGCCGATCAGGTCGTGGTGACCAACGGCGGCAAGCAGGCCGTGTACGAATCCTTCCAGGTGCTGCTCAATGACGGCGACGAGGTCATCATTCCCACGCCGTTCTGGACGAGCTATCCGGAGGCCGTCAAGCTGGCCGGCGGCAAACCGGTCGAGGTGTTCGCTGGCGCCGACCGTGGTTTCGAGCCCGACATCGCCGCCATCGAGGCCGCCCGGACCGAGCGCACGAAGGCCATCATCATCACCTCCCCGAACAACCCGACCGGTGCCGTGTGGAGTCGCGAGGCGATCCGCGCGATCGGCGAGTGGGCCGTGGAGCACCACGTGTGGGTCATCTCCGACGAGATCTACGAGCACCTCAACTATGACGGCGCCAAGACCGCATACGTCGGCGTCGAGGTCCCCGAATGCCGCGACCAGCTGCTGGTGCTCAACGGCGTCGCCAAGACCTACGCGATGCCTGGCTGGCGAGTTGGCTGGATGGTCGCCCCCGCGCCCGTCGCCAAGGCCGTCGCCAAGCTGCAGGGCCATTTGAGCTCCAACGTTTCCAACGTTCCGCAGCGAGCGGCGCTCGCCGCCGTCGCGGGTTCGCTCGACGAGGTGCATATGATGCGCGAGGCATTCGACGCCCGCCGCAAGGCCATTGTCGCCGCCCTGAACGATATCCCCGGCGTCCACTGCCCGACGCCCACCGGTGCGTTCTATGCGTTCCCCGATGTGACCGGCCTGCTGGGCAAGCCGCTCGGCGAGAACGGCACCGTCGTGAACACGTCTTCCGAACTCGCCGCGGCGCTGCTGGACGAGGCCCATGTCGCCGCGGTTCCGGGCGAGGCGTTCGGCGCCCCCGGATACCTGCGTTTCTCGTATGCGCTGGCCGATGACCAGCTCGCTGAGGGCATGCGCCGGTTCCGCCGCTGGGTCGGCTGAAACCGTTGCAAGAGGTCGTGCGCGGTACCTGCCGCGCACGCCGCGGCACGCCGATTACGCGCCGGTCGAGACACGCGATTGGACGAAATCGGCAATCCCCGCTAATATGGCCTATTGGCGGTTTTGCCAAGTAACGGACACGTAGTCTTGCGTGCCGGGTACAGTGGGCAAAGTTCACTTAGGGAAGTGGCGCAATTGGTAGCGCAACGGTCTCCAAAACCGTAGGTTGTGGGTTCGAGTCCCGCCTTCCCTGCCAAGTATTTGCAACCAACACACAAAAGGATGAACATGGCGAAGGCAAGCAAGGCGGAGAAAGCGGTCAAGCCGAATGTATTCATGCGCATCGGCCTGTTCATCAAGCAGATTATCGATGAGCTTCGCAAGGTGGTCACCCCCACTGCGAAGGAACTGTTCTTCTGGTCTCTTGGCGTGTTCATCTTTGTCGTGTTGCTGATGCTCCTCGTCACGGGCATGGATTTCGGTCTGGGCAAGCTCGTGCTGTGGGTGTTCGGCTGATCCATCGACCCTGAAGGTGAAAGTTACGCATGACTGATGAAGTGAATCTCGATAACCTCGACGCACTGGCGGATCTTCCCGATTCGGCCGACACGGCCGTTGAAGCCGATCCGGTTGCGGACGCGGCGGTTGATTCCATCAATGACAATGCCGAAGAACAGCCCGTCGCGGCTGATGGCGCCGTTGAATCCGGCACCGCCGAAAACGATGCGGAAGCGTCCGGCGACGCCGACGAGCAGGAATCCGAAGAACTCGACGCGGGCGCAAAGGCCGTTGAGGAGTTCTCAAAGTCGCTGCGCACCCTGGAAGGCAAGTGGTATGTGCTCCACACCTATTCCGGTTACGAGAAGCGCGTGAAGACGAACGTCGAATCCCGTGTCGTCAGCTTTGGTCTGGAAGACAAGATCTTCCAGATCGAAGTGCCGATGGAGGAAGTCGACAAGCACACCGACAAGGGCAAGAAGGTCATCACCCGCGTCCGCGTTCCCGGCTACGTGCTCATCCGCATGTGGCCCGACGAGGATGCCCGTCGTATCGTGCGCGAGACCGAAGGCGTGACCGGCTTTGTCGGCCCGACCAAGGATCCGGCGCCGCTGTCCCGCAAGGAAGTCGTCGCCATGCTGGCGCCGATGATCGCCTCCGAAGCGCTCAAGAAGGCCGGCGATAAGCCTGCCGCGGCAAAGAAGCGCGTTGTCGAGGTGTCTTACGCCGTCGGCGATCAGGTCACCGTCATCGACGGGCCGTTCGCCACGATGGCTGCCGTCGTCTCCGATGTCGAACCCACCACGCAGAAGCTCACCGTGCTGGTTTCCATCTTCGGGCGCGACACGCCGGTGGAACTCGGCTTCCATCAGGTGGAGAAGCTTCAGTAAGTCGTCAGACGTTGTTTGCATGAACGGCGGTCGGTTTCCGGCCGCCGTTTTGCGTTGCCGGCACCATTTGTGCCACGACATGCCACGCACGTACAATGGCTCTCATGGCATCCAAAGGAAAACCGTCACCGCGTTCCGCGGTCAAGCCGCTGTCCAATGCACAAGTGAGCAGGCTCGCCAAGGCGCACACGCTCGTCGATCCGATGCACGACCTGCCGACCGGCCCGGATCGCACGATCAACGAGGCCGAAATCGCCGCGCAGAACCCCAAGGGCACCTCACGGCTGCTCAAGGGCGTCGATGTCGTGTTCCGCGCAAGCTGCAGGACGTACGCCTGGGGGCTTGACAACATCCCTGAAACCGGCCCGTTCATCACCGCGGCCACGCATGTGACCATGTTCGACGTGTTCGTGCCGATGGCGTCGCTGTTCCACATGGGCCGTCGCCCGCGCTACATGGCGAAGGCCGAGATGGCGCACTGGCCTCTGATCGGCAAGTGGTTCCAGATTGTAGGCATGCAGCCGGTTCAGCGCCGGTCCGGCAAGGCACGGGCCATCGAGGAGACCTCGGTCGAGATTCTGACGAGCGGCCGCCCGCTGACCGTCTGGCCGGAGGGCACGGTGACCCGCGACCCGAAGAAATGGCCGATGAGCATGAAGAACGGCGTCGGCGTGATCGCATTGGAGGCATCGCGCCGGCTCGGATACCAGGTGCCGCTGTTCTGTGCGGTGACGTGGGGTGCGGCGAGCATCAACCACTGGTGGCCGTGGCCGCGCAAGAACGTCGTCATGTGCTACGACGCGCAGCTGGATTACGCTGATCTGCTGGTCGACAGCGAGTCGTGGGGCGATGAGCCGCCCGTGGAGCTCGCCGACGAGCTGACCCGCCGGGTACGTGTGCGCATGACGCAGGTCATGGCGGAGATCCGCGGCGAGCGTGCTCCCTCCGGCTACTGGGATTACCGTACGATGAGCCGCGTTACCGACTGATTCCCGAACACGACGGACATCCGAGACGCCCGCGCAGCGCCATGCCGCGCGGGCGCGTTCATACCTGCGCGACGTGCGCATGGAGGTCTCGTATCCGGGGCTGGAGTAGGGTAGTGGGTTATGAAATGTACTGTATTGGGTGCCGGCGCATGGGGCACCACTTTTGGCCAGGTGATGGCGGACGCGGGCAATGACGTGACGATGTGGGCCATCGAGCCCGAAATCGTGGAGGGCATCCGCGACCGGCACCACAATGCCGTTCGTCTGCCGTCCGTCGCCAAGCTGCCCGACAACATGACCGCCACGGGCGACCGGGCGCAGGCCGTCAAGGACGCCGATATCATCGTCGTCGCCATCGCCGCCCAGTTCGCGCGCGTGGCGCTCGCCGAGTTCAAGGACCTGATTCCCGATACCGCCGTCGTCGTCAGCCTGATGAAGGGCATCGAGCGGAACACCAAGAAGCGCATGGATGAAGTGGTCCGCGAGGCCCTCGACCTGCCGGCTGAGCGTTTCGCCGCGGTTTCCGGACCGAACCTGAGCAAGGAGATCGCCGACCGTCAGCCGGCCGCCACGGTCGTCGCCTGCGAGAATCTGGACAATGCGCGCAAGGTGGCGTCCGCCTGCACGACCAGTTACTTCAAGGCGTTCATCACTTCCGACGTGATCGGACTGGAGATGTGCGGGTCGTTGAAGAACGTCGTCGCGCTCGCAGTCGGCATGGCCCGTGGAGCCGGATACGGCGAGAACACCGCCGCGATGATCGAGACGCGTGGACTGGCGGAGCTGACCGCGCTTGGCAAGGCCGCAGGTGCCGATCCGAAGACGTTCGCCGGTCTCGCCGGCGTGGGCGATCTGACCGCCACCTGCGGCTCGCCCCTGAGCCGCAATTACACGTTCGGCGCGAATCTGGGCAAGGGCCTGAGCGTCGAGGAGGCCACGAAGGTGAGCAACGGCGTCGCCGAGGGCGTGCCGACCACCGACGCCGTGGTCGCGCTCGGCGACGAGCTCGACGTGCCGACTCCGCTCGCCTACGCGATGAGCCGCGTGCTGAACGAAGGCATATCCTGCCAGCAGATGCTCTCCGAACTACTCGGCACCGAGATCACCGAGGAGTAGGCTGCATTAACCACCCCCAGTCTCGCTGCGCTCGACAGCCCCCGTCAGCGGGGGCGTTAGCATATGCCCCGCAGCGAGACGGGGTGGTTCGCGCCATCGGCAAAGCTAATCTCACCGGTGCCCACCCTGCTGAGTTTGGCGGGTTTTGCAAGAGGCGAATTGTTACGGGGCGGTGCGCCATCGCACGTATTAGGCTATGACCCAGTATGTGCAAAACACGGCATGGGAGGAAAAACATGGCTGAAACGGCCAAGATTCGCGTTGTGGTGATGTATGGCGGCAAGGCCGACGAGCATTCGATTTCCTGTATTTCGACTGCCGGCGTGCTGCGCGCGCTTGACACCGACCGGTTCGAGCCGGTGCCGGTGGGCATCACCAAGCAGGGCCAGTGGATCGTGGACGGCGAGGACCCGCGCGGATGGGATATGGCCGACGGTCTGCCGGTCGTCGAGAAGACTCCCGGCTCGCGCGACGTCGTGCTGGACGTGGCGCTCGGGCAGGATGGCTTCTTCGCCCGCAACGACGACGGCACGCTGAGCTCGCTGGGGCACGTTGACGCGGTGCTGCCGGTTCTGCACGGCCCGTATGGCGAGGACGGCACGATTCAGGGTCTGCTGGAGATGATGGATGTGCCGTACGTCGGTTGCGGCGTGCTCGCGTCCGCCGCGTGCATGGACAAGCATTACACGAAGGTGCTGCTGGCCGCCGCCGGCATTCCGGTCGCTCCCGGCATCACCGTGGACGCGCGCGGCTTCGACGCGGCGTCGCGGTTCGCCGCTGATGCCGATGGTCTGCTCGCTCGGGTCGAGGAGGCCGGACTGGCGTACCCGCTGTTCGTCAAGCCGTCCCGCGCCGGATCGAGCTTCGGCGTGACCAAGGTGGAGCATGCCGGTGACGCCGCCGAGCTGGCCGCCGCCGTGTTTGAGGCGAGCCATCATGATTGGCGAATCCTGATCGAGCAGGGCATCGACGCGCGTGAGATCGAGTGCGCGGTGCTGTGCCCGAAGGCCGGCAGTGAGCCGCAGGCCAGCTGGCCGGGCGAGATCGTGCTCGACAAGCGCAACAGCGGCGACGACCAGTTCTACGACTTCGACAGCAAGTACATGGATTCGTCGGCGAGCCATGTGGAGGTGCCGGCGAATCTGCCTCAGGAGACTCTGCAGCAGGTGCGCGAGACCGCGGTCAAGGCGTTCAAGGCGGTGGATGGCGCCGGCCTGAGCCGCGTGGACACGTTCGTGACGCCGGACGGCGAGGTGATGGTCAATGAGATCAACACGATGCCCGGTTTCACGCCGATCTCCATGTATCCGAAGGCATGGGAGGCGACCGGCATCGGCTATACCGAGCTGATCACCAAGCTGATCGACGGCGTGCTGCGCTAGAAACCGACGGCACGGTTAGGAGAAACACTATGGGAAAACATGTTGGAGGCAAGCTGGTGCTTGCCGGAGCCGTAGCCGCGGGCGCCGCGGTCTGGGCCATCAAGCCGCGTTCGTTCAGCGACAAGCAGCGTCATTTCGCGCCGTCGGTTCCGGACGTATGGTATGCGCATCGTGGCCTGCATGACGCGGGATCGGGACTGACGCCGGAGTATGCGGCGCACAGCGGCGAGTATGTGGCGCTGGCGCGTCGCTGCGCATTGCGCGCGGGATACGGGACCGCTGACTTCAGCGGCTCGATCGCCCCGGAGAATTCGCTGGCTGCGTTCGCCGCCGCCTGTGAGGCCGGATTCGGCATCGAATTGGACGTGCAGCTCACCAAGGACGGCCGCGTGGTGGTCGTGCATGACGATAACCTGTTGCGCGTGGCCGGAGATCCGCGCAAGATCGCCGACCTGACGTATGAGGAGCTGTCGCGCATCCCGCTGTTCCCCGCGCCCGCGAAGCCGGGGGATGCCGAGGCGGCGCCCGTCGCCGACCCGGTGGCCGCCGCACAGTTCGCTCCGCAGGGCTACTACCAGCACGTGCCGCTGTTCGTCGACGTGCTGCGCGTGATCGCGGGACGTGTACCGGTGATCGTGGAGTACAAGTTCACCGACAACGCCGCGTGGGGCGAGCGGGCGGACGAGCTGATGGAGAAGGGCGACCAACTGCTGCAGGCGTATGACGGCCCGTATGTGATCGAGTCGTTCCATCCGGGCGCGGTCAACTGGTACAAGGAGCACCGTCCGGAGGTGTGCCGCGGCCAGTTGGCAGAGCCGGCGTCGCTCACCGGTACCGGGGTCAAGGAGTGGCTGGCCGGGCTGTTGGCGTTCGATTGGATCTCCCGTCCGGACTTCGTGGCGTTCGACTGGCATGGCGGCCCCTCTCCGCAGCTGCGGGCCGCACGCTGGATGGGCGCGATACCGGTGTCGTGGACGGTTCGCAGCGCGGACGAACTCGCCGAATGCGACCAGTATTTCGACCGCCACATCTTCGAGTCGTTCGTTCCGGATAGCAAATAGTCCTTTTATATATATAGTGCGTGCCCCCCCGTCGCGAAGCGACTGGGGGCATTAGCGTCCGTAAGTGCGCGCCGAAACGACAAGTGCGCGCACTTACGGACGCAAACAGACCCATTTGCGTCCGTAAGTGCGCAGGGTCGTCGTTCCGGCGCGAACATATGAACGCAAATCACCTTCGGTGAGCATCGCATCGGCCAGTTGGCTCTTCCAGCGCTCCAATAAGTAAGGTAAGTTAACAAATAGCGGAAGACTTCCGCGAGACAGTGTTGTCGCGACGGGAAAAATCGCTGTTCTTTGAGGGGATTTGCGCAGGTCTTTTCATGCATACCCATTGGTATATGGCGAAAATTTCTATTTTCCTTGGAAAATAATAATGTTAACAACACACGTTCTTGTATTTTGTTAAGAGTGTTATCATAGAAAACTGAGATGCGCGTGTCGGGCTTCCGTCATGCGTATCCGCTCAAGGTTAAGCCTTAGTGCTCCATGATGAAGGTAAGGAAATATGAGAAAACGAGTGGTTTCAGTGGCCCTTGCGGTTGCGCTCGCTGTCGCCCCACTGGGGGTGGTCAGCACAGCGTCCGCCGCGCCGCTTTCTGCAAGTGATTTGCAGACTCTCGCGCTCCGTTCAGCGGCTAGCTCCAATGACGCGAACGCCAACGATGTCGCCACCGTCGCGGACGATGCTGCCGTGAACGGCTGGACGATTGACCGCAACACCGCCAAAGGCGGCGAAATTCTTGCAGCCGGCACTGGCGATTATGCGGGATGGACTCATTTCAAGTCCACCTCCGCCAACGGCAATGCCACCAGCAGCAGTGGCTATCCGGCTGTCGCCATTAGCGGCAAGACGATTGACCTGACTCGGGCTGGAGAGTTCTCCATCAAGGTCAAGTCCCCGCAGGCTGGTTCCGCGAACCGTTTTGGCTTCTACCTCGGCTACAAGGATCCGGGCAACGCCCTGTTCCTGGGCTATGACAAGGGGGGCTGGTTCTGGCAGAAGTATGTCGGAGGCAATGGCGATTGGTACAACGGCACACGTGTCGCTGCCCCTGCCGCGAACGCTGAAATCACCGTCAACGTCTCCTGGACTGCCGCCAAGGTTGCCACGCTGACTATTGACGGACAGAAGGCGTTCGATGTGGATTACTCCTCGATGACCGCGCTGACCAACAAGCTCGCCATGAAGGCCGGCTCTTACTCCGGCACCAGCGAAGTCACTGATGTCTACTTCAAAAACTTCACCGTGGGTGAAGTCGCCAAGCACAACGTGACCGGCAAGGTCGTCGACGCCAGCGGCGCCGCCATCGCCGGCGCCGAAGTCGTCACCGGCAAGAACTCCGCCACCACCGCGGCGGACGGCACCTTCACCCTCACTGGCCTCGCCGCCGGCGACTACACGCTGACCGTGTCCGCCGAAGGCTACGATGACGCCACCAAGACCGTCACCGTCGCCGATGGCAATGCCTCAGTCGGCAACATCACGCTGAACAAGTCGGCCGAAGTCGCTACCGAGACGCTCTCCACCGCCGCCATGGACGTGCGCGTGAAGAAGAACTTCCCGTCCGTGTACGACTACACGATGAAGAAGCTCGGCGGCAAGATCATGTACGGCCAGCCGAAGGACGTGCGCGTCATCACCATCAACGGCACCGACGTGACGCTGAAGGACTCCGACGTGACCTTCAAGAAGGTCAGCGCGACCGAGGCCCAGTACACGCTGAACGTCAAGAGCGGCAACAAGATCAACGCGGTCGTCACCGTGCAGATCAAGGTCGTCGACAATACGCTCAAGCTCAACGTCACCAAGATCGTGAACAAGGCGGATGACACCAAGACCGAGGCCGAGGAGAACCCGGTCCAGACGATTGCGTTCCCGAACCAGAGCCTCATCTCCGTGCGCTCCGGTCAGGACGGCGCCCAGTTCACCGGCGCCCGCATGTCGTCCGACACTGCCAGGCCCGGTGACACCAACTTCGGCATCACCGCCGACACCACGGTCGGCAATGCGAACGACTACACCTACGGCTTCGTCTCGGGCAATGGCCTGAGCGCCGGCCTGTGGTCCAACTCCGAGCACGACGGCACCACCGTCGGCAACACCGTCGCCGGCGGTGCGAGGAACACCCGCGTGCTCACCTCCACCCAGAAGGTCGGCAAGGCCACCTCCTTCGGTCTGGGCACTGCGCCGTGGTACTACCACCGCGTCGTGACCGACACGAAGAAGCGCACCTACACCGTCGAAGAGACCGACATGCCGAAGATGGCCGTTGCCATCGCCGGCGACGAGAACGAGGACGGCACGGTCAACTGGGAAGATGGCGCGATCGCATACCGCGACATCATGAACAACCCATACAAGTCCGAGGAAGTGCCTGAGCTGGTCGCATGGCGCATCGCCATGAACTTCGGCTCCCAGGCGCAGAACCCGTTCCTGACCACGCTTGACAACGTCAAGAAGGTCGCCCTCAACACCGACGGCCTCGGCCAGTCCGTGCTGCTCAAGGGCTACGGCAACGAAGGCCACGACTCCGGCCATCCGGACTACGGCGACATCAACACCCGCGCCGGCGGCGCCGCGGACATGAACACCCTGATGGAGAAGGGCACCGAGTACGGCGCCCGCTTCGGCGTGCACGTCAACGCGTCCGAAATGTACCCGGAAGCCAAGGCCTTCAGCGAGGACATGGTGCGTCGCAACTCCAGTGGCGGCCTGAGCTACGGCTGGAACTGGCTGGATCAGGGCATCGGCATCGACGGCATCTACGATCTCGCCTCCGGCATGCGCAAGTCCCGCTTCGCTGACCTCAAGAGCAAGGTCGGCGACAACATGGACTTCATCTACCTCGACGTGTGGGGCAACAACACCTCCGGCGCCGAGGACTCGTGGGAAACCCGCAAGATGAGCCAAATGATCAATCAGAACGGCTGGCGTATGACCACCGAATGGGGTGCCGGCAACGAGTATGACGCAACCTTCCAGCACTGGGCCGCCGACCTTACCTACGGTGGTTCCGGCATGAAGGGCGAGAATTCTCAGGTCATGCGCTTCCTGCGCAACCACCAGAAGGACAGCTGGGTCGGCGACTACCCGTCGTACGGCCAGGCCGCGAACGCCCCGCTGCTCGGCGGCTACAGTATGAAGGACTTCGAAGGCTGGCAGGGACGCAACGACTACGCCGCGTACATCAGGAACCTGTACACACACGATGTGTCCACCAAGTTCATCCAGCACTTCAAGGTCGTCCGCTGGGTCAACAGCCCGCTCGACGCCACCTCCGTGAAGGATGCCTCCGTCAACAACGGCAACGAGCAGATCACGCTGAAGGACGACCACGGCAACGTCGTCGTCCTGTCCCGTGGCTCCAACGACACCAACAACGGCGCGTACCGCAACCGCACCATCACGCTCAACGGCATCACCGTGGCGTCCGGCGCGGTCTCCCCGGGCAACAGCAACACCGTCAAGGGCACTGAGTCCTACCTGCTGCCGTGGCTGTGGGACGTGAACACCGGCAAGCTCGTCAAGTCCTCCGATGAGAAGCTGTACCACTGGAATACCCAGGGCGGCACCACCGAGTGGACCCTGCCGAAGGATTGGCAGAACCTCGCCTCCGTCAAGGTGTACCAGCTCACCGACCAGGGCAAGACCAACGAGAAGACCGTCGCCGTCTCCGGCGGCAAGATCTCGCTGACCGCCGAGGCCGAGACCCCGTACGTCGTGACCAAGGGCTCCGAGAAGCAGATCTCCGTCAAGTGGAGCGAAGGCATGCACGTCGTGGACGCCGGCTTCAACGGCGGCCAGAACACCCTCAAGGACAACTGGGCCGTCTCCGGCACCGGCAAGGCCGAGGTCGAAGGCACCAACAACGCCATGCTGCGCCTGACCGGTGACGTGAAGGTCTCCCAGAAGCTCACCGACCTGACCGCGGGCAAGCGTTACGCGATCTACGTGGGCGTGGACAACCGCACCAACTCCCCGGCCAAGATCACCGTGACCAACGGCACCAAGGTCCTCGCCACCAACGAGACCGGCAAGTCGATCGCCAAGAACTACATCAAGGCGTACGGCCACAACACGTACTCGAACACTGAAGGCGGCAGCAGCTACTTCCAGAACATGTACGTGTGGTTCGTGGCTCCGGAAAGCGGCGACGTCAAGGTGACGCTCTCGCACTCCGGCGCATGCGACAACACCGACCATGTGTACTTCGATGACGTGCGCGTGCTTGAGAACGGTTACAAGGGCCTGACGCTCAACGCTGACGGCACCCTGAAGACGCTCACCAACGACTTCGAGGACAATGCCCAGGGCATCTGGCCGTTCGTGGTCTCCGGCTCCGAAGGCGTCGAGGACAACCGTATCCACCTGTCCGAGCTGCATGCCCCGTTCACGCAGGCCGGCTGGGATGTCAAGAAGATGGACGACGTGCTCGACGGCAAGTGGTCCGTCAAGGCCAACGGCCTGATCCAGAAGGGCACGCTGATCTACCAGACGATCCCGCAGAACGTCAAGCTGGAACCGGGCGAGACCTACAAGGTGTCGTTCAAGTACCAGTCCGGCTCCGACGACATCTACGCCATCGCCACCGGTGACGGCGAGTACAACGCCAGCACCGTCAAGCTCACCAACCTGAAGAAGGCCCTGGGCGAGGACGGCACGGCCGAGTTCGAGATCACCGGTTCCATCACCGGCGACAGCTGGTTCGGCATCTACTCGACCTCCACCGCTCCCGACCTGCAGAACACGTCCGATTCCGCCGCCGCCTTCGGTGGCTACAAGGACTTCGTCCTCGATGACCTGAAGGTCGAGCACGTGGCATCCGCCGAGCGCACCAAGGCCGACGCCGAGGCGAAGCTCAAGGAAGTCAAGGACACCTACGACGGCAAGAGCGGCGACTACTCCGCCGAAGTCTGGACCACGTACGTGAACACGGTGGCCGAGATCGAGGCGCTCATCGCCAAGGATAAGCCTGACTACACCACCGCCTACAACAAGGCTGTGGCGCTGGCCGAGTACATGAAGAACGCACCGGGCGACGACTCGAACGATGCGTACGACGTGGCGACCGACGCCTACACCGTCGAGGCGGGCAGCCAGCAGGCACTGTCGGGCGGCAATGAGGGCCCGGCAAGCCTCGCCCAGGACGGCAATGCCGGCACTCACTGGCACACCTCCTGGAGCGCCAACGCAGTGTCCGCCGGTACCGCCTGGTATCAGTTCAACCTGAACGAGCCGACGACCATCGACGGCCTGCGCTACATGGCCCGCAGTGGCGGCGCGAACGCGAACGGCAAGATCAAGAAGTACAAGATTACGCTGACGCTGTCCGACGGCACCACCAAGGACGTCGTCACCAATGGCACGTTCACCACGACCAGCGGTGTCTGGCAGAAGGTCAAGTTCGACGCGGTCAAGAACGTCACCAAGGTGCGCATCACCGCTCTCGAAACCGCGGGACAGTCCGCGGGCGAGGTGAACACGTACGCCTCCGCTGCCGAGCTGCGTGTCACCACGGTTCGCGACGTGCCGAGCACCGAGGTCAAGGTCAACAAGTGCGATCTGCAGAACCTGTACGATGACGCTTCCGCCCTGACCGAGGCCACCTACACCGCCGACACCTGGAAGGTGCTCGTCGCCAAGCGCGACGCCGCCAAGAAGGTGCTGGACGACGAGAACGCCACCGCGTACGACGTGGCTCTCGCCTACCAGAACCTGAAGGATGCCATCGCCGCTCTGGAAGAGCGCGTGGACACCGCCAAGCTCGCCGGCCTGGTCGCCGATGCCGAGAAGCTCAAGGAATCCGCGTACACCAAGGATTCGTGGGCCGCGTTCAAGAAGGCTCTGGATGCCGCCAAGGCCGTCCTGAACAATGCGAACGCCACCAAGGCTGACGTCGATGCCGCGTACAACGCGCTGAACGCCGCGATGAAGGCCCTGAAGCCCGCCTCCTCCAAGCCGACTCCGGCCCCGGAGACGACCGACAAGAGCAAGTTGCAGGCCACCATCGATCAGGCCAAGGCCCTGGATCTGAGCGGTTACACGAAGAAGTCCGCCCAGGCCGTGCGTGACGCCCTCGCCAAGGCCCAGAGCGTCCTCGCCGATGACAACGCCACCCAGGCTGACATCGACGCCGCGCAGAAGGCCCTCGCCGACGCGATCGCCGCACTGGAGAAGGCCGATGCCAACGGCAACGCCATCTCCAAGACGGGTGCGAACGTCGCCGTCATCGGCATGACCGGCATGATGCTGGTCGCCGCCGCTGGCGCGGTGTTCATCGCCCGCAAGCGCGCCGAGTGATATAAGTAAATAGAAATAGGGAGGTCGCCCTGTGGCGGCCTCCCTTTTTTTGTGTTCAATCCGTTATGGATGGCCAGGACCGCGTCATTCTGCCTCCGCCAGCGGGGGGCAAATATGTAGTCCCTTGTTTTATATTTCAGGCGTAGATGTTTCTCGGGCGCATGTCCTCCGGCAGGCCCTCCAGCAGTGTCGCCACGGAGCCTTCCTCGAAGACGGAGCGGATGCCTGCGGCCAGCAGCGGCGCCACCGACAGCACGGTCATGTTATCCAGGCGCTTCTCCTGCGGCACTGGCACAGTGTCCATCAGGATGATTTCGCGGGCGCCGCAATCGCGCAGGCGCTCCACGGCCGGGCCAGACAGCAGACCATGCGTGGCGACCAGAGTCACCGAGGCGGCGCCGGAGCTGCGCAGCGTGCGCACGGCCTCGCAGATTGTGCCGGCGGTGTCGATCATGTCGTCCACCACCACGCAGTCGCGCCCCTGCACGTCGCCGATGATGCCATGCGCTTCGGCATGGTTCGGGCGCGTGATGTCGCGAGTCTTGTGGATGAACGCGAGCGGGAGCCCGCCCAGCTTGGCGGCCCACTGCTCGGAAACCTTGATGCGGCCGGCGTCGGGGGAGACGATCGTCGCCTTGTCCATAGGCACGTGGCTGCGCACGTAGTCGATCAGCACGGGCATGGCGGTCAAATGGTCGACCGGGCCGTCGAAGAAGCCCTGCTCCTGCGCGGCATGCAGGTCGACGGTGACCAGACGATTCGCCCCCGCGGTGCGGAACAGGTCGAACATCAGGCGGGCGGTGATCGGCTCGCGGCCCTGATGTTTCTTGTCCTGACGGGAGTAGCCGAGGAACGGTGCCACGACGGTGATGGACTTGGCGGAGGCGCGCTTGAGGGCGTCGATCATCAGCAGTTGCTCCATCACCCACTTGTTGATCGGGTTGGTGTGGCACTGCAGCACGAACACGTCGGCGCCTCGAACCGGCTCCGCGAACCGCACATACATCTCACCGTTGGCGAAGTCGTATGCGGTGGTGGGCAGCACGTTGATGCCGAGATATTGAGCCACTTCATTGGCAAGCTCAGGATATGCGCGGCCCGTCACCAAGGCCAGTCGCTTATCGGGTGTGCCCTCAAGGATCGCCGACATGTTTTTCCGCTCTTTCCGTCGATAGTTTCGTTACCGTTCACCGTGGTGATACGTTGCCGTACACAAACCTTATCCAATATACAAGAACCCGCCGTCCCAAGAGGAACGGCGGGTTGCGATGCTCACGGATTCTTCCACTTACGGCACGGTGCGCGCAGCAGGTGCCCCGTGCCGGGCGAAATCATTCCGATCAGTCGTCGTCCAGCGTGATGTCCAGCTTGTCGCCGTCCAGCGTGAACTGTCCGCTGATGCTGAAGCTGGTGGAACTGTCCGTCGGCTCCCAGGAGTCGTCATAGTTCTTGTACTCGTACGCCACCTTGGCTTCGCCGCCGTACACGTAGAAGCTGCCCGAGTCGATGCTGAGGTCATCAGTGGTGACGGTCGGGTATTCGGTGATGTTCCACGCGATGTTGCGGTAGTCGTCATCGGAACCGTACATGCTGAACGGGCAGCCTTCAGGCTGTGCATCCGTGGACTTGGCGCAGGTATCCAGCTTGTCCTTGATCTTCGCGTTGATCTCGTCTGCCAGAGCGTCGGTCGGCTCGGCAGAGATCGAGGCGGAGGATTCGGAGGAGGTGGTCAGCGTCGTCGAATCCGCGGTCAGATACTTCGACGTGACCGGTTCCACCGTGTACGAGCCCGGATACACCTTGAAGGTGTAGGTGCCGGAATCGGATGCTGTGGCGTTCTTCGCGCCGACCTTGACACCGTTGACGGTGAAGTTGGTGATGGCCGGTGACGCGTAGACGGAGATCTCCTTGACCAGCGGCGTCGTGATGTTCCAGTTCTTGAAGATCAGGAACTTGGATCCGTTCGGCGCGACCGTCAGAATGTCGGTCATGGACTTGCCGCCCAGCGTGTACGAGATCCGCATCGTGCGGGAGCCGTCCGCGTTGTCGGTGGCGGAGATGATGCGCTGGTTGCTGATCGTGGTCTTGTCGCCCTTGGAAGCCGCATTGGTGAGCAGTGTGCGCTTGCCGTTGGCGACCTGCGGGTCGGAGATGCCGTTGGCCTTGTCATAGTCGCCGGACGCGATGGCCGACAGGTAGCTCTTCGCGGTGTTATCGGCGCTGAACACGGTGGAGTTGACCACTGCGTAAGCGATACCGAGCAGGGCAAGCACGCCGACGATGGCGCTGATGATGATGGCCAGCTTCTTCTGCTGCGGGGTCATGGCCTTGGCTGCAGCCGGGGCGGCGGGAGCAGCCACCGGAGCGGGGGCGACAGGTGCAGCTGCAGGAGCGGCAGGAGCGCCGGCAGGAACTTGGACAGTCGGGGCACCACCTTGGGCCTGAAAGGCCGCGGCGTCGGTGCCGGCAGCGGGAACCCCCTGAACCGGAGCACCGGGAACCGGAACGCCCTGAACGGGAACGCCCTGAACGGGAACGCCCTGAACCGGGATGCCAGCTGCGGGTGCGGTCGGCGCTCCGGTGCCGGCGCCAGGCTGTCCGCCGAAGGACTGCTGCGGGCCGGTGTAGCCGGCGGCCGCGGCGACCTGTGACGGGAAGCGACCGAAGTACGCTCCGCATGCCGCCGCATACGCGGTGACCTCGGCGGGCGTCGGGCGGACCGTGCCGCCGACGAACAGCTTCCATGCGCCGCCCATCGACAGCACCATGGCCGGGCCGAATGTCAGCGCCACCACCTCGATCAGGAACGACCATACGGCCGCGACGAGGAAGTACCATGCCGCGATGTTCAGCGACGCGTCATAGGTATCGGACTGCATGGTGTAACCCAGCGTCGCGGACGTGAACAGGAACGTGACGATCAGCCAGATCACCAGCGTGGCGACCGGAGACTTCCACGAGTGCTGCCATCCCGCATATGCCGGATCATAGATGTTGCGTGCCGCGGCGCGCAACGCAATGTAGAACGTGGTGATAAGGAACGCCACGAATACCAGCCACAGCTGCCACGGTGCGCTGATGGAGCCGACGTACTGGTTCGAGATGCCGAACAGCGACAGGTTAGCGATATTACCGCTGGCCGTGATGCCGACCGCGCCGAACGAGCCGAGTGCGAACGTCAGGAACGAAAGGTACGGCAGCAGAATCGGGAACAGCATGAACATCTGGCCGTTGTGCAGGCTGCTGGACAGCATGATCAGGCAAATGAAGCCGATCACCGTGAACACGACCGCGTAGATGAACGCCGCGTCAAGCAGCGTGCGCACGAAGCCGCGCGTGCGGTGAGCCCACTTCCAGGCCGCGGTGAACACGTTGTTGGAATCCGAGGCGTACTGGGCGAGCAGATAGCCGAAGAACGCGCCGATCGCGGCGAGCAGCAGCGTCATGAAATACGTACGGGCGGAGACGCCGGTCAGGATGGCCTTGGCCTGAATGCCGCCCATGCCGCCCATGCTGCCGGCTCCCAGCGTCAGCGGGAAGATCGCGGCGAGAATCAGATAGACGAATCCCATCACGACGCCGACGATGACGCTGCTGATGATGCCGGTCCACTTGAACCGGATGGCGAACTTACGCGCGAACCAGTATGCGCCGAACGCGGTGCCGAGAACCAGCGCCACGCCGGGAAGACCGACAGGCATCCATAGATGGCCGGACACGCCGAAGGACGACATGGAGAGGTTGCCTCCGGTGATGTTGGGCGACAGTTGACCGGATACGCCCAGAACCATCACCAGAATCAGGAACTGGAAGAAGTTCGGCGTCACCGTGCCGGAACCGCTGGCGTCACTCATCATGCCGGACAGGCCGGGGACCATGCTCAGCTTGGACGCCCATGATGAGCCGGCCGACAAGAAGAAGATGGAGCCGATCAGGGCCAGCGCCATCGCGCCGATCAAGCCGAAGGCAAGGCTGATTGCGGCGGTCTGCAGCGAACGCGCGGAGAACAGCTCCTTGAACATCGGGTTGGGGACGAACTGCTGCGGAGCGCCGGGCTGAACCGGGGCGCCGGGTGCGCCGGGGGTAACGGGGACAGGTGCGCCGGGGACGGGAGCACCAGGCGCGGGCGCAGCAAAAGTGCCGGGAGCAGGTGCTGCAGCCGCAACAGGTGCGGCGGCGGGAACTTCTCCGGCCGGAGCGGCGACTGGCACTTCTGCCGCCGGGACGGGAGCTGCAGGAGCTTCTTGTGCGGGGACTGGTTCGGGAACCGCCGGGAAGGCCGGCTCGGCTGCGGGCTGTTCCGCGCCGGGGAATGCGGGTGCCGGCTCGGGCTGCGGTGCCGCGGCCTGCGGGGCCGGTACGGGTTCAGGGAATGCGGCGACGGGAGCGGGTGCTTCCGGCTGAGGCGCGGCTGCGGTGCCGTGTGGAGCGGTGCCGAGCACGGTCGAATCTTCGACGTTGTCGTTGCTGTTTGCTGCGGCGACCGCGAGCGTCTGCCCGCATTGCGTGCAGAATCGTGCGGCGCTGGACAGCGTGGCGCCGCAGTGAGGACATATCATGACAAGCCCCTTTCTTGGTTTGCTCTTCCCTCCTTATTGTATAGTCGCCACGTCATCTTCAGCAGCTTATTCGCGGTATTTGGGCGGGGCATATAAGGGATGTTTTCGCCCCCATCGGGCAGGTAATCCGATATCCGATAGGGGCGAAAACATGCCAATGCATTCTCTGTGCCTGTGGCGTCATCTGTCCATGAATACGTTGCCGTTGGCGGCGAGGCATGCCAGCACTTCCGGTTTCTTCATGTCATACGTCGTGTTGACGGTCTCTCCGGGAGCGGCATGACCCATTGCGTTCGCCTCCTTCTCGTATTGTTCGACGGTGTAGGATTTCGGCACCAGCCCGGCGCGCTTAAGGCAATCGACTGCCCCCTCCTTATGAGACGCATACAGATTGGGATTGCCGACTTGTGCCATATACAACGCGTCCACCGAATCCACGGTGGCGATTCCACACGCGTTCAAGTCCTTGGCCTTTTTTGGATGTAGTCAAGGTCATCGGCTTTATCTGAAGGAAGTACGTCTCCCTGCGGCTGCTGGATGCCGTTGGAGTAAGTTTTCAGTGTCGGCCTCGGATAGCCCTTGTCTTGGACGCACGTGATGTATCGGCTCCATGCGGCCTTGTAATCGGACAGACTTATTTTGCCGCTTGTCGCGGCCTTGCGCAGTGTCGCTTTCTGCGCGGGGTCCATTCCGGAGTCCTGGCCGAGCAGCTGCGTCGCATAAGCCTGCAAAGATGAGGCGAGACGGTTCCCGCCCGAGCCGGAATCCGTTGCTTGGTTCGTGTTCCGTGCCGTGCCGCATCCGCACAGCATCGCAATGGAAAGCGTAATGACGGCGATGACGGCGATGGCCATCGTCACCGTACGACGGGATGCCGGAATATGCCCCATTCTTACTCCGATCTGCATGATAATCTCCTCTTCGAAATTTCATCGATCTTTAATTTTAATATTTGAAAGACATCTCGGTCAAATGGTTGCGGACGTCATTTGGGGTCCGTATCGCAGTATATTTGCAGGGGAATGCTGTCATGCAGTGTAACGTTGAGCGCAGGATAGTCATGAGGAGAGATTATGCGGTGTTCCCGTTGTGGTGCGAATGTCGTTGAGGGCGATAGATTCTGCGAGAACTGCGGGGCGCCCGTAGCCGTGCAGGCGGGTTCCGTGTGCCCGGTGTGCGGTCAGCAGTCGGAACCCGGCATACGGTTCTGCCAGCAGTGCGGTGCCGAGCTGTCCGCCGGCTCGCAGCCCGCACAGCCGGTGCCGACCGCCCAGCCGGTGCCTGCTGCACAGCCTTATCAGGCTGTTCGGCAGTACGCGGGGCAATACGGTGCCGCCCAGCCCGGTGCCGTCTTCCCGCCGCAGGCCGTGCAGCCGCCAGTCCAACCGTCACGGCCTGGAGAGTCCGCCGGCAAGGGCAAGAAGAAGACCGCGCTGATCGTCGGCATCATCATCGCCGTACTCGTCGTGGCGCTTGCCGCCGGATTCGGCGTCTGGTGGTTCATGCTGCGTGATTCCGGCACCCAATCGGCTCAGACGCAGTCGACATCCCAGCAGAGCGGCAAGACCAAGTCCGGCGACAGCAAGGCCGCGAAAGACGACAAGCCCTGCACCGCTGCGCCCGATGCCGAGCTGAGTTCCGTCGACCACAGCGACGCCAATCTCGTCGCGCAGCTGCAGCTCACCTCCAACTGCGCGTCGACGAAGGACGGCGACACGGCGGAGTTCAAGGAATCCGACGTCAAGGTCAGCATCAAGGACGATGAAGGCAATGTCATCGCCTCGGCCGTCTTCGACTTCTCCAAGCAGCCGGTCAAGTTCAATGGCGAGACGGCCAACGTCGCGCTCGAATTCACCACGAGGCAGTACTGGCGCCCGTACGACCAGATCGAGACCGGCAGCACCGAGGTCATCCTGCAGACCGGTCAGAGCGGCACCGGCGAGGCGGGCAGTGCGGACGGCGACGCGTTGGCAGGCTCCGACATCAACAGCGAGGACGCCGAGCGGTACGCGCAGCTTGCGTTGAGCTGGCAGCTCAAGCATGACGAATCCGCCGCATCCCGCTTCTACACCACCTACACCACGCAGCTGTCCAGCAAGAAAAACGACATGAAGGCCGACGGCAAGACCTGGCATTACGTGGACATCTACGAGCAGTTCCTGCAGCAGCGCATCAAGCACAAGAACGCGATCCTGATCTGGTCCGGCGATTACCCGACGTACACGAAGGCCGACGCTTCGACCGCGTATTACGTGATCCTGTCGGGTGATACGGTCGACTCGGTGAAGGCCGGCGACGCATGGTGCAAGTCGAACGGCTATGGTGCCGCGGATTGCGCGGTCGTGGATTTGCAGTAGGACGGATTACCCCCAGTCGCTTCGCGACAGCCCCCGCAAGCTGTCGCGGGCATGGCGTAGCTTAGAGAAGTTGCTGTTTTCAGCAGCGCGTATACACACTCCTGCCATGGATAGTCCATGGCCGACTAGTCCGAAGGAGGTGGGTGATGTCTGCGCATAAGTACGAACTGATGTTCATTGCCGATCCTGAGCTGGATGAGCGCGGTCTGAAGAAGTTGACCGAGCAGTATCTGGAGCTCGTCACCAAGGAAGGTGGTTCCGTCGAGAACACCGATATTTGGGGACGTCGCAAGCTCGCTTACGAGATTGACGGCAAGACCGAAGGCAACTACGTGGTGGTCAACTACACGACCACTCCCGAGGTCAGCGCCGAGCTCGATCGTGTGCTCAACCTGAACGAATCCGTCGTCCGCACGAAGATTCTTCGTAAAGACGCCAAGTAAGCCGTATGAGTTTCTGATTGTTCGCGACTCGCTGAACCAAAGGTAAGAAGGTAAGTCATGGCAGGCGAAACCATCATCACCGTGGTGGGCAACCTCACGGCAGATCCCGAACTGAGGACCACGGGAAACGGCGCTTCCGTCGCCAGTTTCACCATCGCCTCTACCGCGCGTACCTACAATCGCAACACCGGGCAGTTCGAGGACGGCAATGCGCTGTTCATGCGCTGCTCCGCCTGGCGCGATCTCGCCGAGCATTGCGCCAGCACGCTGTCCAAAGGCATGCGTGTCATCGCGCAGGGGCGTCTCCAGCAGCGCTCGTATCAGGCGCAGGACGGCTCGAACCGCACCGTCATCGAGATGACGATTGATGAGATCGGCCCGTCGCTGCGTTACGCGACCGCGCAGGTCACGCGCACGTCCAGCGGCAACGGCCAAGGCGGATTCGCCGGCCGTGGCAATGGCGGCAATGGCGGATTCAACGCCGGTCAGGGCAATGGCGGCGGTTTCGGCGGCAACGCCGGCGGCTACCAGGGTGGCCGTGGCAATGGCGGCTTCAGCGGTGGCTATCAGGGTGGCGGCAATGGCGGCTACCAGGGTGGCGCGTCCGCTGCGGGCAACGCCGGCCAGAGCGCCGCGCCCGCGACCGATCCGTGGGGCACGTCCGGCGATGCCGGCTCGTCCTTCGGTTCGTTCGGTGGCTCGTCCGATTTCGGTGGCGATTCGCAGGAACCCGAGTTCTGATGCCCGTCCGCGGCCATATGAAGCCGCGCGACGCACGTAACAATCCAGAAGCAAGCATTCAATCGTAATTTTCAAGGAGAACATCATGTCACGTAAGAGGCCGCAACCGCCGGTCAAGCCGTTCAAGAAGAAGCCGAATCCGCTGAAGGCCGCCAAGGTCACCGAGATCGATTACAAGGACGTCGCGCTGCTGCGCAAGTTCATCTCCGATCGCGGCAAGATTCGTTCCCGCCGTATCACCGGCGTGACCGTGCAGGAACAGCGCGAGCTCTCCAAGGCGATCAAGAACGCCCGCGAGATGGCCCTGCTGCCGTACGCCACCACCGGTCGCTGAGTTAGGGAGGATAAGAAATGGCTGAATCCAAGGTTATTCTCACCCAGACCGTTGCCAACCTGGGCCACTCCGGCGATGTCGTCGCCGTCCGCTCCGGCTACGCCCGCAACTACCTGATCCCGCAGGGCCTCGCCTTCGCGTGGACCAGGGGCGCCGAAGCTCAGATCGTGCAGATGAAGCGCGCTCGCTTGGCCAAGGCCGTCGCCACCCGCGAGGATGCCGTCGCCGCCAAGGCCGCCATCGAGGGCACTACCGTCGAGATCGCTGCCAAGGTTTCCGAGTCCGGCAAGCTGTTCGGTAGCGTCACCGCCGAGCAGATCGCGCTGGCTCTCTCCGACAAGGCCGCGGTCAACCCGAAGGCCATCGAGGTCGAGCCGATCAAGACCACCGGCGACTTCCCGGCTAAGGCCGCCCTGCACCCGGAGATCACCGCCTCCTTCTTCGTGAAGGTCGTCGCCGAGTAACTTCGGCCCATCAGACAGATTATCGTCTGAGCTTAAGCATCAGCCCCTCCGCCGCTCCGCGCGGCGAGGGGCTTTTTGTATTGTTCCAAGTCGCAGCGAATGATTCTCAATAAGGAAGGTGCGAGGATTGCGAACATTTACGCACAAGTGAACAATATGAGAAAACGCTGTTTTCCAAGGATTTGCGGACATTGATGTTCATTTGGAGTTGCGGCGGGCTCGCACCTTTCTTAATGAGAATGATATGCTGCGAGGATGGGCGTTCTCAAGACGCGGAAGCCAAGCCAGCCCCGTTCAACTCGTTGACAGCGGCGAACGGCATCACCCTCAAAGCCGGTGAGTCCCTGCTGTTCAAGGCCGGCACCACCTGCACCAGCGCGACCCAGACCATCGACGGCGCCTCGGTCAAGACCGGCCTGCGCGTCATCAACGCCAAAGGCACCAAGGACGCGCCCATCACCATCGGAGCGTACGGCGAAGGCGCCGCGCCCATCATCGCCGGTGCGGGCGTCAGCGAGACCATCCTGCTGAAGAACTCCGAATACATCACAGTGCAGGGCTTCGAAGTCACCAACACTGATGCGAACGCGGCCGATTACGAAAAATACATGCGCCGCGGCATCGCCGTGGACGCTCGGCAACGCCGACAACACGAAGAACAACGACGCCGGTGGTGCCACTCGGCGCCCGAAGTCCGAACTAAACCAGACCGATGCCGTAGTCTCCGGCGAGTACGCGGCGAAACTCGGCGAACAGCTCACCCCGTACAAGGGCGACACCATCAACCAGCACACGCTGTCTGAGACGCCGGGCAAGACGTACCGTCTCGGCCTGTGGGCGACGCTCGGCAAGAGCAACGACGACACCCCGTCCACGCTCAAGGTGCAGGTCAAGTCCAACCTCGCGTCGCTTGGCGCCGTCAGCTCGTTCAGCCAGTACCGCAAGACCGTGCTGAGCGAGACCGTGGACGCCGAAAGCAAGGAAGGCGGCAAAATTCACTACAGCGGGTCGTTCATCGTGCCGCTCGACGTGGACCCGTATGCCGCGCTGTGGGTCGCCATCTCGCAGACCGATCCGGCCTCCGGCTCGTTCGCGTACATCGACAACGTCACGCTCGTCGAGGACTCCGCGGCCGTGTCCGACGTCGCGTCGATCGCCGTGACCACTCAGCCGACCAAGACCGAATACGCCATCGGCGACGCGCTCGACCTGAGCGGCATGGCCGTCACCGCCACGATGTCTGACGGCACGCCGCCGAGCTCGGCGAGGGCGAATACACGGTCTCCGAGTTCGACTCGTCGACCGCCGGCGAAAAGACCATCACGGTGACGTACGCCGCCGATACCTCGCTTACCGTCACGTTCAAGGTGACGGTGAAGGAGGCCGAGCCGGTCGACACCGTGCCGCCGGTGATTTCCGGTGCGGATGACGTGGCCGTGGAGTTCGGTGCGTCGTTTGATCCGATGGCGGGTGTGAAGGCGGTTGATGATGTGGACGGTGATGTGACCGGTGCCGTGAAGGTGTCCGGTGACACGGTGGACACGAGCAAGCCCGGCGCGTACACGTTGGTGTACACGGTGAGCGATGCGGCCGGTAGCGAGGCGTCCGTGACCCGTGTGGCCACCGTCAAGGAGAAGTCCGGCGAGACGCCCGTCGAACCTGACGACAAGGATCCGGGCGGCGACAAGGAGCCCGGCAAGGAGCCGGGCAAGGATACCGACAAGGACGGTGATAAGGACGACCAAGGCAACAAGAAGCCGGGCCTGTCCGCGACTGGCGCCTCGGTGTCCGTCGTTGCCATCGCCGCAATCGGCCTGCTTGCGACGGGCGCCGTGTCTGTGGCGGTTCGCCGCCGTCGCGACATCTAAGGCGCGGATTTCCTGAGTCGCGTTGGCCCTGAGCGGCTCAGGGCCAACGCATGGCATTGATGCCGGTCGAATGGCTGTCCCATTCGACCGGCATCTTCGTCTATTTTGGCCTTGCCCGGCGTGATTCCACGATGTATGTGCTGCTATCTTCGTTTCGAGGGGTTGATTCCACTGCCTGGGAACATCTATCTGCGTTTCAGGGGGTGGCCAAAACACTATGCACGGAGTATATGGGGCATTTACTCATTGAAATCATGCGGTTTGCGTGATGTTTATACTTTGCTACCAACCCCCTGAAACGCAGATAGATGTTCGTCGCGGCCTGAATCAACCCCTTGAAACGCAGATAGGGGCGGATTGCGAGGATCACCCGGGCGGGGCATGCTTCCAGCGGCGAATTAGGGGTGATTTGACTCGGGCGCACCCTCTCGACGAAAACAAAAAAGGTCAGAATCTTTCGATTCCGACCTTGCTTGTGCCCCCGCAGGGATTCGAACCCTGGACACGCTGATTAAGAGTCAGCTGCTCTAACCAACTGAGCTACAGGGGCGTTGGTCATTTCTTGAGCCGAGTGATAACTATACTCAGAACTCGCTGCGATGCAAATCGGCGTGTTGCGTACGGCGTGTCGCGAGTAATTCCAATGGGTTCCACATGACTGCACCCAAGTGTGCATGGCAGGGCAGGGTGTGAATCAACGGGGATTCTGCCGTTCAATCCGCCCGTATCGCCGTTCGTCAAGGGGTAAAGTGTACAATCACGTCGTTTGCTTTCGCACCCAGCGAAATTGAGTCGCCGGGAGCACGAGAGAAATCCAATCATCCAGAGACCGTGAGCAGTCAGCCATGTCTGCGATGCGGTGGAGAGAAAAGAAGAAGCCGTGGAATATTCCCTCTTTACCAAGCTGGCTGCCGAGTTCTTCGGCACCGCCATCCTGATGATCTTCGGCAATGGCTCGGTCGCCAACGTCGAACTCAAGAACACGAAGGGCCACCACGCCGGATGGCTGAACATCGCCATGGGCTACGGTTTCGGCGTCATGTTCCCGGTGCTCATGTTCGGCGGCGTGTCCGGCGCCCACATCAACCCGGCCATGACCCTCGCCCAGGCGATCAACGGGCTGTTCCCGTGGAGCGACGTGCTGCCGTATATCGTGGCGCAGCTGCTCGGCGCACTGCTGGGACAGTTCATCGTGTACCTGACGTATTACCCGCACTACAAGGAGACCGAGGACGCGGAAGCGATCCTCGGCACGTTCTGCACGACCGACGCCGACAACGACAAGATCAACTACTTCCTCAACGAGATGTTTGGCACGCTGGTGCTGGTGTTCGGTGCGCTGTGCTGCCTGATGCTGCCGTGGGGTTCGAAGGATTTGGCGGCCGCGTCGATCGTGGTTGGCTTCATCGTATGGGGCTTGGTGACCTCGATGGGTGGTCCGACTGGCCCCGGCCTGAATCCGGCCCGCGACCTGATGCCGCGTCTGCTGCACGCGATTCTGCCGATTCCGAACAAGGGCACCTCGCGTTGGGGAGAGGCGTGGATTCCGGTCGTCGCTCCGATTGTGGGCGCCATCGTCGGCGCGTGGCTGTACGTGTTCTTCTTCGCGTGATTTTTGCGTGAACCGCGTGAGCCGTGGCGGGCTCGCGTGACGCCACGCGTGTTGCGCGGCCCCACGGCTGACGGGATACAATGCAGGGAGAGACGCCTGCGAAAAGCGTGCCCTTGTGCTCGCGCTTTCGCGGGGCGGCGCGGCTTGACCTATGACGTTGCTGGGAGTGATTGAAGTTGCAGCGGTTGCGTGGTGACGATATGCGTCGGGTGTTCCGCGCCCGGCGCATTGCCGTATGTGCGGGGTTGATTTTGGCGCTCGTGTTGTTTGTTCTTGCGGTGCGGGCGAGCGTACTTCGCGTGCCGGGCATGGGCGGTGAGCGGTCGTCCATCGCGCAGCCAAGTGTGACAGCGCAGCCGCAGTCTGCGGGGGAGCAGAAGGGCGGCGATTCCGCGAAATCGTCGGCCACCGCGAAATCCACTAATTCCGAGGCACAGTCAAACGGGTATGACCCCTCGAAGCCGTTCTCGCAGGCGCAGCGGCGCGAGATTCTCGAGAAGGCGCAGCAGACCGCGGCGGCCAGCGGCAAACCCCGCCACGAATACCATTACTGCGTGTCCACCAAGGGGAGCGTCGGCGATACCGGCGAGTTCGGGCGCACGGTGTACGCGACGCTGAATGATTCGCGTGGGTGGCCCCGTGCCGGTCTCACGTTCGTGGAGAGCGGTTCCAGCAAGTGCGACATGACGTATATTCTGGCCGCGGCGGAGTATATGAAATCGTTTTCGTCGCTTTGCTCGTCGCAGTACAGCTGCCGCGTCGGCAATCAGGTGATCATCAATTATGACCGTTGGCGCGAGCCGACCGACAGCTGGCTGAAGGGCGGCGGCAATCTGGCGAATTATCGCACGATGGTCATCAACCATGAGACCGGTCACCGGCTCGACCATCGCGACAATGAGACCGTATGCCAGCAGGCAGGCAAGCCGGCGCCGCTGATGCAGCAGCAATCGATATCATTGCGCGGCTGCACGATCAACGAATGGCCGCTCGACTCGGAGCTCTGGGCGCGGTGGTGATCGGACGATTCGCGCCGACGCCGTCCGGACGAATGCATATCGGTAACGTGTATGCGATGCTGGGCGCGTGGCTGTCGGCTCGTGCGGGTGGTCCAGAGCGTACAAGCCGGACGGGCGGTGGAGCGGGCGATGCGGATTGCCTGAATAACGTGAATCGCGTGGATGGCATGAGTGGCGCAGCCGATCCAGGCGATGCGGACGGCGGGCGAGGGCGCATGCTGCTGCGCATCGAGGACATCGACACCCCACGCGTGCTGCCGGACGCGGACCGCTGGATCATGGACGATCTGGCATGGTTGGGACTGGACTGGGATGGAGAGCCGGTATACCAGTCGCGGCGGCTCGACATCTACGAGCAGGCGTTGCGCGCGCTTCAGGGCATTGACTTGCGAGACGCTGCCGCGTTCGGTGGCCGTGATGGCGTTGACGGCACCGAGACCACTGCGCTGATATACCCGTGTTTCTGTTCGCGCGCCGACATCCGTGCGGCCTCGGCGCCGCAGGAAGGCGACCGTTTCGTCATGTATCCCGGCACATGCCGGCGCGCGCTCGCCGAGCATCCGCGACAGGTCGAGCAACGCTTGGCGAATGGTGATCGGCATTCGCTGCGCATCGCCATGCCTGTCGCCGGCGACGCGCGTGCCGTGGTCACCGTGCATGATCGCGTGTTCGGGAACTGCCGATTCGATTTGCCGCGCGATTTGGGCGATACGGTGGTGCGACGGGCGGATGGTCTGTTCGCCTATCAGCTGGTTGTCACGGTTGACGACTTGCTGATGGGTGTGGATGACATCGTTCGCGGGCGTGACCTGTTGCGATCCGCCGCGCTGCAGCTGTACATCCGTGAGCGGCTGCTCGACGCCGGCTTCGGGGATAGCTCGGATGGCGGCGTTGCCGCGGCTCATCGCGATATCCGTTTCGCACATCTTCCGCTGATCGACAATGCGGCCGGGCGGCGGCTCTCCAAGCGTGAACGGTCGCTGGATATGGGAACGTTACGCAAACATGGCGTCACGGCGCATCAGGTGATCGGCTATTGCGCGTGGCTGCTCGGACTGCAGCAAGAGCCCGAGCCGTGCGCTGCTGCCGACCTGTTGCATGGATTTTCGTGGGATGCGCTCGCCGCGGATTCGCAGGATCGTTCCATCCCCGACGACCCGTTCAGCATCGGATTGTGAGATTCCGCCTCTATATGCTGCGTGCGGAGCCGTTTCGCGCTTCGAACCCCCCCCAGTCTCGCATCGCTCGACACCCCGCCAGCGGGGGTCCACGCCGGAAGTTCCCGGTTTCTCTAGCCGATTCGCCCTCATCCGTGGGCATACTAATATATGGTGCAGCAAGACGGATAGGGAGCATATGATGACCGCTTACATGGATCACAAGGATCTGACCAATGAAAGCATCGACGAGACGCGGGCGACGCAGATTCGCGATGGCGTGCATCGCGTGCTTGACGCCATCGCCGAAGCCGAGTCGGCGGCCGGTCGTGCTCCCGGTTCGGTGAAGCTGCTGGCGGCGACGAAGACCCGTGATGTCGGCGAGATCATGGCGGCGATCGATGCGGGCATCCGCATGATCGGCGAGAACCGCCCGCAGGAGGTCATGGCCAAGGCCGAGGGACTGCGTCGCCTGTGCGCGGACCGAGGATTTGCGCTCGGCACAGGCGACGGCGACACCACTCGACCGTCTGACGCCGAACACATCCCGTTCCATCTCATCGGCCAGCTGCAGGCCAACAAGATCGGTAAAATCCTCCCCGACGTCAACACCATCGAATCGGTGGACGGCGTCGAACTGGCGCAGCGCATCGCCCGCCGTGCCGTCGCCCGTGGAATCACGGTCGGTGTGCTTCTGGAAGTCAACGAGTCCGGGGAGGCATCGAAATCGGGTTGCGACCCGCAGGCTGCCGTCGACATCGCCGCACAGATCGCGCAGCTGGACGGCATCCGGCTCGAAGGCCTGATGACCATCGGCGCGCACGTCGATGACGAGGCCACGATTCGCGCCTGCTTTGCGCATCTGCGCGGCACGCGCGACACGATTCTCGCCTCTCGCGCGCCCGGCACCGAGCACTGCACGGAACTGTCGATGGGCATGACGCACGACATGGCGCTCGCCATCGCGGAGGGTGCGACGATTGTGCGCGTCGGAACGGCGATTTTCGGCGAACGCGCGTTCATCTGACGGATTGCGGCAGGCCTCGGCGGAAAGGGGCCGGGCTGTAGCGCCCGCGCTGCGCTGCCGGCTTCTCGACTGCCGTTTGATGGTGGACATACGATGGGGGTATTGGTGTCGGCTGACGGCAACGTGAGGTGAGTGCGGTCATGAAACGTGATGATATGCGGGCGAGCCGCGGCGCGCGGACTGACGAGAGTGAAGAGGGTGCCGTGCCGGTGTCATCGAGTGATGATATCCGTGTCCATGCCGTGGTGGCGGGTCTGGTGCAGGGCGTCGGATTCCGGTATTTCACGGTGATGACCGCCGGCAAGCTCGGCCTGGGCGGTTGGGTGCGCAACTGCTACGACGGCTCGGTGGAGGTCGAGGCGCAGGGGGAACGCGGCAAGGTCGCCCGTCTGATTTCGGCACTGAAGCAGGGGCCGCGCTATGCCGATGTCGAACGAGTGGACGTCACCGAGATCCCGCTGCAGGAGCTGAAGCCGGCCCGTCATGGGTTCCCCTCGTTCGGCGTGTTCTACGAGCGATAGTTTCGGGTCTATTGAGACGGAACTGTTCCACCGGCAGATGATGGTAAATGACGTTAGCCGATGGTTCAGCCCACTGTCAGAAGCAATATATAACTCTGCCCCCGCTGGCTGGCTCTTGCGAAGCGGGCAGGAGCGGTTTGCGTTCCTAAGTGCGCGCTGAAACGTTCAGCCTGCGAACATAAGAACGCAAATCGCACGTTTTGCGTTCTTATGTTCGCGTACTCGTCGATACGGCGCGCACTTAGGAACGCAAAAGAGTCTGCGTAATCTCACGACGAGAGCCTCCCTCAGTATTGTTGTGCTTTGGCGGGAGCAGACACTTCGCTGATACAGCGGTATACCGTTATGTAAGAGGCCTCAGGCCTTGATCTAAGCCGCATCTCGGTATATTTCCCAAGAATTTTCCCCGTAGGGAAGGGGGGGTGGACTGATTCCCGAGGACCTTATGCCGCAAGGGCTGTGAAAGCGGTTTTTCTGCGGGGGGGGCATGTATTCGGCGTTATTTCAATGTTTCGGGGGATTGCGTCGATTTTTGGGTGCGGATACGGTCAGGAGTTAACAGGCCGATGGAAGTCGATGATTTGCGCGTGCTGCGACGGTGAGAGTCGCAATCGTGAGTCTTTGTCGAACTGCTGAACGCCGGATGAAGAGTTTTGGAAATGATGGAAGGGATGCTTATCGTGACTAAGCAGAATCGGAAACCATCGCATACGAGGGCGATGCGCTCTCGCCTGATCGCGGCCGCCGTATCCGTCGCGACTGTTCTTGGACTTGCCGTCACCGGCACTGCGATTGCGGCCAATGTGGGGACAGCCGTACCCGAAGCCGCGCAGTCGGCCACGACGCAGGCATCACAGGCCGGCACCGGCCCGATCAGCGGCGTCGCACAGGGCGACAGCGCTCAGCAGGGGGTGCCATCTGCCCTGACCGATCGCGCCGGGACTGGTGCTTCGGGGCAGACCGCCACGGTCAAAGCGTCGGCTGCGCCTCGCGCCACGGCGAACGACAGCAAAGTGAAGATAAACCTATTCGATTATTGGGACAGCCGTGATCCGAATGGCCCGGCAAAGGACGCTGGCAAAGAGAACGTGAACTATGCCACGGGCGGTACCAGCAGAAATGAGGCGGCTGCAGCATTCTACTTCAACTACTTCAACGGAAAAGGTAAGGATTGGAACGGCTGGACTGGCAGTGCAGAAACCTCTCCGGGCATCGTCAAGACGAACCTCACCAAGACCGGCGCTGATGCAGTTCCGCAGTTCTCTACGATGGTGACCAATAAAAATAATGCACAGACCGACATGACGTATTTGTTCACAGAAAGCGAGTGGGCCAAGGCATATACCAATGGCGGCAATGGGCTGACGGGGCTGTTCGATCCGACGGAAGAGGCCAAGGGCCACTATGTGTACGACTCCAATACGACGTACGCCGCGCTGAACAGTGCCGGTACCGGATTTGACCGGTCAGCAACATGGACCGAGAGAACTGGCGCGTGGATTCCGAAATTCCTGCCGTTCAATGCGGATAAAAGTCAGCTGCGGATCGGCTTTCATTCAGTGCGCGGCGCCCGGTACGCCTTCGGTATGACCGCATACGCGAAGTTCATGCAACCGAAAGAAGGCAAACTCGTTGATGGTTCCCCGATGACGTTCAACTTCACGGGTGACGATGATCTGTGGCTGTTCGTCGACGGCATGCTTGTGTTGGATATCGGTGGCATCCATGATGCCGCCAGCGGCTCCATTGATTTCGCGACCGGTGTGGTGACGCTTGTCAGCAATAAAACCACTACGACCACGTTGCAGGCATTGTTTACTCAGGCGCTCAAGGACCAAGGCAAGTCGGATGCCGAGATCACCGCTTGGATGGAATCCAATATGGTCAAAGCCTCCAATGGCTCCTACACCACGTTCAAGAACTACACCAGTCACGAGATGAACATGTACTACTTCGAGCGTGGCCATAGTGGTTCCAACTGCAAGCTTGACTTCAATTTGGTGACTCTTGACTCCAGCCATATTCAAATCGGCAAGGAGACGGAGAACGTTCCTGAAGCTGACAAGGACAAGAACTATACGTTCAACGCTTATGTCAACTATGAGGGAACCGACAGTGACAAGGATTACACGTTGTACACGGGTAAATACGACGTGTACAACACCGCCACCGGCACCAAGGACGGTGAAACCCGGACCACGGATTCCAATGGCGTGATCACGCTCAAGGCGGACCAGTATGCCGTGCTTTTGGGCAGTGACGCCAAGAGGATCACCGAGTCCTCGAAGTACAAGGTGAAGGAAATCAACGTTGACCAGGACACGTATGCGGTGAGCGCCAATGGCGGTCAGGTCAAGGTGACGCAGGAGAAGGATTCTGCGACCACGGAGCCGGTGTCGGTCGGTGAGGTGCCACGTACCACGGTGACGAACACGGTCGTCACGGCGCCCCGGTACCGCAAGTACATCAAGGCGAACAATGATGGCACCTATGACCTGTCTCTGAACGTGACCGGCACGCAGTCCGGCTCGTCGCAGACGACCGTGTCCCCGGCCGACATCGTCGTGGTGTTCGACACCTCCGGTTCCATGAGTAACCCGATGGGAGACAACTCTCGTCTTGAGGTTGCGAAGACTGCCGTCAACAGCATGGCGCAGCATCTGCTGACGTCTGAGAACCAGGGCAAGGATAGCAACATCCGGATGGCGCTGGTCCCCTTCTCGACGACGGCGGGCAATGTGTCGAACTTCACCGGCAACGCAATGGACATAGTCAGTGCCGTTAATGGTCTGGGCGCCGATGGTGGCACGAATTGGGAGGCCGCGCTTAAAGCCGCCAATGCCAAGCTGACTTCCGGTCGTAAGGGCGTGAAGAAGTACATCGTGTTCATGTCAGACGGCGACCCGACGTTCCGCACGAGTTCCGTGCGGACCGGCACTGATTGGTGGGGCCGTCCGACCTATGATGACGATGATCGCAGTGGTCTTCCTGCCGGGGTTCATGGTTCTGGCAGCAGTGATCAATATGGGGCGAATCTCAGCTCCGCTGTTGCCGAGGCTAACAGGCGTGGCGATGCGACGTTGTTCTCGGTTGGCGTGTCCTCCGATCCGACCAAGATGCGTGGCTTCGCCGATCAGACGAAGGGCTCGTATTACAGCGCCACCAGCACGGATGAGCTGAACAAGGCATTTGCCGATATCATCGGTCAGATCAACAGGAAGTCTTCGTACAAGAACGTGTCCATCACCGATACGCTGTCGGACTACGCGGAGTTCGTTAATGCTAACTTCGGCTCGAATGATGTGACGGTGACGGCATCTAAAGACGGTAATGGTGTCGATCTCAACGAGAGCGATTACACGGTTACCGTTTCGGGCAAGACGGTGAAGGTCACGTTCGCGGACGGCTATGAGCTTCAGGATGGCGTGACGTATACGGTCACGTTCAAGGTCAAGCCGACGCAGAAGGCCTACAACGAATACGCCGCCAACAAGCAGAATGACGACAAGACCGGATATAAGGATGTTCTTGGTGCCGACAACACTGATGCGGATGGTCACCATACTTCGTCCAATTTGCCCGGCTTCCATTCGAATGCGGATCACGGCGCGAAGCTGGAGTACACCGTCGTCAACACGGTCGGCGACCAGACCACCGAGACCCCGGGTTCCGTGGAGTACCCCCACCCCGTCCTGCAGGTAAAGACCGGCAAGATCCAGGTGACCAAGAACTGGTCCGATGGAGCGGAGAAGCATGGGAATGGCTCGGTGACCGTCACGTTGAAGCAGTGCAATGCGCAAGGTGAGGATTGCAAGGACATCAACCGGGCCGTGACCCTCAACAACCAGGGTCAGTGGGCTGGCGCGTTCGAGAACCTCGCCCCTGGCACCTACCGCGTGGAGGAGTCCAGCGTGGGCGGCTACACGGCGTCCTACAACCCCGAGAACCAGTTGGTAACCTTCACTGCCGACGACCTGTGGGCGGCTCCGGATAACAACAACATGACGACCTTCGACAACGTCAAGACGTACCCGGTCACGATCACCAACACCTTCGTTGCCGTGTCCGCTCTGCCGATGACCGGCGGCGCCACGACTCGTGACTGGCTTGTGTATGGGGGCGGCTTCGGCCTGCTCGCGGCACTGGTCAGAATCGGATACTTCATCTGGCGCAAGCGTCGGCTCGTCTGACCTGCGGCGGATGCTCCGCCCTCCTCCCTCGTCGGGGAGGGCACACGGGGGCGGCGACCAGTCGCCCCCGACAACTCAAGATTTGCGGACTGCGGAAGCCTCAACGACTGCCGCTTCCGCAGTTGCAATATACAAAACAACGAAAGGAAGAGGAGTTTCTCATGAAGTTCAAGAAGCTTTTCGCGGGTGTCGCAGCTGCGGCCACCCTTCTCGCCGGCATGGCGTTCGGCACCGGTGCCGCCAACGCGGCCGAGACGACAGTGGACACTGCTGCAACAGTCACGTTCAAAGCGCCCAAAGAAGAGCAGCTGACCAGCGCCCGGCTGAGCGCATACAAGATCGCGGACTACGTGAACTATGGCACTGCCGAAAACCCGGTGTATGGTGTGAAGACCGCTGCGGGCGCCAATCGCACGAAGCTGGCTGCGGCTCTGACCACCGCCGGCTTCCAGAACGTGCCGACCGATGGCACCACTGATTTGATGGCTTGGGCTATGAATCAAAAAGCGACCACGGGTACGGATGGTAACGTCACGCAGGTTCAGTTCGATCAGTCCGAGACCCGTCCGTGGAATGATCCGTCCGTGACGCGCAAGTTCGCGGATGCGCTGCAGGCCAACAACCCGTTCACCGCCACCGCGGATCCGTTCGCGCTGAACACGGCGACTGGCAGCGACACGGATGGTTGGACCGCCACGAACAAGACCGCGCTGACTGCTGGCGTGTATCTGTTCCTGGACGGCAACGCATCGACCGATACCCTGACTCAGGCCGTCCCGATGATCGTGAGCACCGGCTCCGTTAACGCTGGCGTTCTGTCGCTTGGGGATAGCACCGCAGAAGTGGACATGAAGAGCACGGTGAGCGGCACCCAGACGAAGTCCACCACCAGCAAGAGCGCGTCCGTGGGCGAAACCGTGCCGTTTGAACTGGGCTACACGATTCCGAATCCGGTCCCGACCGGCTTCACCCTGCAGTTCAGAGATGTGCCAAGCAAGGGCCTGACCGTCGACTTTGCCGGACTGACCGTTAAGGCCGGCGATAAGGTGCTGACCGGCACCGATTACACGGTGGAAAACAACCTGACTGCCAACAAGGGCGACGGCACCAATACTTTCGTGGTGAAGATCACCGACCCGGCCAAGTACGCCGGCAAGCAGATCACCATCACCTACAACGCCACCGTCAATGACGAGGCCGAGACAGTCAAGGGCCAGGATTACCACGCGGTGACCAACAAGCTCGTCGACAATGATGGCACCCCCATCCCCGGCACTGAAACCCTCACCAAGATCTTCGGCTTCAAGTTCACGAAGGTCAACGCCCAGGGTGAGGCCGTCAAGGGCGCGAAGTTCACGCTGAGTGTCGCAAAAGACCAGAACGGCGTGCTGCCGAACAGCGATAAGTACCCGCTCGAAGTCACGTCCGGTGCCAACGGCGTCGTCAAGTTCGACGGACTGAAGGCCGGCAGCTACACCGTGACCGAGACCGCGGTCGCCGACGGATACCAGGACTTCAAGGCCTCGTTCACCGTGGCCATCGAGGAAAACGGCAACGTCACCTTCGCCGGCACCGACTCCTGGGGTCTCGCGCCCAAGGACAGCGCCGCCGACTACAAGGTGACCAACGTCAAGTCCGTCTTCGAACTGCCGAAGACCGGTGCTGCGGGCATCGCGCTGTTCGTGGTGATCGCTGCGCTGCTCGGCGGCGCTGCCGCCACCGTGTACGCCAAGTCTCGCCGCACCAGCCGTGCGCTGCACTGACTGACACGATAACAGGCCAAGCCGCCGCATGACGTGCATCCCGCACGAGCATGGTGGCGGCTTCGGCTTGCTGTAACCATTCGCCCCCGGCAGCACCCCTGCCGGGGGCAACACAGTACATACACGAATTCGTTTCACGGCGATTGCAGTGACGGCCGGCACAACAACAGGAGGATGCGCATGGCATCGAGGAGACACGGATCGAAACGGCCGGCCACCTCATCCGGCAACGACCCAGCCGCCAAATCCTCCCATGCGCCCGCACGGTCAACGATGACCCGCAGCCTGCCGGACAATGACGAGCGATCCTCGAATAATTCCCGCAAATCCTACCGAAACAGCCGTCACAAACCCGCCGTGCAGCCGCAGCTCCCGTACTCGATGCTGAGCTTCAATCAGGCGACCGACATCTTCGACCTTGTCGCGCAACGCAAACGACTGCGCATACAGCTCATCATCATGCGCATCGTCACGCTGATACTGGTCATAGCCGCTGTCGCCATCGCCGGATATCCCCTAGCGCTCCAATACCAGAGCTCGCTCAAGCTCGCCCAAACCTCACGCAACAGCGCACAGCAGGTCGCTGGCTGGCCATACCCGCAAGCCGAAGACGCCCTCGCCGCCGCCCGCGCATACAACGCAAAACTCGCCAGATCCGGTCAACCCGTGCTGGGCGAGGCCATCGACCCGTTCAGCGCCGCACAAGGCGGGTCGAGAGCCAAAGGCGAGGACTCCGCCGCCTCCAAAGACAAGGAATACCAGTCCCTGCTCGACTCGGGCGACGAAGTGATGGGAACCATCAAGATCCCGAAAATTTCCGTCAACCTGCCGATCTACCACGGCACGTCACAGACCGCGCTGGCCTCCGGTGCCGGTCACCTGTACGGCTCCTCGCTGCCGGTCGGCGGGGACGGCACGCACTCCGTCATCACCGGGCACCGCGGTCTCGTCAACGCGATGATGTTCACGCGGCTCGACGAGATGAAAACCGGCGACTTCTTCTACATCGAAGTGATGGGGGAGACGCTCGGCTACGAGGTCGACCGCATCACCGTCATCAACCCGGACGACACTTCGCAACTCAAGATCGTGCCCGGCGAGGACCGAGTGACGCTGATGACGTGCACGCCGTACGGCGTCAACACGCAGCGCCTGCTGATATCCGGGCATCGCGAGCCGATCCCGATGCCGGCGCCGGACCCGTCCGACCTGCATGACACGCGCACCATCATGACGATGGTGGTGGTGTGCGGGCTGCTCGGCGGATGGCTGCTGCTCGGCGTGATCGGGCGGATTCGCCGGCTGCCGTTCAAGCCGATGCGGCACGCGTCGTCGTGGCCGCGGCGCATGCGTGGGTGAGGTGCGACGGGTTCACGGGGGGTGTCGGCGGCGTCGCCGGTGAGGTCCTCGAAGGCGGACTTGCAAGGTTTTCGAGGGATCTCGCCGTGCGAATCGAACTTGCCGTGAGATGAACATGAACTTCCGGTCAATACCGTGCATATCACGGAAAGTGAGTGTACGCTGAGGATTAGCCGATCAGGTGCATACAGCGTTGCATGTGGCCGGTTGCGGTAACAATGATTTGACCCGGTCAACGGGGCTCTCTGCAAAAGGGGGACATATGAGCAACACGTATCCAGATGGAGCGCCGCAGACTCCGTATGGTGATCCGAACAATGCTGCGGGCGCGGAAGGCGCGCCCGAACCGCAGCCAACGCAGGCTTTCCCGCCGGTGCCGGTCGTTCCTCTGCCCGGGCAGGGGGCGGGCGCGCCGACGGGAGCCCCAGCCGCCCCGTACGGGCAGGGCGGGGCTCCTTATGGTGGTGCGCCGACTGCCGCGTACGGCGAGTCGCTCGCCGGGCTGCAGGGCGGCGCCGAGCCGTATGGATACCAGGCGGCGCCGTATGGGCAGGAACCGGGAGCGTACGGACAGTCGGGCGCTGGCTCCGCATACAACCAGGGTGGGGCTCCTTATGGTCAGCAGCCTGAACCCGGTCCGAACCCCTTCAGCCAGCCCGATGGCGGAACTCCGTATGGTGGCGAGGCGCCTACCGCCGCGTACGGTGAGCCGCTTGCCGGCGGTGCTCCGGGAGGGTACGGTCAGCCGGCCGCACCGTACGGCGGCGAGCAGCCGACCGCCGCGTACGGACAGCCATACGGCGCCAACCAGTACGGTGGCCCGCAATACGGGAACCAGCCGCCTGCAATCGCGCCGCAAGGCTACGGCAATCCGTACCAGCAGGAACCGCCGAAGAAGAAGAGCCGCGGCCCGCTCATCGCCGGCATCACCGCCGGTGTCGTTGCCGTCATCGCCATCATCGTCGTAGTCGTGCTGTTCGCCACCGGTGTCATCGGCGGCAAGAAGGACAGCAGCGCCGACGCGAAACCCAACACGTCCACCAGTCAGACGCAGGGCGACAGCAAATCCAAGAGCGACAGCTCCAGCAACGGCAACTCCGACGGATCCAGCAGCAACGATCTGAACAACCTTGACGACGCGTTGCAGAACGGGGCCGACGACACCAACAACGATCTCAACAACGACAGCTTCAACGGATCCTCCAGCTCCGGCAAGCCGTCACTGGAAGAGTTCGTCAACTCCAGCGAAATCCAGTCGCAGCTCGACAGCATGACCTCGTCGTACCAGGGCATGGGCATCAGCATCAAGGCGTACGCGGAAGGCAACACGCTCGTGTACGACTACACGCTGTCTGACACGTACAGCAGCATGGGCGACATGATGACGTCGAGCCTTGACGGGATGGACAGCACGTTCAAGTCGGTGGCGCAGACGCTCAACGAAACCTGCGACACCGGCGGCAACGCCAAGGTGCGCGTGTACCTGCATACCGAAAGCGGCAAGACGCTGTTCGACAAGAGCTACACGGAGTAAGCGGGTCCAGCTCGCGAGAATCCGACAAGGCGGGACGGCCATGATTGGCCGCCCCGCTTTTCGTATGCGCGTTCTTCGTAAGGATTGCACTCGCACTGGTTTACACTGGTGGGTATGAGAATCGCACGTTTTTCACTCAACGACAAGCCGCGCTATGCCTTCGTCCAGCAGGACCCGGCCGACGGCAAGGACTACCTGATCGAACTGGACGGATACCCGTTCGGAGCCGCGCCCGTCAAGCCCACAGGGGAGCGGTACGCGCTCGACGCCGATGGGCTGAGGCTGCTCGCGCCGGTGATTCCCTCCAAGGTGTACGGTCTCGCCAAGAACTACGAGGCGCACGCGCAGTTCATGCACGAGAGCGGGCACTCCGAGATTGCTCACGCGCCGGAAGACATGGTGATCTTCTCGAAGCCTTCCACGTCGGTGATCGGGCCGGACGATCCGATCGTCATCCCGTCGTATTCGAACGATATGAACTTCGAGCCCGAAGTGGCGGTGATTATGGGGCGTATCGCCAAGAACGTGCCGGTCGAGAAGGCCATGGACTACGTGCTGGGCTTCACGTGCGTCAACGACGTGACGCTGCGTGACCTGCAGGGGCTGGATCCGATGTGGACGCGGGCGAAGGGCTTCGACACGTCCTGCCCTATCGGCCCGTGGATTCAGACCGAGCTGGACTGGAAGGACGCGAAGATCTCCTTCACGCTCAACGGCGAGGACGTGCCGATGGCAAGCGGCACCACTGCGAACCTGATTCACGGCATCCCCGAGCAGATCGCCGCGATTTCCTCGTTCTCGACCCTGCTGCCCGGTGACGTCATCATGACCGGCACCCCGAACGCCTCCGGTCACCTCGATCCCGGCGACGAGCCCATCGTCCACGTAGCCGGCATCGGTTCCCTCCGCAACGTGGTCGTGCGCGGCTAGGCGACAGCACATTGTGCTGTCGCGGCGCACGAGCCGAGCGACAGCGAGGCCAGATTGGGTCGGTCGCAGGCCGTCCGAAATTGCGGGACCGTGCGCGGCATTGCCCGTCGCCTCGACCGGGACGTTGATGATTGGCTCGGGGAATCCATACCGTTTGAGCGGCAGGCGCAAGTGGGTCTCGGCCGGGGAATCGGTGTTTTCGCGAATCTGGGTGAGTGCCCTGATGCATTGTTTTTGCCCCTGGAACGAGTCGCATGAGTGGATGAATTTTCTGAGTTCGGCCAGAGTGGTCCGTCTGCGTGCGGGGTCGCGGCATACCAGCGAGTCGCCGAATTCTATGAGGTCTTCGAGGGACAGCTCTTCGGCCGTTTGGGCGAACAGCGCCTCGGGGGAGGTGCATAGGAGCCCATGCACCTCGATGGTTGCGCCCGAGGCGTCCGTATTGGGCCATACGCGGGGAATGATGTCTTTCGCGCGCGTCCGCCGCGTGGTTTTGAACGTGACAGTCGCTGCGGGGCGGTTCTTCGTTGATCTCAAACATGACCGCTCTCAGAACTCGCAGATACGAGAACTGTTTTGGCGGAAAATGGCGGTTTCGGGTTTCGTATCTGCGAGTTTTGAGAGTGTGTCGCACGGATTCGAGTTATCCACATTGCGTTTTGGCGCTTCAAAATCAGTGCAAAACTTGAGTCGCGTGCGCTCAACTTTCGGGAATAGAATGGGTGCCGAATCGGTTGTGCATATCAGACACAGACGGAAAGCGCTGTGCGGGGCGGTTCGGATGTCGTGGGCCGCGGCCGCCAAGGCGCATGAGACATACGGAGGTTGATATGGAACAGAAGTTCACCACCATGGCCCAGGAAGTCATCGGTGATGCGATTCAGAGCGCGTCTGCCGCGGGCAACGCGCAGGTCGAGACACTGCACGTGATGGATGCGCTGCTGCGTCAGGAAAACGGCGTGATTCAGGGACTGATTCAGGCGGCGGGCGGCAACCCGCAGGCGATTGGCGCCGCGGTGCGCAATGCTCTGGTCAAGATGCCGGCGGCGAGCGGGTCCACCACATCGCAGCCGCAGGCGAGCCGCCAGCTGACGGCGGCGCTGGCACAGGCCGAGAAGGAGATGCAGCAGATGGGCGACGAGTACGTCTCCACCGAGCACCTGCTCATCGGCATCGCCGCATCCGCGCCGAACCAGAGCGCGGACATCCTCAAGGCGAACGGCGTGACGGCCGCGGCGCTGCGCAAGGCCGTCCCCGGCGTGCGCGGCGGCGCCAAGGTCACCAGCCCGGACGCTGAGGGCAGCTACAAGGCGTTGGAGAAGTACTCCACCGATCTGACCGCCCGCGCCAAGGAGGGTAAGCTCGACCCGGTGATCGGGCGTGATCAGGAGATCCGCCGTGTGATCCAGATCCTGAGCCGCCGCACCAAGAACAACCCGGTGCTGATCGGCGAGCCCGGCGTCGGCAAGACCGCCGTCGTGGAGGGCCTCGCCCAGCGTATCGTGGCCGGCGATGTGCCGACCACGCTGCAGAACAAAAAGCTCATCAGCCTCGATTTGGGGTCGATGGTTGCCGGCTCGAAGTACCGTGGCGAGTTCGAGGAGCGCCTCAAGAGCGTGCTCAACGAAATCAAGAACGCCGACGGCCAGATCATCACGTTCATCGACGAGATTCATACGATCGTCGGCGCTGGCGCGGCCGAAGGCTCGATGGATGCCGGCAACATGCTCAAGCCCATGCTGGCGCGCGGTGAGCTTCGCCTGATCGGCGCGACCACGCTGGACGAGTACCGTGAGAACATCGAGAAGGACCCGGCGCTTGAGCGTCGTTTCCAGCAGGTGTTCGTGGGCGAGCCGAGCGTGGAGGACACGATCGCGATTCTGCGTGGCCTGAAGCAGCGTTACGAGGCGCACCACAAGGTGACGATCGGCGACGACGCGCTGGTCGCCGCCGCGACGCTCTCGAACCGCTATATTTCCGGCCGTCAGCTGCCCGACAAGGCCATCGATCTGGTCGATGAGGCGGCCGCGCACCTGCGCATGGAGCTCGACTCCTCCCCGGAGGAGATCGACGAACTGCAGCGCAAGGTCACGCGCTACGAGATGGAGGAGATGCAGCTCAAGAAGGCCGAGGATCCGGCCAGCAAGGAGCGCTTGGAGAAGCTGCAGAACGAGCTCGCGAACACTCGCGAGAAGCTGAGCGGCCTCAAGGCCCGCTGGGATGCGGAGAAGGCCGGCCACAACAAGGTCGGCGACCTGCGCGCCCAGCTGGACGCCAAGCGCGTCGAGGCTGACAAGTTCACCCGTGAGGGCAACCTGGCCGAGGCGTCGAAGATCCTGTACGGCGAGATTCCGGCGATTCAGAAGCAGCTGGACGCGGCCGAGAAGGCCGATGCGGAAGACGGCGCGACGGGCGAGACCAAGCCCGAGCCGATGGTGCCCGACCATGTGGACGCCGATTCGGTGGCCGGCATCGTCTCCGAGTGGACCGGCATCCCCGTCGGTCGCCTGATGCAGGGCGAGAACGAGAAGCTGCTGAGCATGGAGGACTATCTCGGCAAGCGCGTGATCGGCCAGAAGGAAGCGATCGCGGCGGTGAGCGACGCGGTGCGTCGTTCGCGCGCCGGCATCAGCGACCCGAACCGTCCGACCGGCTCGTTCCTGTTCCTCGGCCCCACCGGCGTGGGCAAGACCGAGCTCGCCAAGGCGCTCGCCGACTTCCTGTTCGACGACGAGAAGGCCATGGTCCGCATCGATATGTCGGAGTACATGGAGAAGGCGTCTGTGAGCCGTCTGATCGGCGCCGCGCCCGGCTACATCGGCTATGAGGAAGGCGGCCAGCTGACCGAGGCCGTGCGTCGTCGTCCGTACTCGGTGGTGCTGTTCGACGAAGTCGAGAAAGCTAACCCCGAAGTCTTCGACGTGCTGCTGCAGGTGCTGGACGACGGGCGCCTGACCGACGGCCAAGGCCGGACTGTGGACTTCAAGAACACGATCCTGATCATGACCTCGAACCTCGGCTCGCAGTTCCTGGTGAACCAGGACATGGACGCGGACGCCAAGAAGAAGGCCGTGATGGACGCGGTGCACATGAACTTCAAGCCGGAGTTCCTGAACCGTCTGGACGAGATCGTGATGTTCCATCCGCTGACCCGTGAGGAGCTGGGCGGCATCGTCAACATCCAGGTCGCTCAGGTGGCCTCGCGTCTGACGGATCGCCGCATCAAGCTCGACGTCACCGACGCGGCTCGCGAATGGCTCGCCAACACCGGCTATGACCCGGCGTACGGCGCTCGTCCGCTGCGCCGTCTGGTGCAGACCGAGGTCGGCGACCAGCTGGCGCGCATGCTGCTCGCCGGCAAGGTACACGACGGCGACACCGTGCTCGTCGACCAGACCGGTGGCGAGCATCTGGAACTCGGTACCATGCCCGAGGATCCGGATGCCGGTTCCGATGCCGACGTCACGGTCGAAGACGTCACCGAAGACAAGTGATGGCCGGGTGATGGCCGCATAATGACCGAGCCGCGATGAGGGGAGGCCGGGCTCAATACCCGATCTCCCCTCAATGCGTCATAAGTGCGTCACGCTGTGCGGGTCGCGTCACGCGGCGAGCGCTCGCACAGCGTGACGGTTCGTGAGAAGCCTTATTTTTCAACGTTTTTGGAGTATGCGTCACTCTGTGCGTTCGCTCTGCGTGACGTGACCCGCACAGCGTGACGCTGCATGGTGCGTGTGTAGGCGCTGTGGTGCCCGGATTCGCGCGTAAGTCCGAACGCGCCGCGACCCCTATTCGCCGACCGCGGCGCGCTGCTCCACGAACTCGCATCCAGCTATCGCGCGGGCCATGGCGTCGCGCATGGTGGACAGGAACACGCCGTCGCGCGTGAACGCCAGCGCCTGCACTTCGATGCCGTACGGCGAAAAACCGGTGAGCTTGACGAGTGGTTCACTGCCGGGTTGCGCGAATTCGACGGTGGCCGTGGCCACCGCGCGCTTCACCGCCTCTGTCACGTGCGCCGGGTCGCTGCCGGCCTTCGCGGTGAACGTCATCGTCACGCATCCTTCATTGGACGGCGTGAGCTTCTCCAGCGACGCGGTGTTGAGCACGGAATTGGGTATGACCATCTCGTTGCCGTTGCGCTCGCGCACCACCGTCTGCCGCCACGTGATGTCCTTGACCACGCCGGCCGTCCCCGCGACCGACACCAGATCGCCCGGCTGTATCACCTTGCCGAGCATCAGCCCGAAGCCCGAGATCACGTTCGCCACGGTGTCTTTCAGACCCAGCGACACGGCGATGCCGCCGACGCCGAGCGCGGTCATCAGTGTTGTCGGGCTGATGCCGAACACCGGCTGCAGCACGATGGACGCGGCCAGTATCCACACCAGCACGCGCATGATGTTGATGAATATCGACGCGCTCGGCATGTCCGTCCGATCCAGCACCTTGCGCATCACCCGTGCCAGTCCCTTGGTGATCAACAGCGCGGCGACGATCGCCACCAGCAGGAAGATGATTTTCCCGGCGTTCGCCTCGAACCATTGCAGTATCTGATCCATGTCGCCTCCAGGGTCGCGTCCGCGTCGCGCACCCCGCGGCGGCGACTGCTCTGCAAGCCACTTTAGTGGGCGGTTTTGAAATCTCCTGGAATGTCGCCTTTGAAAATGCGGCTCCAGTAGGCCAGCATGTTCTCCTTCGACATCGACAGGTACACTCCCATGGCGAGCACGGCGACATCCTCGTTGAGCAGGTCGTCGACCGAGAGTTTCTTGCTCAGCTCCGGCCACCGCCGCAGCACCGCGAGGATACCGCCGACGGTGAAGTCGAGCATCAGGTCGGTTTTCAGATCCAGGTTGTCGGCGTCGAGCTGGAGGTCGTTGATGATCATCAGACGGCCGAAGTCCTTCAGCGACTCGATGAGCTCGGGCGAGCTATGGCTGCCGGCGAGCAGTGCCAGACGGTCGAGCCGCTGCCGCTGAACTGGGTCGTTCATCACCAGGGAGCATTGGCGCCTCCATTCGATGTCGGGATTGAGGTCGGCGCGTGGCGCCTGCACGGTCGAATGCTCCACGGCGTGCATGATCGCCGAATCGGCCAGCTCCGGCAGGCTGGCGTAATGGTAGTAGAACGAGTTGCGGTTGACATGCGCCTCGCGTACGACTTCGGTGACGGTGATCTTGCGGTATTCGTGGTCTGCGAGCAGCTCCCAGAACGCGTTTTCGAGGCGTTCGGTCGCGGAGAGTATCTCGGAATCCTTGCGTGGGCGCGGCATGATGGTTCCCTTCTTGCGTGACGTGCGGCTATCGTTTATTGGGCACTATGTCTATATGTGTGATATGGATTATTGTAGGGCGGATTGTGAGGCGGATGATCGGAAAATAGGCGAACTGTCCATTTTTCTCGGTTGGCGAAACAGAGTTCGGGCACGAGACGGCTACCGCGAGGAACGGGACCGGACCGCGGCCATGAGCAGCCCCATCGCCTCGATCAGATGACGGCGATCCGCCTCCGACAGACCCACGAACGTGTTGATCATCGTGGGAACGGCCTTCAGGCCGGCCGCCATGAGATCGGAAATGCTGTCGGCATGGCTCGACCGCAGCACGGAGAACAGGGCGTCCACCGCGCGCTCGCGGTCCTCGGTGCTCAACGATTCCAGCCAGCCGTTCAACGACCGGTTGAACAGCTGGGAACTCGGCGACACCTGCGGCAGATATTCGAAATCATTGCCCGAGACCTGCCAGGAGAACGTCAGATGCTGCATCACGCCCTTCTGGTCGGAGCGTACAACCCGCATCGGCTCGGGCGTCTCCAGAATCATGCCGACAATCGAGGAGTCCGGTACGATCTTCACGATGAGGGGCATGACGCTCCGATACGGATCGCTGCCGACGATCTGCGACGGGAACCCCGGCCCGTCCAGCGAATACACCGCCGTGACACGCCGCTGCACCGGCTCGGGCGCGTTCATCGCCGCATACACGGCCAGATTGCCGCCCTTGGAATGCCCCAGCAGCACCATCGGGCCGCGCCACAGGCGCGCCACGGCGCACACATACTCACACGCCGCACGCTGTGCGGGCACCGGGTAGCGAAACGCCATGTTGAAATCCTCTTTCCAACCCACGAACGAGTCGTCCGTGCCGCGGAACGCCACCGCCAGAGTGCCGCCCGGCAGCAGCATGGTCACGGCGGCGAACTGCATCTGCTGTTCCTCGCTGAAATGCTCATCGGATGCGTCCACGCGAACGCAGGCAAAGCGCGGATTGACTCCGATGGCGGCGTACAGCTCCTGCGTCAGGCGCGGGTCGGCGAGGCTGTTATGGCCGCTCTCCACATGAAAATCATCGGGGGTCAGCGCCTCCGACACCGAAGCCAGCGTTGCGTCGCCGAACTCCGGGGCGGCCAAATGGCGAATCGAGCGCATCGGATGGCGCACGTCGATGCTGCTCAGACGTCTGCGGAATGTGCCGGATCGTGCCTCGACATCGGCCAGAGTCCGCACGCATGCCGGCATGTCCTGATAGACGAGCGACGCCAGCACCAGCGCGTCGACGGCGTTGAACGGTGCGTCGACGCCGAACGGGCGGGTCTCGGAACGTGCATAATCGATGATGTTGGGCGTCGTGCACCTCCTTTCCGCCGCGGCGGGGCTATGCTTGTCGTCCGGAGCCGCTAAGGGCCGGGCGGGTGACCGGTTACCCGTCAATATACCCGGTTCCCAACCCGCGCGAACCCAACAACAACCGGCGACATGCCCTGTTGTGCGTGGTCGGTGGTAAAAACGAAACCAGAGTCCAACGGGGAGGTTGTGCCATGATCAACGAAACATACAAAGCCATGCTCGGCGGCAAATCGGTCATTCGAACCCTGAGTGAATACGCGACCGCAAGGGGCACCGAAATCGGATACGACAACGTGTTCGACTATTCGCTGGGCAACCCGAGCGTGCCGTGCCCGTCCAGCTTCACCAAGGCGATGATCGACATGTACGAGACCGCCGATCCGGTCGCGCTCCACGGATACAGCCCGTCGCTGGGCAACCCGGAGGCGTGCCGCACCATCGCCGAAAGCCTCAACCGGCGTTTCGGCATGGATTACACGGCCGGCCACATCTTCCCGACGACGGGTGCCGCCGGTGCGCTCGCCCACGCGCTGCGGGCCGTCACCAAGCCCGGCGACGAAGTGCTCACGTTCGCGCCATACTTCCCCGAATACCATCCGTATGTCGAAGGCGCGGGCGCACGGCTGACCGTCGTGCCCGCCGACATCGAGAGCTTCCAGATCAACTTCGCGGCGTTCGAGGCGGCGCTGAACCCCGAGGTGGCGGTCGTGCTCATCAACACGCCGAACAATCCCTCCGGCGCGGTGTATTCGGCCGAAACGCTCGACCGGCTCGCGGGTATCCTGCGGGCGAAGCAGGCCGAATACGGTCACGACATCTTCCTGATCAGCGACGAGCCCTACCGCGAGATCGTGTTCGACGGCGGCACGCAGCCGTACCCGGCCAAGTTCTACGACAACACGCTGACCTGCTACTCCTGGTCGAAGTCGCTGAGCCTGCCGGGCGAGCGCATCGGCTACGTGGCAGTCAACCCGCGGGCGACCGACGCCGAACTCATCGTGCCGATGTGCGGGCAGATCTCGCGCGGCACCGGCCACAACTGCCCGAGCTCCAGCATGCAGCTCGCCGTGGCGAAGATCATCGACGAGACCAGCGACCTGAGCGTGTACGAGACGAACATGAACCTGCTGTACGATGCGCTGACCTCGATCGGCTTCGACGTGGTGCGCCCGGGCGGAACGTTCTACATCTTCCCGAAGGCGCTGGAAGCCGACGCGAACGCCTTCTGCATGAAGGCCAAGGAATACGACCTGATCCTGGTGCCGTCCGACAGCTTCGGCGTGTCCGGGTACTTCCGCATGGCCTACTGCATCGACACCGACAAGGTGAAGCGGTCGATTCCGGTGCTGGAGCGCTTCGCGCGCGAGGAATACGGATTGTAGGCGAAACCGCGCTCTCAAAACTCGCAGATACAGCAACAAAATGTCGATTCTGGGGCTGTATCTGCGAGTTTTGAGAGCGCGTTCCGTCTAAGAGCATCCAGAAAGCATCAGAAAACATTCGAAAACCGTTCCGCAAGGTTGCAGGACGGTTCAACGTCAGACACAGGGGCCGCTAGGAAAGCCGTCGTTCAATGGAGTCAATCCAAGGAAAGGACGACGACCATGAAACCCCATGACATGCAACCCCATGCGAGCCCCGGCGGCTCGCGGCGGCGTCGACCGCCGGTAATCGCGACGAGGCGGATGGTCGCCCTCACGGGTGGCCTGTGCGCGGGCGCCGGCGGCATGGTGCTGATTCGGCACCTCTCGGCCGGTTCCGCTGGCTCCGCCTCAACCATGCAGCCGCCGAGCGGCAACTTCGGTGGCAGCGCCAACACCATGCAATACGACTATTCCGGCAGCTACTCGGTGTCGCTCACCGTCGGCGAAGACTCCACCGCCGTCATCGACGGTACCGACATCACCGTCTCCAGCTCCAGGTCGAACGGCGTCTTCGCCACCGATTCCGGGACGGCGCTCGTCAACGACACATCGATTGAGACCATGGCCGACAATTCACGCGGGCTGGACGCGACCTACGGCGGCACGATATTGGCGAACAAGATCACCGCGGACACGCAGGGCGGCCACAGCGCCATCGTCGCCACCGATCGAGGCGGCGGATCGATCTCTCTCGCCGATGCGACGCTGAGCACCGCCGGCTCCGGCTCCCCGCTGCTGTATTCCACCGGCGACATTCAGGTGAACAACGTCTCCGGAACCTCATCCGGCAGCCAGATCGCCGGCATGGAAGGCCTCAACACGATCCTGATCAAGGATTCGACGTTGGAAAGCACGGTCACCGGCAAAACCGCATCCGACCCGATCGCCAACGGCATCATCATCTACCAGTCCACCTCGGGCGGCGTGACCGCCGACACGATTTCCAGTGTGGACCTGTACCTGCTGGACGGCGCCGCATGGATCGACGCGGCGACGCTCACGGACAACGCGGCGGCCGGCTCCGGCACGGGCACGGCGAGCGACGCCCCCATCACTGTGAATGTCGACGGCACGTCCACGTGGGTGGTGACGAAGGATACGACCATTTCCGCGCTCAACGTCGCTTCCGGCGGCGACGGCAACACCGTCACCATCGTGGCGAACGGCAAGACCGTGGTCTCCGGCAGCGGCGACGTGACCGTCACGGTGACCGGCTCGTATTCGACCTCGGTCTCGGCCGGGAGCGACACGGAGCTGTCGAGCGACACCATCGACCGCAGCGAGTTCGACAGCCGGTTCGGCACATCGACAGCGTGGACGATGGCATAACCATGGCGGCGTGCCAGACATCAACATCAGCAATCACTTCATCAGTCAGTTTTCAAAGGAGTCATCATGACCAGCAACAACAGCAACAATGTCAACAATGCGAATGGCGGCGAGAGCGGCAACGGCGCGGATGGTGCCATCGAGGGCGTCGCTATCGAGGTTGCGGCGAACTTCACCGGTTCGGAGCAGCGTCAAGCGGCTGTGAATGACGCCGCTGTGGCTGATGGTGACCGGGCTGCGGCAGACAACGGCGGTACAGACGAGTATGCGGGAAATCGTGCGGCTGGTCTGGGAGACGCCGAATGGGCTGCCGGGACCGGGGCTGCTGGATGCGGAACCGCCGGATACGGTTCGGCTGGGTATAGGCTCGCGGCAGCTCCGGGCAGTTCCGGCTATGCTCCGAACGGTCCGATGCCGGGGAGCTACGGCGAGGGATCGCGTGCGGCGTGGTACGCGCAGAATGCGCCGACGCAGGCAATGAATCCGCAGCCGGGGAATATGCAAGCGGTGAGTGGCCAGAACATGAACGCGCAGGACGCGAATATGCAGGGCGCGAATACACCAGATGCGAACGCGCAGGGCGGCCGAATGCCGTTGTATGAGGATTGGAACGGCCGGGGGCCGGTGCCTGGATCAATGGGCGGTCAGGTCCCGACACCGAAAGGCTCGAAGGGCGGCGAACACGCGTTGAGCGGTAAGACGTGGGCATTGCTCGCCGTGGTGTCTCTGGTCTGCGGCCTCGTGGGCGGCGTCGGTGGAGCGCTCGCGGTGAACGCGCTGACCGACGACGAAGATGGCACGGGCAGCAGCCAGCAGATGCAGATGCCCGGAGGCATGGGGCAGCCGCCCAGCGGCGGCCAATTCGGCAATGGGCAGTTTCAGCAGTATGGCGGCTCAGGGAAGTCGGACAGCCAGCTCGGCAGTGGTTCCAGTGGCTCCGGCAGCAGCTCCAGCGGTTCCGGTTCCTCGTACAGCTCCGACGGCAGTGATGCGACCACAATGTAAGCCATGAGCCGCGTCCAACCGCAATCGCGTCCAACCGCAATCG